>Ga0073899_10003092_pt1 | contig 14871 bp, 9 predicted proteins | sample KloWWTmetaKNB5Ph_FD_88975 | JGI IMG/M metagenome (GOLD analysis project Ga0073899, IMG submission 88975) | Active sludge microbial communities from Klosterneuburg, Austria, studying microevolution and ecology of nitrifiers - Klosterneuburg... | ecosystem: Engineered > WWTP > Aerobic digester >...
CCCGAGCCCACGCCCAGACTCGAGCAAGTCCCCCGCCCCGAGCCCACGCCCAGACTCGAGCAAGTCCCCCGCCCCGAGCCCACGCCCAGACTCGAGCAAGTCGCCGACTCCGCTCGGAGCGGCGCGCGTCGAGCCCAGCAAGCCGGCGCCGACCCTCGCGGCCCCGCGCCCGCCCACGACCTCACCGCTCGCGCCGGCGCCGACCCTCGGCGCCCTCCGGCCGACACCTGCTGCGTCCCCCGCTCCGACCCCGGTCCCCGCGCCCGCGCCCGCGCCCGCGCCCGTGCCCGACCCGCTCGACGACCTCGAGTCGGACCCCGACCTCGGCGACCTCGGCGACCTCGGCGACCTCGGCGACCTCGACGACGAGATCGAGATGCTCGACGACGAGGAGATGCTCGGCGACGCGGACGGTGACGACGCCTTCGACGACGCCGGTGAGCCCGCTGACGCGGCCCCGGCGAGCGGCCTCGGTGAGTCCGACGACGAGCCCCTCGGCGCAGGCCTCGGCGACTCCGACGACGAGCCCCTCGGCGCAGACCTCGGCGACTCCGACGACGAGCCCCTCGGCGACTCCGACGACGAGCCCCCCGGCGCAGACCTCGGCGACTCCGACGACGAGCCCCTCGGCGCAGACCTCGGCGACTCCGACGACGAGCCCCTCGGCGCAGACGGCGACGAGGACCCACTCGGGACCAGCGGCATCCTCCCCGGCCTCGACCCGGGTGAGTCCGCCGAGCTCGCGGCCCTCTCCGGCGACGACGAGGGCTACGCCGACGATGACGGCCCGCCGCCGCTCGGCGACGCGGACGACGCAAACGACGCAAACGACGCCGAGGATGGGGAGCTCGGGGACAGCGACGAGGAGCTCGGTGACCTCGAAGATGACCTCATGCTCGAGGACGTCGAGCTCGAGGCCGACGCCGACCTCGACGAGGAGCCGCTCGAGGAACTCGGCGGCGGCAGCAACGAGGACACCGACGGCGGCTTCCGGGTCGGGGGCTCGGTGGAGAGCGCCGAGGCGCTGGGTGCGACCCGCTTCGCGCAGGGCGAGGAGGCGATGCGCGACGGCGAATTCGACCAGGCGGTGGCGCTGTTCGAGGACGCCTATGCCAACGGCTTCGACCTCGCCGAGCTGCACGCCCACCTCGCCTTCGCCCGCTACCGGGCGAGCAACGGCGACGCCGGCACGGGCACCCACGGCCTCGAGATGCTGGACTGGGCCGAGCAGGCCGACCCCGGCCTGCCGATGATCCACGCCTACCGCGGCGCGATCCTGGTCGGCCTCGGGCGCCAGCAGGAGGCCGACGAGTCCTTCGACCGCGCGCTCTACCTCGACCCCGAGAACGAGCTCGCGCTGGCCTACCGCAACAACGAGTGAGCGCCTGGCGCGAGGGACATGTCCCTCACGCCAGGCTACGAGCCTGAGCCAGGAGCTCGGGCGCCGTGTTGCGGGCGGGCTCCTCGAGGGCCCAGTCGAGCAATCCGGCGAGCAGCTGCCCGAGCCCCGGGCCCGGCCTGGCCACGCCGGCGGCGACGAGGTCCTTACCGCCGATGGCCAGCTCGCCGACCGCGAGCGGTGCGCCGCGCACGGCCTCCTCGATCGTGACCAGCTGCGACCACTCGCGGACGACGAGGTCCGTCGCATCGGCGAGGTGCCGCCGACCGAGCGAGGCCGCGAGCCTGCGGATCGCCACCGGGTCGCGCAGGCGGGCCAGGCCGGCGTTGGCAGGGTCGGTCAGCGCGAGGATCCGTGCCCGCTCGTCGCGGCTCGGCTTCAGGCCGTCGACGATCCCCTCGATGCGCGCTCGCTCGCCGCGCAGCGGCCACAGCAGTCGGGCGAGCCGGACCACCGGGTCGGGCCGCATCAGCTCGACGGCCGAGACCGCCGCCTCGATGTCGGACCCGGACATCGGCGCGAGCACCTGCGCCCAGATCCCCGTGTCGGCCATCGGCTCGAGGCCGAGCGCCGGGCGCCGCGAGCCGAGCAGCTTGAACAGCTCGACGTGCACGCGCTCGCGGCTGACCCGCGCGAGGATCTCGAGCGCCCCGCCGATCGCCATCTGCGTCGCCACGTCGAGGCGGTACTCGAGCACCGCACACAGCCGCACCGCCCGCATCGCCCGCAGCCCGTCCTCCTGAAAGCGCTGGCGCGGGTCCCCCACCGCGCGGATGACCCCACCGTGCAGGTCGGCGAGGCCCGCGAAGCAGTCGGTGAACACCCGGGTGATCGGGTTCCACGCGAAGGCGTTGACCGTGAAGTCGCGTCGCGCCAGATCCTCCTGCAGCTCGCGCAGGAACCGGACCTCGCTCGGCCGCCGCCCGTCCTCGTAGCTGCCCTCGCCGCGGAAGGTCGTCACCTCGGTGTGCACACGCTCGTCGCCGCGGCCATGCACGACCGTGATCGTGCCGTGCTCGATGCCGGTCGGGATCGTGCGCCGAAACAGGCCCTGCACCTCCGCCGGCGTCGCGCTGGTGGCGAGGTCCCAGTCGTCGTGCGCGCGGCCGATCAGCGCGTCGCGCACCGCTCCCCCGACGACCACCGCCTCGTGGCCAGCGTCGTGGAGGATCTGCGCGACCTCGAGCAAGGCCGGCGGGATCTTCACCCGGGCCAGCACGGCGGTCGCGGCTTCAATGGTGCGGGGCGTACTCGTCGGCGTCGTGAACACGAGCCGCAACGCTAGCGATTACGCGAGAAATTTGCGAGTCGGCCCGCGGGGTCCCCGACCCGGCCCCAGCGCCCCAGCCCGCCGCCCGCTCAGGCGCGCGCCGAGTAGGCGATCAGCTTGCGGGCCTGCAGCCCCCAGCTGCCGAGGTACACCGTCAGCAGCACCATGGCGATCTTGAAGCCCTCCTCGGGCACGTTCTCCTGCAGGAGCATCACCGAGGTGGCGATCAGCGCGCCAGTGCCGATGAGTCCGCAGAGCACCAGGTTCAGGCCCGCGAACACGCGCGCGACGTTGGGCCGGCTCGCCGAGTCGGTGAGCCGCTTCAGCATCATGGTGTGCCCGCCGAGCACGAGGCCGCCGCCGATCAGCAGGCCGACCCCCGCCCGCATCATCACCTCGGACGCCCGCGAGCTGTCGATCAAGAAGCTGTAGAGCAGGGCCACCAGCGCCATCAGCACGACGTGCAGGCCGATGGTCGCGAAGTAATGCAGCGCGACCTTCAGGCCCAGCTGCGGATCCGCCGCCTCACCCTCCCGCCCCTGGCGCCAGCGCAGCACCACGTACACGAACGGAAACAGGGGGATGAGGCTGTATCCGAACAGCATCATCATGAACACGCCACCGAACATTTCCATCATCATCAATCCACGTGTACCAAAGGCCGCAGGTCCTGACCACAGCGCGTCGCTGCGCGCCGGCAATGTGCCACTTGAACATTGAACGCACGGCACTGGCGCGAGCCCGCCCGCGGGCTCGCTAGCCCTTACAAGCGGCCCAGCTCTTGCCGTGGCCGGCGTCGACGTGGAGGGGGACGCTGAGCTCGGCGGCCTGCTCCATCAGCGGTCTGGCGACGGCGATCAGCTCGTCGACTCTGGCCTCGTCGCACTCGAAGATCAGCTCGTCGTGGACGGTGAGCAGCATCTGCGCCCAGGGGAGGCCGCTCAGGGCCGTCTCGACGGCGATCATGGCGCGCTTCATGATGTCGGCCGCGCTGCCCTGGATCGGCGTGTTTCGGGCGATCCGCTCGCCGTAGCTGCGCGATGCGCCCTTGCGCGCGAGCTCGGGGATCCGGCGGCGACGCCCGAAGATGGTCTCCGCGAAGCCGCGCTGATCGGCGATGTCGACCAGCTCGTCGAGGTAACGGGTGATGCCGGGGATCTTCTCGAGATACGCCTTGATGTAGCTGCCGGCCTTGCCGCGCGGGATGCCCAGCGAGCGTGACAGTCCGAAGGCGGTCTGCCCGTAGATGACTCCGAAGTTGACCGCCTTGGCGATCCGTCGCTGCTCGGCGGTGACCTCGGCCTCGGGCACCGCGAAGACCTCGGCGGCGGTGCGGCGGTGGACGTCGACGCCGTCGCGGAAGGCCGAGAGGAAGTTCTTGTCGCCCGAGAGATGGGCCAAGATCCGCAGCTCGATCTGCGAGTAGTCGAGGGCGACCAGCACGCGCCCGGGGTCGGCGACGAAGGCCTCGCGGATGCGCCGGCCGACCTCGCTGCGGATCGGGATGTTCTGCAGGTTGGGGTCCTTGCTCGACAGCCGGCCGGTCTGCGCCACCGCCTGGCGAAAGCTGCTGTGCAGGCGACCGGTGCGAGGGTTGATGGCCAGCGGCAAGGTGTCGAGGTAGGTGCCCTTGAGCTTGGTCAGCGTCCGATACTCGAGGATCGGTCCGACGATCGGGTCGAGGGCGGCCAGCTCCTCGAGCACCGCGGCGTCGGTGCTGAAGCCGGTCTTGGTCTTGCGGGTCGCCTCGAGGCCGCGCTCCTCGAACAGGAACTTCTGCAGCTGCAGCGGCGAGTCGGGGTTGATCGGATGACCGGCCTCGGCCTCGATCTCCGCGCGCAGCTTGTCGATCTCGGCCCCGAGGGCCTTGCTCTGGGCGGCGAGCACCGCCGGGTCGACCCGGATCCCGCGCTCCTCGATCTTCTCGAGCACGCGCGACAGCGGCAGCTCGAGCTGATCGTGGAGCGCCCGGATCGCCGGGCCCGAGGCGTCGAGCTGGACGCGCAGGTGACGACCGACGAGGCCCGTCAGCACCGCGCGCTCGCAGGCGTAGGCGCCGGCCAGGCCGAGCTCGACGCCCTCGAAGCGCAGCGCCTTCTTGCCCTTGCCGAGCACCGCCTCGCTCGTCATCACCTCGTACGCGAACAGGTCCTTCGCCAGCTCGGCGAGGCTGTGACCGGTGCGCGCCGGATCGAGGGTGTAGGAGCACAGCTTGGGATCGCCGAGCAGGCTCGCGATCTCGATGCCGACGCGGCGCAGCACGATCGCCTGGAACTTGGCCGCGTGGGCCCAGATCGGCAGCGCGCCGGCAAACAGCGGGCGCAGCAGCTCCAGCGCGCGCGCGAAGGGCAGCTGCCCCGACAGCAGCGAGTCCGCCGTGTGACCGACCGGGATGTAGGCCGGCGGCAGCGGCTCCGGCCCGTGCGGCGCGAAGGCCAGCCCGACCAGCCGCGCCTGGGTCGCGTCCGCGACGTCGACGGTGACCTGCAGCCCCAGCTCCGTCGCGCCCGCCTGCACCGCGGCGACCCACGCCTGCAGCGCGGCCTCGTCGGCGCCGCGAAACAGCTTGAAGGCGTTGCGGTCGAGGGTCAGCGGCGCGCCGGGCTGCAGCTCGAGCGGCCCCTCGGGCCCTCGGCCCGCCGCGGCCGCGGCCGCGCGCACCCGGCCGCTGACCGACTTGAAGCCGAGGGGCCCGAAGAACGCCTCCACGGTGTCCGGGTCGGCGCCGCGGTCGTGCAGGCTGTCGAGCGGGGGCAGGCCGGCGACCTCGCGGTCGAGCTCGACGAGGCGCCGGCTGAGGCGGGCCATCTCGACGTTGGCCTCGAGCACCTCGCGGCGCTTGGCCTGCTTGATGGTGCTGGCGCCGCGGAGCAGGCCCTCGAGGTCGCCGAACTCGGCGAGCAGCGTGGCCGCGGTCTTGGGGCCGATGCCGGGCACGCCGGGGATGTTGTCGGAGCTGTCGCCGGTGAGTGCGAGCAGGTCGCCGAGCTGCTGCGGTCCGACGCCCCACTTCTCCTGGACGGCCTCGGGGCCGATGACCTTGCCCTTCATCGTGTCGTAGCAGAGGATCGCCGGGCGGTCCGCGTCGCCGAGGTCGACGAGCTGCATCAGGTCCTTGTCGGACGAGACGATGATCACCCGGCGCCCGGCCTTCTGGGCCATGACCGCGTAGGTGGCGATGATGTCGTCGGCCTCGACGCCGGCCAGCTCGATCGAGGGCAGGCCCAGGGCGACGGTCGCCTGCCGCACCAGCGGGATCTGCGGGATCAGGTCCTCCGGCGCTGGCGGGCGCTGGGCCTTGTAGGCGGGGAACAGCGCGCTGCGGAAGCTCGACCCGCCGTGGTCGAAGATCACCGCGAGCACGTCGGGCGCGAACTCCTTGCGCAGCGCCGAGATCATGCGAACAAAGCCGTGCAGCGCGTTGACCGGGATCCCGGTCGGCGAGGTCAACGACGGCAGGCCGTGGAAGGCCCGGAACATGAAGTTGCTGCCGTCGATCAGGAAGACGCTGCCGGGGCCACCGGTTGGCTTTGCGGGGGTGCTCACGACCGCGCCTATTACCACCGGCGCCCGCTATTGGCCACCTCGGATCCCCGCGCGACGCTCACCGCGGGATCCGGCTGCTATCCTGCCGCGCCGTGACCGACACCCCCGCAGGACCCGAGATCCCGACCGTGACACCCGCGATGCCCCGCGCCTGGGACATCGTCGTGTTCGGCGCCACCGGCTTCGCCGGCCGCCTGATCGCTCGATACCTCGCCCGCCACATCGCACAGTCCGCTGGCCATGCGGCGCCCGGGCTCAAGCTGGCGATCGCCGGGCGCAGCCGGGACAAGCTCGAGGCCATCCGCGCCGGGCTCGCGGACGACGGCCTCGACGTGACCGCGATCGGCATCATCATCGCCAGCGTCGACGACCCCGCCTCGCTGGCGGCGATGGCCCGCAGCTGCCGGGTGCTGGTGACCACCGTCGGCCCCTACATGCGTCATGGCCTGCCGGTGGTGGCCGCCTGCGTCGCCGCCGGCACGGACTACATCGACCTGACCGGAGAGCCAGGTTTCGTCGCGGCGATCACCGCCCGCCATGACGCCGAGGCGCGCGCGAACGGCTCGCTGGTGATCCCCTGCTGCGGCTTCGACAGCATCCCCACCGACCTCGGCGTGCTCTTCACGATCAAGCAGCTGCCGGCCGACCTGCCGATCAAGATCGAGGGCTACTTCGAGGCCCGCGCCGGCTTCTCGGGCGGGACCTTCGCCTCGGCGCTCGGGGCCTTCGCCGAGCTCGGCCGCGCGCGGCCCCGCAGGCCCGTCGTCGACGAGAGCGCCGCCCCGGGCCGCGTGGTCCGGCGCGAGCCCGGGCGCCTGCACTACCAGAAGGCGCTGCGCCGCTGGGCCCTGCCGATGCCGACGATCGACCCGCAGATCGCCCTGCGCAGCGCCCGGTCGCGCGGCGACTACGGCCCCGAGTTTCGCTACGGTCACTACATGTGCATGAAGTCGCTGCCGCAGCTCGGCCTCATGCTCGCGGGCGTCGGGGCCCTCGTCGCGCTCGCCCAGACCCGCCCGACCCGCGCCCTGCTCGAGCGCCTGCGCCCCTCCGGCACCGGCCCCTCCGAGGCCGAGCGTCAGGCCAGCTGGTTCAAGTTCACCTTCTTCGGCCAGGCGGGCGAGCGCCGCGTCGTCACCGAGGTCCGCGGCGGCGACCCGGGCTACGACGAGACCGCGCGCATGGCCGCCGAGTCCGCGCTGTGCCTCGCGACCCAGCGCGAGCAGCTCCCGCACCGCGGCGGCGTGCGCACCACCGCCGAGGCCATGGGCGAGCCGCTGCTCGCCCGATTGCAGGCCGCGGGGCTGCGCTTTCGCGTGCTCGATGCCGGCGCCGCGGGCGGGGATGCGACCTGACCTTCAGGACAGGCAAGATCCGCGCGCCCAGCTCGCGCGGATCGCCGCGTGGAAGCAGCGCATGCACGCCACCCGGCTGCTGCTCGCGGTCCTCGTGCTGCTCGCCCTGAGCTCGCTGGGCGGCGCGACCCTGACCGCCAGCCTGCGATCGCTGTACCTGCACATGGGCCTGTGGTTCTTCGGCCAGGTCGGGGCGATCGTCGCCGCGCTGCTCGGCCTGCGGGCGCTGCGACGGCGGCGACACGGCGCGACCCCCAGCGGCCTCGTACGCCACGTCAGCGACGTCCTGCTCCACGTCGGCGCCGCCGTCGGCGGGCTGCTGGCGCTGCTGGGCTTCGTCCCCCGGATCCTCACCGGCCCCGCGGAGGCCGTCGACTGGGCGATCGCCGCCCTCGGCCTTCTACTGCTCGGCGCCGGCCTGCGCGCGGCGATCCTGTACGTGCTGCGCCCGTGATCCGGGCGCCGTCATCGCGGCTAGACTCGCCGACATGACCGTCCTCTTCTGTCACGGCCTCGAGAGCAGCCCGCAGGGGCGCAAGGTCCAGGCACTGCGAGCCGCGGGCCTCGAGGTCGTCGCCCCCGACTTTCAGGGCCAGAACCTCGCCGCGCGGGTCGCCACGCTGCTGCCGGTGCTGCGCGCCCACCCGGAGGCGCTGGTGGTCGGATCGAGCTACGGCGGCATCACGGCGCTGTGCGCCGCGATCCTGCACGTCGAGGCCGGCGGTCGGCTGCGCGGGCTCTTGCTGTGCGCGCCCGCGCTCGGCCGCTACGAGGCGCCGGCCGACGCGATGCGCCTGTACCCGCCGGTCCCGACCGTGATCCTGCACGGGCTGCGCGACAGCGTCGTGCCGACCCGGGTCAGCGAGGAGTTCGCCGCCACGTATCCCGAGGTCCGACTCGAGCTCGTCGACGACGATCACCGGCTCAACGGCAGCCTCGATCGCATCATCGCACTCACCCGCGAGCTGCTCGGCCCCGCCTCGCCCTGAGCCAGAGCCAGAGCCAGAGCCAGAGCCAGGCTCACTCGGCCCGGCGCAGCACGGCCAGCAGCGCCGGCAGCACGAGCAGGCTCGCCAGCAGGCAGGCGCTGATGCCGAGCACCATCGCCAGGCCGAACAGCTTCATGCCGCCGTACTCGCTGAGCATCAGCGCCGCGAAGCTGGCGATCGTCGTCATCGCCGACAGCACGACCGCACCGCCGGTGCTGCGGACCAGGTCGTCGAGGCGAGCGACGCCGCCGTGCATGCGCGCGCTCTCCTGGGAGCGGTGCATCAGGTGCACGCCGAAGGCCGTGCCGATGCCGATCACCAGCGGCAGCGCGACGATGTTGGCGACGTTGAAGTTGAGGCCGATCGACGCCATCACCCCGAGCATCCACAGCCAGCCGAGGCCGGTCGGCACCAGGGCCAGCACCGCGTCGACCACGCTGCGGAGCTGGGCGAGCACGATCAGGAAGATCAAGACGGCCGTCAGCCCCGCGGCCCGACGAAAGCCGACGATGATCATCGTCTCGTGGATGTCGATGTTGACCGCCAGCCCCGAGACGTCCGGGTCCACCATCGCCACCGCCTGATGAAACGCGCTCGACGTCTCGGACTTCCACGCCGAGCCCGCCGGGATCACATACATCGCCAGCGCCCCGCCCTCGCGCGCCACGAAGCGCTCCTGAAACAGCGCCGGCAGGTCGGCCCCGACGTAGTGGCCGCGCTGCGCGACCGCCTGGGCGCCGCCGACCGCCCGCTGCAGCAGCCCCGCCAGCTTCGGCTCGACCTCGGCGAGCCGCAGCTTGCCGGCCTCGTCGAGGGTCGTCAGCCGCTGCTTGAGCCCCTTGAACGCCGCCAGCGCGGCCTCGACGTCCTGCGTCGGCTGCCCGCCCTGCGCGAGGCCGAAGCGGACCTCCTCGAGCGCGTCGGCGATCGCCGCGACCTTCGGCGCGAGCAGCTCGGGCGTGGTCCTCTGCGCGGCCAGCTTGGCGAAGTCGGGGCTCCGACCGAGCGCCGCGAGTCCGTCACGCAGCGCCTTGAGCCGCGCCTCGTCCAGCGGCGGCAGCATGTCGGTGGCCGCCTGCACGCCGGCGACCTCGGGCAGCGCGCGCAGCTTCGCGGCCATCGCCCGCGCCGACTCGACGTCGGGCGCGGAGACGTTGGCATACACGGGGCTCATCAGCGGGTCGCGCTCGAGGATCGTCAGCGCCTGGGCGCTCTCGGTGTCCGGGGGCAGGAAGTCGAAGTAGCGCGAGTCGAAGCCGATGCGCGGCAGGCTGACCGCCCCCGCGGCGCCACCGGCGACCCCGATCAGGAGCAGCGGGACGCGGAAGCGGCGGACGAAGCTCGTCAGCGCGCGAAAGCCCGGGGGTTCCTTCTTGACGGCCGCGATGCCGGCGCCAGCGCGACGGGCCAGGATCGCCGGCAACACCAGCAGCGAGGTCAGGACCATGAACAGCAGGCCGAACGCCGTGATCACGCCGAGCTGCCCGTAGGCGGTGAACTCGGTCATCAAGGTGGTCAGGAACGCCACGCCGGTGACCAGCGCCCCGACCACGATCGCCGGGCCGGTCGCGATCATGGCGTTGCGGACCGAGCCGGAGACGTCCGCGCCCGCGCGCCGCTCCTCGTTGAAGCGGTAGATCATGTGCACCGCGAAGTCGATGCCGAGGCCGAGCAGCACCGCGACGAAGCTCGAGGTGATCAGGTTGAGGCTGCCGTAGGCCAGGCGCACGTAGGCGAGCGTCAGCGCCACCCCGGCGAGCAGCGGCACCTGGGCGATGAGCGTCTGTCGCAGCGAGCGCAGCATCGCCAGACACAGCAACATGATCGCCACACCGGAGGCGATGCTCGAGCTCATCAGACCGCGCTGCAGCATCCGCTGCTCGTCGACGATCAGCGCCGGTAAGCCCGTGAGCTGGACGACGACCTCGGCCGGGGCCCGCGCGACCGCGTCGTGCTGGATCGCCTGCAGCTTGGTGACCAGCGGCGCCACGTCGGTCACCTCGTCCCCGTTGAGATGCGGGAACATGCTGATGACGTGGTGCTCGCCGTCGACGGTCGTCAGATAGCCGCGCGCGTCGCGACCGGGCGTCGCCGGGGCCTCGGCCGCGAGCCGGTCCAGGACCGCCTCACCGGCGAGATAGGCGTCGAAGGTCGCGGCGACGCTGCCGAGCCCGCGCAGGCCCTCGGCGGCCTTCGCGGGCTCCTGCGGCGCGGCCTCGCCGTCGAGGCCGGCCTGGATCTGCTGGTCGATCGCGCCGAACCACGCCGGCAGCCCGCCCTCGATCAGATCTGCCACCGGCAGGCCCTTCGGAAGGCCCGCCGCCGCTTGCGCCAGCGCGTCGGGCTGCTGCAGCAGCAGCACCTCGGCGACCTCGATCGGGCCGACCCGCGCGAGCACCCGACCGCTCAGTTCGGGCTCCTTCTCGAGGCCCGCGGCGATCTCGTCGACCACGGCCTGACGCGCGGCGGCGGTCCCGCCCGAGATCAGGAACACCGGCGCGTCCGGGTTCCCGAAGCGCTCGAAGAAGCGGAGCATCCGCGCCTGGTCGGGGTTGTCCGCCGACACCAGGCCGTAGCGCGACGTGCTGACCCCGAGGCCAGGCACCAGGCACGCGGCCGCTCCGACGAGCACGCCCGCCGCGCTCAGCACCACGACCGGCCGCCGCAGCGGCACCTCGGAGAGGCGAGCGAAGAATCGTGAGACGAGTGATTGAGCCATTCGCGCCGGCCCTAGCTATACCAGGCCGCGCCGCCGGTCGCAGCCACACCCCGATCGTGTGACATGCAGCACATCCGCAAAAGAACATCGTTCCTGATGAGCCAGGCGGTATGCTCGCGGGTCGATGCCACGCCTCCTCCTGGTCCTCGCCCTCGCGCTCGGCCTCGGCTGCGCCCACGCGCGAGGCTTCGGCGCGGACGATCACGCGGCGATCGTCGACCTGCTGCGTGCGCAACAAGCCGCGTGGAACCGCGGCGATCTCGAGGACTTCCTGCGCGCCTATGACCCCGGCCCGGACCTCGTCTTCACCTCGGGCGGGCGGGTGCGCCGCGGCTATGCAGAGACCCGCGCTCGCTACCAGGCTCGTTACCAGTCCGACGCCGCGGCGATGGGTCACCTCGACTTCGAGCTGCTGGACGTGCGCGCGCTCGGCTCCGACGGCGCCATCGTGCTCGGACGCTGGCGCCTGAGCGCGACGCCGCAGGCCGGTGAAGGTGTCTTCAGCCTGGCATTTTATCGCACCCCCGCCGGCTGGCGCATCGTCCACGATCACACCTCGCTGGCGGCACCCTGACAGCGACAAAATTCTCGGGGCGAGATGGACGGTGCTGCTGTATAGTCGCCCGGTTCTTACAACACGAGCGTTACGGAGTTTGGCGATGCGAAGCGTGGCGAGTTCACTGGGTTGTTCTTCCCTGATCCTGACGGCCCTCTTGCTGCAGGTGGGCTGCCCCGCCGAGAGCGGTGACAGCGATGCGACGACGGCGCCGACCGCGTCGATGCCGACGCTGCCGACCCTCTCGGGCACCACCACGGAGACCGGCACAACCGCCGGCACGGTCACCGACAGCAGCGCGACCACCGGCACCGCGACCGAGAGCTCGGGCTCGCAGGGCACCGAGCCGACCGGCGGCACCACGGCCGACTCGTCCGGCACGACGATGTCGATCGACACGTCCAGCACCGGCAGCACCACCGTCTCCTCGGACCCGAGCGCGAGCTCGACCACCGGCGAGCCGCCCTGTGACGTCATCGAGGCGACGCTCAAGCCGGTCGTGCCGAACATGGTGCTGGTGCTCGACAAGTCGGGCTCGATGGTCGCCAACCCGGACGGCTTCTGGGACCACGACGCCGACGTGAACACCCCGAAGATCACCCGCTGGAACAGCCTCTATCAGGTCGTCAAGCTGGTCGTCACCGACTACAACGACAGCATCAACTTCGGCGCCAACCTGTTCCCCTCGACCATGGCGATGAAGGCGTACACCGCCGCCGCCTGCGTCGTGAACGCGAACGTCGAGATCCCGGTCGCCGCGCTGAACAAGGACGCGATCCTCAACGGCATCCCGCAGGCCGGCGACACCTCGCTGGTCGGCGGCACGCCGACCTTCTCGGGCGTCACCGCCGCCCTGAACCACCTCAAGACGCTCGACCCGGCCGTCCCGCGCGCCATCCTCCTCGTCACCGACGGCGCCGCCAACTGCGCCGTCGGGGCCGCGCCCCCGCCGCTGTTCGAGAGCTACGACCAGGCGCTGCACACCCTGGTCGAGAGCGCCTGGACGAACGACAAGATCCCGACCTACGTGGTCGGCATCGACACCAAGGACGTCGTCAGCGGCAACACCCAGGACGGCAACCCCAACGGCACCAACTCCTTCGTCAAGCTCAACGAGCTCGCGGTCCAGGGCGGCAAGCCGAAGGACGACCCGAACGAGAAGTTCTACAACGCGGTCAACCAGATCCAGCTGAAGGCCGCCCTCGACGTCATCGCCAAGGACGCGCTCAGCTGCATCATCCCGCTCGCGGAGCCGCCCTTCTTCCCCGAGGGGACCAAGGTCATCGTCGGCGGCAAGGAAGTCCCGAAGGTCATGGACTGCACCATGGAGAACGGCTGGGTCTACACCAACCCGATGGGCCCCTACGACGCCATCGAGCTGTGCGGCACCGCCTGCAGCGACCTCAAGATCTCGAAGGAAGCCGACGTCCAGTTCTTCTGCGACGCCGGCTGAGATAGCCCGCTCGCGCGGCCGGTCGCCCCGGCCCGCGTCCCCGGCCCGCATCTGGCTCCATTCGGGGCCAGCGCTGCGGGCCGTCCCGTTTGTCCGCGCCGGTCCCCGTCTCGCCGCGTCCGCGCGCTTCGGTTTGCCCCGGGCCCCGGGCTGCGGTTACGATGGTCGAATGCGACCTCACCCGCTTGGCTTACCCTGTCTCTCGCTCGTCGCGCTCGTCTCGCTCGCCTGCAACGGGGGCGGCGGGCAGAGCACCGACTCCGTCACGTCGACCCTCGATCCGAGCAACCCGACGATCACCTCGATCTCGGGCACAACCGGCGAGACCGACACGGAATCGAGCCCGACCACCTCGGAGACCACGCAGTCGACCGACACCCCGACCACCGGTGACACCGGCTCGGGCTGCGACGATCAGAACCCCTGCGAGGACGGCCTCGCCTGCTGCGCCGGCGCCTGCTTCGATGTCCTCACCGATCTCGAGCACTGCGGCGGCTGCGACGTCGTGTGTCCGGTCGCCCCGAACACCGTGGCCAGCTGCGTCGAGGGCAGCTGCGGCACCGAGGCCTGCGCCCCCGGCTTCAACAACTGCGACGGCGACGCCGCCAACGGCTGCGAGGTCAGCGGCAGCTGCGAGTGCACGCCCGGCGAGCAGATCGCCTGCTACACCGGCCCGGCCGGCACCCAGGACGTCGGCGTGTGCCTCGGCGGCCTGCAGACCTGCGACCCCGAGGGCACCGGCTTCGGCCCCTGCGAGGGCGAGGTGCTCCCGGGCTTGATCGACCTCTGCGCCAACGCCATCGACGAGAACTGCGACGGCCAGGTCGACGAGGACCCGGACGCGGACGGCGACGGCTGGACGGTGTGCGGCGGCGACTGCTGCGACAGCGTCGGCGGCGACTGCTCGAGCCCCGAGTTCGTCAACCCCGGCGCCTTCGAGGTGATGGGCAACAAGGTCGACGACGACTGCGACGCGATGATCGACAACGCGGTCGCCGCCTGCGACGAGGGCCTCGCCAGCAACGCCGGCGACCCGCTCGACTACGCCAAGGCGATCGACCTGTGTCAGTTCACCACCGAGGACGCGCCGCTGCTCGAGCGAAAGTGGGGCGTGATCAGCGGCGCCTTCACCCGCTCCAACGGCCAGGGGGCGCCGAGCATCTCGGCGCGCTCGATCCGCGACGGCTTCGGCTCGGTGATCAAGCCGGAGGCCAACGTGCGCCTCGCCATCCTGTCGACCGGCACAGCCGCGGACCCGGGCGATATCAACCCCGGCCACGCCGCGTTCCAGGGCGGCATCGACCTCGACACCGACGCCGGGGTCCCCGCCGACTGGCTCGCCCCCAACGGTAACAACTTCCCGAACGTCGCCGGCTGCCCCGAGCCGCAGGGCGGCACCACCGGCCGCGACACCATCCAGCTCAAGCTGCGCGTCCGCGTCCCGACCAACGCCCTGTCGTTCAGCACCAAGATCTACTTCTTCTCCTCCGAGTACCCGGAGTGGGTCTGCAGCCCCTACAACGACTTCTTCCTGACCCTCGTCGACTCCACCGGCGTCGGCAACCCCGCCGACAAGAACGTGGC
>Ga0073899_10003094_pt1 | contig 14869 bp, 17 predicted proteins | sample KloWWTmetaKNB5Ph_FD_88975 | JGI IMG/M metagenome (GOLD analysis project Ga0073899, IMG submission 88975) | Active sludge microbial communities from Klosterneuburg, Austria, studying microevolution and ecology of nitrifiers - Klosterneuburg... | ecosystem: Engineered > WWTP > Aerobic digester >...
GGCGCAGGCAAGACCACGCAGCTTCGCAGCATCGTCAAGCAGCTGCGCGAGCGCGGGCAAAGCGCGGTTATCTTCGATGTCACCGGCGCTTTCGTCGAGAGTTTCTACAACCCCGAAACCGACGTCATCCTTAACCCCATGGACCAGCGCTGCCGGCCCTGGACCATCTTCAACGACTGCGACATCTACGCTGATTTTCTATCGGCCGCGACCGCGCTCATCCCCTCCGATCCCGGTGACAAGGAGCCATTCTGGCAGCTCGCAGCGCGGACGCTATTCGTCGAAATCTGCATCAAGCTGAAAGCGGACGGCGAGACCTCGAACGCGGCGATCGCGCACCACCTCATGACTGCCGAGCTGAAGCGAATCCACGCCAAGCTCGAAGACACCGTTGCGGCCCCGCTGACGACCGAGAAAGCGGCGCGCATGGCGGAATCGATCCGCTCGGTCTTCAACACCAACGGCAATGTCCTGCGGTTCCTGCCCGACCCGGTCGAGGGCGGTGCGCAGGGTTTCTCGATCACCGACTGGATGACGCAGGAACATGCCCCCGGGTCGATCATGTTCATCACGTCGAACCACACCGACCTGACGCTCACGCGTCCGCTCCTGACCCTCTGGATGGACCTTGCCGTCAACAGCCTGATGCGCCTGCCCCGCACCCGCGACTTGCGCACTTGGTTCCTGTTCGACGAGGTACATGCGCTGCACGCACTGCCGGCGATCGAGCATGGCCTGCAGACTGCACGCAACTTCGGCGGCGCGTTCGTGCTTGGCATCCACTCGTTCGACAAGCTGGTCGAGACCTATGGCGAGCAGGGCGCGGTCAGCTTGACTGGCCTTGCGCGCACCAAGCTGATCCTCGCCACGGCCGACTATCGATCCGCCGAGCGCTGCGCGGAATTCATCGGCAACCGCGAGGTCCGGCAGATGGATGAGGCCTACAGCTACGGCTACAACAACACCCGCGACGCCTCGACCCTCACACCGCGCAAGATGATCGAGCCGCTCGTCATTCCGGACGACATCACGAACCTGCCGTCGATGCACGGGTTCATCAAGTTTCCCGACGGCTTCCCCGCGGCAAGGATCAAACTGCAGTGGCAGGACTATCCGCAGGTCGCCGAAGGCTTTCTCCGGGTCACCAAGATGGAACCGACGCCCTACGTGCCGCCCAAGGCCAAGGCGCCTGCGGCGCCGAAACGCGCGGAAGAGGGAGGGGAGGGTGGTCGCGAGCATACGCCGCTCACCGGACCGGAGGACGAGCAGGAAATCGAGCGCACGGAACCCGGCGAGGAGGTCAAACATCAGGACGGCCGCTCGGAAGCCGAGCTGGCGGCCGAGGCGATCGTGGTGCGCGGCGATCTTGGCGCAGTCGTCAACGACATCGAGCGCGCACCCGCCCCCGCCCAGGACCAGTCACCCCACGTAGCGGAAGGCAGAGAGGTGACTGCGGGCGCAAAACCGGTGGGGGGCGCATCGGTCTTTAGTGTCGGCGCGCTCACCGCCAAGACGGATGAGCTTGAGATGGCTCGTACCAAGGCAACGCAGGCGCTGACCGAACGTCGACATGGCCCGGACGCGAGAGACCGGGGCGAAGAGCAGATCCTGCGCGAGACGCGCGAAGGTGCCGGCGTCGCCCCGATCCATCCGCACCATCATCACCATCGTGAAGACCCCGCCGTAGAGGCGGAGCTCGATGACGGCATGGAGATGTGACGTGCTGAGCGTTGCCTCCGTCAAATCCGCGTCCGGCGCCGCGAACTACTTCGCCAAGGACGACTATCATGCGGCCGAATACTACGCCGGCGAACACGCCACCGAAGCCAGTGGCTGGGCCGGAGAAGGGGCGAAGGCGCTCGGCCTGGCCGGCGAAGTAGCGAAGGAAACTCTCGAGAAAATCCTCAACGGGGAACTGCCCGATGGGGAGAAGGTGGGCCAGGTCCAGAACCGACAGTCGGGGATCGACCTCACCTTCTCGATGCCCAAGTCGGCGAGCGTGATGGCCTATGTCGCTGGCGACGAACGCGTCCTGAAGGCCCATTGGAACGCTGTCCGCACGACCATGGCCTGGGCTGAGAAGCAGTTCGCGGAGGGTCGTACCTACGAGCGGACTAAATCAGGCGAACCGGTGCGGACCGGGAACCTGGTCTATGCGCTGTTCCAACACGACACGAGCCGCGCGCTCGACCCGCAAGGGCATATCCACGTCGTGATCGCCAACATGACGCGAATGGCCAACGGTGCCTGGCAGGCGCTGCACAACAGTCAGCTCTGGAAGAACAACACCACTTTGGGCGCGGCGTACAACGCGCAGTTCCGGTCCGAGCTGGCCAAGCTCGGTTACGAGACCCAGCTGACCGGCAAGCACGGCCAGTTCGAGATCAAGGGTGTCCCCAAGGAGGTGCTCGAGGAATTTAGCCAGCGTCGGGCGGAGATCCTCGCCAAGGCAGAGGAATTGGGCATTTCATCCCCGAAGGGGCTCGACAAAGTCACCACGAACACACGCGACCCAAAACTCAATGTCGAAGATCGGCTCAGCTTGCGGGACAGCTGGCGCGAACGCGCGGCGGCGCTGGGCTTCGACGGAAAGGCTCTGCTGGCCCAAGCGATCGGGCGATCAAGCCCTGGCTCCGCAGAACACGGTTTGCGAACCGAGCGGGGCCTCAACGAGGTTCTGACCGGCATCAGGGAAGCGGTCGGCAGCATTTTCAGCCCACGCGACCCGCTGGTCGATCGCGGCCTCGACCGGCTCGGCCTGACCGCCTCGGAATATCGCGCGCAGCACGCGGTCGCCTCGGCTGTCCGCATCCTCGAGCAGCGTGAGGCGGCGTTTTCGGTGCCCGAGGTCACCCGCACTGCGCTCGATCTCGGGCTTGCAGGGGTCACGGCCGAGAAGGTCGACGCGCGCATCAGCGAACTCGTCCGCGACGAAAAGCTGATCCCGGGAAAGTCCAACCGGATCGACGGGGTCGTGACGCATGTCACCACGCCCGAAGCGCTCGCGACTGAGGCGAAGATCCTGGCCGAGATCGACGCGGGGAAGGCGGCTGCCAAACCAATCGTCGCGCCCGACCAAGTGGTGATGCGGCTGACCGACGCGTCCGGGGACAAGACACTGAACGCCGGGCAGATGGCCGCTGCCACGCTGGCGCTGTCCTCGTCCGATCGGATCGTTGCCGTGCAAGGCGTCGCGGGCGCCGGCAAGTCGACCATGATCGCCAGCGTTGCCCGGGTTGCCGAAGCCGAAGGTCGCAAGGTGCTGGGCCTCGCCTTTCAGAACAAGATGGTCGGCGATCTGCGCGAGGGCTCGGGGATCGAGGCGCAGACGGTGTCGTCGTTCGTCAACACCTATGCCCGACATGCGCTCGCGGGGCGGGGAGAGGGCTACGAAGGGGCCCGGAACGAACTCAAGGGCACGGTCCTCGTGCTCGACGAAGCCTCGATGGTCGGCAGCACACCGATGCGCCATCTGGTCGGAATCGCCAATGCGCTTGGGGTCGACCGCCTCGTGATGATCGGCGACCGTCAGCAGCTTTCCGCGATCGACGCGGGCAAGTCGTTCGCACTGGCACAAGCTGGCGGGATCGCCATGGAGCGCATGGACGAGAACCTGCGCCAGCGCACGGATCAGCTGCGCAGCGTCGCCGCGCTCGCCAACCGTGGCGCCGTGCGCGAAGCGCTCGGTGTCCTGGGCGAAAAGCTGAAGGCCAGTCCGGCCCACGTCGAGGCGGCCGCCAACCATTGGCTATCCCTGCCCAAGGACGAACGCGACGCGACCGCGCTGTTCGCTTCTGGCCGCGCGTCTCGCGCCGAGTTGAACGAACGCGTGCAGGCAGGGCTGAAGGCGGACGGTACCCTGGCGGGCGAGGGGCGGACGTTCAGCGTGATCGAACGGGTCAACACGACCCGCGAGGAGTTGCGCTACGCCAAGACCTATGCCGCCGGGCAGACGGTCGAGGTCGCGCGCGCGGTCAGCGAGCTCGGACTTCGCCGCGGCACCTACGAGGTCATCGGCGTCGATGCCAAGGGCAGGGTAGAGCTGCGCTCGGGCAGTAAGACCCTGCGCTTCGATCCGCAGAAGATCGACCCTATGGACAAGCGGGATGCGCTCGGCCTCAGCCAGCGTGAGAGCATCAAGCTCCACGAGAACGATCAGATCCGCTGGACGCAGAACGACAAGGATCGCGGACTGCTCAATGCCGCTCTCGCGCGGGTAGTGTCGGTATCGGACAAGGGGATCACCGTAGAGGCGGCCGACAAGACCCTGCACGAATTGAAGACCGGCGATCCCATGCTTGAGCGCATGGGCCTCGCCTACGCGCTCAACATGCACATGGCGCAAGGCATCACGGCCGACAAAGGCATCGCGGTGATGAGCTCGACCGAGAGCAATCTTTCCAACCAGCGACTGTTCAACGTGACCGTGACCCGCGTGCGCGACGATCTGACGCTCTACACCGACAACAAGGACAGGCTGACCAGCGCGATCGAGCGCAACGAAGGCAACAAGACCTCGGCGCTCGAGACCGTGGGCAAGATTGACGTCGACGCTCCGTCTCGAAGCGCTCCGGCTCACGGACCTACGCCGCGCGAGGCCAGCTTCAACCCGACGCTGCCGCCTGACCTTGCGTCACTGCACGGCAAGCCGCTCGGCCTTGGCGCTGAACTTGGCCCGCCTGCGAAGGATCTGCCGTTCCCCGAAAAAGACATTGGACTGGAGCTGTGACCATGACCAACGCCGAAATGACGCCCGTAGTTACCTGGGATTCCGTGAAGCACCTGCAGCACGTTCACTGGTGCGATCTCGAAGCCAACAGCCTCAAGACATGCATCGCCAAGGCGCATCACGAACATGCGATGAAATGGGCCGGGGACGCTCTCTCGTTCGCGGCGATCGCGGTCCTGCTTCTGTTGCTGTTGCGGCCGCTGGCGCGCGCGCTGACAAGCGGCGAGCCGGGGGAGATCACCATTCGTCTGCCCGCGCGTCGGTTCATGCTGGCGAAGGCCCGCTCCTGACATGGGCCTCTCCGACCGCGACTATATGCGCGACCGCTACCGGAAACAGGGTGGAGCGGCGTCGATCCCTGTCTGGAATGACAAGAAGGGCAGGGTCGAACGCGAAGACGTTCCGCTGGGCAGCGCGAGCTGGGTCGGAAAGAACACCGAGTTCGACGAGTACGATCGCATAGCGATGCGCTACGGTCGCCGCCGGCGTACTCGTACAGGCCGCGCCGGTTGGACGCCTGCTCTGCGCGGTCTGATCCCCATCCTCTGCTTGGTGCCGGTGGCGATCGGCATCCTGGCCGACGCGAAGCGTCGGGGATGGCTTCCGGATTTCCAACCAGCGATCACTTTTCCGGAATCGGGAAGTGTCGCGGTGGCGCGCACTTTGCCGTTGGGTCTCGTCCAGAGCCGCCTCCGCGTCAGCGCGGCCGAGGCGAATGCCGTCGTCCAGCTGATCGATCCCCGCACCGGCGCACACGCCCTTTCCGTCTTCGTGGCAGCGAACGACGACATCGACGTTCCCGCCCCGGCGGGGAGGTGGCGCATGCGGATCGTCGAGGGCCAGAAGTGGCACGGCCCGAAGGATTTTTTCGGGCCCAACACCCAATTCGAGACCGTCGCAAAGCTGATGGATTTCCCGGCGCGCGGCGGAAACGGCATCAACCTGCATCGCCGGTTCGATGGCAATCTGCCGACGCGTCAAATGCTGACCGGACCGGATCCGCTATGACCCAGCAGCACATCATCTTCCTGGTCCTGGCTGTCCTCGCTGTCGCCTTGCTGCGCTTGCTAGGCGGGAGATCGGGCATCGGTCGCTTGCCAGTGCGGCCGCGCGAGCTGATGACCAAGCGCGAGCGGATCGTCTGCGGGTTCATCGAGCAAGCAATTCCGAGCGCGCGGGTTCATGCCCAGGTGTCGATGGGCGCGATCCTGCAGCCTGCGCGGGGGCTCGACCGGAGCCGCGCGACGTCGGTGCGCAATCGCTTCTCTTCCAAACGGGTCGACTTCCTCCTCGAGGACCGGGCCAGCGGCGACATCATCGCGATCGTCGAGCTCGACGATAGGACCCACAACGCCCGCCAGGACGCCCAGCGCGACCAAATGACGGCGCGGGCGGGCTACACGACCATCAGGCTCTCAGGGGGCCGTCAGACCGCCCTCAGCGTGCGCAGCGCGCTTGCCGAGGCTTTGGCACCACAACCGGATTCGCGCGCGATGCGCCGAACAGCAGCGTGATGACGCGGAAAGGAGGAAGCATGAGCAATTGGGATTTCGAGGAAATGGGCGACTTCGGCGACGAAGCCGCTGCGGAACGCTGGGCGAAGCGCAACGACGTGGATCTCCGCGATATCCGCACCAGCAGACGAGGCGACGGGGTCCGATTGGAGATCCGTCGCTCGGCGCTCGGCGACACCGGTCGCCGGGACAATGACCTGCGCGACGGCCGTCGCACGGGGTGGTGAACACAACCAAGAAGGAGTGAATGCAAATGATGAAGCGATATCTGTTGGCGTCCACGCTCGGCCTGATGGCCGCGAGCGTCGCCGTACCTGCGGCAGCTCACGCTGCTGAACCGGGCCCGGTCCTCCTGGCCATGAACGAGTACGCCTCTTCCACCGCCGGGACGGATGTCGCCGCGCGGGTGGCGAAGAAGAAGGCGGCCTACCACGCGCACGCCGGGAAGCACCACGTCAAGTGCGACCTCAAGGACTGCGGGGATTGCCCCGACTGCCCTGATTGCCCCGATTGCGCGGACTGCGACGAAGCCAAGATCGCGCGCAAGGTCGCCGAGGAAAAGGCGGGCATCTGCGATCCCACCAAGCATGCGCAGGGCAAGGTGAAGCATGGCTAGGCGAATGATCGCCGCTGGGTTGCTGGCGGGCCTCGCGCTCGCCGGCACTCCCGCGCTCGCGCAAAAGCTGGGGCAGGGCGGCACCGGTGTCGACGAGAACACCGAGCTGCCACGATGCGCGGCCCCGCTCGGCGTCGTTGCCCTGGTCGAGGAGAAGGCGCCCGACATGCGCGACAGCCTTTCTCCCGGTTTGGCAGCGCTGCTCAAAATGGCAGAGGCGCAGCAAGGAGGCGGAACGGCCAGGGTCGATCCCTTGCCGCTCATCAAACTCATGGCCGCACGCTCCAACTGCTTTCGGGTAGCAGACCGCGGTGCCGCAATGTCCGCGCTCGAGCGTGAACGCGCGATGGCGGGGGCAACGCCGTCCGCGGCGATGACCAAAGCGGACTACCTCATCAGCGCGCAGGTGCTTTATTCCGATGCCAAGAGCCGCGAAAGCGGCGGCGGCTTAGGCGGCGCGCTGGGCGGCGCGGTCGGCCTCAAGTCGAAGACGCTCGAGAGCCAGGTCATGCTATCGCTGGTATCGGTCGACACCGGGTTGCAGGAGGCGGTCGCGACCGGCTCGGCCCGCAAGAAGGATATCGGCGTCGTCGGTGGTGGTCTGCTGTTTGGGCTTGGCGTGGGCGCGCTCGGCGGCACCTACGGGTCGACCGATATCGGAAAGATCACCTCGCTGGCAGTCCTCGACGCGTTCCGTAAGCTCATCGTCGACGTGCAAGCGCGCTTGCCGGCTAAGCCCGCAGCTGTGACGGCGCCGCCAATCGAGAGTCCGAAGCCATGAACATGCTCACCGGCGTCCCGGCAGCGAATTGCCCCTACTGCACCAAGCCGCTGGGTCGTTGGGCTGACGCGCATCTCGTCCATCGCTGCGCGGGCTGCGACCGCCCCCTGGGCCGCGTTCGAGTAAGCAGATCGGTTCGCTTGTATCGGATCATGCCGATGCTCGATGTGACCAAGATCCTCGGGACGGTCCTCGCGCTGTCCGGCATGGTTCTCATGGTCGTGGATCCCGCTCTGGTGAAAGGCTTCGTCCTGCTGATCGCCTTCGCGCTTATGACCTACGGGCTTACCGACGTGTTCGATGGCTGGCTTTCGGTCCGGACCCGGATCGATCGCACCGCGCGAAAGATGCGCACCGGGGCAGCGGCTCGCCGCGCTGGATTAGCGAAGATCCTGTTCGGTTTCTTGACCTTGACGGTCGCGATCATGGGTATCGTCGTTAGGTCCAGTCTGGGTGCAACTGTTTGACTTCGCACGATAGAACAGATGATCGGAGCGACGAGAATCGCTACAATGGTGTCATGAAACCCGAGACCTCCGTGACGACCAGACTCGGCAAACCCCAACTTTCCTGGGAGGTTGACGGTCGGCTTCACTCGCTCACGTTCGACGGCGCCCATGGGACGTACTGCTCGCCAGATGGCGAAGTCATAGAAATGCCGCGGGAGGGATGGCTGGCACTTGTCGAAGCGGCCGCCCGCCTAACGGACGAACCAACAAAGATTAGCCCGCCGCTTCGCGCAACTCCGGCAAAACCACCCAAGCCTCGCGGGCCGAGGAGTGGGCAAGGCTGGTCGCCCGAAGAGGACGCTCGCGTCCTTGCCTGGTTCACCAGCGAGACGACGCCGATCGCCGCCATCATGGGCGAGCTGGGCCGCAACGAGGGTGGCATCGAATCCCGCCTTGTCCGCCTCAAGGCTGCGCCCGATCGTGAAGCCGTTCGCCGCGCGTATCTTCGCCGGACTGCCAGCGACGGTATTGGCATCAAATGAGCAGCGCGCAGTCGTCGCCTAGTGTGGACGAGGCCGAGCGTCCTTCGAGGCCATGCTCGAAGGGTGCTTCTGGTTGTTGCGCTTGTTTGATCGAGAAGGCCAGACAGACGCCTCCCTTCACATCTGCAACGCGATCGACGCGCTTCGCCGGCATCCCGCAGCTCGTCCGCTCGACTTCGCCCTGCATGATGCCGAAGCTACGGGGCTCCTCGAGCCGATTAATTGAGCGTGGAACGAAGGCGCTCCCGGCTGCGACGAGTGGCATTCGTATGCGAAGTCGCGGCAATCGGTGCGATGACTGTCGCCGGCCTGGTGTCGGCGCTCCATGGCGCTTTGGCTTGCAGCACCCGAGCTTTTGGCACGTTTACAACGCCTTCTCTGATATCCGAATTGGCTTTTTGACGTCCAACACAGGTTGGCTGTTCCCTACATGTTCTGTTTCGCGCTACCAGTGCCCGCGAAAGCGGGCACAAATGCAAAACCAGATTCGACTGACAGAACTCCAATGGGCCGATACCCGATCCTCGATCCCGCTCGCGCTGGTGCGCGTTCCTGCAGGGTTTCCCAGCCCCGCCGAGGGCGAGGAAGACGACCCCATCGATCTCAACGCATGGCTGATCGAGCAACCAGCTGCCACCTATCTGATGCGGGTCGAAGGCTGGTCGATGACCGGTGCCGGAATCAATGATGGAGACCTGGTCGCGGTCAGCCGTGCGAAGCAGGCAATCGCCGGCGACGTCGTGGTTGCCGTGATGCATGGCGATCGCACTCTGAAGCGCCTCAAGAAGCTCGATGGGCGGTTCTGGCTCGTTCCCGAAGCTGAAGGCTACCCGCACCTCGAGGTCGACGAATACACCGAGATCTGGGGCGTGGTCGTGGGACTGGTCAGGCGCTATCGCCGATGAGCGGGCCGATCGCCTTATGCGACTGTAATTCCTTCTATGTTTCCGCAGAACGCGTCATGGATTTGTCCCTTCGCGGCGTTCCGGCGATCGTGGCTTCGAACAACGACGGCAATGCGGTCGCCAGATCTGCGGAGGCCAAGGCGCTCGGCATTAAGATGGGTGATCCCATTTTCAAGATCCGCGATCTTATCAAAGCGCACGGTGTGGCGGTCCGCAGTTCGAACTATACCTTGTATGCCGACATCCAGCGGCGCGTGCTGGCGGCGACCGAACCGTTCGCGCGCGACATCGAGATCTATTCCATAGACGAGAATTTTCTCGATCTGACCGGTTTCGAACACCTCGATCTGGTCGACCATTGCCAGAAGCTGCGCGCGCAGATCCTGCAGTGGACCACGATCCCCACCTGTGTCGGCTTAGGGCCAACCAAGACGCTGGCCAAGCTCGGCAACGCGGCCGCCAAGAAGAATCCGATCTTCGACGGCGTCGCAGACCTGCGCGACGAATATATCCGCCGCTACGTGATGGACCGGTTCGACGCCGCGGACGTGTGGGGGGTAGGGGGCGCGACCACGCGCAAGCTGAGCGACCTCGGCATTCGAACCGCTGGCCAGCTGCGCGACATGCCGCTGCGGCAGGCGAGGGGGCTTGGCACCGTCGTACTGGAGCGCCTCGTGGCCGAACTCAACGGCGTCCAGGCCGACGCGGTCGAACTCGTGGCTCCCGATCGTAAGGGCATGGCGGTGACGCGCTCGTTCGGCACGCCGATCGCCGACCTTGAGCAGCTGATGGGGGCGATCTCGCAATTCGCCATGCGCGCCGGCGAGAAGCTGCGCCAGCACGGCCTCGTGGCAGGGCGTATGGCGGTGTTCTTCCACACCAACCGCCACAAGCCGGATCGGCCGCAATATGGCGCGTCGCGGGGCGGGGCACTGCATCCCATGACTGCCGACAGCTTCGAGCTGATCTCCCTTGCCCGGCGCTTGGTCGAGCGCGCGTATCGTCGCGGTTTCGAGTTCACGAAGGCGGGCATCATGCTCGAGCAGCTGGCGGCGGCCGACGCACGGCCGCGCACGCTGTTCGAAAACCAGGACCAGTCCGCTCAGCGCGAGCGGCTCATGGCGGCGATCGACGACATCAACGGCAAGTTCGGCCGAATGACGGTTGTGCCCGGCAGCCAGGGGTTCAAACGGTCTTGGAAGATGCGCGCTGACATGAAATCGCCGGCATGGACGACACGAATAAGCGACTTGCCCGTAGTGAAGGCATGAGCGCCCCCGAGGACAGTATGGACGATCGCCTGACGCTACAGGCGCTTCGCGAGGAAATGGTTTTCACCCGCGTCCTGCTTGGCGAGCAGTATGCGACGTCCATCGACGCCGGCGCCGCGACGCGCGAGGAGATCACCGCGCACATCCTGAACTGCGGACGCATCGCCGAGCATCTGTCGAACAACCAGACCTCGGCGATCGCGGATGCAGCCAAGGCGATGATTGCGGCCCTTCCCAAAGGGTACCGGGGGGGTGAGGAGTGATCGAGCGCATGAATCACAAGCCCCGAGGTGATTCAAAATGCCCGTTTCACCCGCACAGTGTGCGCCCCTAGTGCTGTCGACTATGTCTCTGACCGATTTAGCCGGTGCTTCCTTCATCGAGCTCACCGCTGTCGATGAAGGTCGCAACTGCCGGCGAGCCTATCGTATTGAGCGCACCGAGGATCTTTTCGGGCACCAGCTGATCGAACTGTCATGGGGCCGGATCGCGGGGCCGTCTCAGACGAAGCGCCTGTCGGCACCGTCGACCGCCGAGGCTATCGCCACTATTCGCAGAGTGCTCGCGCGCCGAGCGTCCGCGACCAACCGGATCGGCGTTGCTTACACGCGACAGGATGCCGACAGCATGGCAGCGCCTGGAGCCTCTGCCCATCAATAGTCGAGGTTTCGCCGCTCCATCTGGTCGGCTGCGAGATCGGCCACCGGCCCGGTGCCGCCCGTCAGGCTGTAGATCTCGATGACCTGGTGATCCGGTAGGCGCTCGACCATCAGCCGCACAGCCGTAGCATTGTCCTGATCCAGGATCATCTTGGCTTCGGATTTGGTCATGATATGCACCTTGTCCAACTACATAAGGTGTCGATTACATGAATATGAGCGAACTGACCAAGAGCGTTGCCTCTTCCACCGGCGCGACCGAAACCGCCACAAAGGCAATGATTGCTGCGGTCTTCGACGCGATCGCCGCCTCAGCAGCAGAGGGCGATGACGTCGCTATTCCCGGTTTCGGCAAATTCACCGTCAAGAGCCGCCCCGAGCGTCAGGGACGGAATCCTGCGACCGGCGAAGCCATGACCATCAAGGCATCACGGAAGGTGTCGTTTGCGGCTGCAAAAGGACTGAAGGACCGCCTGTAGCGGTCGGCCTGGCTTGAGATGAAGAACAGACCGATGGCATCAGACGCCGGCAGCATGAGACGAGTCTCGTTTGGAAATTGCGGAGGTGTCTCTTTTCGAAGTTGCGCTTACCTATTTCAGATTGATAATACTTCTTATGTTAAATCAGAATGGAGTTCGGTCTCACCGTAGGTTTTCCATGCGCGCTTTACGCGCTCTGTCCACCGAAGCTTAAAAAAGGTCTCAACTGTGTCACTTGCTACGTCAAGTGTATCGAACGCGATATTGGCGATCTCGTCTTTCCTGAGGCGCAAGATCGCGTGAGAACGGCGGAGCAATATTCGACCACGGTAGCGGCGGGATAGTCCTGCTGCGGGCGGCGTAAAAGTCGTCCACCTTGAAGCCTTTCTGCCGAGTCAGGGAGGTGTGGGGATCTACAGCGTGGAACTTTATCTTCAGGTCCGTCTGGCTTGCGCGGATGGCATGAGCCAACGGGCGGCGGCGAAGCGTTTCAATGTGTCGCGCGATACGGTACGCAAGATGCTGTCGTTTTCATCGCCGCCGGGTTACCGGCGCCAGTCCGTACCGCAGCGCCCGAAGCTGGACGGGTTTGTGGCGATCATTGATGGATGGCTTGAGGGTGACCGCAGTGTCCCGCGCAAGCAACGCCATACGGCGAAGCGGGTATTCGACCGTTTGCGCACCGAGCATGGTTTCACCGGCGGCTATACGATCATCAAGGATTACATCCGGGAGCGCGAACAGCGCAGCCGGGAGATGTTCGTGCCGCTGGCGCACCCTGCGGGAGATGCGCAGGCCGATTTCGGGGAAGCGCTGGTGGAGATCGGCGGGGTGGAGCAGAAGGCCTACTTCTTCGCGCTCGATCTGCCGCACAGTGATGCCTGCTATGTGCGGGCCTATCCGGCGGCGGTGGCGGAGGCCTGGGTGGACGGACACGTGCATGCCTTCGCGTTTTTCGGCGCGGTACCGCGCTCGATCGTCTATGACAACGATCGCTGCCTTGTGACGAAGATCCTGCCCGACGGCACGCGGCAGCGTGCCACGCTGTTCAGCGCTTTCCTGTCACATTACGTGATCCGCGACCGCTATGCTCGCCCGGGCAAGGGGAACGAGAAAGGCAATGTGGAGGGGCTGGTAGGCTATTGCCGGCGCAACTTCATGGTGCCGATCCCGAAGTTCCCGACCTGGGAGGCGTTCAACCTGTGGCTGGAGGAGCAATGCCGCAAGCGCCAGCAGGACAAGGTGCGCGGGCAGAGCGAGACGATCGGTGAGCGCTTGGAACGCGATCTCGCGGCCATGCAGCCTCTGCCCGCTACACCCTTCGAGGCCTGCGATCAGAAAGGCGGGCGGGTCTCCTCGCAATCCCTGGTGCGCTACAGGACCAACGATTATTCGGTTCCGGTGGCCTGGGGCCATCAGGAGGTCTGGATCAGGGCCTATGTCGATGAGGTGGTGATCGGCTGCCGCAGCGAAGTCATCGCCCGTCATCCTCGTTGCTATGCCCGCGAGGAGGTTGTCTTCGACCCGCTCCATTATCTCCCGCTGATCGAGCAGAAGATCAACGCATTCGACCAGGCTGCGCCTTTGCAGGGCTGGGACCTGCCCGAAGCGTTCACGACACTGCAGCGGTTGATGGAAGGGCGCATGCACAAACATGGCAGGCGCGAATATGTGCAGGTACTGCGCCTGCTGGAAACGTTCACCCTCGCCGATCTCCAGGCGGCGGTCGAACAGGCCATCGATCTTGGCGCCATCGGCTTCGATGCCGTCAAGCACCTCGTCCTGTGCCGGATCGAACGCGTACCGCCCAGGCTGGACCTGGACGTCTATCCCTTCCTGCCACGCACCACGGTCGAGAAGACCTTTGCCAGAGCCTATCTGAGCCTGCTCTCCGACCGGCAGGAGGCCGCATGAGCGATCAGGCCCCGGAGATCCTTCTCGCTCACCATCTCAAGGCGCTCAAGCTGCCTACGTGCCTGCGTGAGCATCACAAGCTCGCGCGGCAATGTGCCGCTGAAGGCGTCGATCATATCCGCTTCCTCGCCCGCCTCGTCGAGATGGAAATGATCGACAGGGAGCGTCGCATGGTCGAGCGGCGCATCAAGGCCGCGCGCTTCCCCGCCGTCAAAAGCCTCGACAGCTTCGACTTCGCCGCCATCCCCAGGCTCAACAAGATGCAGGTGCTCGAGATGGCGCGCTGCGAGTGGATCGAGCGGCGTGAGAACGCCATCGCTCTGGGGCCATCAGGCACCGGAAAGACGCACGTAGCGTTGGGGCTCGGACTGGCAGCATGCCAGAAAGGACTGTCGGTGGGCTTCACCACCGCGGCAGCGCTGGTCAGCGAAATGATGGAGGCCCGCGACGAGCGCCGTCTTCTGCGCTTCCAGAAGCAGATGGCCGGATACAAGCTGCTCATCATCGACGAACTGGGCTTTGTGCCGCTCTCCAAGACCGGCGCCGAACTGTTGTTCGAGCTGATCTCCCAGCGTTACGAACGCGGCTCCACCTTCATCACCAGCAACCTGCCCTTCGACGAATGGACCGAAACCTTCGGATCTGAGCGTCTCACAGGCGCGCTCCTCGATCGCCTGACCCATCACGTCAGCATCCTCGAGATGAACGGCGAAAGCTATCGCCTCGCGCACAGCCGGGCCCGCAAGGCCAAAACCAGACCCTGAAAATTACACCAATGCCGGGGGGAGTGGCCCTCGGGCTACGCCCTCACGCCACTCCCCCCGGCATGTAACACGATGGCCTGGTTTTACGCCGCCGAATGGCCGACTTTTGCTCCGCCGTTGACAGGCCGTCAGCGGGCGCTACCCATTCGCCGCCGATGAAATTGTCATAGCGCGATTTGAAGGAAACTACAGATCCTTCCTGGCCGGGTTGTGCATACGTCATTTTATTTTCCTCATGTGATGGAC
>Ga0073899_10003095_pt1 | contig 14864 bp, 8 predicted proteins | sample KloWWTmetaKNB5Ph_FD_88975 | JGI IMG/M metagenome (GOLD analysis project Ga0073899, IMG submission 88975) | Active sludge microbial communities from Klosterneuburg, Austria, studying microevolution and ecology of nitrifiers - Klosterneuburg... | ecosystem: Engineered > WWTP > Aerobic digester >...
ACCAGGGACCTACGGATTAACAGTCTTCAGGCCGGGAACGGAAACGCGTTCTAGCGAATTCTGGAAACTTCGCAACCCCATGAATTTCCACGATTCAGACGTCGTGACCTGCGTGGCAGTGTTCCACCGGGTTCCGGGGTTTTGTGTAATTTTCCATGCCCGATTACACAGGAAGTACACAGGAATTTCCACTGCTCCCCGTATTGGCAAGGGTTTGCCGGCGAGACGCGGCGGAGATTTATCCTTCTGGCTTGAAAAGTCGGAGCTGGCGACACTGCGATTTTGCGAAACAGATTTCATTCGTAACCGGGCAGCTCATCAAGGCCCAAGCCCGCCAGCCGCCGATTGATCAGTCCAAGCCGTTCGGCTGTGCCGGCCCATGAGGCATTGGCGAAAGCATCATGCTTGGCTTTGATTCGATTGAAGGTGCGCCAGTGCATCCCCTTGGGTTTACCTCCTTCCGGATTTGCTATACCAGAACCCCATCCAAGCCGCCGCCGGATGGTATCCGCCCGTCGCATCGCTCGATCATCATCCGCTTCCCTCTGGCACTCATAGGCCAGATTGTGACAGTGCCGACAGGCGAAGATTGACCCACCAAAGAGAATCGCCACACGACGTCCGCATCCAACTACAGGGCAGAGAAACCACGCCCGTCGCCCACCAAATGTGCAGTCCATCCATTCCAAATAGACCGCATATTCCATTGACTCCCACTCGCCGCTGTTACTTCGGCTTTGGTAGTAGAGAATTACGTGGTCAACTTCCGGGCGAATCTGGATTGAAGCCACCTCTTTATCATTGCACGTCCACTGCCAGCCAAAGGCACTGCCAAGCGTCAGCAGGCCATCGCGCTGAAGCCGTCGCACGTCAAGAGGCCGCATGTCGCTTGTGGTGTTCTTTCCTCCTTGCCCACGTCCACTACCGAAGCCGCCCATTATTTATTCATCTCCGATGATTTGCCTAAATCATTTGGCAAGTTAGCAGTATCCATTTTGCCAAATTTGGTCGAAATCCTTGCGCCACCTAGCGTTGTGCCTGTTTTTATGGTGTTCGTATTCATGCTGCACGAAGCTGTTTCATCTTCAAAAGCATGGCAAGTGTTCGCTCAAACTTGCGGTCTAGGTGAACTTCGTATCGATTTAGTGCCACCAACCTATTCGCTTGCAGTCCTTCGCCAAAAGTTTGTGCCTTGATCGCTGGTTGATAGCGAGCTTCAACTTCTCGTTGAGAACAATACGGCATCAACCATTCACGAATCCATGTCTCCAGCCCTTCGGCATCCGCTGTGTAGGACTCGTCTTCGACTCTCTCATCCCACGAATCGCGTGAATCCCTGTGCAGTGCCCGACGGGCTTTCTCATAAGCATTTACGCCGCCTTTGAAAAGAATCGCCCGTGCCCGTTCAGTGGCCTTCAGATCAAAGTCAGCGTATTGCAAGCTTTCCGTGTTCTCGGTCGGGGTTGCCGTCACAACCTCTCTCAGGTCTGTACCCTTGCCCGTTAGTCCGCCTTGAAAAGGTGCCGCAGCAGGGATCACGCTCTCGGCATTCTTTACAGCGCTCTTCAATCCATGATTGATGCTTGCACCTTCGGCCAGCAATACACGCCGCTTGCGCCAGATGATCGTGGCAAGTTCTTCAATCAGGTGCCGCTCGGTCATACCCGCTGGGCGATGCTCATCAAGCAGCGCCGTCAGCAGGTCGGCAAACTCGGCATGATCTTCATGCGCCAAAACCACAAGCCGGGAAAGAATGCCGTGCTTCATGGCATTTAGTCGCACGGAATCATAGTTGCTCGGCTTGCCCGTGGAGGCGGGATTATCCAACGCTGGATAGGAAATCATCGTGGTTTCAGTAGTCATCGTTTGCATGTTCGTCTCCATTGATTTGCTCCCCGTTTCAATGTTTGCGGTACAACTGCGCCGGCCTGAATGCCCCTGTTCGCATTTCTCCGGCAACAGGTTCGAGCAAATCCCGCTCGTCGAGGCGTCGCCGGAAACTCGACTTATCCAGGCGTCGCCCGAAAATTGCCTCGCAGCAGGATTGAAGTTCCCCGAGCGTGAATGTCTCCGGCAGAAAACCGAACGGCAGTTCCAGTCGCTCGATCTCAGCACGGGTTGTTTCCGCTGCTGATCGAATCAAGTCAGCGTGATCGAAACCGAGTTTAGTATCTGCCATCGCCTCATCGATCGGTCGCCAGCAGAGTGCGTCAATTCTCTTGCCTGCTTGCGGATCGATTGCGTCAAATGGCAGTAGCGCACGATAGGCAATGCTCAGCGCCCAAGTTGCTCGCGAGTCGCGAGTCTTGCTACCAACCGCATGCAATTGGCGCAGATAGGGCAACGTCACACCAAGACGTTCATCCGCTACACGTTGCGCCGCAGCATCAAGGTCACGATCCAGGTCGATCCTCAGCACTCCACCCGGAAGCGCCCATTTCCCCTTGTGGGGCGATCCGGTGCGCTTGCCTAACAGTACGGCTAGACCTCCATCAACAACAGACATGATAGCCAGCTCGATACGAGTGAATGGCATTTCATAGTGCTTGAATGCGCTATTGTGACCACTGGTTTCATTTATTGATGAAGACATAGTTGTATTGCACCACTTAGTAATCTATAGTTCGTAGTGTAGTGCAACTAACAAGAAGGGGCAACGATCATGGCTTACGACATCATTGGAGACATACACGGGCAGGACGGCAAGCTGATGCCTCTTCTGGCCAAGCTCGGATACCGAATAAAAAACGGCGCCTATCGCCACCCGGAAGGCCGCATGGCCCTGTTCCTCGGCGATCTAATCGACCGTGGGCCTGGGCAGATCGAAGTCATCAACATCGTGCGCAACATGATCGAGGCCGGTAGTGGCAGGACGATCATGGGGAATCACGAGTGGAATGCGATCAGGTTCGTTACCCGTGATGCCAAAGGCAATCTGGTAAAAAAGCGTGACCCAGACAAGGCCAAGGAGCACGCTGCTTTCCTGGAGCAGGTCGGAGGTGAGGGAACCGATCTCCACAATGAACTGATCGGTTGGTTCAAAACCCTACCGCCTTTCCTGCAATTGGATGGCATTCAGGTGTGCCACGCCTGGTGGAAACCCGAGAGCATTGACGTCATTAGGTCCGGCGCGAATGATCACGGAGTCCTTAGCGAAGACTTCCTGTTCAATTCCTTCATTAAAAAGACGCCAGCTTGGCGTGCGATTGAAGATGTTACCAAGGGCTACGAGGTCGAAATGGGCAGCGGCGCAAGCTTCCTTGATCACAACGGCATTCCACGCAAGGAGATCCGTGTCCGATGGTGGGACGAGTCGGCCGACACCTATCGGAAGGCAGCGTTGGTTCCTCAAAGTGAGCGGAACCGCATTCCGGATCTACCTCTGCCGAAGGAAGTGAAGCTCGGAGCGACAAGCAAAGTACCAACGTTTGTCGGGCACTACTGGCTTACCGGCACGCCCGGTGTGCAAAACGCTACTACGGCTGTCCTTGATTACGGGGCTGCGATCAAGGGGCCTCTCGTTGGGTACAGGTGGGATGGTGAGCACGTCTTGCGTAACAACAATCTTGTGTGGGTCAAACCGGAGGAATAGTCCAATATCCTACCTGGGGAAAGCACGACAGCAATAGCAATCCGATTCAGAGCATACTCAGTGACAGCCTTTGTTGGAGGAATAGCAATGTCAGATACCACCCCAAAACAAGACAAGAACACTGATGGCGTTTTTCTTTTCGGTGCGGGGACAATCCTCTACGCACTGATTGAGACCTCTAAGAAACTCCCCGATGACTTGCAGCGTTTGACACTGGGCGGTGGACCGAAACATTCAAAGTTCTTCGTACCTATCCACCTCAAAGAAGATCTATTCCTCTTGATTCGGAAGCCCAACCGGGTCGAACTCGGTGCCTGCAAATGCGCGGTCCAGTTCCCAAAAGAAATGTGGGAGGGCATAAGCCTGAATCATGCCTACACCCGCATCCTGCATGCATACAAGCCGCACCTGAATGCCTTTACAGGGAATGCCTTTCTCACTATCTATTTCGGGCGACCAGATTTGCAGGCACAGGGCGACATGTTTCCGATGCTGGCCCCTTTGAGCGCACTTCGGCAGGAAAAGGTTAAGGAGTATGAGGCCGGGCTACGATTCAGGCGGGCGGTGACTACGGCGCTGAACTTTCATCGTACGCAAAGACGGAAAGGCGGTTCGATTCCATATATCTCGCATCTCTTGGCCGTGGCCGCTCTCGTAATGGAGGACGGTGGAGACGAGGACGAAGCCATTGCGGCGCTACTCCATGATGCCGTGGACAATGGGGGCGGCTATGAAGCCTTGGATGAGATAAGTACAAAATTCTCTCAGAGGATCGCCGACATCGTGCTGGCATGCACGGATACCATGGAATCACCAAAACCGGATTGGCGGCGCAGAAAGGCAGAATTCTTGGACAGTCTGAACCAGGTATCCGACAGCGCTCGCAGAGTGATTGCCGCAGACAAACTGCACAATGCTCGCTGCACATTGTCAGATTTTCGGTTAAATGGGGACGATGTCTGGGAGCGGTTTACCGGAAAGAAGGAAGGAACGTTGTGGTACTACCGCTCCATCGCAGAAATCCTTAGCAGAACCGGGCCTCATCTATTGGCGGCAGAGCTGGCCCGTGTTGTCAGCGAAATGGCGAAACTTGCCGAGGTCCCGCGCACCGGTCTGAGCGCTTCCGTTGATAGGATCAAGGCGGAGGCGAATTACCAAAAGTTGCAGGACATGATTGGTGTGGATGAACTGAAGCAAGCTGTCGAGAGGGATATTGGAGCTGTTCTACACAATCAGCAACTTCGTCGATTTGGACATGAGGAACCATCAACGCCTCCTCTGTCATTGGTCTTCGTCGGAAATCCGGGAACTGGAAAAACGAAGGTGGCACGACTTCTCGGGTCTATTTACAAAAATCTTGGTTTGCTCTCCAAAGGTCATGTCCATGAAGTCAGCAGGGCGGACCTGGTAGGCGACGTAATCGGGGCAACCGAGAAGAAAACTCGGGAAGCGATTCAGAAGGCAAAAGGCGGATTCTTGTTCATTGACGAAGCCTATGCCTTGAACAGATCAAGCAACAACGACTTTGGCACCGAAGCGATTGAGGTTCTCTTGAAGGCCATGAGCGACACACCCGAAGATTTTGGTGTAATCGTTGCAGGTTATCCGGAGCAGATGAACAGATTCTTGGAGAGCAATCCAGGTCTGCGTTCCCGATTTAGTGGACGAGAAATTTCATTCCCGGACTTTACCCCGATCCAACTGGTGGAGATTGCGGAAGCCTCCATCAAGAATCTGAACCTGCAAATCGCTGACGATGCACTACGCTACCTAGAGCGGCAGTTCAAAGATGCTTATCGCAATAGGTGTGCATCCTTTGGCAACGCCCGCTATGTTAACAGCATCATTCGAGAGGCCAAGGCAGCACTCGCCGAGCGACTCAGACGTGCTCAAGGAAGCGCATCATATGCAGAAGTCGTCACGATCACCGCCGACGATGTGAAGCGCGTATTCAAGAAGAACGAGAAGATCAGCGTTGATTTACCTGTTGATGAGGACGCGCTCTCCGAATCGCTGAGGCAGCTTCAGACTCTGGCGGGCATCCCGGCAGTGAAGCAGGAGGTCATGGAACTTGTGGACTTGGTCCGATTTCATCGAGCAGTCGGAAAGGATCCAAGGAACTTACTTTCTTCCCATTTCGTTTTCACTGGCAATCCTGGCACAGGAAAGACAACAGTCGCACGAATTCTCGCGCAGATATTTCGCGCACTTGGGCTGTTGGAGCGCGGACACTTGATCGAGTGCGATCGGCAATCGCTTGTGGCAGGGTACATCGGTCAAACTGCAATCAAGACAAATGCTGCCATCGAGAGCGCGTATGGCGGTGTTCTCTTTATCGATGAAGCTTATTCTCTGACATCATCCAACTTTGCTAACGATTTTGGTTCGGAAGCGATCGAGGTACTTCTAAAAAGAATGGAAGATCAGCGAGGCCAGTTCGTTGTGATCGTAGCCGGCTATCCCCGCGAAATGGAAGATTTCCTTACGTCCAATCCTGGCCTGAAGTCCCGTTTCAACACGTTCATCAATTTTGAGGACTACGACAGCGGAGATCTATCGGTAATTGCCAGGAGTTTGTTTGCCGAGGAAGATCTGACCCTCGATGACGATGCGGCCAACCTCATCAAGGACTACTTCGATAGCTACGTGAGATCGCGAGACCGGTACTCTGGAAACGCCAGAGACGTTCGGAATCTAGTCAAGAAATCGATTCGCAACCAGAATCTTCGACTGTCGCGTGCTGGCTCACAAACGCGGGATGGAGTCATCGCCACAGGTCAGCGGTGGATCAGGTCTGAGGATCTTTCAAATTGGAAGCTGCAAAAAGTTCAGAGCAAGCACCCGATGGGTTTCGTCGGCGGCGATGACAACGTGGATTGAGGGGGCGTCTGTCCGTTGAGCAACACTTTTGAGAGTCCAGCATGGAATTCATCTATTACCTTTTCATCGGCTATCTGATCGGCGTTGTGATCATCGCCATCCGCCTTGGGTGGCATATGGTCTTCCGTCTCGACAAATTCGACTGGCACTGGGCCAAGGATGAGATCTGGATGAATTCTGTTGTCTGTACGGTGCTTTGGCCGTTAATGCTTTTGAAGCCGAGGAATTTGGTGGATCCGAGCAAATTGATGGCGGGCAGCTATGACGCCGCAGCGCGGTTTCGCGAAGAGGCACGTCTGTGGGACAACCCGCCACCCTGCGGGAAATTGATCCGCTATCGCCCGCACAAAATTGTCGCGTCTGGCGGAGATGGCGAATTTGTATTTGATAGCGCCGATGTCGAGGAGGCCATTCTCGCCAAACTTCAAGATCATCCGCATCTTGCCAAAGATCAGCTTAGCTCGGTATTGAAGTGGCTAAGGCAGCGCGATGAGTCTATTGCTGAACCGACGCCTGTGCCTGACGGGTGGTGGAAGCTCCATGACATCGCTGACGATGTTCTGCGCAAAGGTCGTGGCGAGATTCGCTGCCTCACCTGCAATCAACAAGTACCGAACAAACTGCTTCAGCAAAACGATATGAGCGGACAACCCGGCTGGAACTTCAATCAGCTACGTTGCCCCGAGGGGCACGTATTGCTGAGTGTAGAGACAATGCACATTTTTGTCGGATCACGCAAATCAACCGATTCTGATCAGGACAATGATTCGCCTTCGTAGAATAGCCGGCCTGACAGGATGGTGGTATCCTTTGATAGCCCCGCTCCACTGCCGTTGCGGGTGAGCGAAGCAGCGGCATGTGTAGGCGTACCGGTAGCTCTCCCTGCCGTGCGACCATCGGGGTTCTCTCAATCCAGTCACGACCGTTTCCAGGCGTCTTCTGGATCGAACTTGAATTGACAAGAGCCTCGCCAGATACTATTGTGAGGGCTCGGTCGAAGGTGCTAACCAGGTTTGTCGGTGACGGGGATCTCCCCTTCTGTAGAAGCAATTGATGCTTAGACAATAAATCCTGGAGGCGGCCGATTTCCCTTTCCGGCATGTAAATTACGTTCCCCGCCTGAATTTCCCGAGCGAGGTATGCCGCCGATTCAGCCTTCCCGAACTGCGTTGATACCTCGCCCGGAAACCATGCACATATTTGACGGGTCGCGCAGTGTCGTCGAGGCCGAAAGCGACGCCAATGTCTGACCTCAATGGTGCGAGCCGGAGAAACGACCAGGTTCGTCCTATGAACCAGGCATCGGTGACAATCACGAAATCGAAGCAGCAGCCAGGCTGACACACTTGCCACAGTGTGCCGCTCACGAAAAGTCGGCGCTGGCGATACGGCGGTTGGCTTGGTTTTGGGGAGCCCCACCGGGGCGGACGGGAAGCGGGGCTGTCGAGGCGGCAACGAGCAACGCAGTGCGAGCCGCCGCAGGCAGACCGGCTGGGCGGGCTGGGATCAACACCACCCTGCGCATGGCGCCCGAATGAACAGACTGAGCACAGCGAACTGACATAGCTGTTGTCCGGGCTGGGGCGCAAGACATAACCGACCATTACCCGAACCCGCAGTGCGCGCGAGCGGTAGGCCACCAAGCGAAGCCCTGCGCAGCGACTGGCCTACTTTGGGTAATGCGCGGTTATGTTCAATCGCTTGCGATTTACCCCGGCCCGGCGGCGTGACATTTGCGCAACGCGCTGACCGGGTGGGTGAGGTCTTGACCTTACAGGCGGACAAGCACCGGCATCGTAGCCGTCCGCTTCACCGCAGGTAAGCGGCGGCGGGCCACGAAGTGCAGGATGGCGAGCGGCGCCCCGACGTAGCCGCTGGAGCCGTGAGCGGCTTTATGCTGACGGCGCAGGCGGCGGGCAGCAGGCACCACGGCTGGCCAAGAGCGATATTTGGCGCTGGCGGTACGGCGATAGCAGGAGAGACAAAGCCGTGACGCAGCTTCACCGCGTGACGGCGCGGTGCAGATCACGACGAGGTAGCCGCCTGCAAGCCGCAAGCTGGCGAGCAGGGGTTATCGCTGGCCGGCGCAGTGGCGTAGCGGCGGCGGGGCAGGAGCAGCAGCGGTGATCGAAGGCACTGAGCCGTGGCGCGGTTGTTTGCGCGACGGCGGCGTCCAGTACGTGATGCGGTAGCGACGGCGCGAGACTTGCGGGTTTGATTGCAAGGCCAGTGACAGAGCGGGCCAGTGGCTAGCGGCGGTGGTCGAATACTCCGGCCGTCCATATTCATGACGCTGCGATCAGTCTCACCTGGCGAGCCTGCGGTGTCGATCAATACCGAAATTCACGCCAAGCCTACTTGCTGGAACTGACACACTTGCCACACTACAGCCTCTACCTATCGGCGGCTTCCCTCTCATCGGCCGTTCGATAATCCGCCCCACAAATCACAAATCGCGAAATGCATAGCCGCATTGCGCATTCTCGTTCGCTGAAGGACAATGCCAGACTTGTCTGGAAGCAAGAAGAACAAGAGAACGATCCACTGCCGATGAAACTCGAACAAAACTCCTGCGCACGGCTGCTGTGATGATTCGCGACTGTTACCGGTGTGGCAGTGTCGAGATTGCTGTTGTTCCTGCCAGCAAGACCCGAAAGTAGATAGGTAAGAACCATGTCGAACCCCTTCTTTGACCACCCGATACTCAACTCACCCTATGCCTACCCGCATAGGCATTGGGATCTTGATGATGATGGGCAACCTACTCAGAAGATCATCGAAACTCGCCGCAGCGCGAAATTCATCACGCCGATCCCCAAGCCCAAGAAGCGCAAGGGCGCTGCCAAGCAGGAAGGATTCATTTTCGAGGATGAGGCAGGGCTGTCAACGAAGGAACAGCAGTACGACCCCACCTCGATCATCAATGAAGTGCGAGGGAATGTGGATTCCTGGCGCTCCCTCCCCAACCCTAATGATTGGCAGGTCACGCCGGAGACAGCCCGCCTGTTGCAGCACTGGCGCCATCACAAGTTCAACGACATCCGCCCGTTCTTCTGCCAGGTCGAAGCGGTGGAAACTGCGATCTGGCTGACCGAGGTTGCCCCCCAGATCAAGAAGCACAAACACATTCTCGATCACCTCGCTTCGGCAAATCAGAACGCTAATCCGGAATTGATGCGTCTGGCGCTCAAGCTTGCCACCGGCGCCGGCAAGACCACGGTCATGGCCATGATCATTGCCTGGCAGACCATCAATGCGGTGCGCCGGCCTGCCAGCAAGAACTTCACGCGTGGCTTTCTGATCTGTGCCCCCGGCCTGACCATCAAGGATAGGCTGCGCGTCCTGCAACCCAACGACCCCAACAGCTATTACAAAGACCGTGAACTGGTGCCGGGCGACATGCTCGACGACATGAAACGCGCCAAGATCGTCATCACCAACTATCACGCCTTCAAGATGCGCGAACGCATCGAACTGTCAAAGGGCGGGCGTCAGTTGCTCCAGGGCCGCACCGGCGAAGAACCCAAGACGCTGGAAACCGAAGGCCAGATGATCCAGCGCGTGATGCCTGACCTGATGGGCATGAAGAACATCCTCGTCATCAACGATGAGGCGCATCACTGCTACCGCGAGAAGCCAGCCGATGACTCTGACTTCACCGATGGCCAGGGCAACCAGCTCGCCGGTCCGGAACTGACGGAGGCCAAGGCCAGGGCGAAGAAGGAGAACGAGGCAGCGCGCCTCTGGATTTCCGGTTTGGAGTCGGTGAATCGCAAGCTCGGCCTGGCCCGGGTGATAGACCTCTCGGCGACGCCGTTCTTCCTAAGCGGCTCCGGGTACGTCGAAGGCACCCTGTTCCCTTGGACGATGAGCGACTTCGCCCTCATGGACGCCATTGAGTGCGGCATCGTGAAGCTGCCGCGCGTGCCGGTGGCGGAGAACATACCTGGTAGCGAAATGCCGGTCTACCGCGACCTTTGGAAAAACCTCAAGGACGCGCAACCCAAATTGCCCAGAGGGGGGCGTACCGTCGCCGGCGAACTCGATCCGTTGAACCTGCCAACCCTGCTGCAAACAGCGCTGCAAGCCCTCTATGGCCACTATGAAAAGACCTTCACTAAGTGGGTAGAGAGTGGCATCAAGGTGCCGCCCTGTTTCATCATCGTCTGCCAGAACACCGCTATCTCCAAGCTGGTTTACGACTTCATTTCCGGCTTCCAGCGCAAGAACGACGACGGCACCACCACGCTGGAGAACGGTCGCCTGGCATTGTTCCGCAATTTTGACGAAACGACCGGCAACCCGCTGCCGCGCCCAAATACGCTCCTCATCGACAGCGAGCAGCTAGAAGCCGGCGATGCGCTCGACGAGAATTTTCGTGGCATGGCGGCCGATGAAATCGAACGCTTCCGCCGCGAGATTGTCGAGCGCGCCCAAGATGTCCGTGCCGGCGACACCATCACCGATCAGGAATTGCTGCGCGAAGTCATGAACACCGTCGGCAAGCATGGGCAGCTTGGCGGCTCCATCCGCTGCGTAGTCTCCGTATCCATGCTCACCGAAGGCTGGGACGCCAATACTGTCACCCACGTTCTCGGCATCCGCGCCTTCGGCACACAACTGCTGTGCGAGCAAGTCATCGGTCGCGCGCTGCGCCGCCAGTCCTACGAGTTGAACGAGGAAGGTCTGTTCAACGTCGAATACGCCGATGTCTTCGGCATCCCCTTCGACTTCACCGCCAAGCCGGTCATCGCTCCACCCCAGCCGCCGCGCGAGACGGTGCCGGTCAAGGCCATGCGCCCGGAGCGTGATGCGCTGGAAATCACCTTTCCGCGTGTCGAAGGCTATCGTGTCGAGTTGCCGGAGGAACGGCTCGCCGCAGACTTCAACGCCGAATCCATTTTGACACTCAGCCCCGATCTCGTCGGGCCAACCACCACCGTCAATGCCGGGTTGATCGGCAAGCCGGAAGATTTCACTGTGGAACACCTGGGCGATGTCCGTCCCTCCACCGTGCTGTTCAATCTGACCCAGCGCTTGCTCTACACCAAATGGCGCGACCCCGGCGAAGAGCCGAAGCTCCACCTCTTCGGCCAGCTCAAACGCATCACCAAGCAATGGCTCGACACCTGCCTGGTGTGCAAGGGTGGCACCTACCCGGCGCTGCTCATGTATCAGGCACTGGCCGACATGGCCTGCAACAAGATCACCGCCGCGATCACCCGGAAGTTCCTCGACGAACGCCCGATCAAGGCGCTGCTCGACGCCTACAACCCCACCGGCTCGACCCGGCATGTCCGCTTCAACACCTCGAAAACCGACCGCTGGCAAACCAGTTCCAAGTCCTGCCACATCAACTGGGTGGTGCTCGACAGCGACTGGGAGGGCGAGTTCTGCCGGGTTGCGGAAGCGCATCCCAAAGTACGCGCCTATGTCAAAAACCACGGCCTCGGTCTGGAAGTGCCGTATCGCTACGGCTCCGAGATGCGCAAATACCTGCCCGACTTCATCGTGCGGGTGGATGACGGGCAGGGACCGGACGATCTGCTCAATCTCATTGTCGAGATCAAGGGTTACCGGGGCGAAGACGCGATAGAGAAGAAATCCACCATGGACACCTACTGGGTGCCCGGCGTGAACCATCTCGAAACCTATGGCCGCTGGGCCTTCGCCGAATTCACCGAGGTCTATCAGATCGAATCCGAATTCAAGGCCAAGGTCGAAAGCGAGTTCAACAAATTGATCGAGTCCGCCGCAGCGCAAGCGGCGACAAGGAAAAAGTAATCATGGCCAAGAAACCCCCCACGTTGAAATCCGTCGAATCCCTCACCCATGACGAGGCCAAACGCAAGAACATCCCTTCCGCCGAGCAGCAGTCTTTTATCCAGAACGAGCAGACAGCGCCGAAGGCGATTCGCTACCCGCGCAATACCGATCTCGATCCGCAACTCGTCTGGCGTGGCAAGGACGAGCAGGACTGGAGCGACCTCGTCGTCCACGCGCCGCCGCTCTACATCCAGGAGAAGGTGCATCCCAAGGTGCTGATCGACGATCTGCTGCGGGAGACCAAAGAGCGCGAGCACGAGGCCGGGCAAACGACGGCCGATCTGTTCGCCGACTTCAACGGCATCCCCAAGGGCGCGGACAAGACCGAGTTCTACCAGCACGACCAGAACTGGACCAACCGCATGATCCTCGGCGATTCGCTCCAGGTCATGGCCAGCCTGGCCGAACGCGAGGGCCTGCGCGGCAAGGTGCAGTGCATCTACTTCGATCCGCCCTACGGCATCAAATTCAACAGCAACTTCCAATGGTCCACCACCAGCCGTGATGTGAAGGACGGCAAGGCCGACCACATCACGCGCGAGCCGGAACAGGTGAAGGCGTTTCGGGATACGTGGCGAGATGGGATTCATAGCTACCTCACCTACCTACGCGACCGGCTCACCGTGGCACGGGATTTGTTGACCGAGTCGGGGTCGATTTTTGTGCAGATTGGCGATGAGAATGTGCACCGGGTGCGGGCAGTGATGGACGAGGTGTTTGGGGAACAAAACTGTATCGCCGAGATCGTGGTCGAGAAAACCTCCGGCTCCTCAATGCGATTCATAGACCGAGTTGCAGACTTCGTCCTCTGGTATGGAAAAGATACGGGGCGGACAAAATACCGCTCCGCTTTCGACGTAAAGAAATTCGATGCCTACGCTTACGAATACAAATTTGTTCAAGACGAAGCAGGCTATCGTCACAATGATCTCCGGTATCAAACCCCAGCGGATGAAGACAGGGTTTATGCCGTCAAGCCATTGACGTCTCAGACGAACGCAAGCACCACGATCTACGACTACAACTTCCGAGGGAAGACCTACAAATCAGGCAAACGTCAGTGGGCGACTCCGATTCACGGTCTTGATCGAGTTGTTAAGGCCAACCGGGTTGAAGACCGCGCATCGTCAATTGGGTTCGTTCGCTTTTTCCACGACTTCGCTGTCGTCCCGATCCCGAACATTTGGACAGACACTGGAACCGGCAGTTTCACAGACTCGAAAGTCTATGTAGTGCAGACTGGCGCAAAGATTGTTCAACGCTGCCTCCTCATGGCCACCGACCCCGGCGACCTTGTACTCGACCCGACCTGCGGTTCCGGCACGACCGCTACCGTTGCCGAGCAATGGGGGCGTCGCTGGATAACGATCGACACCTCGCGCGTCGCGCTGGCGCTGGCCCGCGCCCGCATCATGGGCGCACGCTATCCCTTTTACCTGCTCGCCGATTCCCGCGAAGGCCAGCTCAAGGAAGCCGAAGTCACCCGCACCGCGCCAAGTTCGCAGCCCGTGCAGGGGAACATCCGCCATGGCTTCGTCTACGAGCGCGTGCCGCACATCACGCTCAAGTCCATCGCCAACAATGCCGAGATCGATGTCATCTGGGACCAGTGGCAGGCGAAGTTGGAACCGTTACGCGAAAAGCTGAACGCGACCATCAAGAAGACCTGGCAGGAGTGGGAAATTCCGCGCGAGGCCGACAAGGCATGGCCGCAGGCCACCAAGAAGCTGCACGCCGACTGGTGGCAGGCGCGCATCGCCCGGCAGCAGGAGATCGACAAGTCCATTGCCGCCAAGGCCGAGTTTGAATATCTCTACGACAAGCCCTACGACAACAAGAAGTGCGTCCGCGTCGCCGGCCCCTTCACCGTGGAAAGCCTGAGCCCGCACCGCATGCTGGGCGTGGATGAGGACGACGAACTGATTGACACGCTGAAGCAAGACCGCGCCGACTATGCCGCCCGCCAGACCTTCCCGCAGATGATTCTGGAGAACCTCAAGACTGCCGGCGTGCAGCAGGCGCACAAGGAAGGCCGGATCACCTTTACCGCACTGACCCCGTGGCCGGGCGAAGGTTCAGTCTGTGCCGAAGGGCGTTATCTGGAAGGCACCACCGAAAAGCGTGCCGGCATTTTCATCGGCCCGGAATTCGGCACCGTGCAGCGCAGCGACCTGGTTGCCGCCGCCCGCGAGTGCGGCGATGCCGGTTTCGATGTGCTGATCGCCTGCGCCTTCAACTACGAGGCCCACGCCACCGAGTTCAGCAAGCTCGGCCGCATCCCTGTGCTCAAGGCGCGCATGAACGCCGACCTGCACATGGCCAAAGACCTCAAGAACACCGGCAAGGGCAACCTCTTCGTCATTTTCGGCGAGCCGGACATCGACCTGATTCCGCAAGCCGACGGCAAGATGCGCGTGAAAGTGAATGGCGTGGACGTCTTCAAGCCGCAGACCGGCGAAGTCGTCAGCCACGGCGCCGACGGCATCGCCTGCTGGTTCATCGACACCGACTACAACGAAGAAAGCTTCTTCGTCCGCCACGCCTACTTCCTCGGCGCCAACGACCC
>Ga0073899_10003098_pt1 | contig 14853 bp, 10 predicted proteins | sample KloWWTmetaKNB5Ph_FD_88975 | JGI IMG/M metagenome (GOLD analysis project Ga0073899, IMG submission 88975) | Active sludge microbial communities from Klosterneuburg, Austria, studying microevolution and ecology of nitrifiers - Klosterneuburg... | ecosystem: Engineered > WWTP > Aerobic digester >...
GCGGCATGGAGGCGGTGAAGCCGAGGGAGCCGTCCATGCGCGGGATGATCGAGACGAAAGTGAGTTCCGGCGCACCGTCCGTGCTGCCGAGCGCCGAAAGTGCATGGCCCGCCTCATGGACCGCGACGCGACGCATGTCTTCCGCGGTTAGGCGTCGCGCGGTGTCCGCTCGACGCGGCCGACGGGTCACCTCCGCGAGCAGATCTGCCTGAGCGATCTTGCGGCCATCCTTGCGTGCACGCCGCGCCGCGCCGCGCACGAAGAACTCGACGTCGGCGCCGGTGAGGCCATACGCGAGCTGCGCCAGGCCCTTTACCCGCACGTCGCGGCCAACGTTGTTCCGCTTGCGGTGCGGCTGCAGGTAGTGCGTAAAGATCTGTTCGAGCGCCGCGACGTTGGGACGCGGCAACTGGATCACCTGGTCCAGTCGGCCGGCACGGCGCAGAGCCGGATCGATTTTCTCGAGGTAATTGGTCGCACCGATCACGATGACGGGCTCGTTCGGGTCGAGCCCCTGGACCTGCTCGAGCAGCGCATTCACCACCTCGGTCTGGTAAACGCCGTTCGAGCCGGCGAACAATTCCCGGTTGCCGATGCTGTCGATTTCGTCGATAAAGACGATCGCGGGCGCATAACGCCTCGCCTCCGAAAACGTCTCGCGCATCGCCCGCAGGTGGAGATCGAGCCCTCCCGACGATTGCCACTGCGTCGCGCTGGCATGGATGAACTTCACGTCGCACGCGCGTGCGATTGCGCGTGCGAGCGTCGTCTTGCCGGTGCCGGGCGCTCCCACCAGCAGCAGGCCGCGGTCGACCGCCTGCCAGGGGATGCGTCCCGCGCGCGCCGCGGCGATGTCGGCGATGAGATCCTCGGCCACCTGGCGCGCCTCGCCAAGGCCGTGCAGGTCCTTGAGCGCCAGCGAGTCGGCGGCCGACACTTGGGCGATGCGCGCCTGGCAGCGCTCCCGCAGGTAGTCGAGCGACTCCGCCGGGTCCAGCTTGAGCCGCTGCGGTGCGTGAAAGTCCGAGTGCACCACGTAGCGCACCCAATCCGCGCCGCCCGTCCGCCAACGTGGCGGGGGCGGCGCGCCGATCACCTGGCGGAAGGTGTCGGCGAACAGCCGAGTATCGATGCGCGGCAACGTCAGAATCAGGTCCGTGGCGCGCCGCAGGGGCTCCGGGACGTCCGCGCGGCGTGCGCACCCGATCAACACCGGTGGTGCGCCGACTGCCAGCTGGTGTGCCGTCCACTCGGCGTCCCACAGGGTTCGGTAGGCATGGAACGAAATCACGTGCAGTGCGGGCGCGGGCACTCGGGTATCGACCCAGCACCGTGTGTCGTCTCCCGTCACGGCGGCCGCGTGTCGCGTGTGTTCTTCGGGAAACTCGGCACGTGTCGGATCGAGCAGGCCCACCACGATGTCTTCCACGAAGGCGATATCCGATTCGATCACGATGATCGGCGCGGACTCCTGCACGAAACGCGCGAGCTGACCGATCGGGCCGGCGGGATGCGACTGCGTGTTGAAGCGCTGCAGCAAGCGATGGCCAAGGGCGCCGCGAATCGCGTCGACCAGCAGAACGGAAACGAACGCCTCCGTGACGGACAGATCGCTACCGGCCTTCACCTGTGCGTCTGATTCGGCGAGGCGCACCTTCGCCTCGCGCGTAATCTCGATGATCGACTTTTTGGTGGCAGGCGGAACCACCTCGTCTTCTTCCGGCGGCGGCTGGAGGGTCGGGCACACCGGGGTGGGAACGCCGCCGAGCGCTGCCAACGGCGTGTCATCGACCATTTCGATCTCGCCGTCCGGCTTGACCAGGAACGTCGACGCGTACAGCACGTCCGAATAGGCCACCGTCGCCTGCGCACGGAACCTGCCATCCGTCGACGTGGCCTCCTGGCGCAAGGGTGTCCAGAGCTGCCGCAGCGACGCAACCTGACCCGCAACGGCCACGTCGGCGTCTGCGGCCGCGGCGAGCCCGATTTCCTCCGGTGCTTCGATCACGACAAAGGCGCCGTGCTCACCGCGAATCGCAAAGAGAAAGAACCGAACGTAGTCGAGTACCGTGGCCGTGGTCAGCGCCAGCGTTTCGAGGGCATTGACGACGTGCACCGGCGTCGACTGGCCGTCGAGCCAATGCGTGTCGGCCGGACCGTGCAGCAGCAGTGCTCGCTCGACCCCCGCGACGCCGAGAATCCGGACGTCGACGAGATCGTGATTCGCATAGAACGGCAGCCGCGCAAAGCGAGCGTGCAACAGGCGCGCGCCGGCAAATGCCGTGGGCCGTGTCCTGGCCAGTTCCGTCAGGATGTCCTCTGCGACGCCGGCCTCGCAGGGTTCCCAGGAGATGCTCGGCCCCAACGTTCGTTCCACCACCGCATCTCCGATCAGGCTGATTGTCCCGACAGTAGCGGTTGGCAGGCCGGTGCAGCAAGACACTCCTGCTTTCAGGTTCCGGCGTCCCACGGTATAAGCAAGCAATACCTGAGCAACGACGGCCGTGACGACCAGCCGGACAGGGGGGAACGCGATGATCGGCCTGGAAGTCGTGCCGCTGCTCTTTTTCACGATCGGGGCGGCGTGCAGCTGGCTCGTCGCCTGGCCCGGCGGACTGGTGCTGAAGGCGCTGGCACGCGCCCGGCAGTGGGACGGCGAACCCACCTTCAGAGCAGTTCGTCGCGCGGTCTTCTGGGCCCTGATGGCGCACCTTGCCCTTGCGGCCGGCATGGACGGACTCACCGGCACCCGGCATTCGCTGATGGCGGTCCTGCCGGTGCTCAACAAAGCGCAGTGCGCTCCGTACTGCTTTTCATGGACGCCGGCGGCAGAAATGAAATCCGGGATTCGAACCGTCAACGACTATTACCGGACCGTCGTCGGCTCGGGCAGCGCGGCGTGGCTCCGGTACCTGGCCTGGCAAGTGCCCGGCATCGTCGCGGCGTTCCTGGCGCTCGTGACGTTGAATCCCTGGCAAACCGCGGGTACGCGCAGCTTGCTCAGCCTGGGATGGGTCACACTGCTGTCCGTCGGTCTCGCGCTCGCCTTTGGAATGACGTTCGTGGCGGGCGCTATGATCGAGTTCATCACGCTCGATTGACTGGCACGAACTTAGCTCAGCGTGCAGTAAACGTCGTCGCGCCGCGCACATCGCCGGGCCTAAGTTCCCACGTCACGCCCTGAATCGACGACGCACTGCGTGCCGCCGTGTTGCGACGGTTGAGCCAATCGAGATCGAAAACGCGCTTCCAGCTGGCCGCAATCCGACGCCGGTCGGGACGCGCATTGAACGGCCCTTCGTCGGCCAGCGACGTCGGCAGGTACCAACCGTTCAGGACGTAATGCCACAGCTCGAAGTCGGAAAGCAGCAGTCGCGCGTCGTCCAAGTCGAGTTCGATGCGCACGCCGCAGGTGCCGGTGGGCAGGTGGCCTCGCGCCCGCAGATCCGGCTGGGCTCGTGTTGCACCGCGCCACTGGCACCAGACCCAGATGGGCGACTGCCAGGCGTTCGCAGGCTGCCCGAGACGAGCGCGCATCTCGCCGGACATCCATTGGTACGCGCGAGTCCAATCGTGCGGGACGTTGCATGCGCGCGCGCGCCAGGTCTGCCCAGAACGCAGGACTGCCAGCACGTCGGGAGTCTGGATCGTCCATGCGCGCATGATTCATTGGACCGGCACACCGAGGGTGCGCACAAGCTAGCACGCAGCCTGCGGCGCTGTCGTTTCGGCGCCTGTTCTGCGATGCTGCGGGCTGGCCGGGCACGAGGCGGGACGGGGTGGACTTTCGGTACTGTTCGACACCGCGCGCCAAGTTGCTGCAAACCGTGCTCCTGGCCGGGATGATGCTGGCGTGGCTGCCGCCTGTGCAGGCCGCGACCTGGATCGAACAGGCGCAAGCCGACCTGACGTGCACGGGACAGGCCGATGCGTCGGAGCGACTCGCCCTCGACGCCCCGTGGCTGCCGGCGCCCGTCGATGCGAAAACTGTCACCGCCTATTTTCGCGGCAAACCCCAGAACCCGCGACAGGCAAAATTCCGTCACCTGACGCTGCTCGCCGCCGTGGGTTGGTGGGCCGATCTCGTCAACGACCAGGCGCTGCGACAAGACGTTTACTTGACGATCGGCTCGATGGCGGATCGCCATGCGGCCGCGAGCGGCGGCCTGCTGTTCCGGCAGATCGCGCGATGCGCGCGCACTCACCTGATCAGCACGCAGATCGAACTCGAAAGGCCACAGGCCGCCGAAGAACTGGCGCGGCAGCTGGCGGCACTGTATCCATCGACGCCCGCAGCCCAGCCCGTCGAGGACTGGCCGTTGATGCTCGCGTTGCGTGAACTGCGCCTGGAGCCCGGCGCACGAGCAGGCATCGAAGAACTCACGGCGCGCTCGACTCGTTACGGGGAAGGCGCGGTCGACGCTGGGCAAGCGGATCGCGCGAGCCGATGGCTGGCGGCTGCGGCCGCTGGAACGCTAGCGCTCGGCGCGGCAGACCGCGCGCAGCAGCTCGCGGTGCGATCGATGGCCGTGACCGGCAAGTCACCCGATGCAAATGCGGTGTGGCGGGCGTTGCCGACCGTCTACGACGCGGCGGCGAAGCTCGGGCGTGCAGTCGATGTCCCCAACCTGAACGCTTTGCTCTCCTCGCCGACACCACCGGCTTCGCTCAGCGATCACCAGGCTGTGTTCGACTCGCTGTTGCGCTTGTCCGATGTCGCCGAAGCGAATCAACAGTTCGACGACATGGCCCGCTTGCAGCAGGTCGCTGCCCGCGAACTTGCGCAGCAACGCGGCCTCGAACGCTACCCGATGCCCTTCTACCGTCACGCGCTCGAGCAATTGGCCCTCGAGCGCGACGCGGACATCGGCACGCTCGCTCGGCGCGACCCTGCCTTTGCGTCCCGCACGCTCGCGACCTACACGGGGCTGTACGACAGGCTGCTGGCACAGGCGCAGACGCAGTTCGTCGCCGATGCGCGCGAACAGCTGTTTTTCCAGTACAAGATCGACAGCAGCCTGCATGCGCTTGCCGAGCTCTCGCCGACGATGCCGCGCTCGGCTTCGGAGATCACCGACACCGCATTTCGCTTGGCCCAGATGCGGTCCTACGGCCGGCTGACGCTCGCGACATTGGCGGGGGAACTTTCGCGTACGCGGCTCGACCCGCAAGCAAGAGTCAGCGTCGAACGTTATTTTTCGCTGGCGACGCAGACAGCCGTCTGGCTGCGCGCCCTGCTGGGCACGCTGCGCGTGCCGGCGGATGCGGCGCTGCCCGATGGCGAAACACTGTGGAAGGCGTTCTTCGCGCTCGATATCTTCTACAACGAGACGAGTCGCGAGTTCGAGCGCTACGCTGCGTTCGTCCGGCAGAAGGCACCGGGTATCGCGGACCTCGCGACACCGCATCCGCTGGCGCTGCGCGACTTCCAGCGCCGGCTGCGTCCCGGTGAGGCGATCGTCGCCACGCTGGTGACGCCGCTCGACCTCTACGTCTGGGCGATTACGTCGGACAAGGCCGTCATGACCCGGCGGCGTGTGACCGAGCGCGAGCTGCGCGCGAAAATCCAGCGTCTGCGCGCCGGACTGACGCCGGGCAACGGCGGCGCGATGCCGCCTTTCGATGCGGCGGCGGCCCACGAACTGTATCGGCTGGTGTTCGAGCCGGTCGCGAAGACGCTGCAGGGGGTCACGGAAGTCAGCTGGTACGGTCACGGGCCGCTCGGCGCCGTGCCGCCGGCCGTTCTCGTCAGCACGCCCCCGGCCAAGCCGCTGCTGCGCACACCGGCCGAATTCAACCAGGCTGCATTCCTCGTCGACCGCTACGCGTTCGCGGCGCTCGCGGACTTGTCGCTGTTTGCATGGCATCGTGACCAGCCACGGTTATCGCGCAGCGAGCAACGCTTCCTCGGCGTGGCTGCGCCCTTGCTGACGTCCAATGAGGTTGCGGGCGGCCCACGGTCACGGTCGTATGAACTGGCGGGCGGGCTCGACGGCAAGGCGCTGTCCGCTTTGCCCAAGCTCGCCGAATCGGTCGACGAGATGCGCGGGCTCGCCGGCATCGTCGGTGAAGCAAACGCGACGCTGTGGCTGGGTCCCGCGGCAAGCGAGCAGCGGTTCGTCGGCGATGCTTTGCGTGGCTATGGACTCATCGCGCTCGCCACGCATGGATTCCTGCCCGGTGAAGTGCGCGACGTGCCGGAGCCGTCGCTGATGCTGGCCTTGGCGCCCGAGCGCCAGGATCGTTTTGACGGACTGCTGACGAGCCGCGAGATTGCATCGCTGCAACTCGACGCGCCGCTCGTGATCCTGTCGGCCTGCAACACGGCAAGCGCAGACGGGCGGCCGCGCGGCGAGACGTTCACCGGTCTCACGCAGGCGTTCTTCAACGTCGGGGCGCGCTCACTGATGGTGAGCCACTGGCCCGTCATGTCGGGCGCGGCCGTGCAACTCTCGGTGGGCACGGTGGACCGCTCGCGAATGCCGAGCGCATCGCTGTCGAAGAGCCTGCAGGTGGCGATGCAGGCCGCACGCAAGGCGGGCGCGGCCAGCCCGATCGAGGCCCACCCGTCGTTCTGGGGCCCGTTCGTGATCGTGGGCGACGGTCGCTAGCGCGGAGACGGACCCCAGAGCACCCAGTCGCCGATCGAACCAGCCAGTGTATCGCCGGCACGGATCAGAGGCCGCAAGCGTTCGAAACTCTCCAGCTTCCAGCGGCCGTCTTCGAGTCGCGCGAGCCACACGGCCTGGGCCGTGACCCCGAGACTGGTCGTGTCGGTCGCAAGTTCTTCTGGCACGACAGGGCCGCTCCCGACGGCCTCGAGCGTGCCTGCATAGCGGCGATTGGCTGCGTCAGTGACGGTGATGGTGTACTGGCCCGGATCGAGCGGCACATCGTCCAGTCGCACTTGCCAACCTTCGATGGATTCGCGGTAGACGAGACTGTCGCGCCCCGACAGCACACGCACCTCGAAAGGCGGACAGCCGCCACGCCAGGCGAGCGGCAGGTCGCGCTGCCCCGTGACGATGCGGGCACCCGGGACCAGGATCGGCACGGCAATCGCCCGCACGGCGCTGCCGTCCTTGCCGCACGAGTCGCCGCCTCGCGAAGCGGCGGTTCCGTCGAGTCGATACTCGTCATCGAGCAGGATCGGGCGCAATGACTGGAAAATCACCGCGAGCTTGCCAAGCGGCTTGGCAGCGGGGATGACGAAATCGCCGGGCCCCTTGAGGTTGAGCGTCTCGTTGTTCGCCAACTGCACGGTCACCGAAGCACTGGCCGGTAGCGCCAGCCGGTCGCCGGCCATCACGACGGCGCCGATCTGCACCGGGACTTGCTCGCCCTTTGGCGATCGCATCAGCGTATAGCGCGCCGCCGCAGGCCGGTAGTTGCTGATCACGCCGACGCCGACGCCGACGCCGGTGTCGCTGGCAGCCTCTGCGCCGTCCAGGAGCAGTGATGGGAGACCCGCGGCAAGCAGGGCCGCCAAGGCCAAGGTGTAGCGGTATCGCTTGATGCCCACGTCACTCTCCTTGCCCACCAGGTGATTTGTGTTCGCGGCGCCAGCCCGCACCTAGCGCACGCCACCAGCCGGCGGGACCGGCGGGAAATCGTGGGCGCCGCTCGTTCAGTTCCTCGACAGACCTGCCCGCCGTTTCCAATGCCTTGTAAGCAATCGACAGCAAGATAGCTGCTTCGAGCGCGTCGAACACGAGCAGGCTGTCGAACAGCGCAAGCAGCACGGCAACGATGGTCAGGACGCCGGTCGTGATCAGGATGACTGCGCCGAACCCGCGCAGCCACCACGCCACGAACACGAACAGCGCGAACAGCAGCAGCGCGACGACATGATAGGCCAGGTTCGCCGACCAACCGTGTCTCTCGGCCTGCAGCGGGGTGTAGCGAACGGTGTTGGCCAGCAACTCGACGCCCGGCAGCACGCCGCTCGGTGTCATCCAGAAGTCGCCGGAGCTCGGATGGGTCGCGCCGATGAACACGACGCGGTCGCGGAACAAGCGCGCGTCGTCACGGGCGATCTCCGGATCGAGCAGCAGCGTCGCTGAGACAGCTTGCGCATCGGTTCGCGGAGTGGCCCGCGCTTCGCCGGTCAGCCGCGGCCCGATCAGCAGGCGTTGCGCATTGCCATCCGGCGATTCCGCGACCCGGCACGATTGATTCTGTGCAGCCGGCGCCATGACGTGATCGAGTCCAGGCAGCGGTTTGGCCAGGCTGGCCGCCAGGCTCATTGCCACGGAGGGCAGCCACTGCAACCCGCCTGCCGAACAGATCGGCAGCCAGCGTTGCCAGCTGCGTACCGCCCCGCCGCCCCCCGTTTCAAAACCGGCGTGCGCCCACGCAAGGTGCGGGTTCTTCGCGATCACCGCATCGAACGGGCTTGTCGTCGTACGCCGGGTACCGTCCTGCGCCGTCTCGACACGCTTCGGCAAAACGATCAGGGCTGGGCCCGCGTAGCGGGCGAGATATTCATGCAGCGCGAGTGAGCCCGCGTCACCGCTGGCGCCCGGCATCTCGCCGCCCGACAAGTCGATGTCCACGACGACAGCACTCGGAGCCGCCTGCGTGACCACATGCAGCAACCGCACCAATTGATCGCGGGGCGTGATCGGCGGTGCCCCCCAGCCCCGGTGGGTCTCGTCGTCGATGTCGACGATGGTGACCGGCACGGTGCGGTGCGACTCGAACCAGCCTCGCGAGAGCGCGCGCAGCGCCGTGTCGGGATTGAACGGAGCGTCAGCCAGCCAATCGGCCACGCGGTTGTGCTGCGAGGTGCCCAGCAACGCGAAAGTGACAGCGACCAGCCCTGCCAGCGTGGTGGCGCGGATGGCGTCACTGCGCGGGTCCGTGCTGAAGCCCAGCGTGACCCGCAGCCGACGCACGAGCCGCGACACAAGGGTCGCTGATTTTTCTTTCGTGCGGCGCCTGCCCCGTGCTTTGACGTTCATTTGCCAGTCCTTCGCAGCCACTCCATCATGCCCGGGTTCCCGGGTTCTGCCGAATGACAGAGGATCGCGTGATGGCCACCCACGCACAGATCGCCGCACGGTTGCTGCGCGATGCCGCGACATTCTTCCGCAATGTTGCCATGCAGAACGAACCCCTGCGGGAACAGTTGAACGACAACGCCGCGATCTACGACCAGGTCGCCGACCTGGTCGAAAGCGATCCCGGGGGCGTAGTCGCCCTCGAGGCTGACCCTCGCCCGGCTGAAGGAAACGACGGTGGTTGATTCCGGCGGCCAGAGTCGTGAACCCATCGGCAATGTGCTGCGCGATCCCTGGCTCTGGCTGGCAACGCTCGCCTGCGCCGCTGCAGGCGCGGTGATTGGACTATGGTTCGGCCCGTCGATCGGCGAGCCCGCACTGGTTGGCGCAGTTGCCATCGGCACCATGGGACTCGCCCCGGGTTTCGTCGCGGGCCTGATGACGGCCTGGATCCGCCGCCGCGCGCGTGTACGCCGCGCCGAGCAGGCCGCGCGCGAGCGGTTCGTGGCGTCGCTTGACGAGCGGGGGCCGCCCGATTCACGACACTCCATCGACCCACACCGTCCACGCGTGCTGCTCATCGATTTTTCGAGGGCCATGCCTCGCGAACTGAACGCCGGGCAGATCGCCCGGTTGCGCGCATCCGTCGAAAATCGTGTGGACCTCGCGGCCGCGGAATCCGATCTGCGACACCACGGATTCGAGAAATGCGCGTTCCGCATCAACGGCGAAACGATCCTGGAACGCAGTATCAATTGATGCGCGGGAAAATGAGCGGGTGATGGGAATCGAACCCACGCGAGCTGTTTGGGGCACGCCGCGCGATCGATGGTCAGCGCCGTGCGGTCACGGCAGGGGATTGCGCCGCCCGGGCAGGCCGATGCCATTGCCACCCGCGGCTGATCCGTCGACTCGCGTTCAGGCGACGCGAGCGAAGGCATCCCGCGTGAGGTTCTCCGGCGTGCCCGACGCCGTGCAGGCCACGTCATCCTCGATGCGGATGCCGCCGTACGGCTGCAGGCGCCGCACGACATCCCAGGCGATGTAACGACCGAGACCGTTCCTCTGCGCCTCTTCGAGCAGCAGGTCGATGAAGTACAGGCCCGGCTCGATGGTGACGACCATGCCCGGTTCGAGCCGGCGCGTCAGGCGCAGGTACCGATGGCCGGCCGGCCGGGGAATTTCCGTGCGTCCCGAATCGTCCGCGGCGAGACCCGCCACGTCATGCACCTGGATGCCGAGCAGGTGCCCGATGCCATGCGGGAAGAACACGCCGGACACGCCGTTTTCCGCCGCCTGTTCGGCCGTGCATCCGGTCACGACACCCGACCGCAGCAGCGCGCCGGCGATCAGGCGATGAGCGAGCAGGTGAATCTGGCGGTAATCGAATCCCGGTCGTACGGCGGCGCACAGCTCGAGCTGCAGCTGCTCCATCGACGCCATCAGTTGCAGGAAGGTCGGGTCGGTGCCGGCCGCATCCGCAATGTGCGTGCGCGTGATGTCGCTCGCGTAGCCGCGGAACTGCGCGCCCGCGTCGATCAGGAAGGTGGGGCGCGGCTCGTTGCGCCGGCGGCCCAGCGTCGTGTAGTGCAAGATGGCGGCCCCCTCGCCAAACGCGATGATGTTGCCGTAGGGCAGCTCCTGTTCCCGCAATCCGACCGCTGAGCAGTACGCCTGGTGCACCTCGAACTCCGAGGCCCCCGCACGGTAGGCCTTTTCCGCCGCAACGTGACCGACTGCCCCGAGCCGCGACGCCTGGCGCATGCACGCGAGCTCGTAGGGCGTCTTCGCCGCACGGTGGTAATGGAGATACGACAGCAGACCGGCTGGGTTCGTCGCGCTGAAGCCCCACTCGGCAAACTCGGCGGGCAGTTCGCCGATGCAGGCCAGGCGACGATTGCCGGCGTCGAGCAGACCGCGCGCGTCGGCGGGCTCCCGGATCACGGTGAGGTCGAATTCGCGGGTCCAGGCTGCGGTCGGGACCGCCGGCGGCTTGTGCCAGTAGTCGGCAGGCTGGTGAAACAGCAACTGCGGCCGGCGGCCGGGCAGGTAGCGGACGAAGCAATCCGGTGCTTCCTGCAGGGGTGCCCAATGCAGGAAATGCGGGTTCGCCTTGAAGGCGGGCCCGTGGTCGTCCAGGAAATGCAGCCCCGGGCGGCCCGAATAGACGACGAGGCCGTCGTAGCCTTCTCGCTCCAAGGCACGGTCCGCAAGCGCCTGCACGTGCTGCAGGTGGGCAGGAAACAACTGGTCGATGGCATCCGTCATGGTCTGCGCCCGTGGGTCAGGAATCCATGATCATAGGAGAACCGGGCCCCGACGGGCGGTCTGTCGAGCGCTCCGACCCTGCCGACTGTCGCCAGATAGAGACAGTTTATCGCCTTACCTTTGGAAAGCGGGGTCCTAGAATCGCATCCGCGCATCAAGCAGACCCGCTGCAAGCGGGGCGGTTGAAGGTGCAAGGTGTTCGACATCATCAGACTGCAATTTTTGGGGTATTTATTCAATGAACGCGAAGATCGCTCTCGCCGCCGCCCTCGCCGCCCTGGCCCTCGCCGGCTGCGCCAAGAAGGAAGAAGCCGTCGAAGCCACGCAGGAAGCTGCTGCTGACGCCGCCGCTGCCGCTGGCCAGGCTGCTGACGCCGCCACGGACGCCGCCGCTGCTGCGACGGACGCCGCCGCCGCCGCTGGCGACGCCACTGCCGCCGCCGCTGGCGACGCCGCCGCTGCTGCTGGCGACGCCGCCGCCGCTGCTGGCGATGCCGCTGCCGCCGCTGGCGACGCCGCGCAGGAAGCTGGCGCTGCCGTCCAGGAAGCGACCAAGTAATTGGCGCGGACTGTTCGCCGGCCCTTCGCGGGTTGACGAAAAGATGGGGCGGATCCCGGCTGGGGTCCGCTCCATTCCCGCCGCAGGAGACCAGCCCCGGCGCTCCAGTGGCCCGGTGATCGAGACACCCGCTGGAGGCGGGTCGAGCAGTGCCAGTAACGGTACGCGACGCTCGCAGCTCGACCGAAGACCGCGAATGGATCCGGGCGGTCTACCGTGACTATCTGTCCGAACTTTCCGCGTCCAAGACCGGATTGTTCCCGGCGCTTGGCGAATGGGATGCGCGCGAAAGCGAGTTCCTCGCCGGTTGGTTCGCCGATCCCGGTGCCAATCCGTTCGTGATTCTCGACGCGGGCCAGCGGGCTGGCTTCGCCCTGGTGTCGCGTCCGCCTGCGTTTCCGCGCACGTCGGTCAACTACCGGATGGCTGAATTCTTCATCGTGGGCGCTGCGCGCCGCCGCGGCGTTGGCGCGTTCGCCGCCTCGCTGCTGTTCAACCGCTTTGCCGGCGACTGGGAAGTCCTCGAGGACGAGCAGAACCGCCCCGCGCTGCAGTTCTGGCGCCGCGTGATAGCGCGCCAGACATCTGGCCAGTTCTCGGAGACGCGCGCTGGCGGGGAAGTGCGCCATCGCTTCCGCACGGAAGCGCGCCCCTCGGTGCGCGGCGCCAGCTGACTGCCTCACCTCGACAAGTCGACATCCCCGCGAGGCGTTGATCCCGAGCCTTATCCCTCACTTGGAAAGGCAGACACGCACTCGCGATAAGGCAGGCACGAAAGGACAGGCCGGACCGTGCGCCGACGGCGCGAACTTCACCGCGACGCCGTACGCCGGGCCCCGCGACGCAATCACCGCAACACGCGAGCGAGATATTGGCCGGTGTGTGACTGCGGCGTGGCCGCCACCTGCTCGGGCGTGCCTTCGACGACGAGTGCGCCGCCGCCGTCGCCCCCCTCCGGTCCCAGGTCGACGATCCAGTCCGCCGTCTTGATCACGTCGAGGTTGTGCTCAATGACGACGATGGTGTTGCCGTCGTCGCGCAGCCGGTGCAGCACGCCGAGCAGCTGTTCGATGTCGTGGAAGTGCAGGCCCGTGGTCGGCTCGTCCAGGATGTAGAGCGTACGGCCCGTGGCCCGCTTCGCGAGTTCACGCGCGAGCTTGATGCGCTGCGCTTCGCCACCCGAAAGCGTCGTCGCGTTCTGTCCCAGCCGCACGTACGACAGGCCCACGTCGAGCAGAGTCTGCAGCCTGCCCTGTAGCGCCGGCACGTTGCGGAAGAACACCGCGGCGTCCTCGATCGTCATCTCGAGCACGTCGTGGACGTTGCGGCCCTTGTAGCGGATTTCGAGGGTCTCGCGGTTGTAGCGCATGCCGCGGCACGCATCGCAGGTCACGTACGCATCGGGCAGGAAATGCATTTCCACGCGGATCAAGCCGTCGCCTTCGCAGGCCTCGCAGCGGCCGCCACGCACGTTGAAACTGAAGCGGCCAGGGTCGTAACCGCGCGCGCGGGCCTCGGGCACTTCGGCGAACAGTTCGCGCACGGGGCCGAAGATGCCCGTGTAGGTGGCCGGGTTCGACCGCGGTGTGCGGCCGATGGGGCTCTGGTCGATGTCGATCACGCGATCGACCTGCGCGAGCCCTTCGATCGCGCGGCAGGGAGCGGCTTCCCCGCCCGAATCCGTCAGCGCGTCCGCGGCGTGGCGATACAACGTGTCAATCACGAGTGTCGACTTGCCTGAGCCCGAGACGCCGGTGACGCACGTCATGAGTCCGATCGGGAAAGTCGCGGTGACTCCGCGCAGGTTGTTGCCGGTGGCTTCGACGATGCGCAGCACCTTGCCGGGTTGCGCCACGCGACGCTCCTTCGGGTATGCGATGCGGCGCCGTCCGCTGAGGAATGCGCCCGTCAGCGAATCGGTATTGTCGGCGACGGCCTGCGGCGTGCCTTGCGCGACGACGATGCCGCCGTGCAGACCTGCGCCGGGGCCCAGGTCGACGACGTAATCCGCCTGCCGGATCGCGTCCTCGTCATGTTCGACGACGATCACGGTGTTGCCGAGGTCGCGCAGGCGCACCAGCGTGTCGAGCAGGCGCTGATTGTCGCGCTGGTGCAGGCCGATCGATGGTTCGTCGAGGATGTACATCACGCCGACCAGGCCCGAGCCGATCTGGCTGGCGAGCCGGATGCGCTGGGCTTCGCCGCCCGAAAGCGTTTCCGCGCTGCGGTCGAGCGAGAGGTAGTCGAGGCCGACGTCGCTCAGGAACGTGAGGCGGTCCGAAATTTCGCGGACGAGGCGGGAGGCGATTTCGCCGCGCCAGCCTTCGATGCGCATGTCGCCGAAGAAGCGTCGCGCCTCGGCGATCGACATCGCGGCAATCTGCGGCAGGGCGCGGTCCGCGACGAATACGTGCCGTGCCGCCAGGTTCAGGCGGCTGCCCCCGCAGTCCGCGCACGCGCGCACGCCGCGGTACTTCGCGAGTTCCTCGCGCACCGTCGTCGACTCGGTCTCGCGATAGCGCCGCTCGAGGTTCGGCAGGATGCCTTCCCACGCGTGCGAGCGCTTCGTGGCGGCGCCTTTCGCGTCGACGTAGCGGAACTGGATCTTTTCCTCGCCGCCGCCCCAGAGCAGCGCGTGGCGCACGGCTTCAGGCAGGTCGTTCCACGGTGCCTCGATGTCGAAGCGGAAGTGCCTGGCGAGCGACTGGATCAGCTGGAAGTAATACGCGTTGCGACGGTCCCAGCCGCGCACGGCCCCGCCAGCGAGCGAGAGGCTCGGATTGACGACCACTCGCGCCGGATCGAAGAACTCCTGCACGCCAAGGCCGCCGCACGTGCCGCACGCGCCGTTCGGGTTGTTGAACGAGAAGAGCCGCGGCTCGAGTTCCGTGAGGCTGTAGCCGCATACCGTGCAGGCGAAGCGGTTTGAGAATACCAGCGGATCGCGGTCGGGCTCGTCGTGGAAAGCGAGGCGCGCCGAGCCTTGCGCGAGTCCGAGAGCCGTCTCGAACGATTCAGCCAGCC
>Ga0073899_10003100_pt1 | contig 14848 bp, 14 predicted proteins | sample KloWWTmetaKNB5Ph_FD_88975 | JGI IMG/M metagenome (GOLD analysis project Ga0073899, IMG submission 88975) | Active sludge microbial communities from Klosterneuburg, Austria, studying microevolution and ecology of nitrifiers - Klosterneuburg... | ecosystem: Engineered > WWTP > Aerobic digester >...
TCCAGGTAGAGCGCCATCAGTTTTTCGTCGACTTCGACCACCTGGTCGATGATCTCGGTGTGCGCGGCAGCGACGGACGAGAAGTCGGTCGCCTTGCCCTGCGACTGGAAGAAGCAATCCACGACCGAGGCGCCGCCTTCCGCCGGCAGGTTGAGCGGCAGGCAGCTCTTGCCGAAAGCTTCGCGCAGTTCCAGCAGCACCTGTTCGGTGCGTGCGTCGCGCGCGTCGATCTTGTTGACGACGACGAGCCGGCACAGGCCCCTCGTCCTCGCGAAATCCATCATGCGCTGGGTCATCGGCTCGATACCGTTGGCGGCGCTCACGACGATCACCGCCGTCTCGACCGCCTCGAGTGCGCTCAGCGTGCGACCGAGAAAGTCGGGATATCCCGGGGTGTCGATCATGTTGACGCGACGGCCCTGCGTCTCGAAACCGCAGATGGCGGCGTCAAGGGAGTGGAGCAGGGCTTTCTCCTGCGGATCGAAGTCGCAGACCGTGGTGCCACGGGCGAGCGACCCCTTGGACCGGATTGCACCGGACTGCGCGAGCAAGGCTTCGGCCAGCAGCGTCTTGCCCGCGCCGGCTTGGCCCACGAGGGCGATATTGCGAATGTCCTGGGTTGTGTAGGGCATGTTGGGATGCCTCCGTTGCTTATTTGACTCAGTCGGTGGGCAGAGCATACGCCCGGAGTCAAGCGGCACCACTTCCACTTGCCGGGATTGGCTTTGCGCCTATTTCAAGGTAGAAAGCCCGTACACGCGGCACCTGTCAGGTGCCTCCAGAAGGACCCAGGGACTACATGACGACGGGCAAGCGCGCCCTGATCGTGGACGATTCACGATCGGCCAGAGTCATCCTGAGCCGGATGCTCGAACAGCAGGGCTTGACCGTGGATACGGCCGAGTCAGCCGAGCAGGCGCTCGAATACCTGCAGCGGAGCCGGCCCGACGTCATCTTCATGGATCACCTGATGCCGGGCATGGATGGTTTCCAGGCCGTGCAGACCATCAAGGCCGACCCGCTGACCGCGACCATCCCGCTCATGATGTACACCTCGCAGGAAGGCGAGCTGTACGTCAGCCAGGCGCGTGCCCTCGGCGCAGTCGGCGTGCTGCCGAAGACGGTGCGGCCAGTCGACGTGTCGCGGATTCTGTACCAGCTCCACCTGCTGCCGGATCGGCGGACCCAACGCCAGGCACTGTTCCCGGGGCCGGCGGCGGCGGCGGCGATGGCGGCCGAGAGGTCGCCCGATGAAGCGGCGATGGCCGCCGCGCTGGCGGCTGCGAACCCTGACGACCTCCAGGCGGTCGATGCGCTGTCGACCACGGCGACCCGGCCCGTGCTGACGGCGGCGCCGCTGGCTCCTTCGCCAGCTTCGATCGCCCTCACGCCGGGGCTTGCGTCCGAACTGCAGGCGGGTCTGCGCAACTCCATCCAGCATCTGGTGCGGGAACAGCTGACCGAGCAGCGCCGGTTCCTGCTCGCCACGTTCGAGGCATTCGCGCGCCGGCTGACCAGCGAGATGAAGGAGAGCATCGGCAAGATCCCGACGGCGCCCGCTTTCGAATCGTTTACGCCGCAGTCACCGCGCCGCCAGTGGTGGCCAGTCGTGCTCACCGCCGTATTCGCGGCAATACCCGCTGCGGTGCTCGGCTACGTGGCGTGGCAGGCGAGCGTGTCCAGCGCGTTCCTCGCGCGTGAACTCGCGGACTCGAAGGCCGCGGTCGAACGGGCGAAAGCGGCGGCGATGATCGCGGCCGCCGCGGCAAGCGCCACCGTTGCGAGCAACGCCCCACTGGCGGCGCCGTCGGCGGGCGGAGGCGTCGGTGGATCGGCCGCTGGCCCGATCGCGACCGAGTACGTCCCTTACGGCGAGGCCCCGCTGGCGGGCAGTCGCCTCGAGCGGCTGCGGGCACTGGCCTCGATGCTCGAAACGCAGCAGTTCAAGGGCCGCATCCGTGTCGAGTCCTACGTCGGCGATTTCTGCCTTGGCGGCAATGCGAACGAGGGCTTCTCCCCGGCTGACGTCAACCTGCCAGCAACCAAGTGCGACCTGGTGGGCAATCCCTTCGACGATTCGCTGTCGGTGGCGCAGCGGCAGTCAGTCGACTTCGCCAATTTCGTTGCGACCCTGCGCCGCCGCACCGGTGGCGACATCCAGATCGAAGTCGTCAATGGCGGGCGCAGCCAGCCCGTCGCGTATCCCGAGCAGGAAGAAAAATCCACGGCCGGCAGCTGGAACACGGTCGCGGCCCAGAACAATCGAGTCGAATTCCACGTCCTGCCTGGCTCATGAGCGCAGCGCGGCTGGTCATCTACGGCGCCACGGGATACACGGGCGATCTGATCGCACGCGAAGCGGTTCGCCGCGGACTCCAGCCCGTGCTGGCCGGCCGCAACGAGGCGGCGATTGCCGCATTGGCGCAGGAACTCGGTTGCGAGTATCGCATCGCGTCGCTCGACGATGCCGGCGCGCTCGATCGCGCGCTGCAGGGCGCTGCCGTGACGCTGCACTGCGCAGGTCCTTTTTCGGCGACGTCGGCGCCGATGGTCGCCGCGTGCCTCCGGCAGCGCAGTCACTACCTCGACATCACTGGCGAGATCGATGTGCTCGAGGCCGTGCATCAGAGTGGCCCGGCGGCCGGCCAGGCGGGCGTCGTGTTGTGCCCGGCCACGGGCTTTGACGTGGTTCCGACCGATTGCGTTGCCGCGCGTCTGCACCAGGAGCTGCCCGACGCGACCTACCTGGCGCTGGGTTTCGCGGCGCGCGGCCGGCCCAGTCGAGGCACGCTCAAGACCAGCATCGAAAACCTTGCGCGCGGGGGTCGCATCCGCAGCGCAGGGCGCATCACGCCAGTCGCTCACGCCTTCCGTGAGCGCAACATCGATTTCGGCGAAGGCCCGCTCACGGCGGTGACGATTCCGTGGGGCGACGTGAGCACTGCCTACTGGACGACCGGTATCGGCAACGTCGAGTGCTACATGGCGATGCCCGTCACCGGTATCGCCAGGCTGAGGCGGCTGAACACGTTTGGCCGGCTGCTGCGGTTCGCTCCGCTGCAGGGAGCGCTGAAGCGCATGGTGGCGACGGGTCCTGCGGGGCCCGACGCGGCTGCCCGTGCGGTGAGTACGATGCTGGTGTGGGGCGAAGCCCAGGCGCCGAGCGGCGAGCGGGTGACGGCACGGGTACGCGTTGCCAATGGTTACGAGGTCACGGTGCACGCTTCGCTCGCGATTGTCCAGCACCTGCTCGACGGCAAACCTGTCGAGTCCGGTCACCGCACGCCGTCGCAGATCATGGGCAGCGGCTTCGTCGAGGCCCTGCCCGGCTCGAGCCGCATCGTGATCGTCCGCGACCGCGCCTGGAATCCGCGGCCTCCTGCCGCATGAGCGCAGCGCCCCGAGAAGCCGCCGGCGCGTCACCTGACTTCGTGCCGCCCTGGCGGTTGCGACATCACCACGTGCAGACAATTTACCCGAGCCTGCCGTTGCGAAGGGCGGGCGTGGAGCGGCGCGCGTCCGTGCTGCGCCAGGCGTCGCTCGAACACATCGTCGACTGTGGCGACGGCGTGCGTCTGCTCGCGCTGGTCGCGACGCAGCTCGACGCAGGGCGGCCGCCGTCCGACCGCCTTGCCGTGCTGCTGCACGGATGGGAAGGCAGCGCGAACTCGTTGTACCTGCTTTCGCTCGGGCAGAATCTGTTCGATGCCGGCTACGACGTCGTGCGCCTCAACCTGCGCGATCACGGCGACAGCCACCACCTGAATTCCGGCCTCTTTCATTCCTGCCGCATCGCCGAAGTGGTCGGCGCCGTGCGCGAACTGCAGCGGCAGCATCCGGGCCAGCGGCTCGTGCTCGCCGGGTTCTCGCTCGGCGGCAACTTCTGTCTCCGTGTCGGCGCACGCGCGGCAGCTGCGGGCATCGCCGTCTCGCGCATCGTCGCGGTCTGCCCGGTGATCGATCCCGAGCACACGCTGGCGCGCCTCGAGACGGGGTGGGCCCTGTACCGCGAGTACTTCGTGTGGAAGTGGCGTCGCTCGCTGCGCACGAAGCGCGCGGCGTGGCCCGACGTGTACCACTCGCTCGACGACATCCTGGAACTGGGCAATCTCACCGAGATGACCCATCGGCTGGCGTGCGGCTACGGCGGGTTCCCGTCATTGCCGGAATACCTGCGGGGCTATGCGCTGGTCGACCGGGCGCTCGAACCGCTGGCAGCGCTGCGCGATACACGCGTTCGCATCATCGCGGCGGACGATGACCCGATCATCCCCGCGGTCGACCTCGAGCGCATCGCGCGATCCTCGGTGCTCACCATCACGCGCACGCGTTACGGCGGGCATTGCGGCTTCTACGATGGCGTCGCCGGATCGACCTGGGTCGAGCGGCAGGTCCTCGCATCGTTCGCCACCGGCTGAGTCCTATGCCGCGCCAGTGCGCACGGCCATCGCGGCGCGCCACTCATCGAACCGATCGAGGACGGGGTGCTTCCCGGTCGCCGCAAATGACTTTTCGATGGGCACGGGCTGCCAGTCCGGCGGCTGACCCGCGGCCAGGTAAGCAATGCCGCGAGCAGTGGCTTCGAGCAGCGCTGGTCGTTCCACGGTCATCTGCGTGGCTTCGGCCAGAACTTCACACAGGTAGTCGCAGGCGGCGAGCCCGCCGGTGATCGTCAGTCGCTGCAGGGGCGCCGCACCGTGCATGGCAAGCACGTTGACTGCAATCAGGAACGCGATGCTCTCGACGACGGCGCCGATCTGCTGCAGTTCAGTCGCGCCAGCCACTTCCGCAGCCTGGCTGCCGGCGGCCGCCAGGAATTCGCTGTCGAAATCGGGCAGCCAGTAAGGCGCACCGAGTCCGCCGATGCCGTTCATGAAAAGGAGCGGCACGTCACCGTCTGCGAGCGATGCCGACAACGATTTCAGCGTGCGTCTGACGTCGACGCCGACTCGCTTGCTCAGCCACTCGAGTGCCGCGTAGGCACCGTTGATCGTGCCTTCGTGACAATACAGTGCGCCCGCTCCATCGTCGGTCCGCGCGAACAGCACGCTCTTCAGCAATCCACGCGGCGCAGGCCCTGCGCCGTTGCGCAACACGCGTTGCACGAACGCGCCCGTGCCAGCGTTGACGTAGGCAGTGGTCGTCGAAGGTGGGCCGAACGCAAAGACCGCGGCGGACTGGTCCCCGCTGCACGCGAGCAGCGGCGCACTCCGGGTTGCATCGAACGGGATCGTGCCGAAATCGTGCAGCGTGCCTACGCAACGTGGCAGGACGGCCGCCGGGATGCCGAAAGCCTCGAGCAACGGCGGCGACCAGTCCAGGACCGCGGGGTCGAACAGCAGTGTGCGCGATGCGTTCGCCGGATCGACGCAGGCCTCGTCCGCTGCGCACAGGCCCTGCACCAGGAAACTGGCGAGCGGTCCAATGCAGAGCCGCTCGTCGCGCAAGGCCAGCCGCACGGCGGGCAACTCGTCCAGGCACCAGCGCATCTTGCTTGCGCCATAGTGCGACGACAGCGGCAGTCCCGTGAGTTCCCGTACCCAGCCGGCGCGCGCGCCCAGGTGCTGGTCGAGCCAGGTGGCGTTGCGGCGATCCTGCCAGGAGAGTGCGGGGCTCAACGGCGTCCCGTCGCTGCGGTCCCAGCAGCAGATGGTCGAGCGCTGCGTGGCGAGTCCGGCTGCAACGATCGGTCGGCCTGTCGCAAGCGGTGATTCGGCGACATCGCGCGCTGCGGTTCGCAGCGACTGCAGCAGTTCGGCCGCATCGTGCTCCACGCGATCGTCGCCCGATCTTCGGGTGTCGATCGGGACGTGCGCCGTCGCCACCTCGCGGCCGAGTGAATCGAACAGGACCGCGCGGCTCGACGTGCCACCCTGGTCCAATGCCAGGTACAGCGAACGCGATTCGACGGCAGGCAGCAGTTCGCGGCGGATCGCGCTCAGTTCACCGGCGAGCCAGGCGAGGTCCTCGTCGTCATCGCGCGCACTCATGCTCTGCCTGCGGCCTCGTCGTACTCGGTGCGCAGGCTGCGCACGGCCATCGTCTCGACGTACTTTGCACCCAGCTCACGGCAGTGACGCGCGGTCGCGCGGTCGCGCACCTCGTAGATGGCCCAGTCCCATGGCCCCGGCCACAGCTTCTCCGTCGTGGCGGGCACCCGCTCGAGGTTGCAGAAGAGGAACTCGGGCGCGAGCGCAGTCGCTTCGCGCCAGCTGTCCGCGTCGTATTGAGGCAATACCCAGCCGATCCGCGCGCCCGTCATCAGGCGCAGGATCCTGACGGCAGCGAGATCGAACGAAATCAGCACGCAGCGGTGCAGCACCGGCTGCAGCACTTCGCTCGTCCGGCGCAGCACGGTTTCATGACCGAACTGGCGCAGGCTCGCGCGCTTCACTTCGACGAATGCAGTGACGTCATCCCAGCCGGCGATCGCCTCCACCGCCTGTGCCAGCGACGGGGCGCAGGTGTGGGCGAAGCGGTCGCCGAAGCGACCGACCTCGCCGACCGGAATCCCGGCGAACTGCGACCAGGACAATGAATGCACGCTCTCGGGACGGTTGCCGACGCGGGCCAGATCGGAATCGTGGAACACGACGGGGACGTGGTCGGCCGTCAGTTGCACGTCGAACTCGACGTGGCGCACGCCCAGGGCCACGGCGGATGCCAGTGCCTGCAGCGTATTCTCGGGAAATTCGATGGCATTGCCGCGATGCGCGATGATCTCCGGCAGCCGGGTGTCGTTGCTGTTCACTTTTTTCTTCCGTGCGGCGGCTGCATCCCCGACGCGGAGTTTACTTAATGTGCGCCGCCTCGTGCTTGGCGACCGTGGGGTCGATCGTCGCGCAATGTGATGAGTTTCACACATGGACAGTGCCGGTCACCGCGATGGACGCGTGCTGTCACCCAAGCCTCATCGAAAAGCCCTTGATTGCCTGTGATTGCTGGGCCGGCGCGTTGGCATGCAAGTTGCTACCTCCTTCCCCAGGAACAGGAAAGCTCAAAGACCATGTCCGACAAAATCACGCCTGCGGAAGTTCTCGCCCTGCTGTTTCCGGAACCGGCCTCCGCCGGAAATCCGACGCCGGCGGTAACGGCCTTCGTCCGCGATCCCCACGGCGGGCTGATGCTGGCATCGGTGGTGCCGAGCCGCACCTTGCTCGAGACTGCCAGGGTCGCCGGCCGCTGCAACAGCGGCACCCCCATCCTCGATCCCCAGACCCGCGAAGTCATCGGCTACGAACTGGCGCCGCTCGCGGTCGCCTGAGCTGGCCGGTCTCTGCCTGCGCCGCCGAATCCCGCGGCTGCGTAGGCTATATTCGGCACTGCGCCGGGCGGCCTGTCGCCGCCCCTGACGGGGTAGCCATTTGACCGCTTCGCGCCGGACCGGCGACCTGCCCGGGTCACGACGGATTCGACTCGGCTGGGTACGCCGCACGATGCGGCGCATCCGGGCCGAGCGGGGCGACGATGCGCTGCCACTGCTGGTCCGGCGCGCCGCGCGGCGTCCCGAAGTCACTCTGATGTTGCGTGCCGGGTTCGTGCTGCTGCTGGTCGCAGCGGTTTTTGTCGTCTTCCTGCTCGACCGCGACGGCCTGCGGGACCAGATCGACGGCCAGGTTTCCGTCTCGGACATCTTCTATTTCACGATGGTCACCATCACGACTGTCGGCTATGGCGACATCGTCCCGGTCTCCGACCAGGCACGCCTGATCGACGCATTCTTCGTCACGCCGGTGCGGATCTTCGTCTGGCTGACGTTCCTGGGCACGGCATATCAGCTCATCATCCAGCGGCTCATCGAGGAATGGCGCATGTTGCGTTTGCAGCGCGAATTGAAGGATCACGTCATTCTCTGCGGCTACGGCCACAGCGGCTCGATCGCTGCCTCCGAACTGCTGCTGCGGGGCTGGGAAGCCGAGCGGATCGCCGTGATCGACCCGGACCGCGACGAAGTCACGCGCGCGGCCGAGCGCGGTTTCACCGGCCTGCACGGCGATGCCTCGAGCGAGGAAATCCTGCGGGTGGCCGGCGTGCAGCGGGCGCATTCGGTCATCGTCAGCGTCGGTCGTGACGACACCACCGTGCTGATCGTCCTGACGGCACGCGCACTCGCGAGCAGGGTACGCATCATCGCCAGCGTTGCCGAACCGGAGAACGTGAAGATCGTGCGCTCGGGCGGAGCTGACGAAATCGTCGCGCCGTCGCGCTTTGGCGGCTACCTGATGGCCGATGCGGTCAGCACGCAGGGCACGATCGACTTCGTGTCGGAGTTGCTGTCGTACCGCGGTAAGTGCCAGTTGGTCGAGCGTGAGTCCCGCGCAGAAGAAGTGGGGCGCCTGGCGCGTGAGATCGTGGGCACCGTAATCGTCGAAATCCGTCGCGGACAACGCCGGTTCGGGTGCTGGAGCGACCCGACGCTGCGAATCGAAGCGGGCGATCGCGTCATCGCCATCGACGCGAACGACGGCGGTTGACGCGCGCGACGCGTCCTTCCGGTTCGATCCCCTGGCGGCTACCTCCTCCCTGAGCTGGCTTGCCCGTCCTTCGCCCTTCGGCGCTTTGCCCGCTCTTCTGGGCCAATGAAGGACAATGTCGATAAGCAAGCTGCGTGCCAGATGAAAAAGTCACTGCGTTTCAGTGGCTTGCAGATCGTCGGTTGGAACCGTGCAGGTCTGGACTGTCACCGCGTGTCACTTTCGTAAGGGATGCCGACACAAGTTGGCGCAGCAGTCGCTGTTACGCGGGGAAATCTTCGTGACGACACGAGTACGGTCTGGAAGGTGATCAAGGCAGTCGTGACGGTGGAGCAGGCAGTCACGCGCAAAAAAGCGTCCGCTCATTCGCCGGCGCGGCGCTTCAACCTACACGCTGACGCGGGGGCGGCGAGCCGCTGCCGACCTCGAGTATCACCGCCGCAACCTCGTAAGCTCCGCCATGCCGCAGTACTCTTCGCCCGACTCTGGAACCCTGCGGTTGGATACTGTATATTTGTACAGTCACACGCAGGCACATCCCTGACTGACGCCTCCCTCGCGGAGGCGTCTCTTTTTCCGGAGTAAGCATTCGCGGATGGCAACCCTTCGTCGTCGAGTAGTCTTGCTCGACTCAATCAGTAGATCGGGCGCCTCGAAACGGTAGCGGGGAATGCAGCCACTTTGGCAAGAAATCGACGACAGCTATTATAAATCAATAAGTTACGATCGGTTCCGGTGGGCAGGGTCAGAACGCGCTGATGCCGGTCAGTTCGCGACCGATCGTGAGCTGGTGAATCGTCTCGGTGCCCTCGTACGTGATGACGCTCTCGAGGTTGAGGGCGTGGCGGATCGGCACGTACTCGGCGCTGATGCCGGAGCCGCCAAGGATGTCGCGAGCGTCGCGCGCGACTTCGATCGCCGCACGGCAGTTGTTCCACTTCGCGAGCGACACGTGCGAAGGTGACATCAGGCCCTGATCTTTCAGGCGGCCGAGCTGCAGCGACATGAGCTGCGACAGCGTGATCTTGCGCGACATCTCGGCCAGCCGGATCTGGATCGCCTGCGTCGCGGCCAGCGGCCGGTTGAACAGGATGCGCGTCTTCGTGTACTCGAGCACTTCCTTGAGGCAGGCCTGCGCGGCGCCGATCACGCCCCAGGTGATGCCGTAGCGCGCCTGCGTCAGGCACGAGAGCGGCGCCTTGATGCCGCAGATGGTGCCGGGCAGCATCGCCGAATCGGGCACCACCACGTCGTTCAGGAAGATCGCACCCGTTGCCGAGGCGCGCAGCGAGAATTTCTTCTCGATTTCGGGCGTTTCGAGGCCTTGCGTGCCCCGGTCCACGAGGAAGCCGCGAATGCCTTCCTCGGTTCGCGCCCAGACGATGAATACGTGGGCGATCGGCGAGTTGGTGATCCACGTCTTGGCGCCGTTCAGCACCCAGTCGCCGCCGCGACGCTTTGCATGCGTCTTCATGTTGGCCGGGTCGGAGCCGCCGTGCGGCTCGGTGAGGCCGAATGCTCCGATCACTTCTCCCCGCGCCATGCGCGGCAGATAGCGTTGCTTCTGCTCTACGCTGCCGTACGTGTAGATCGGATACATGCAGAGCGACGACTGCACCGACACGAAGCTGCGCAGCCCGGAATCGCCGCGTTCGAGTTCCTGGCAGATGAGGCCATAGCTCACGGCGTTCATGCCCGCACAGCCGTAGCCCTCGAGCGAGCTGCCGAGCAGGCCGAGGCCGGCGAGCTCGCCAACCAGTTCTTTCGGGAACGTGTGGTTCTCGAAATGCGGCCGGATGATCGGCAGCACGGCGTCGTCGACGAAACGCGCCACGGAGTCCTGCACCATGCGTTCTTCGTCGGAGAGCGAGGCACGGACGTCGTACAGGTCGAGGGGATTCAGGGCGTTGGCGGGCACGAGGGCTCCCGGTCGGATGCTGGTTCGGTGGGGGCGCAATTCTAATGGAAACGGTGGCCCGACACCCCGCGGCGGCACTATGCTGTTCGACGCACTGACAGGTCCGTACGCATGCGCCGGAATCGGGCGTCGTCAGCAGGGCATGCCGCGCGCAAGGAATTTTTGTCCGATCCACTGAATCTTGAAACCCAGCGGATCACAGTGCTGGCGGCGGGCGTTGCTGCCACCCATTCGATCTCAATTGAATTTTGATAATTACCCTGTCTTGAATTAGAACTGTCAATGAACTGTGAAGGTTTGCAACCAGGAGTCACTCATGAATCATGCCGCTAGATCTGGCTTTCTCGCGTTGTTCGCCGCCGCTGCGGTGGCGTTGGCCGGGTGTGCCTCGATGGAAGATTTCGCGACCAACCCCGAGAAGGAAAAGACCCGCAAGGGCGCCGGGTACGGAGCGGCTGCAGGTGCGGTCGTCGGACTGCTGAGCGCCGGCAATAACCCTTTCAAGTCCGCCATGATCGGCGCCGCCGCAGGCGCGCTCGTCGGCGGTTCGGTCGGGTACTACCAGGACAAGCAGGAAGCGAAGCTGCGCCAGCAGATGGCGGGCACCGGCGTGGATGTCGTGCGCAAGGGCGACAACATCACGCTCGACATGCCCGGCGGCGTGACCTTTGCGTTCAACAGCGCCGACCTCAATGCCCAGTTCTATCCGGTGCTGGACAAGGTTGCGGCAACGCTGAAGGAGTACGACAAGACGGTCATCGAGGTGGCCGGGCACACCGACAGTGTCGGTAGCGACGCGTACAACCAGCAGCTGTCAGAAAAGCGCGCCAGCAGCGTGGCGGCCTACCTGTCGAGCCATGGTGTCGTGCACACGCGCATCGTGACGGTCGGCGCCGGGGAGGCTCATCCCGTTGCGTCGAACGACACGGAAGAGGGCCGCGCCCAGAACCGACGCGTGGAAATCACGATCGTGCCGGTTACGGAAGACAGCGTACAGAAGGCGAAGCAGGGCTGAGCGAGCAGAGGAAGGAGCATCCGATGGCGAGCAAAGTCAAAGAGTTCGTGAATGAGCAGACTCAGGTCCTGGCCGAGCAGGCGGCCAGGTTACGCCGCGCCCGCGGCAAGGCCGTGCGCGGCGCCGCTGCGAAATCCGCGCAGGGCATTCGAGCGCTGCAGGATCCCGTCCGCGTGGTGACGCATTCCGGCGTGAAGCTCACCAACGTATCGCACGAGGCCGTGTTGAGCCTGATGGCATTGCAGCTCGAGGTCGTCACATCGGCGCTGTCGGACGCCGCCGCGCAACTCGAACGGGTTGCCCAATCGGACAACGTCACGGACCTGTTGCGAGGGCAGGCCGACGAGTTGAGGGCGGTGCGTGAGCGGGTCGTCAGTGACGTGAACCGCGCGGTCTCGATCGTGCGAAATGCGGGTCGCGGCGCGCGCGAGGTTGCGACCGAGACCTACACCGGGGTCGCACGACCAAGGCGACAGCCAAGGCTCGGCCAAAGTAGACGGCATGACACGCGGGCGTGTGTCATGAAGATCCGAACCAGCCTGCGAATACAGGACCCCGGCGCGGAGCCGGGGTCCCAGTACTTCGACGTTAGCGAAGAACGCAAATTGCAGAATGCTGCTGCCGGCAGTCTGGTCCCGCATCTTGCACGCGTCCGCTTGGCCGGCAAATGAATCAAAAATCCCGTCGACGTCCGTGTCTCGCGGCGCGACAACTGCATACTTGGAAAAGTGATTCAGTGCAGTGAGACAAGTCGCCTTGCTCGGGCGTCAGGGCTGTTGCGTCCGTCGTGACCGACAGGTTCAGCGGGCTACTGAGCGGCATTCCGCCGCTGATGCTCCCACCCTGAGTACGCTGGCCGCCCGGCCCCTTCCGTCCACGGCATGTTCAGGTACATTTGCCGCATGACCTGGGTTGTGTGATAGTGTGTGTGAGGTATCACACATGGCGACCAATCTGTCGATCGATCCGAAACTCATCGAAGAGGCGCTCGAAGTCAGCGGCGAGAAGACTAAGCGCGCTGCGGTGACCAAGGCGCTTGAGGAATTTGTCGCCCGCCGCCGCCAGACGCGTCTGCTCGATCTGATGGGCAAGCTCGAATGGGACGCGAGCTACGACTACAAGACTGAGCGTTCTCGCCGATGACGCTATTCGTCGACACCAGTGTCTGGTCGCTGGCGCTACGACGAGATGCGCCCGCCGACGCCCCGGAAGTCGTTGCCCTCACGGCCGCACTGCGCAGCGGAGAAAGCCTGGTGACGACCGGGCTCGTGCTGCAGGAACTACTGCAGGGTTTTGCGGGCCCGCGGGCCCGCAAGCAGATCATCGAACGCTTCGCGGCGATGCCGCTGATCGTGCCGGACCGCCGCGATCACGTCGAAGCAGCGGAGTTGCGCAATACCTGCCGGCGCAAGGGCCTGCAGCTCGGGACCATCGACGCACTGTTCGCGCAGCTCTGCACGCGGCACGACCTCCAGATGCTCACGACCGACCGTGACTTCCGCCAGGCGGCCCGACACATCAACCTTCACGTCTGGCCTGCCCCCAGCCCTCGCCACTGACGACCGGATCGGCGCGATCGCCGCCTCTGGATCCGATGTTCCTCGTTTACCATGGCGCCATGCAACGCCTGCTCATTTCGTTCGGACTGTTGCTCACCGCCATCGGCCTGCTGTGGCCGTGGCTGAGCAAGTTGCCGTTCGGGCACTTGCCCGGCGACTTACGTGCTGACCGGCCGGATTCACGTTTTTCGCGCGCTTCACCACCCTAATCGTGTTGAGCCTCGTGCTGAGCCTGATCGTCCGGCTGCTGCGCCGCTCACCCAGGCAACTCATACACCCGGCGCTTCGAGATTCTCAACCGAATAAGCGACTCAAGGCGCACGTTGTCTTGCTGGTCTGCTCCTCGATAGACTTTCGCCGCCGGACAGCTTGATGCGTCGGCCCCGTCCGACGCGAACTGGTGGTGGCCGGCGTCCATCCAGACTCAGGCACACCGGACACGGTTCCCCACGTCAAACCAGCCCTCAGTGCGATGCCTGACATCGCGAGACAGTACTGACCAATGGAACGGGACCGAACGGACCCTAAATGGTCTGCGCGTTCGTTCCCTATTGGACGTCGTGACCGACATGCGCAGGAAGGTGCACCTGATCGGCGCCATGGAGACTGAGATGAATGCATGGAAGTATCTTGTCTGGACGATGCTGTCAGTGATCGTTCTGGCGCTCCGCCCCATCGGTCTGGCACAGGCGCAGGTGAAGGTGACTTCGGCGGACCCCTCATCGGCAGTGGAATCCTCTAAATCCGCGCCCTCGCGGGCACGGCATAGCTCAACACACAAGAAGTCGGACAGGCCTCGCCGTCAGGCGACGACGAGCTTCTGCAGCTTTTTCAGCGCATTGGCCTCGATCTGGCGAATGCGCTCGGCCGACACGCCGTACTTGTCCGCGAGGTCGTGCAGCGTCGCCTTGGGCTCTTCCATCCAGCGCGCGCGCAGGATGGCCCGGCTGCGCTCGTCGAGCTGTGTCATCGCCTGCGAGACACGCTCACCGACGTCGTCGTCCCATTCGGCGTTCTCGATTGCCACGGCCGGGTCGGAGTCGGGCGCTGGTAGATAAGCTGATGGGGAGTACGACGATGAGTCTTCATCGTCCGCGTCCGGCGTCGGGTCGTACGAGACGTCGCGTGACGACAGGCGTCGCTCCATCTCGGTCACGTCGTGCTCGGTTACGCCCAGGTCGCGCGCAACGGCGGTGGTCTCCGCGGCCGACAGCCACCCCAGGTTCTTCTTGTGCTTGCGCAGGTTGAAGAACAATTTGCGCTGCGCCTTGGTCGTGGCGACCTTGACCAGGCGCCAGTTGCGCAGCACGTACTCGTGAATCTCGGCACGAATCCAATGCACCGCAAACGAGACCAGGCGCACGCCGACCGCGGGGTCGAAGCGCTTCACCGCCTTCATGAGGCCGACGTTGCCTTCCTGCACGAGGTCGCCCAGCGGCAGGCCGTAGCCGGCATAGCCGCGTGCGATGTGCAGCACGAACCGCAGGTGCGACAGCACGAGCTGCCGCGCCGCGTCGAGGTCCCCATCGCGGTGGAAGCGGACGGCAAGCACCTGCTCGTCCTCGCGGCTTAGGACCGGGATGCGGCTGACGGTGTCGGCGTACGCATCGAAACTGCCAAGCGGGCCGGCGAGGGCCAGCTCAGCGGGCGTGCGGGGAACGAGGGCGGTGGCCGTGGTCATCGGTTCGAAGTACCTCTCAGTACCGGTGCGTAACCAATATTAGCAGTCTGCGGATTGGAGTGCTAAATACCGGGGAAGTTCCTTATAACCGTGCTGCGGAGGCAGAAAGTTCAGTTAAAACAATGAAGTAGGGGGGGGAGGCCGGAAGGACAGGAAGGACAGGAAGGACAGGAAGGACAGGAAGGACAGGAAGGACAGGAA
>Ga0073899_10003102_pt1 | contig 14844 bp, 15 predicted proteins | sample KloWWTmetaKNB5Ph_FD_88975 | JGI IMG/M metagenome (GOLD analysis project Ga0073899, IMG submission 88975) | Active sludge microbial communities from Klosterneuburg, Austria, studying microevolution and ecology of nitrifiers - Klosterneuburg... | ecosystem: Engineered > WWTP > Aerobic digester >...
GGACGGTTGACCTGGTGGAATTCCGGGACCGACGGTGAAAGTCCGGATGGGAGGCAGCACGCGCCATCGGCCGACGCCTGCGTCGGGCAGCCGATGGCGTTCGCGCACCCCCGGTCACGCGACCGGAGGGACCATGAAACGGCGGGCCGTGGTGGCGCCAGCGCTGCTGGCTGCCCTGCTGCTGTTCGCCTGGTGGGCCACCGCGACGCTGGGCCACTTTCCCGCCTACCTGCTGCCCGCGCCCGGCGAGGTCTTCCGCCGGCTGGTCACCGACCTGCCGATGCTGCTGCCGTACCTGGGCGTGACCCTGGCGGAGGCGCTCGGCGGCTGCCTCGCCGGCGCGGTGGTCGCGTTGCCGCTGGCGGTGGCGATCCACCGGCTGGGCTGGTTCCGCGCCGCCGTCCAGCCCTTCCTCGGTGCCACCCAGGCCATTCCGGCGATCGCGCTGGCACCGCTGCTCGTGCTCTGGATCGACTACGGGTGGTGGGCGGTGGTCACCCTCTGCGCGCTGATGGTCTTCTTCCCGATCCTGGTCACCAGTGTGCTCGGCCTGAACCGGCTCGACCCCGACGTGATCAAGGCTGCGCGCATCGACGGTGCCGGCTCGGCGCGGCTGCTGGTCGACATCGAACTGCCGCTCGCCTGGCCGGCGGTCCTGGCCGGGCTGCGCAACGGGTTCACCCTCTCGGTCACCGGTGCGGTCGTGGGCGAGATGGTGATGGGCGGCCGGGGCCTGGGCACCGTCCTCACCGTCCAGCGCGACGCCGTCGACACCGCCGGCATGTTCGCCACCATCCTGCTGCTGTGCACCGTGGCGGCCTCCATCTACAGCCTCGTCCACGTCTGGGAACAACACCTCGACTCCTGAAAGAAGGGCCATCGTGCGCCGATTCCTCCTCCCCCTGCTGCTGCTGCTGGTGCTGCTCGCCGGCTGCGCCGCGCCGGCAACCGCCACGCCGTCCGCACCGGCCACCCCGACCTCGCCGGCCACCCCGACGCGGCTGCCGTCAGCCACCATCGGGCTGAGCTACATCCCCAATGTCCAGTTCGCTCCGTTCTACCTGGCGGAGGCCGACGCCGCCTTCACGACCGCCGGGGTCGACGCGACGCTGCGGCACCACGGCTCCGCGGAGGGGCTCTTCACGGCGATCACCGCCGGCCAGGAGGACTTCGTGATCGCCGGCGGGGACGAGGCGCTGCAGGCACGCGAGAACGGCGTGGACCTCGTCGCGGTCGGCACCTACTACGCGAGCTACCCCGTCGAGGTGCTCGTCCCCGAGCAGTCGCAGATCGCCTCGCTCGCCGACCTCAGGGGCGCCCGGATCGGTGTGCCGGGACGCTACGGCGAGTCGTGGTTCGGGCTGCTGGTCGCGCTGAAGACCGCGGGACTCACCGAGGACGACGTCGAGGTGGTCGAAGTGGGCTACACCCAGCAGGCCGCCCTCGCCGGCGACAAGGTGGACGCGGTGGTCGGCTTCTCCAACAACGACGCGGTGCAGTTCGGCCTGGCCGGCGTGCCCGTCCGCGGGCTGCCGCTCACCTCCGCCGGCGCGCCGCCGCTGGTGAGCATCAGCCTGCTCACCACACGCACCTACCTGGAGGCGAACCCGGAGACGGTCCGAGCCGTGGCCGAGGGCATGGTGGCCGGCATCAACGCGGTCGCCGCCGACCCCGCCCGCGCGGTCACCCTCACCGCCGCCCAGGTGCCCGGGATGGACGCGACCGCGGCCCGGGCCACCCTCGACGCGACGATCATCGTGATGCTGGGCGGTGCGCAGCAGGCCGACGGGGCAGTCGAGGTGGACCGGTGGCGGGCGATGGCCGACTTCATGCTCGCCCAGGGACTTCTCTCCCGGCCCGCGGACGTGGCGGCGGCGACCGCGCCGGAGGTGCTCGGGGGCTGAAGCGGGAGACGTCCCCGGACGGGGGACTCCGGCGCATTAGGGTAGGCGCCATGACGACGGTGCCGGGCTGGGACGAGTACTTCCTGGGGATCGCCGGCGCCGTGGCCGTGCGGGCCAAGTGCACCCGGCGCCGGGTGGGTGCGGTGCTGGTGCACGAGCGCCGGATCATCGCCACCGGCTACAACGGAGCCGCGCCCGGCCGTCCGGACTGCCTGGAGGGCGCCTGCCCGCGCGGGCAACTCTCCTACGACGAGGTCCCGGGGCTGGGCGACTACGACCGGCCCGGCACGCCCGGCTTCTGCATCGCCATCCACGCCGAGGTGAACGCGCTGCTCTTCGCCACCCGCGACACCAAGGGCGCGACCGCCTACATCACCGACCCGCCGTGCCCGGGCTGCCGCAAGGCGCTCGCCGCGGCCGGTATCGTCCGGGCGGTGTGGCCCGACGGGGAGCACGATGCCGACGGGCTGGTCGACTGGACGTGAGGTGACCGCTCCCGCCCCCGCAGCCCTCACCCCGGCGATCCACCGGGGCGTCGCGCTGTTCTGCCTGGGCGCCCTGGTTCCCGCGGTCACGATGGGGATCGACCAGGTGCCCTCGCTGGCGACCTGGTGGCTCGTCGTCTTCGGCGCGGGCATCGTCGTGGTCACCGTCGCGATGACGGTGGTCTCGCTGGCCGGCTACCCGATCGAGGCGCTCGCGGCCGGCTGGGTGAGCCTCGTCCTGGCCGGTCTGGCGACCTGGCCGCTCGCCTGGACCTCGCCGGAGCCGGCCCGCAGCAGCCCGTGGCTGTGGATGTGCCTCGGCGCGGCCAGCGTCTGGGTCGCGCTGCTGCTGGGCACCCGCTGGGGCTTCCTGTGCTCGCTGTTCACCGGCGCCGGGTTCGCCCTGGTGCGAATCTCGCACTCGGGCGGCGCCATCACGCTCCTGCAGGCGATGCAGGACATGCTCGTGCTGGTGGTCACCCCGTGGGCCGTGATCATCGGCATCTCGCTTCTCACCGATGCCATCCGCGACCTGGACGCCTCGCTCACCGGCTGGCAGCAGCAGCAGGCCAGGGCCGCGGTCGAGGAGGCCCTGGTCGAGGCCCGGCGCCGGCTGGACGGACTCGTCCACGACGAGGTGATGACCACCCTGGTCAGCGTCGCCCAGGCCGGCGGCCAGCGCGACCAGCACGTCACCGAACTGGCCCGGCACGCGATCGACCGCCTGCAGTCGGCCGGCGAGGCGCCCGACGACGGGGCGCCCGTGACCGCCGAACACCTCAGCTGGCTGGTCGAGGACGTGGTCACCAGCGTCTGCCCGGAGGCCCACGTCACGGTGAACCTGGGCGACCCGATGCTCTCGGTGCCGCCCGAGGTGGCCGGCGCGTTCGCCCGGGCCAGCCGCGAGGTCGCGCTCAACGTGGTGCGGCACGCCGGCGACTGCCGGGTGGAGGTCGTGATCGGCGACCCGCCCGGACGCCGTCGCGGCCTGCAGGTCGTCGTCCGGGACGACGGGGTCGGTTTCGACCCGACCGGAGTGCCCGGCGACCGGTTCGGGCTGCGACGGTCCGTCCGGGGACGGATGGAGGCCGTCGAGGGGGAGATGGAGGTGCGCTCCCGTCCCGGGCACGGCACGACGGTGGTGTTGAGCTGGGCGGCACGGGCCGAGCCGAAGACGGCACGGCAGGGCGGTCCCCGCAGCTACCCCAAGCTCAGCACGGTGTCACCGGCCGCGCTGGCCGGCCTGATCTGGGTGCTGGTGGGGCTGCACTTCGTCCTCGGCTGGACGAGCCTGGACCAGGTCAGCAGCCCCTGGCCGGTGCTCGCGGCCCAGGTCCTCGCGACGATCGCGACCTGGCTCTCGCTGCGCGGCCTCACCCACAGCCGGATCCCGGCGTCGTGGGCAGCGGCGGTGGTGCTGTTGCTGCTCGGCACCACCCTGTTCGTCCAGTCGGTGCTGCCGCAGGGCCAGTGGCCGGGCTACGCGACCTGGCACTCCAGCGTGGTGATGGCACTGATGATCGTGCTCCTGTTCCGCGGCCGGGCGAAGATCGCCTGGCTCGGGGTGCTCGCGTTCGCGCTGGTCTCGTTGGTGTGGGCGGCGACCCACGGGCTCGGGCTCGGCGAACTGGTGCGGGTGCTGTTCGGCCCGGTGTCGTGGATGGTGGTGGCCCAACTCGCCAGCGGCTGGCTGCTGGAGCTGGAACACCGGCAGCGCCGCGCCCGGCTCGCGTCCCAGGGCGCCAACCGGGCGATCGCGCAGAGCTACTCCCGGCTGGTGATGCGGGATGTCTGGCTGCGACAGCTCAAGCAGCAGGCCGGCCCCCTGCTGGCCACCCTCGCCGACGGCGACTCCGAGCTCAGCCCGGCCGAGGCCGAGGCGGCGGTCGCCCTAGAACGCCGGCTGCGGGACGGCCTGCGCGCGGCCAACCTGCTCACCGAGGGCACCCAGGACGTCGTGGAGGCGGCCCGGGGCCGGGGGATCGAGGTCAGCCTGGTGGACAGCCGCGGTTCGGCGCTGCCCGAGCCGGTGAAGCTCGCCATCCGCGACGAACTGCGCCACCTCGCCGAGGACCGGTCGATCCGGCGGCTGGTGGTGCGTGCCGCGCCCGAGGGCTACCCCGCCGTGGCGACCATCCTGGTCTCCCGTACCGACGCCACGAGCGATCTCCTCAACCTGGACGCCGACGGGCGTCTCGCCACCCGCTAGCCTGCTCCCATGATCGACGTGGCGGTGATCGATGACCATGAGGCGATCCGACTCGGTCTGGCGGCCGCGCTGGGTGCCTATGACCCCCGGCTGCGGGTTGTCAGCCAGTACGCGACGGTGCCGGCCTTCCTCGTCTCGGGGGTGCGGGCGGACGTCGTCCTGCTCGACCTCCAACTCGCGGACGGCAGCGACCCCCAGGCCAACACCGAGGACCTGACGTCCGCGGGCTTCCTCGTCCTGATCTACTCGATCGCGGACAACGTCCGGCTGCTGCGACGGGCGCTGGCCGGCGGGGCCGCCGGGGTCTGCCGGAAGGCCGACCCGATCGGGCAGACCGCGGCCTCGATCGAGGCCGTCGCGGCCGGCCAGGTGGTGCTGAGCCAGGAGGTGCTCGCGCTGATCGAGGGCGACGAGAGCTACGTGGCCGCCAACCTCGGGGCCCGCGAGCGGGAGGTGCTCGGGCTCTACGCCGCGGGCATGGAGGTGCCGGAGGTGGCCGTCCACCTCGGCATCGCCGAGAACAGCGTGAAGGAGTACCTCAAGCGGATCCGCTCGAAGTACACGACGCTGAACCGGCCCGCCGGCAGCAAGCTCGACCTGTTCCGCCGGGCGATCGAGGACGGCATCGTCCCGCCGGTGCAGCCCAGGAACTGAAGGCGCCGGCTCAGTACCAGCCGTGTCCCCGCTTGAACGACCACGCCTGGCACGGGGTGCCGTAGCGCTGTTCGACGTAGTCGAGCCCCCAGGTGATCTGGGTGGCGGGGTTGGTGCGCCAGTCGTCGCCGAAGGCGGCCATCCGGTTGCCGGGCAGCGCCTGCGGGATGCCGTAGGCGGTGGAGTGGGGGTTGTCGGCGTAGGGGTCCCACTTGCTCTCGCGCATGATGATCGCGTCGTAGCAGGTGAACTCGTCCTCGCCCCACTCGTACTTGTTGAGCATCATCTGGCGGGCGATCTCGCGGGGTTCGGTGGCCGTCTTCGGGTCGTAGCCGAGTTCGGCGATCCGCTCCTGCTCGGCGGCGAGCAGCGCCGCGTTGTGCACCTCGATCGCCGTGTCCCGCCGCGCCAGGACGGCGGTGCGCTGGGCCTGCAGGCTTCCCACATCGACCGCGGGAGTTGCGGTGCTGGCGGCCGCGGCCGGACGAGGGGCGTCGGCCAGCGGGGCTGCGGCGGCCTGTGACCCGAGCAATGGCAACGTCGACAACGCGACCACTGCCACGATTCTGAGAGTCCCCCGCACGTGGGTGAGTGTGCCACGAGTTGTTCTCTCAGCGTTAATTCAGGATTCAGAGCCGCCGGAGGAAGTCGGGGTCGTCGTCGGGGGCCAGCGGCCGACGCCCACCGCCGGTGCCGGGGCGCCGCTGCTGCGGCCGTCCGAACACGAGCCAGGCCAGGGGCCCGACCAGGGGCAGGACGATGACCGCGGCGGCCCACAGCCAGCGCGGCGCCAGCCGCACCCGACCGGCGTCGGCCTGCGCCACCTCGACGAGGCAGTAGATCGTCAGCAGCGCGATGATCACCACCGGCAGCACCCGTCCCATGGCATCCAATCTAGACGCTCCCGCCCAACCCGGAGTTCGTCCCCGGCACACCCATCCCCGCCCCGCCCCTGCAACTCGCCCTGCGCCACGTTTCCGCCCGTGTACGGGCGGGAACGTCGCACCCCAGGGGGAGGGACGGGCGGGAACGTCGCACCCGAGGGGAGGGACGCGCCCGGGCGAGGGGGTTCTAGGGTGGGAGGGTGCTGCTCGCCCCACCCGAGGACCTGCCCGCCGCGCTGGAGGGGCTGGACGCCGACGTGATCGCGCCCCTGGGCGGCCGGGCTCTGGCGGCCTACCGTCCGCAGGAGCCGGTCGAACTCGCCGCCGGCGCGCTCGTGCTCACCTCCGGCTCGACCGGCGCGCCGAGGGCCGTGCTGCTGTCGGCGGCCGCGATCCGCGCCTCGGTGGCGGCGACCCACGCCCGGCTGGGCGGCCCGGGCGACTGGGTGTGCGCGCTGCCGGTGCACCACGTCGCCGGGTTCATGACGGTGGCGCGGGCCGTCCTCGCCGGCACCCGGCTCACGATGGTGCGCGCCGACCTCGCCGACCTGCCTGCGGCGCCGGCCACCGGCTACCTCTCCCTGGTGCCCGCCCAACTGCACCGGGCGCTCGCCGAACCCGGGCTGCGCCGCCGGCTGGAGGGCTGGACGATCCTGCTCGGCGGCCAGGCGGTGCCGCCCGGGTTGCTGGGGCGGGCGGCCGGGCTGCGGGTCGTCACCACGTACGGGATGGCCGAGACCTGTGGCGGCTGCGTGTACGACGGCGTGCCGCTGGACGGGGTGACGGTCCGGCTGGACGGGCCGGGGGACACCTCGCCGGGAGAGGGCCGGATCAGCCTCGCCGGGCCCGTGCTGTTCGCCGGCTACCGGCTCGACCCGGCCGGCACCGCCGAGGTGCTGCGGGACGGTGTGCTGCGCACCCGGGACCGCGGCCACTGGGCCGACGGGCGCCTGCGGGTGACCGGACGCCTCGACGACGTGGTGGTCAGTGGCGGCGCCAACGTCGACCTCGCCGAGTTGCAGCGCCGGGCCGACGAGGTCTGCCCCGACGTCGTCGTGCTGGCGGTCCCCGACGCCCGCTGGGGGCAGCGGGTGGTCGCCGTCACCACCTCCGACCGCGACCTGGCGCAGGTGGTGGCCGCGCTCGACGTCGAGCCGGCGGCCCGGCCGCGCGAGTTGCGACGGGTGCCCGCGCTGGCGTACACCTCCACTGGCAAGATCGATCGGGGCGCCCTGGCACGCCTGTGGGAGGAGAACGATGGCGACCGCTGCTGAGTGGCTCGAGGGCGCCCGTCCGCGCACCCTCCCGGCAGCGATCGCGCCGGTGGTCGCCGGCAGCGCCGTCGCCTGGTTCGAGGACGGCTTCCGCGCGCTCCCGGCGGCGCTGGCGCTGCTGGTGGCGCTCGCGCTGCAGGTCGGCGTCAACTTCGCCAACGACTACTCCGACGGCATCCGCGGCACCGACGCCGAGCGGGTCGGCCCGCTGCGGCTGGTGGGCTCGGGCGCGGCCACCCCCGGCCAGGTGAAGGCGGCCGCCTTCACCGCCTTCGGTGTCGCGGCGGTGGCCGGGCTGGCCGTGGTGGCCCTCACCGGGTACTGGTGGCTGCTCGGCGTCGGTGCGGCCGCGATCCTGGCCGCCTGGTTCTACACCGGCGGCAGCCGTCCGTACGGGTACCTGGGGCTGGGCGAGCTGTTCGTCTTCGTGTTCTTCGGGCTCGTCGCGGTCGCCGGCACCGCCTACCTCCAGCTCGGACGGGTGCCCGCCGCGGCCTGGTGGACGGCGATCGCGATCGGCGCCCTCGCCTGCGCCATCCTGGTCGCCAACAACCTGCGCGACCTCGCCGGCGACGCCGCGGTGGGCAAGCTCACCCTCGCCACCCGGCTCGGCGACCGCGGCACGCGCTGGTTCTTCGCCGCCCTGATCGGACTGGCCGCCCTCGGCGTGGTCGGCGCGGCCGCGACCAGCAGCTGGTGGGCGCTGCTCGGGCTGGCACTCCTGGCCGTCGTGGCCGTCCCCACCCGGCAGGTGCTGGGCGGGGCCGGCGGCCGCGACCTGGTGGGGGTGCTGAAGCAGGTCGGGCTGGCCCAGCTGGTCTGCGCGGTGGGGCTGTTCCTCGGGCTCGTCATCGCATGATCGTCGGCGTCTACGCGCTGCCCCTGCGGAACCGCTTCCGCGGCATCGACGTGCGGCACGGCCTGCTGCTGCGCGGGCCCGCCGGGTGGGCCGAGTTCAGCCCGTTCGAGGAGTACACCCGGCCCGAGACCGACGCCTGGCGGGCCGCGGCGCTGGAGGCGGCCGAGCTCGGCTTCCCGGCGCCCGTCCGCGACATGGTGCCGGTGAACGTCACCGTCCCGGCGGTGGACGCGGCCACGGCGCACCGGATCGTCACCGGCTCCGGCTGCACGACGGCGAAGGTGAAGGTGGCCGAACCCGGCCAGCCTGCTGCGGCTGACCTGGCGCGGGTCGAGGCAGTCCGGGACGCACTGGGGCCGTCCGGGGCGATCCGGGTGGACGCCAACGGCGCCTGGAGCCCTGAGGAGGCGCTCGGTCGGCTGCGGGAACTGGCCCGGTTCGGCCTGGAGTACGCCGAGCAGCCCTGTGCGAGCGTCGAGGACCTGGCCCGGCTGCGGCTCGCCCTGGCCCGGCGCGGCCTCGAGGTGCCGATCGCGGCGGACGAGTCGATCCGGCGCAGCGGCGACCCCGAACGGGTGGTCGCGCTCGAGGCGGCCGACATCGCCGTGCTCAAGGTGCAGCCCCTCGGCGGTGTGCGCCGCTGCCTCGAACTCGCCGAGCGGCTGGGCCTGCCCGTGGTGGTCTCCTCCGCGCTGGAGAGCTCGGTGGGCCTGCGGGCCGGGGTCGCGCTCGCCGCCGCCCTGCCCGAGCTCCCGTACGCGTGCGGCCTGAACACCGCCACGATGTTCACCACCGACGTCACCACCGAGCCGCTGGTCGCGGTCGACGGTGCGATCGCCGTCCGTCCGGTGACCGTGGACGGCGCCGGCTGGCAGGCCGATGCGGCCGTGGCGGCCAGGTGGGTGCACCGGTGGGAGCATGGCGGAATGCCGGAACGACCTTGACCAGATCAGTCTGGTCAACCTAGGCTGTACCCGTGGCTACCGTGAATGTCCAGGATGCGAAGACCCGGCTCTCCGAATTGCTCGCCCGAGTCGAACGTGGCGAAGAGATCGTGGTCGCTCGCGCCGGCAAGCCGGTGGCCCGCCTGGTGGCGGTCGACCTCGCCTGGACGCGACCGTTCGGGAGGATCCCGGCGCACATTCCCGACGACTTCGACGCGCCTCTGGACGAAGCCGAGCTCGCCGCATGGGAGTGACGTACCTGCTGGACACCCATGTCCTGTTGTGGATGCTCTGCGAACCGGATCGGCTCGAGCCGGGCCGCCGCGCCCACCTTGCCTCACCGGAGAGCCGATTGATGGTGTCCGCGGCGAGTGCGATGGAGGTCGCCACGAAGACCCGGCTCGGAAGGCTGGAAGCCGGTCACGCCCTCGTCCCGACGTGGTCGACGCGGCTGACGGAGATCGCGGCGGAGGAACTGCCCGTCTCGGTCGAGCACGCTCTCCTGGCCGGATCGATGCAATGGGACCATCGCGACCCGTTCGACCGCCTGCTCGTCGCGCAGGCGCTCACCGAGGGCGTGCCGCTGGTCACTGTGGACCCAGTGATGACCCAGGTTCCTGGCCTCCGCGTGGTCGATCCCCGCAGGTCACCTCGCGGGAAGGGGCTCGGATGAGCAGTCCCGGGTGCGCCACCACGGTGCTGGCCCAGCTGGTGGCCCAGGGCGTGGGCGAGTTCGTGCTGGCGCCGGGCTCACGGTCGGCGCCGCTGGCGCTGGCGCTGCACGCCGCCGACGCCGCCGGGCGGCTTCGGCTCCACGTCCGGGTGGACGAGCGCTCCGCGGCCTTCCTCGCCCTCGGGCTGGCGCGGGGCAGCGGGCGCCCGGCCGCGATCGTGACGACCTCGGGCACCGCGGCGGGCAACCTGCTGCCGGCCGTGATGGAGGCGAGCCACTCCGGCGTCCCGCTCGTGGTGGTGACCGCCGACCGGCCGTCCGAACTCGTGGGTTTCGGCGCCAACCAGACCACCGACCAGCAGCGCCTCTTCGGCGGGTTCACCCGCTACCGGGCGCAGGTGGACGCCACCGCCTCGGCCCCCTCGTGGACGGCGGCCGCCGCGCGCGCCGTCCTCGCCGCCACCGGGGCGACGGGGGCCGCCCCCGGGCCGGCGCACCTCAACCTCGGGCTGCCCGAACCGCTGGTGGGCGCCGCGGTGCCCTGGCCGGAGGTCCGTGCGGTGCGGCAGCAACCACCCGAAGCCGTCGTCGAGCAGCTCGAACCCGGGCCGCGCACCCTCGTGGTCTGCGGGGACGCCACCCCGGCGGTCGGCGCCGCGGCCCGCCGGTTCGCCGCGGCCGCCGCCGCGCCGTTGGTGGCCGAGCCCACCAGCAACGCCCGCAGCGGCGCCGAGGCGCTCCGCTGCGGACGGCTGCTGCTCGGCACCGACACCGGGCTGGCGGCGCGGATCGAGCGGGTCGTCGTGTTCGGCCACCCGACCCTTTCCCGGCCGGTGTCGGCCATGCTGGCCCGCGACGACCTCGACCTGGTGGTCGTGGGTGCGGGGGAGTGGCCGGACCCCGGCCGCCGGGCCGTCCGGCTCGTCCGGGCGGTCACCCTGGCCGCGCAGCCCCCGGAATGGCTGGGCGCGTGGCGGCGTGCCGACGCCGCCCTGGCCGCCCGGCTCGACCGGGCGCTGGCCACCCTCGACCACCCCAGCGGGCCGGCGCTGGCCGCGGCCGTGGCTGCCGCGGTCGGTGCCGGAACCCTCGTGCTGGGCAACTCCCAGGCCGTCCGCGACGCCGACCTGGCGCCCGTGCCGGCCACCTCCGGGTTGCGGCTGGGCAACCGCGGGCTGGCCGGCATCGACGGCACCCTCGCGACCGCCGCCGGGATCGCGCTCGGCCTCGGGCAGCCGGTCACCCTGCTGTGCGGCGACCTCACCTTCCTGCACGACTCGGGGGCGCTGGCGATCGGGCCGGGCGAACCCCGTCCGGCGCTGCGGGTGGTCGTGGCCGACGACGGCGGCGGCTCGATCTTCGCCACCCTCGAGTACGGGGGGAGCGACTACGCCGACGCGTTCGAGCGGGTGTTCGCGACCCCGTCCGGGATCGACCCGGTGGCGCTCGCCGCCGGCTACGGCGTCGACTCCCGCCGGATCGCTCTGGCGGAGGTGCCCGCGGCGCTGGCCGCAGCCCCCGACCGTCTGGAAGTCCTCGTCGTGGGGATCGACCGCAGCCAACGCAGGAACTTCGAGCCGTACGTGCTCACTGACTCAGAATTGTAAGGACATTTTGTTGACTTCGGTTCCTCACTTCGATTGAATGGAGTCGTTCACCCTGGCACCGTGTGCCTCGAAGAAGAGGTCCCCATGACTGACAACTCCACCCCGCTCGGCATCATGACCCAGCGCGGCCCGACCGTGCTGTGGAACGACTCCGCCACCTACTCCGAACTCTCCACCGCCATCTCCTGGGGTGCGGTGGGCGCCACCTGCAACCCCGTCATCGCGCTGGCCGCGATCCGCTCCGACCTGCCGCGCTGGACCGCCCGGATCCGCGAACTCGCCGTCGAGATGCCGGAGGCCACCGAGTCCCAGATCGGGTGGAAGGTCGTCGAGGAGGTCTCCCTGGAGGCGGCCAAGCTGCTGCTCCCGGCCTTCGAGAAGTACCAGGGCTACAACGGCCGGCTCTCGATGCAGACCGACCCCCGGCTCGCCCGCAGCGCGAAGGCGCTCGCCGACCAGGCCGAGTACTTCGCCGGTCTCGCCCCCAACATCATCGTGAAGATCCCGGCCACCGCCACTGGCGTCGAGGCCATCGAGGATGCGACCTACCGCGGCGTCAACATGAACGTCACCGTCTCGTTCACGGTCGCCCAGGCCGTCGCCTCCGGCGAGGCCATCGAGCGCGGCCTGAAGCGCCGCGAGGCCGAGGGCCTGGACGTCTCCACCATGGGCCCGGTCGTCACGATCATGGTCGGCCGGCTGGACGACTGGCTGAAGGCGGTCTACGCCAAGGACGGCCTGGTCTTCGACCCGGGCTACCTGGAGTGGGCCGGCGTCGCGGCCGTGAAGAAGGCCCACGAGGAGTTCAAGCAGCGCGGCCTGCGCGCGCGCGTGCTGGTGGCCGCCTACCGCAACGCGCTGCAGTGGACCGAACTGGTCGGGGGCGACCTGGTGCTCTCCCCGCCGTTCGGCTGGCAGCAGCGGTTCCAGGCCAGTGGCATCGACCCCGAGCCCCGCATCGACGTGCCGGTCGACCCGAAGATCATCGAGGCGCTCTCGACGATGCCCGAGTTCCGCAAGGCCTACGAGGTGGACGGCATGACGCCGGAGGAGTTCGCCGACTTCGGCGCCACCCGCAAGACGCTGCGCCAGTTCCTCGCCGCCGATGAGGAGCTCGACCAGATCGTCCGTGACATCCTGATCCCGGCCTGATCCCGGCCATCCACCCGCTGCCCGACCCCGGAGTTCCCATGACCCAGACCGTCCGGCTCACCGTCGCCCAGGCGGTAGTGAAGTTCCTCGCCAACCAGTACTCCGAGCGGGACGGTGAGGAGCAGAAGCTCTTCGCCGGCTGCTTCGGGATCTTCGGGCACGGCAACGTGGCCGGCATCGGCCAGGCGCTGCTGCAGGCCGAGGTGCAGACCCTGGACGGCGTCGCGGACGCTCCCGACCTGCCGTACGTGCTGGTGCGCAACGAGCAGGGTGCCGTCCACGCCGCCGCCGCCTACGCGAAGACGAAGAACCGGCTGCAGACCTGGGCGGTCACGTCCTCGATCGGGCCGGGCGCGCTGAACATGGTCACCGGGGCCGCGCTGGCCACGACCAACCGGCTCCCGGTGCTGCTGCTGCCCTCGGACATCTTCGCCACCCGCTACCCCGATCCGGTGCTGCAGCAGCTGGAGGACCCCCGCTCGCTCGACGTGTCGGTGAACGACGCCTTCAAGCCGGTGTCTCGCTACTGGGACCGGATCAACCGGCCCGAGCAGCTGATCCCGTCCCTGCTGTGCGCGATGCGCGTGCTCACCGACCCGGCCGAGACCGGAGCGGCGACCCTGTGCCTGCCGCAGGACGTGCAGGCCGAGGCCTTCGACTTCCCCGTCGAGTTGTTCGCCAGGCGGGTCTGGCACGTCGCCCGTCCGGTGCCCGAGCCCGCGGCGCTGGAGCGTGCGGTCGCCGCGATCCGGGCCTCGAAGCGGCCGCTGGTGGTCGCCGGCGGCGGCGTGATCTACGCGGGGGCGTCCGAGCAGCTGCGGGCGTTCGCGGAGGCGACCGGCATCCCCGTCTCCGACACCCAGGCCGGCAAGGGCGCGATCAACTTCGACCACCGGATGGCGGTCGGCGGCGTCGGCTCCACCGGCAACACCGCGGCGAACACGATCGCCCGGGAGGCCGACCTGGTGATCGGCGTCGGCACCCGGTACTCCGACTTCACCACCGCGAGCCACACGATCTTCGCCAACCCCGACGTGAGGTTCGTCAACATCAACGTGATGGCCTTCGACGCCGCCAAGCACGCCGCGACGATGGTCGTCGCGGACGCGAAGCCGGCCCTGGCGGCGCTGACCGACGCGCTGGCCGGCTGGAGCACCGAGGCGGCCTACCAGACCAGGGCCGGCGAGCTGGACGCGGCGTGGCAGCAGGTGGTGGACACCTGCTTCGCCCCGCACGACCAGCCGCTGCCCGCCCAGACCGAGGTGTTCGGCGCCCTGAACGAGCTGATGGACGACCACGACGTCGTGATCAACGCGGCCGGCTCGATGCCCGGCGACCTGCAGGCGCTGTGGCGGGCGAGGACCCCCGAGCAGTACCACCTGGAGTACGCGTTCTCGTGCATGGGGTACGAGATTCCGGCCGCGATGGGCGTCAAGCTCGCCGTCGGCGACGACCACGAGGTGGTCGCCATCGTCGGTGACGGCACGTACCAGATGCTGCCGATGGAGATCGCGACCATGGCGCAGGAGGGCATCAAGGTCATCCTCGTGCTGCTGCAGAACCACGGCTTCGCCTCGATCGGTGCGCTGAGCGAGTCCCGCGGGTCGCAGCGCTTCGGCACGAAGTACAAGGTGCGCTCCACCACGGGACGGCTCGACGGCGACGACGTCCCCTTCGACCTGGCCGCCAACGCGGCCAGCTGGGGCGCCGACGTGCTGAAGTGCCACGGGATGGCCGAGTTCCGCGAGAACTACGCCAAGGCGGTCGCCAACGACCGGACCACGGTGCTCTACATCGAGACGAACCTGTACGGGCCCAACCCCCCCGGCAGCGCCTGGTGGGACGTGCCGGTTTCGCAGGTCTCCGAACTGGCGAGCACCCAGCAGGCCTACGGTGAGTACGTCGCCGAAAAGGCCGCCCAGCGCCACTACCTGTAGGCGTGGCCGCGGCACAGGCAGTCTGGGCCAGCCTCCCCCTGTGGGGGTGGCTGGTCCTCGCCGTCTGTGCGCTGATGATCGGGTTCTCCAAGACCGCGCTCGGTGGACTGGCGCTGATCGCCGTCGTGATCGCCGCGCAGGTGGTTCCCACGAAGGACTCCACCGGCGTGGTGCTGGTGATGCTGCTGGTGGGCGACCTCGTGGCCACCTGGACCTACCGCCACGACGTCGACTGGCGGCTGATCGGACGCCTGATCCCGCC
>Ga0073899_10003104_pt1 | contig 14837 bp, 9 predicted proteins | sample KloWWTmetaKNB5Ph_FD_88975 | JGI IMG/M metagenome (GOLD analysis project Ga0073899, IMG submission 88975) | Active sludge microbial communities from Klosterneuburg, Austria, studying microevolution and ecology of nitrifiers - Klosterneuburg... | ecosystem: Engineered > WWTP > Aerobic digester >...
GCCGACCGCGTGCACCCCCTGGCCGTCACGGCCGACCCGGGCGCCATCACGACCGCCCTGCGCACCTACAAGGCCACCGGGGTCAAGGAGTGGATCGAGGCGGACGTGACGATCGACGGCAGCGTCTATCGGCGCGCCGGGATCCGGCTCAAGGGCAACTCCTCGCTCCGCTCGGCGGCGGAGTCCACCCCGCCCGCGACGCTGCCCTGGCTCGTCCGGCTCGACAAGTACGTCAAGGGTGTCTCGCACGGCGGGCTGACCGAGCTCGTGGTCAGGTCCAACAGCACGGCCACGTCGCTGAACGAGGCAGTGGCGCTCGACCTGCTCGGCGCCGCGGGGCTGGCCACGCAGCAGTCCGCCTACGTGCGGCTCTCGGTGAACGGGTCGTCGGACGTGCTGCGCCTGGCCGTCGAGAACCCCGCCGGCCCGTGGGCCGCCCGCGTGTTCCCCACCGACGGCCTGCTGTACAAGTCGGAGGCATCGGGCAACTGGAGCTACCGGGGTCCCGACGCGGCGTCCTACGACGACGTCTTCGACCAGGAGTCGGGCGACGACGACCTGACGCCGTTGATCGGCTTCCTCCGGTTCCTCAACACCTCGACGGACGCCGAGTTCACCGCCGGTCTCGGCTCCCGTGTCGACGTGGACGCCTTCGCCACCTACCTGGCCTTCGAGGAACTGCTCGACAACTTCGACGACATCGACGGCCCGGGGAACAACTCCTACCTGTGGTGGGCGAGGCCCACCGGTCGCATGACCGTGGTCGCCTGGGACCACAATCTCGCGTTCCGTTCCCGGCCCGGCGCGGCCGGGACGGTGGGCGCCGCCGGGCAGCAGGGTCAGCAGGGTCAACCGGGCGGCCGCCAGGCGCCGGCGGGAGGCCTCCCTCAGGCTCCCGCGACGACAGGTCAGCTGCCGGCAGGTCAGAACCCGGCAGGTCAGCAAGGGGGCCGGACCGGAGGGATGAACGGGAAGGCCAACCCCCTGGTCGACCGGTTCACCACGCTGCTCGACGGCACGGCCCGGGTCGCCGCGGCCAAGGACGCTCTCCGCCGCAGCCTGTACACGTCGGGGCTCGCCACGAGACGGCTCGCGGTGTGGACCGGCGTCATCGAGACCGGCGCCCAGGGCCTCGTCGACGCGACGACGCTCGCGTCCGAGCGGCAGGCGATCGAGAAGTACGTGGCCTGACGGGTCGGGCCGGTCACGGCGAGCGCCGGGTGTCGGTCACCGAAACTGTCGGAGCCCGCGGGCAGGATGTCGGTCATGGAGTTCGTGACGGTCGTGCTGGCCCTCGTGGTGGGCCTCGGGTGCGGTGCGACGGCGTGTTGGTGGGTGATGAGCCGACGGCCGTCCCCCGCTGACGCCACGGTCCGCGCCGAGATCGCCGCTGCCCGCAACGAGGCCGCCGACGCGCGGCTCGAGACGGCCAACGCCCGGGCCGACGCCGCCAACGCCCGCAGCGAGGCCGCCGCGGCACGCACCGAGGCGGCCAAGGCCGACACCGAGATCGAACGGTCGAGGGCCGACGTGGCCCAGGCGCGCTCCGAGGCGGCCGCCGCCCGTGAGGCGGCTGCTCACGCGCTGGCGAAGGTGGCCGGGCTCGAGGCCATGGTGACCAGCGCCGACGCCGTCCGCGACGCGGCCGTGGCACGGTCCGCCGAGCTGGCGGTCGATCGCGAGTCCATCGTCAACCAGTTCAAGGTGCTCTCCTCGGAGGCGCTGGCGCAGCAGGGCATGACCATGGACGCTTCGGCCGAGCAGCGCCTCCGGGCCACCGAGCTCCTGATGACGCCGGTGCGCGAGACCTTGGAGCGGTTCGAGTCCCGCCTGACCGAGGTCGAGAAGGAGCGCTCGTCGCTCGCGGCGGAGCTCAAGCAGCAAGTGCTGGGCGTGCAGTTCACGGGCGAGCAGCTGCGCCGCGAGACGGCCTCCCTCGTCACCGCCCTGCGCAAGCCGCAGGTGCGAGGGGCCTGGGGCGAGATGCAGCTGCGTCGGGTGGTCGAGCTCGCCGGCATGGTCGAGCACTGCGACTTCACCGAGCAGGCCACCTCCGCCACCGACGACCGGGTCATCCGTCCTGATCTCAAGGTCACGATGGCCGAGCAGAAATACCTCTACGTCGACTCCAAGGTGCCGCTGGCGGGCTTCCTCGACGCCCAGGACGCCGACGACCCCGACGCCCGCGCACAGGCCCTGTCACGGTTCGCAAAGAACGTGAAGGGTCACGTCGAGGGGCTCGGGAACAAGCACTACTGGAAGGCCGACGAGTCCGGCGCCACGCCGGAGTTCGTGGTGATGTTCCTGCCGAGCGAGGCGATCTTCGCCGAGGCTCTCGCCCTGATGCCCGACCTCCTCGAGCACGCCGTCACCCGAGGCGTCATCCTCGCGACGCCCTCGAGCCTCATCGGGCTGTTGCGAGCCATCTCGTTCGGCTGGAAGCAGGCCGCTCTGGCCGCCTCCGCCCGCGAGATCTCCCAACTGGGCCGGGTGCTCTACGACCGGCTCAGCACCATGGGCACCCATGTCGACAAGCTCGGACGCGCCATCCGCACCTCGGTGACGGCCTACAACGACGCCGTCGGCGCCCTCGAGTCTCGGGTGCTCGTCACCGCCCGCAAGTTCCGTGACCTGCAGGTCAGCGACACCGAGCTGTCGGCACCGGCCCAGGTCGAGGTCACCATCCGCGCCTTGACCGCCCCCGAGCTGGTCGACGACGCGGCCCGGGTGGAACCTCTGATCGGGCGGGGGTCGAAACGTGCCTTGGCACGCGGCGCCGACTCCGAGGCCGCCTGGCTGCAGCGCAGCACGCCCGACGTCGACGACATGGCGCTCGTCGACGCGCTCGGCAGGCCCCAAGGCTTGTCAGGACTCCCCGGCGGGGCCGCGCGGGGATAGGGTCCCAGCTATGGGGCACGCGTCGACCGAGTCGCCGATCGGCGCCGCCACGAAGACGCCGGCCACGGTGACGGCGGCGGCGATCGAAGGGGCCGCGGCCCGCATCGCCGGGGTCGTCGACGTGACCCCGCTCCAACTCAACGTGCGGCTGTCGGCTGCCACGGGCGCAGACGTGTGGGTCAAGCGCGAAGACCTGCAGCCCGTCCGCTCCTACAAGCTGCGGGGCGCCTACAACCTCATCGCGCAGCTCGACGAGCACGACCGCGCCAGGGGGGTGGTGTGCGCGTCCGCGGGCAACCACGGGCAAGGAGTGGCCTTCGCGTGCAGCCGGCTCGGTATCCAGGGCCGCATCTTCGTGCCCTCCACGACCCCGCGCCAGAAGCGTGACCGCATGACGGAGATCGGCGGGCCGTTCGTCGAGCTCGTGGTGACGGGCGACACCTACGACGACGCGGCCGCTGCCGCCAAGCGGGCCGCCGCGGAGTCCGACTCCGTACTCGTGCCGGCGTTCGACGACCCGGCCACCATCGCGGGCCAGGGCACCATCGCACCGGAGATCGTGGCCGCCCTGGGCAGGGCACCCGACCTCTTGGTGGTGCCCGTGGGCGGCGGTGGGCTCCTGGCCGGTCTGGTGAGCTGGTTCGCCGAGCGGCACCCTGCCACACGTATCGTGGGGGTCGAGCCGAGGGGCGCTGCCTGCGTCGTCGCCGCGCTCGCCGTCGGGCGGCCGGTCGAGTTGGCCAAGGTCGACTCCTTCGTCGACGGCGCCGCGGTTCGCCGCGCCGGTGACGTCACCTTCCCGATCATCCAAGCCTCGGGCGTCGAGGTGATCACCGTGGCCGAAGGCGCCGTCTGCAGCGAGATGCTCGCCATGTATCAGACCGACGGCATCATCGCCGAGCCGGCGGGAGCCCTGGCGTCGGCCGCCGTGCCCACGTTGGCGCGGCGGGGTCAGACGGTCGTGGCGATCGTCTCCGGCGGCAACAACGACGTGTCGCGCTACAACGAGATCGTCGAACGGTCCCTGGTCTACGAGGGGCGCAAGCACTACTTCCTCGTCAGCTTCCCCCAGGAACCCGGCGCTCTGCGACGCTTCCTCGACGAGGTGCTGGGGCCCGACGACGACATCACCCTGTTCGAGTACGTCAAGCGCAACAACCGGGAACTCGGTCCTGCCCTCGTCGGCATCGAACTGGGCGACCCACGCGAGCTGCCCGCTCTGCTGGCCCGCATGGAGGCCGCCCCCATGGGAGTCGAAGTCATCGATCCCGACGGTCCCTTCTACCGGTTCCTCATCTAGATGCTCACCACGACCCCGCTCGCTGCCTGGACCCTGACGGCGGCGTCGACCGTGCCGGTCGCCCTGCCCGACGGCGGATTGGCGGTGACCGTGCCGGGGTGCGTGCACACCGACCTGATGGCTGCCGGGCTCATCCCCGACCCCTACCTCGATCTCAACGAGACGCTGACCGCCTGGGTGTCGCAGGCCGACTGGACCTACTCGACCACGCTGCCGGCGATCGTGGCTCCCCACGCCGACGTGGTGTTCGAAGGACTCGACACCGTGGCCGATCTGTACCTCGACGACCGGCTGCTCGGCTCGGTGACCGACATGCACCGCACCTGGCGCTTTCCCCTGGGACCCGGGCCGGCGGGACGCATCCTGCAGGTGCGCTTTCGCAGCAAGGCTCGCGCCGCGGCCGCGGCCGCCCTGGCCAAGGGCCTGGCCAGCGGCTACCCGCAGCCGTTCAACGCGATCCGCTCGATGGCGTGCTCGTTCGGGTGGGACTGGGGGCCCATGACGATCACCAGCGGGATCTGGCGGCCGGCGCGCGTCGAGACCTGGTCGACTGCCCGGCTCGACGAGGTCCGGGCCGCGGTGTCGCTCGTCGGAGGTGACGGCGTGCTCGACATCGTCGCCGCTGCCGTGGGTGACCTGACCGGCCTCGACGTGGTGGCCTCGTGCGACGGCGTCACGGTCACAGCGGCCCCGGGGCCGCTCCAGCTCGTGGTGCCGCGTCCGGCGGTGTGGTGGCCGGTGGGTTTCGGCGAGCAGCCGTTGAGCGACGTGACCGTCGAGCTGCGACGGGGCGACGTGGTTCTCGACCAGCGCGCACTGCGCGTGGGCTTCCGCACGGTGCAGTGGCACCGGGACCCCGACGCCGAGGGGACTCCTCTGGTGTGCCGCGTGAACGGCGTGCGCGTGAACCAGCGAGGATTCAGCTGGATCCCGGACGACGCGTTCCCCCACCGGGTGACGGCCGCTCGCTATCGCGAGCGACTGGGGCAGGCCGTCTGGGCGCACGCCAACACCGTCCGCGTCTGGGGCGGCGGCATCTTCGAGGACGACGCGTTCTACGACGCGTGCGACGAGTTGGGACTGCTGGTGTGGCAGGACTGCCTCTTCGCCTGCTATCCCTACGACGAGCAGCCCGAGACGGTCGCCGACGTCGAGGCCGAGGTGCGGCAGAACCTGGCGCGCATCGGGCATCACGCGTCCCTGGCGCTGATCAACGGCGGCAACGAGGTCGTCTGGGGGGCCGTGGACTGGTGGGCGGAACTCACCGACCGGCCCTGGGGTGACGGTTACTTCCACGATCTGCTGCCCTGGCTGGTCGCCGAGGTGACTCCCCACCTCACCTACCTGCCCAATTCTCCGGTGTCCGACGCCGCCGCCACCCTGGGGGGTCACACCGTCGACGTGCACCCCAACAGCGACGACCACGGCACGACCCACCTCTGGGACGTGTGGAACGAGCGAGACTGGTCGGCCTACCGCGACCACCGCCCGCGGTTCGCGGCGGAGTTCGGCTGGCAGGCTCCTCCCACGTGGACGACGCTCGTCCGCGCGGTGCACGACGACCCGCTCACGCCGGACTCGCCCGGAATGGCGGCTCACCAGAAGGCCTTCGGGGGTTCGCTGAAACTCATGCGTGGCCTCGCGACCCACTACCGGGTGCCCACCGACCTGCGCGACTGGCACTGGGCGATGCAGCTCAACCAGGCCGACGCCGTCTCGGCAGGCGTCGAGTGGCTCCGGTCCACCGCGCCCCGCTGCGCGGGGCAGCTGGTCTGGCAGCTGAACGACTGCTGGCCGGTGGTGTCGTGGTCGGCGGTCGACGGCGACGGCCGGCCCAAACCCGTTCTGTACGGCCTCCGTCGCTCGTTCGCCCCGCGGCTCGTCACGGTTCAGCCCGACCTGGCCGGACTTCCCGAACTGGTGTGCGTCAACGACTCCCCCGACCCTTGGCAGGTGGCGGGGCGCGCCCTGCGGCTGAGCTACGACGGCCGCGAGCTCGGCCGAGTCGCCGTCCGCCTGACCGTGGAGCCCGCCTTGACCGGCCGGCTGCCCCTCGACGGTCTGGGCTCCCCGCAGCGGCCCGCCGCGGAGCTCATCGTCGTGGAGGTGACCGGCGCCGACCGAGCCGTGGCGTGGTACGTGGAACCGCGCGACTCGCTGCTGACGCCGCCCGACCTGTACCTGGAGGTCACCCCCACCGGCGCCGGGTACGCGGTGACGCTGACGGCGGAGTCACTGGTGCGTCAGGCCACGCTGCTCGTCGACCAGCTCGATCCGGACGCGTGCGCCGACAGCGGCCTCGTCACGCTCCTCCCCGGCGATCAGGTGACCATCGGCGTTCGGTCGCCCACCGTCCCGACGGTCGACGAGGTTCGGGCCGTGCTTCGAACCGCCAACGACCTGGTCGCCGGCGTCACTCCCCCGGCAGCGGACGCTCGGCCCGGCGGGCCAGCTCGACCACTCGGTCGGCCAGCGGTTTGAGGTGCTCGGACCCCTGTGGCACGGAGCCGAGGGGCCGGATCGTCGACAGGGTGTCGAACAGGTCGTCCTTGGTCACCTGGCCGCGCAACATCGTCTGCACACCACCCAGCGAGTACTGATAGTCGCGAAGCCGACCGCGCCATCCCGGGTTGTCGGCAGGGCACCCGTCGCCCTGCATGCCGTCGACCAACGCGGTCAACGCCTGCGACAGCTCCTCGAGCTGGGCGCGCCGCTCGGGCGAGCCCAGTACCCGCGCGGGAACCGGCGTGTCGTCGTCCTTGTCGCGCCCCATCAACTTGTCCAGCCAACCCATCGCGTGACCTCCTCGTCGCGCCTCCACCGTACGCCAGCGGCGCCGGCGCCGAGGTGGAGACGCGAGCGGGCGCTCAGCCGCGGGTGAGCTTGCGGTGCGTGGCTCGGTGCGGCCGGGCAGCCTCGGCGCCCATGCGCAGCACCTTGTTCTCCTCGTAGTCGGCGAAGTTGCCCTCGTACCAGAACCAGGTGGCTTCGTCGCCGTGGTCACCCTCCCAGGCCAGGATGTGGGTGGCCACACGATCGAGGAACCAGCGATCGTGGGAGATCACGACACCGCAGCCCGGGAAGTCCAGCAGGGCGTCCTCCAGCGACTGCAGCGTCTCCACGTCGAGGTCGTTGGTGGGCTCGTCGAGCAGGATCACGTTGCCGCCCTGCTTCAGGGTGAGCGCGAGGTTCAGCCGGTTGCGCTCACCGCCCGAGAGCACGCCCGCGAGCTTCTGCTGGTCGGGACCCTTGAAGCCGAACGATGCCACGTAGGCGCGCGACGGCATCTCGAAGCTGCCCACCTTGATGTGGTCGAGCCCGTCGGAGACCACCTCCCACACGTTCTTGTCGGGAGCGAGCCCGGACCGGCCCTGATCCACGTAGGAGAACTTGACCGTCTGGCCGACCTTGAGCGTGCCCGAGTCGGGCTTCTCCTCCCCGATCACCATCTTGAACAGCGTGGTCTTGCCGACGCCGTTGGGCCCGATGATGCCGACGATGCCGGCCCGCGGCAGCAGGAACGACAGGTCCTCGATGAGCACCCGGTCGCCGAAGCCCTTGGTCAGCTTCTTGGCCTCGATCACGTCGCCACCGAGGCGGGGGCCGGCGGGGATGTTGATCTCACCCAGGTCGATGGCGCGATTGCGCTCGGCCTCGGCAGCCAGCTCCTCGTAGCGCGACAGCCGGGCCTTGCTCTTGGCCTGCCGGGCCTTCGGGTTCTGGCGGACCCAGTCGAGTTCGCGCTCAAGGATCTTGGCCCGCTTGGCGTCCTTCTTCCCCTCGATCTGCAGACGGGCCTTCTTGGTCTCGAGGTAGGTGGAGTAGTTGCCCTCGTAGGGGTGGAGCCGGCCGCGATCCACTTCGCAGATCCAGCCGGCCACGTTGTCGAGGAAGTAGCGATCGTGGGTGACGGCGAGCACCGCACCGGGGTAGGCCTTCAGGTGGGCCTCGAGCCAGTTCACGCTCTCGGCGTCGAGGTGGTTGGTGGGCTCGTCGAGCAGCAGCAGATCCGGCTGCGACAGCAGCAGCTTGCACAGTGCGACGCGACGGCGCTCCCCGCCGGACAGCACGTCGACGATCTGGTCGGGGTCCGGGCAGCGCAAGGCGTCCATCGCCTGTTCCAGCTGGGCGTCGATGTCCCAGGCCTGGCGATGGTCGAGCTCGTCCTGCAGCTTGCCCATCTCGTCGCCGAGCGCGTCGTAGTCGGCGTCGGGCTCGGCCATCTCCATGCCGATCTCGTTGAAGCGTTCGAGCATGCCCTTGATGTCGGCGACCGCCTCCTCCACGTTCTGCAGCACCGTCTTGCCCTCGGTGAGCGGCGGCTCCTGCATGAGGATGCCGACGGTCGCGCCCTTCTGCAGCATGAGGTCGCCGTTGTTCGGCTTCTCGAGACCGGCCATGAGCTTCAGCAGGGTGGACTTGCCCGCGCCGTTGGGCCCCACCACGCCGATCTTGGCGTCGGGGAAGAACGACATGGTGACGTTGTCGAGAATCAGCTTGTCGCCCAGCGACTTGCGGACGTTGTGCATGGTGAAGACGAATTCAGCCACTGGAGGCGGTTCCTCTCGACGGTTCGGCGGACGAGCGTCCACACGGGCAGACCCGAAGGGCCCGGACCATGATACCGACCCGCTGTCGTCAGCCGAGCCAGATCACGAGCCCGTAGGCGGCGAGCGCGATCGCCGACGCCACCACCCCCGCGACGTCGTCACGACGGCTGCGGGTCAGCCCACCCCAGCGACGCCCGGCTTCGACCGTGCCCCAGAAGACGAGTGCCGCCGTCAGCCCCCAGGCCCAGGGCTGGAGCTGGTGCCAGGGTCCATGGCGCAGCGCGAGCAGGAGCCCGCCCTGAGCGGCGAGTCCGGCAGCCACCAGGCGCAGCGGACGGCGACTCCGGAACCCGACGACGACCGCCCCCACCACCACGGCGAATCCCGCTGCTCCGACGAGGGTCGAGACGAGCCCGGAACCGAACCACGTCACGGGGCTGTGGGGGTCGAGCAGATGGAATCCGACCGCGTCGACGCCCTGCTCGCTCCCGCCCAGCACGACGACCGCGCGCCCCGCGACGCGGTCGACGACCAACACCGACGAGAACCCCGGCACGCCGCCGTCGTGCCACCACACGGTGTGACCGCCCGACGGCCGGGAATACCAGACGAGTCCGATCTGCTCGTTCCCGCCCAAGTCGTAGCGTGGCTCGAGGGCAGTCAGTCCCGGGGCTCGGCCGGACAGGATCGCCCCGGCGTAGGCGGTCATGTCGGCCACCGTGGTGAAGGTCGTGGTGCCGGCCGGCAGATACCCGGCTCCGGTGACCGGGAGCACCCGCGTGCCGTTGCTGCGATGGCCCTGGGCGGCGCTGGCGGGCACGTCGGCGGCCGTGCGGGCGAACGTGGTGGCGGTCATGCCGAGCGGATCGAGGATGCGGCGGTGCACGAGGCTCTCCCAGGACGCCTCCCGGGCTGCCCGGGCGAGCCCGAAGCCGAGCAGCGACACCCCCAGGTTGGAGTACTGCCACGTGCCGCGACCCGACAGCCGGAGCGCGAGCGTCTGCCCGATCACCGCCGCCTCGTCCTCGACGGCCAGGTCTGCGGCGCCGAAGCCCTCGTAGGCGGCTCCCGACACCACATCGGCGTAGGCGGGCAGCCCGGACCGGTGGGTGGCCAGCTCCTCCAGCGTCACCTCGCCTGCCTCGCTGCCCTCGAGCTCGGGTAGGAGGCCTTCGATGGGATCGTCGAGGGCCACTTCCCCCCTCTGGACCGCATCGGCCAAGAGCAGGGCCGTGAACGTCTTGGTGACGGACGCCACCTCGAAGGTGGTCGACGTGTCCGGAGCACGGCCGTCGCCGCGGTCTCCGACGAAGGCGTAGGTGGTGCGCTCGCCATCGACCAGGCCGACCGCCAACGAGCGGAAGCCCGCCGCCACGCCGGCCTCGCGGGCGTCGGTCCCCCCCACGAGACTCCGCACCTCGGCCACCAGCGCGGCGTCGCCACGCGACACGTACCCGAGCGCTGCGGGTTGGGGACCGGCCACCATGGTCAGCACGGCCGCCGCCACCAGCGCCACCAGGGCCGGGAGCGCGCGGGATCGGACGTGGTGTCGCACCCGCATCGCCCCCTCCCCCGTCGTCCGGCTCCGGCCACGGTAACCGCCCTGGCTGTGAGCGGTGGCCCGAGGTGCGCGGCCGCACGGCCCTAGCCCGTCGGTCGCAGGACCCCCGCCGGGTAGGGGCCCGCGGGGTCGTCGTCGGGACGGTCGTCTGCGGGCGGCTCCGGCGGTGCGTCGTCGTAGGACGGGCCGAACTGGCGAGCCGGTCGCCGGAAGGCGGCCGTACCGCGGCTGAGGTCGTGACCGACGACGTCGGCGACCAGCCACGTCTTCGTTCGGGTCTCACCCTCGGCGGGCTTCCAGGTGTCGACCTCGAGGCGTCCGTGGACGATCACCGGATCGCCCTTGGCGATGCTCGCCACGACGTTCTCGGCCAGTCTGCCGAGGCACTTCACGTTCAGCCAGGTCGTGGCGCCGTCCTGCCACTGACCGTCCTTGTGGATGCGGCGGGTGCTCGCCACGGTGAACTCGGCGACGTGCACCCCTGACTGGGTGATGCGGTGGTTGACGGTGATGCCGGCGTTGCCGGCGACGGTGACGCGGGGTTCCATGTGCGTTCCTTCCTCGAGGGTTCACCCCTAGGTATGGGACGCAGAGCAGAGAAGTGGCAGATCCGGCCCGCGACCTGTGCACAGAGCCGACCACCTTCGCACGGTGGACAACCGGACAACTCAGCGGAGGCGGCTGAGAGCCTCCCGGGCGACCTCACGTCGCTCGAGCTCGGCCTCGACCGGTTCGAGCACGGCCGTGCGCGTCACCTGGGAAACGGCCCGGCGCAGCGCCGTCCGGGCGGCGTGGGCCTTGGCCCGGGCCCCGACCTCCACGCCGATGCGGCTGACCAGGGCCAGCAGCACTCCCCCCGCCAAGCCGCCGAGAGCCAGCACGGTGGGCAACCCGAGGCGGCCGACCATCGGGACGGGCAGCGCGGGGAGGGCCAGATAGGCCGTCAGGAGGAAGTTCAGGGCCAGCCACCCGAGGCCGGTCACCATCGTCAGCAGCACGAGCCACTGCAGCACCCGCACCACGGTCCACCAGCCGTTGCCGCGGTCGAGTTCTAGGTCGGTCGTGGCGATGGCCCGGTCGAGGTGGTCCGGCAACAGCGCCTCGTCGACGCGGGCCGCCCGGCGCACGGAGTCCTGCCACGGTCGGGGCAGCGGCGCCGAGGTGTCGTCGGCGAGAGCTCGGACGGCCGAGTCGACTCGCGCCTTCGCGACGCCCTGCGCCGTCGCGAGCGAGGTGCGGTTGACGCGCCCGGGCTCGATGGCCGGGTTCTTCTTGGTCGACGAGATGTCGAGGTGGAGCGCCCGAAGGGGATCGGGCCGGAACTTCTCCAGCCAGGACACCACCGGCCAGCCGGTGGCGTAGGCACCGCGCTGCCGCCAGGCCTTCGCCACAGCCTCGACCACCACCGGCACCCCGGCCGCCACCATCAGCGTCTCGTCGAGGTGGGCGATGCGGGTGCGCGGAATGCCGTCGATCCTGACGTCGCCGACGTGCGGGCGCAGTCCGGCAGCGGCGACCTCCACGTCGGCGGCCAGTCGGAGCGCTGCCGCCTTCTTTCCCTTGATCAGGGAGGCCAGGGCGTCCTGAAGCTGCCTCACGCCGTCGCCGGTGACGGCGGAGGCGGCCATGACCGATGTGCCCTTCAGGCCATCGGCCTCCAGCAGTCGGCGCAGGTCGGCCAGCATCCTTCGTCGCTCGTCGTCGCCCAGCTTGTCGGACTGGTTCAGCACCACGAGCATCACGTCGGCGTGGGCGGCGAGGGGCTTCAGGTAGCGGTCGTGCAGGGCGGCGTCGGCGTACTTCTGCGGATCGACGACCCACACGAACTGGTCGACGAGCTGGACGAGGCGGTCGACCTCGAGTCGGTGGGAGGTCTCGGTGGAGTCGTGGTCGGGGAGGTCGAGCAGCACCAACCCGGCGAAGCGCTCGTGGCCGGTGACGAGGTGCCGCCGCGGCACGTCCAGCCAGTCGAGCAGGTCGTCGTGCGACTCGCCGAACGACGCGGCCATCGCCTTCGACGTGGTCGGCCGCCGGACTCCGGGCTCGGCCAGGGTGGTTCCGCTGATGGCGTTGAACAGGCTGGACTTGCCCGAGCCCGTGGCACCGGCCAGGGCGACCACCGTGACGTCGCCCGAGAAGGCCAGTCGGGAGCTGACGCGCGTGACGACGAGGTCGGCAGGTGCCAGCGCCTCGTCGTCCACCCTCCCCCGGCAGGCGTCCACGGCAGCCTGCAGGGCCGCGAGGCGGTCGGGCAGAGGGTTCTTCCCCCCGAGGCCGAACATCAGCCGGCCCGTCCCGTCGCCGGGCCGGAGGGGAGCCCGTCGACCACCTCACCGTCGACGACCTCCGCGTCGGGGGCGTCGACCCGCGTGAGGTCGACGGCCGCGGGCACCGACGGTGCCTCGATCGCCGGCTGGTCGGACTCGGTGCGCGCCGCCCGCAGCCCGAGGGCCTCGAGCTGCTCGGCCCGGGATGCCTCGACCACCTCGACCGCCGCGCGGATGCGGGTGGCGGTCTCGGGGTCGACGGCCACCTGGTCGAGGATCGAGTGGAACCGGGCGGCCTCCCGCGCCATCAGCGCCTCCACCCGCGAGTCGAGTTCCTGCTTCGCGATCTTGGCCAGCTTCCTGACGGCTTCGTCGCCGAACGCCGCTTCCAGGACCCGCTGCGCCAGTACCGCGGTGCCACCGGCCACACCGACCTCGGCCCCCACCAGGCCGCCGGTCTGAGAGAACACCAGGAGGATCAGCGCGACCCCCACGCCGTTGACGCCGAAGGCGGCGATGCGTGCCCGGGTACGACGATCGGCACCTTCGTCGGCGACCAGGTCCATCACGTCTCCCTGCCAGTCGCGGATCGCCCGCGCGGCCAGCGTCGGGAAGTCCGGTGAGGGGTGACCGAGGCGTCGGCCGTCCCCCTCGACCAGGGACCGGCCGGCCGGGTTGGCGCGCCACGCGGCTTCGGCGCGTTCAGCGGCCTTCTCGCCCTCCTCGCGGAGCAGCGCCTCGAGCCCCGACTCCACCGCGACCTGCACCTTCTTCGCCTCGGGCGGCTCGCCCTTGATGGCCCCCCAGATGCGGTCGCGCCACCACCCCATCTTCTGGTCGAGCTTGCGGAAGATGTCGGCCGTACCGACGAAGTCGTGCCACCTTCCCAGCACCTCGCCGCGCAGCAGTGTGCCGTCGGCGGTCTGCACACCGACGGTGCGGACGGCCTCGGCGTAGGACGCGTCGGAGTCGGCCCGCAGCCGTGCCAGGGCCTCGAGCTGGTCGTCGACGGCCACCGCGATGCCGGGCGCGCGACGCGCCATGGCCCCCACGGCGCCGTCGAGCGTCTGCATGACGACCCGTGCTCGCGTCTTCTGGTCGGCCGCCAGGGCCGCGAGCCACCCCCGGATCGGGGAGACGGCCTTGTCGGGCAGCATCCCCTCGGCGTCGACGGAGGTCTCGGGCACGGCGAACAGGGGCGAGTCGGCCAGCCCTCGATCGGTCATCATCCGGCCCAGATGCGGCGGCACCTCGGCCATGGCCGCGGGGGGGACCCGGTCGACCACCACGGCGACGGCGGCGCTCCGCTCGACGGCGTGGCGCAGGTACTCCCACGGCACCGCGTCGGCGTAGCGCGCCGCGGACGTGACGAACAGCCACAGGTCGGCGGCGGCCAGCAGCTGCGCTGCGAGCCGCCGATTCTCGGTGACCACGGAGTCGATGTCGGGCGCGTCCAGGATCGCCAGGCCTCGGGGGATCGACGACTCGGAGACCAGCTGCAGCGACCGGTTGTCGCTGCTCGACACGGTGGAGCGGATCAGCCCGGGCAGGATGCGGTCGTCGGTGAACCAGCGGGCGTCGTCGGGATGGTGCACCAACACGGGCGACTTGGTGGTGGGGCGGATCACACCCGGACGGGTGACCACACGCCCGATCAGGGAGTTGACCAGCGTCGATTTCCCGGCGCCGGTGGAGCCTCCCACCACCGCCAGCAGGGGCGCCTCGATGGTGCGCAGCCGGGGCAGGACGTAGTCGTCGAGCTGCTTGGCGATCTCCCGAGCGACGGCGGTGCGCTCGTCGGCGAGCGGAAGCGGTAGTGGAAGCCGGGTCGCGCTGAGCGAGTCACGCAGTTCGGTCAGCGCTGACTCGAGCGGACTCGGCATCGTGCCTCCTCTACTTCGGGGGGCCCCATCTCGGGTCGACCGCCGAGTACTGGGTTCCCGACGATCCTAGTGGCGACCCGCCCGGAGCGGGGCGACCCGCGGGCGCGGGCGGAGCCGCGGCATAGTTGCCGCCGAGACCGTCAGGACCCGGGAACGCCGGCGGCGGGTAGTCCGGTACGGCCTGGGGCCGGGGCCGGCGCAGGTAGGGCCGCAGCCCCGTCGCGTCGTCGAGCGCCCCCCGGGCGCGCAGCTCTCGGATCTCGAAGAAGAGTTCCCGTTCGCGCCAGAGACCGGCCTGGTCGACGAGTCCACGGTCGATGGAGTCGCGCAGGTAGGCGAGTTCGGTCACCGCCCGCACCAAACCGAACGTGGCGATCA
>Ga0073899_10003105_pt1 | contig 14827 bp, 12 predicted proteins | sample KloWWTmetaKNB5Ph_FD_88975 | JGI IMG/M metagenome (GOLD analysis project Ga0073899, IMG submission 88975) | Active sludge microbial communities from Klosterneuburg, Austria, studying microevolution and ecology of nitrifiers - Klosterneuburg... | ecosystem: Engineered > WWTP > Aerobic digester >...
CCTTCCTTGTCCTGCAGGCGACGGTGCGACAGCGTTGTGACGCCGATGGCCAGCACCACGACGTCATCGAACATGTAGGCGATGTTGTAGAGCAGCAGGTAGCCGTAGTAGCCCGCCGAGTCGAGCCGGCGCAGCGTGAGGATGCGCGTGAAAAGCGCCGGGAAACCCGAAGTGCAGAGGAACTCCACCACCTGCACCAGCAAGGCCAGCACAATGACCCCGATGATGGCCGCCGGCAGGCTCTTGGCGCGCAGAATGTCTCGCATGCGGGCGTAGATGCCGGGTTTGGACTTGTCCGAGATGGACAGCGATGGGCCGCGTCCCGGCGCCACAAAGTCCTTCATATTGATCAGACCGGCAATGATCGCAATGGCCGCGATGACCAGTTGCGATGCACGCGACATGCCGATCAACAGGAACAGGTTCAGCCACGCCGCCATGAAGACGAAATAGGCCACGCCTTCCACCAGCACGAAGGTGCCGGCGATGGCCAGCATGCGCCGGCGGTCATTCAGCGTTGCCAGCAGCGAGATCATCAGGATCAGCACCCACATCGAGCAAGGGTTCAGCCCGTCCAGCAGGCCCATTGCGATGGTGAAGGCGGGCAGTCCGACATCGTCCAACGTCACGGTGCGGCCAAACATCGACACCTCGAAAGCCGGCTCAGGGGGCACCTCGGCCTTGCAGGTGGAATCGACCTGTGCGGCACAACTCGATCCTTCGGGCGCACCGGTTCCGGTCGGTGGCTTTTGCCCCAAAAGCGCGGAGCGCACGAGTTTGTCGGTCGAAGCCTCCTCCGAGAAACCGAAGATGAGTTGCCCGCCGGCAAAGAAGGCCGGTACCCGTGCGGCACCGGTGTTCAGTTCGCGGGCGACTTGCTGCAGACGTGCCATTGCGGCGGGTTCCTTGACGACGTCGCGGACGACGATGTTCAAGTCCGGCCGTTCGCGGGCCAGTCCCGCGAGGAACTTCTCAGCCTTCGCACAGTGCGGACAGCCTTCGCGCACGAAGACTTCGACCACCGTCTGTGCAGCCGCCGCGGGGGCCGACGTGGCGGTCTCAGGTGCGTGCACGGCGGAGGCGGCCTGCGCCGCAGAAGCAACAATCGGGGCCCCGCAAAGGCACAGCAGCCACAGGGCCACCAGCGCCCAGGGCATGTGGATGCCTCGTTTGCGGGGCGTGTTTTGGAAAGAGTTCGGCTTCGGGTTCATCGCAGGTGCTCTCGCGTCTCGGGCTGCCCTGCGGGACCGCGCGCCCGACGGCTCATCAATAGGCACGCTGAAGCTCCTCGCGGATCAGGTCCTGCAACTGCTGGCGGCCGAAGCTGGCCATCTGGCGTCCGTTGACGAAGTATTCGGGCGTCTTGCTCACCTGCAGCGCTTCGGCGTCCCGCCGGTCCTGCGCGATGCGCTGGTCGACTTCGGGGGCACGCATGTCGGCCTGCAGTCGTGCCAGGTCCAGTCCGACCGGGGCGAGGGCCTGCAGCGCCAAATCTGTCCGGGCCGTGTGGTTCGCTGCCCAGTGGCCCTGCGAGGCGAGCAAGGCCTCCAGCGTTTGCCAGTAGCGGTCCTGCTGCCGGCTGGCCTCAAGCAAGCGCACGATTTCGTCGCTGCCACGGTGGAAAGGCACGTGGCGCACCGACAGGCGGATGCGGTCCGGATGGTCCGCCAGCATGCGTTTGATCAGAGGGAAGAAGACCGCGCAGGTCTCGCAGGCGGGATCCAGGAATTCAACGATGTGGACTTTGGCGTTGGCAGCGCCCAGCGTAGGAGCGTGCTCGCTGGCCAGGCCGGGACGGCTCGTGGCCTTGGTCGGGCTGCGGCGCAGCGCGAGGTAGGTGCCGCCGCCAGCAGCCAGCAGCGCTGCCGCGCCAGCGATGGCCAACAGGCCGCGTCGGCTGGCCGACCCTGCCTGGGTGGCGGCTGCCGACACGGTCGGCGAGGGGTCCGTGGCAGTCGACTGCGCACGGGGCTGATTTCGAAGGGACTTGCGGCTCATGGGGAACTCCTGAGGCGCGCCGCAGGACGCGGCGCTGCCGATGCAGCGTGTGATGTGAAGGGGAGTGAGCACCCGGGCTGCGCAGTGCGCAGGCCCCGGTGCGATCAAGCTTCAGGCGGCGTGCGCCAGCGGGGGCCGCAGCAGGCGGTCAGGCAGGTGATCGGGCGGCAGGGCCGCATTTCGCGCGACAACGCCGTCGCCCGCGTGGATTCCTGGTGCCCAGGGCAGGCAGATCAACGCCGGCATGCCGTGGCCTGAACAGCCAGGGCAGTTTGGGTCGCAGCAACTGCCGCTTGCATCACCATCACCATCGACATCGGCGCCGGGCGCCGACGATGTGACGTCGATGGCAACGCGCTGTGCCAGATGAGAACAGACTGCGCAGGGGACGTCATGCAGATCCAGGCTCGCCAAGGTCGACCAGATCCCTTGGACCGGCAGAAGGATTTGCAGCAGGCAAATGAACACCAGACGACGCATGGGAGCGGCAGTCTAAGCCAGGCTCCTCGTGCCGCCTTGCCCTGGATCAAGGCGAGGGCCGCGCAGACACGGCGACGGCGGGGGCTGGCTGACGGGCCAGCGTGGGGGGCCGTCCAGCAGGCGCCAGGGGCTTGGTCGGCGAGGCAAATGCGCACTTGAAGCGGGCAGGCTGCACCCGCACCACCGGCGAACATGACCACCCTGTCATGTTCCGGACAGGCTGCTGTTGGCGGCTGGTTCGTAGATTGCAGACAGTCATCCAACCCAACGCGGCTGCCTGTGCGCTCCAGCGTGCCTCCGCGTCACCAAGGTTTGCGCCAAATGAACTCGTTACCGCTCATCCTGACCCTTGCACTGCTGACAGGCATGGAAGCACATGCAGCGTCCGCCACCTCGGACAAGCCACTCAGTGGCATCTCCATGGTTGTTGCCAAGCGCCATGAAACGCGTCCCCCGATCTCGGGCCCTGTCACGTCGACAGCCCTCTCGGGCGCGCCGATGGTGCTTGCCAAGCGTCTCGGCGGATCGACACGATCCGGGCCTGCGCCAGGTTCGGACCGCATGCTTTCAGGAGTGCCGCTGGTGCTTGCCAAGCGGACTTGATGCGGGGTTCCACCTGCACCAGGAGTACCTGGCTGGCTGCCCAGAAGCTGCAAGAGTCGCCCTTGCTATCGCACAAGGTTCTGCTCTTTTGACGCCCAAGAGCTTCGCTGGATGAACAGGCGGCCTCCATCTGGCCGCGAATCCGTTTCCTCCGAGCGTGACGGGGTTGCGAATATCGGCAGACGCCGACCCATGGTTGTTTCGAAAGCCCCCGCCAACGCGGATCGATTGGGGCCAGACTAGAATTTGAATCATGCTTCGTTGGGTGTTTGCGTTCCTCCTTCTTGTTGTGCCGCTCCAGATGGCCTGGGGTTCGGCAGCACCCTACTGCGCGCACGAAGCCAGTGTCTCGACCAAGAAGCACTTTGGTCACCACGAGCATGATCACCAAGCCGCAGGCGAGGCAAGCCTGGCAGACGACGACCTGGGCGACGAGGGTGGTGCATACCATGCCGACTGCGAGAACTGCCACCTGGGATGCTCCGCGGTTCTGCACGCCGACGTGCCAGATGTCCAGGCACTGCCCCACTCTGGTGTCCTGAGTTATCGAGGGCCCAGTTTCACTTCCCACGTTCCGTCCGGTCCGCATCGTCCTGATCGAGCTGGCCCCACTCCTGCCGCGCGATTTGGCGGCGACGTGGTGGCGTTCTCGCTCACAAACTGACTGACGACATCCACGTCGCCCCGAATCGCTTCTGTCGTGAGACTAGAAGGATGATTCGATGCGATTCCCATTCCTGGCGCTGGCCATCGTGCTGGCTGCCTCGGTCGCGCCCACTGGCGCGCAGACCTCCACCGTCACAGTTGCGCTGAGCCTCGCCGAGGCCATGCGCGTGGCCGAGGCAGGCCACCCCAGCGTGCGCGCCCGCGAGGCCCAGCTTGCTGCTGCAGAAGGCGTTCGCGCCGAGGCGGCGTCACTGCTCTTCAACAACCCCGAGCTGAGCGTCGAGCGCACGAGGCGGCGGGCGACCGTGCCCGATGGCAGCGCCAGGGAGTGGGGCATCGGCGTCTCCCAACCGATCGAGATCGGCGGGCAGCAGGCACGCCGGCGCGAGGCCGCCTCCGCCTCACTGGAGGCCTTGCGTGCCGAAATCGAGGATGCACGACGGCAGGCACGCAACGAAGCGTCCCTGCGCTTCCATGCCGTGCTAGCTGCGCAACGCCGGGTGCAGCTTGAACAGCGTTCGGTCGATCTCTTCGACAGCACAGCCCAGGCCGTCGCAAAGCGCCGCAACGCGGGTGAGGACACGCGCCTGGATGCGAACGTTGCGCTGATCGAGGCCGAGCGCGCCCGCAACGCGCTGGCCGTGTCGCGGGAGCACTTGCTCGATGCCAAGGGCGAACTCGCCACCGTGCTGCAACTGCCACCATCGGCAGTGCCCGAGTTGACGGGTGAATTGGGCGTGCCAAGCGGCACGACCCTCTCCTATGGATTGGAGCAATTGCTCGCGTCGGCTCAAACGCTTCCGAAGCAGCGCGCGCTCACGGCGCGCGAGGCGGCAGCCCGTGCCCGGGTGGGGGTGGAGCGGGCCAGCCGCTATCCGGACGTCACCGTCGGCCTGCACATGGGCCGAGAGGGCCCGGGCGACGGACGCGAGCGGGTAACCACGCTCTCGCTATCAGTGCCCCTGCCGCTCTTCAAACGCAATGACGCCGCGATCGGCCAGGCGATGAGCGAGGCGACACAAGCCGAGATCGAGCGTGCCAGCACAACGCGCGACGCGCAGGCCCAGGTGCGGCGCCTGTGGAGCAGGCTCGACAGCCAGCGCGAACGCGTGGCACGGCTGCAGCGGGCGATGCTCGCCGCCTCCACCGACAACCAGCAGCTCGCCGCCAAGTCGCGGCAGGCGGGGCAGATCGGGCTGCTCGACCAGCTGCTCGTCAATCGCCAGGCGCTGGACGCTGAACGCGACCTGACCGACGCACTGGCCGAATTCCACACCACCCGAATCGAACTCGAAAACGCGGCCGGCTGGTCGCAGGAAGGAACTGCACGATGATCACGCTGCACGACGAAGCGGGGCGTCTGAAGCGCCTGGCCGCCGCGGCCATGGCACTGGCCGTCGCTCTCACGCTCGCCGGCTGCGGCAAGGGCGGTGCCAAAGACGAGCACGCCGCCGAAGGCGACAAGCACGCCGAGCACGCTGGCGAGAAGAAGGGTGAGAAGAAGGGCGAGGAAACTCATGCCGAAGGCGCTGAGGAATTGACCCTCACGGCCGAGGAAGCCGAACGTGCCGGGGTGAAAGTTGAAGCCATCAAGTCCGAGGCGCTGGGCGAGACGCTCCAGGTGACCGCCACGATCCGACCCGACCAGGACCGCCTGGCCCGTGTTGCGCCACGCATCGAAGGCCGCATCACCTCGGCCCCCGCCAAGCTCGGTGACCGCGTGCGTGCCGGGCAAACGCTGGCCACGCTGGACAGCGTGGCCGTCGCCGAGGCCCACGCGACGTGGGTTCAGGCACAGTCTGAACTACGTGTTGCCGAGGCCGACTTCAAGCGCGCCGAGTCGCTGAATGCCGAAGAGATCATTCCGCGCAAGGACTTCCTGCGCGCGCAGGCGGACCGTGACAAAGCGGCCGTGTCGGTGCGAAATGCCGCAGACCGGCTGCGCCTGCTCGGTGGCGCGCAGGCGGCCAGCGGCAGCGGCGCAGCCGGCTTCGCGGTCACCGCGCCTTTCGCGGGCACCGTCATCGAGAAGAAGGTCACGTTGGGCGAACTGGGCAGCCCGGGCGAGACGATGTTCACCGTCGCTGACCTGAGCCGGGTCTGGATCCAGGCCGATCTGCCGGAAGCCAGTTTGGCCAAGGTTCGAATCGGGGCCAATGCCAAGGTGACCGTGCCGTCCTATCCCGGCGAAACCTTCAGCGGTCGTATCAGCCACATCGGCGCGATGCTGGACAAGGACACCCGCACGATCGCAGCCCGGATCGAGGTTGCCAACGCCGACGGTCGCCTGAAGCCCGAGATGTTCGCGACCGCGACCATCGAGGCTGGTGGCGACAAGCGCGAGGCCATCGCGCTGCCGGACGCCGCGATCGTGCTGCTGGAAGGCAAGCCCACAGTCTTCGTGTACGAGCAGGGCGCGTACGAGGCGCGCCTGGTCGAGCCGGGTGAACGGGTCGGTGGCCGCACGGTGCTCAAGTCGGGCATCAAGGCCGGTGACCAGGTGGTCACTGCAGGAGCGTATGCGCTGAAGGCGCGCAAGCTGAAATCCCAGCTTGGCCACGGGCATTGAGGGGAGCTGCGGACCATGCTCAATGCAATAGTTGATGCCAGCCTGCGCTACAAGGTGCTGGTGCTGGTGGCCTTCGCTGTGCTCATCGGCCTCGGGGTCATGGCCTACCGGCAGGTGCCGGTGGATGCCTTCCCCGATGTGACGCCGGCTCAGGTGAACATCTATACCGAGTCCCCCGGCGTCGCTGCCGAGGACATCGAGAAGCTGCTCACCGTTCCGATCGAAGCCGCGATGGCGGGCCTTGCGGACGTCGAAGTCGTTCGTTCAGTCTCGCTCTTTGGCCTGTCCTACGTCGGCGTGTACTTCAAGGACAAGGTCGACATCTACTTCGCGCGCCGCCTGGTGGGCGAAAAGCTGCAGGAGGTGAAGGGCCGGCTGCCCGAGGGCTATGGAGAGCCGGAGCTCGGGCCTAACAGTTCAGGTCTGGGCCAGGTCTTCTGGTACACGATCGAGGACGCCGACAAGAAGCTCAGCGCGATGGACCTGCGTACGCTGCAGGACTGGACGGTGCGGCTGATCCTGCGCACGGCGCCCGGCGTGGACGACGTGACGACCTGGGGTGGCCTGGAGAAGCAGTACCAGGTGCAGATCGACCCGCTGCGGCTGGTCAAGTACGGACTGTCGTTCAAGGAGGTGATGGAGCGGCTGGCGGCCAACAACAAGCAGGTCGGTGGCCAGTTCCTGAACATCGGCGTCGAGCAGTACCTGGTGCGCGGCCTGGGCCTGGTGACCAACGCGGCCGACATCGGCACCATCGTCGTGGCCGAACGCAACGGTGCGCCGATCTACGTGCGCGACGTGGCCGAGGTCAAGGAAGCGCCCGCGGTGCGCTTTGGCGCCGTCACGCGCAACGGCCAGGAAACCGTGCTGGGCATCGCGCTGGCCCGCGTCAACGAAAACGCCGCGACCGTGGTGAAGGCGGTCAAGGACAAGCTGGCCATCGCGCAGGCCGCGCTGCCCAAGGGCATCGAGCTGAAGGCGGTCTATGACCGCACCGAGATCGTCGACAAGGCGCTGAAGACCTCGACCAGTGCATTGATCGAAGGCTCGATCCTGGTTGCCGTGATCCTGTTCCTCTTCCTCGGCGAGTTCCGTTCCGCGATCGTCGTCATCGTGACGCTGCCACTGGCCATGCTGTTCGCCTTCATCTGCATGCAGCGCGTCGGCATGTCGGCCAACCTGATGTCGCTGGCCGGCCTGGCGATCGGCATCGGGATGATGGTCGACGGCGCGGTGGTGATGGTGGAAAACGCCTTCCGTCTTCTTTCGCACGCACGCAGTTCGGGCAAGCCGATCAACCGCACGCACATCGCGCTCGAAGCGGCGCGCGAGGTGGCAAACCCGATTGCCTTCGCTATCCTGATCATCATCGTCGTGTTCCTGCCGCTGTTCTCGCTGACGGGGCTGGAGGGCAAGCTGTTCAAACCGATGGCGCTGACCATCACCTTCGCGATGGCCGGCTCGCTGCTGCTGTCGCTGACCCTGGTGCCGGTGCTGGCCGCGCTGATCCTCAAGCCCAAGGAGGAGAAGGACACCTGGTTGGTCCGCAGCGCGAAGAAGCTCTACCTGCCGCTGCTGGACTGGGCGCTCGACCGCAAGAAGACGGTCGTCGGCGCAGCGGTCGCGCTGCTGGTGGGTGCGCTCGCGCTCTTCCCGCTGCTCGGCAAGGAGTTCATGCCGACACTGCAGGAGGACGCCATCATGTTCCGCGTCGTCGGCATCCCTTCCACTTCGCTGGACGAGTCGATCCGTGTGGCCAACGTCATGGACGCCAGCCTGCGCAAGAAGTACCCGCAGGTGAACTCGGTGCTGGCCACCATCGGCCGCGCCGAGAAGGGCGAGACGGCCGACGTCAACTACATGGAAGTCCTGCTGGACATGAAGCCCAAGGACGAGTGGCCGACGAAGCAGTCGTATGCCGCGCTCGGCCGGGAGATGCAGGAGTTCCTCGAAGGCGAGGTACAGACCGCCGTCTTCGGCGCCACGCAACCGATCCAGATGCGCGTGGAGGAGCTGATCTCTGGCGTGCGCGCAACACTGGCGCTGAAGGTCTATGGCGAGGACCTGGACAAGCTGGAAGAGCTGTCCGCGCAGCTCAAGGGCGTTGTCGGCGGCGTGCCGGGTGTGGCGGACCTGTCGGCCGAGGCCAACAAGGGCAAGCCGCAAATGGTCATCAAGGTGGATCGACAAGCGGCTGCCCGCTACGGCCTGAACGCCGACGACATCCTGGCCATCGTCCAGGCCGGTATCGGCGGCGAATCGGTCTCGACGCTGATCGAGGGCACCCGTCGTTTCGAGATCTCGGTGCGGCTGCCCGAGGAGTTCCGTAACAGCCCCTCGGCCATCGCGGCGATCCCGATTCGCACCTCCGAGGGCGCCATCGTGCCCTTCGCCCAGGTCGCGAAGATTGAGCTGGCCGAGGGCTACACGTTCGTGCGCCGCGAGGCCCTGCAGCGCTACGCGGTGCTGCAGATGGACGTGCAGGGCCGCGACGTGGACAGCTTCGTCAAGGACGCCAACGCCGCTATCGCAGCCAAGGTGAAGATGCCCACCGGCTACTGGGTGGAATGGGGCGGTGCATTCGAGAACCAGCAGCGCGCTATGGAGCGGCTGGCCATCATCGTGCCGCTCACGATCGGCCTCATCTTTATCCTGCTGTACACGGCGTTCAACTCGGTACGGCACGCGACGCTGATCATCGCCAACGTGCCTTTCGCGATCATCGGCGGCATCGTCGGCCTGTTCGTCACCGGTCAGTATCTATCGGTACCGTCCGCGATCGGCTTCATCGCGGTGTTCGGCGTGGCGATGCTCAACGGTATCGTGCTCGTGTCGTTCCTCAACGACCAGCGTAAACACGGTCTGTCGATCCGCGACGCTGTGCGCCAGGGTGCCGCGCTGCGCCTGCGGCCGGTGCTGATGACGGCCTCGGTGGCCATCCTCGGCCTCGTGCCGATGCTGATCTCCACCGGCGTCGGCGCCGAGACGCAGCGCCCACTGGCCACCGTGGTGATCGGCGGCCTGATCACCTCGACGCTGCTGACGCTGCTGTTGCTGCCGCTGATCTACGAATGGTCCGAGTCGCGCGCCGAGGCCAGGCAGCGCGCGCGTGATGCGGCCGAAGACGCAGAAACCGCGCCAGCCGCCGTGCTGCCCCAACCCACCCAGGAGACGCCATGAAGGAAATCAAGGCCTACGTTCATCGCAGCCGCATCGCCGACGTGATTGCGGCGCTCAAAGACAGCCCGGCCTGGGGCGGTGCACGCGGCGGGCGACGCCACAACCTGGCCATCTACGTCGTCAAGGGCACGCTGCTGCCGCTGGACAGTGAGGAGAAGCACTACGCGATGGACCTGGGCGACGAGGTTGTCAATGAATACAAGCTTGAACTGCTGTGCGAGGACAGCGAGGTCGAGGCCCTCTCGGCCGCGCTCATGGACGCTGCGCGCACGGGTCAGGCGGTCGCCGGCTGGATCACCGTCATCGACGTGGTCAGTGCGACGCCCATCCACTGACCGCACTCATTTCTTTCTCCACAACCAAGGAATCTCGATGAAGCACCTTCTCACGACTCTGCTGCTCGCCACCGCCTCAGCCCTGCCCGCCTTCGCCGCCGACGACCACAAGCCCAAGCATGGCGGCGTCGTCGTCGAAACCAAGGCTGGCGACATGGAACTCGTGGCCAAGCCCGACCAGATCGTGATCCACGTCAGCGACCACGGCAAGCCAATGAAGCTGACCAGCGCCACCGGCAAGGTCACGGTGTTCAACGGCAACGACAAGACCGAGGCGCCGCTGGCGCTGGCCGGCGACAAGCTCGAAGCCAGGGGCAGCTTCAAGCTGGGCGCAGGCGCCAAGGTGCTGGCCGACGTTGCACTCAACGGTAAACCCGCCATCGCCGCGCGGTTCACGCTGAAGTAGGCACGACTGCGGGTCTGAGCGCAGGTCCGGTTGATCGTGATCCCCAGCGGCCGTTCTAGGCGCCAAAAAGATTCGACAACTGGATCCATCTGTCTTCAATCAAAGGAACCTGCTCATGAACCTCATTCGTCGCCGGTCTATCCTGTTCGCCGTGGGGGGCTCGACGCTCTTGACGGCCGGCTGCATGAACAAGCCGCTTCGGCCGGCAAATGCCGACGGCACATACTGCTTCCGCACCGGCAAGAGCTATCGCCCAACCCTCTCGTGCACGCCAGTGCCAATTCCGTCGGAGCAGGTCGAGGCCGATGCGAAACGCTTCGAGCCGACCAGTGGCAAGCTGACCGTTTACTTGATCCGCAAGCGGTGGGGAGACAGCATGAACGTGCTGCGCGTCAGCAGCGATGGCTCGGCGCCTATCGACATCGTGCCGGAATCGTTCGCGCGCTGGCGGCTTCCACCAGGCAACCGCCGGCTCACCGTTGCCTGGCCGGAAGGCTCTGCAATCCTGGACATCGATGGCGCCGCCGGCGATGTGGTGTTCATCGAGGTGATCGGCAGCGTCTGGATTTGGGGCAGCAACTATCGCCTTGAACGAGGCGACGCGGTGGAGTCTCGCCAGCGCGCCACGCCGCTGCGACTCGTTGCCGACGTCGGATGAGAGGCGGCATACGCGGCTGTCGCCAGACACCGTCGCAGCGTTGCATCGACTTCCGCGCGAGGCGTCTGCACGCGCCAAAGCGCTCTCGATGCGGACCTGGCCCGGACCGTCGCTTGGACCTGGGTGGAGTTCTTCACCTTCGACGTGCAGGCATGGCCCGTCCATCGACGGCGGTGCAGGGCGCATCCGACATCGAGCCCGCCCCGGAACGGGGTCCGAGCGAGCGCTTGGCGAAGCGCCAGAGCACCGGGGGGTCCGCCAAACGATGCGAACGACCCGAGAAGGAGCGCCGCCGATGACCGGACCCGGAGAATCAACCCCCAGCCAACAGTTCCAGGCGCGCACGGCGCTGCTCGGGCAACTCATTGAGCAATTCGTCGATCACTTGCTGGCGCGCCTTGGCAGGGCCAGTGTGCTTGATGGGCACGGGCGCGCTCCGCTGCATCAACGCCAGCGTGCCATCTCGGCGTGCGGCCTCGAGTTCGGCCAACGCCTCGGCGCGCGACTTGCCATTCTTGGCGTGATCCGGGTGGTAGGTGACCCCCGCTTCTCCGCTCGCAGGGTGGTAGATCGACGCGGCCTGGGACAAGCCTGGCAGCACGAGGGCCGAGATGACGGTGACGAAAGCAAACTTGTACGCGCGCATGGTGTCCATTCCTTGGTTGAGAAGTTCCCGCAAGCAACCTGCTGCGGAATGCCTGGCGGCATGAGCAGGAATCTAGGAAATCCGCACCAACAGACGAAAGTCCAGCGGATGACAGTTCGGACAGGTCAGTGGTGGGTCCGCACGGGAACCCTCGGGCGATGAAGCTGCTGGTGATCGAAGACGAGGTCAAACTAGCCGAGTACCTGCGCAAGGGCCTGACGGAAGAAGGCTTTGTCGTGGACGTCGCGCACAACGGTGTCGACGGACTTCACCTCGCCATGCAGGCCGACTATGAGTTGCTGGTACTGGACGGCATGCTGCCAGGCATCGATGGCCTGAGCGTGCTCGCCGCGCTGCGGCAGAGCAAGCAGACACCCGTGTTGATGCTGACCGCCCGCGTACGCGTCGAGGATCGGGTGCGTGGTCTGCAAGGCGGCGCCGACGACTACCTGGTCAAGCCTTTTGCGTTCTCCGAGTTGCTGGCACGCATCCAGGTGTTGCTGCGTCGCGCCCGCCCCTCGCGCGCAGCGGCCAGCGCGACCGTGCTGGGGCTGGCGGATCTCGAGATCGACCTGATTCGCCGCAAAGCTGCGCGGGCCGGTCGCCGGCTCGAACTCACCGCCCAGGAGTTCGGGCTGCTGGCGCTGTTCCTGCGGCGACAGGGCGAAGTGCTGTCGCGCACCGAGATCGCTGAGCAGGTGTGGGACATGAACTTCGACAGCGCGACGAACGTCATCGACGTGGCCGTCCGCCGCCTGCGCGGCAAGCTCGATGCGCCCTTCGAACAGACCTTGTTGCACACGGTGCGCGGCATGGGCTACGTGCTCGAACTGCGGGACGAATGAGCCGCAGCCGCATCGGATCGCTCGGCCGCCGGCTCTCCTCCTGGCTGGCCCTGCAGAGCCTGGCCGGCCTGATCGTGGTCTGTACCGGCGTGTATGGTGCAACCCACCTGGGTTTCGAGGCACGACAGTTGGAACAGCTGCGGCAAAAGCAGACGCAGTTGCGCCACCTGCTCGCGGAGTCAACGCAGGATGGCGACGTCACCCCCCTCAAACACAGGCTCGACGACTTCTTCATTGGCCACCCCGACATGGCCCTGTTGCTCGCACGCGCCGATGGCTCGGTGTTCTATCAGCGGCAGCCATCTCCGCCGGCCAACGATGCCCGCGTCGCGCTATTCGCGTTGCCAGACCCAGCGTCCGAGAAGGGATCGCTGAATGCCGTGCTGACATTGGACATCCGCGAGGATGCCTCGCTGTTGCGCCGCATCGGATTCACGCTCGTGGCCGCCGCGCTGGCCGGCACGCTGATGGTGTCAGCAGGCGGCTTCCTGCTTGTTCGCCTTGGCCTTCGGCCTTTGAGGCATCTCGTGGACCAGACGCGGCGGCTCGCAGCCGACACACTGCATCGACGGCTGGATGGCTCCGCGCAGCCTGAGGAGCTCGAGCCGCTGATCGCGCAGTTCAACGAGCTTCTCGGCCGGCTGGAATTGGCCTACGAGCAGTTGGAGGGCTTCAACGCAGATGTGGCCCATGAGTTGTGCACGCCGTTGGCGACCTTGATCAGCAGCACCGAACTGGCGTTGCGCAAGGCGCGCGATGCCGGTGAACTGCGTGAGGTGCTGGGGTCGAACCTGGAAGAGCTGCAGCGTGTGGCCGGCATCGTGCACGACATGCTGTTCTTGTCGCAGGCTGATCGCGGCGCATCGGCACGCCGCACCCCGACGCCGAGCTTGGCGGCGCTGGCGCGCCAGGTTTCCAACTACCACGAGGCGGCTCTCGCAGACGCCGGCCTGTCTCTGGAGATCGTTGGCGACGCCGAGGGCAGCTTCGATGCCCCGCTGCTGCAGAGAGCACTTTCCAACCTGGTCGGCAATGCCACGCGCTACGCTCAGTGCGGATCCATCGTGCTTGTGCAAATTGCCAAGTCGTCCCACAGCGAGGTATTGCTGTGCGTGGTGAACCGCGGCGTCACCATCGAGCCCGCTGTCCTGCCGCGCTTGTTCGACCGCTTCTATCGCGGCGATCCCTCGCGCAGCGACGGCAACCGCAACCACGGACTCGGGCTGTCCATCGTGGCGGCCATCGCACGCATGCACGGAGGCCGCCCCGTGGCGGCGTCATCGGACGGACTCACGTCGATTGGTATGAGCCTGCCAAAACCGGACCTGGAGCCGGGCAGAGCCTGACAGCGCTCAGCGGGCGGATGCGACGGCAACGGGCCGCTGACCCGGCTCGCCCAGTCCTACTCCGGATCCTATGCTTCGCGACCTCGTGGAGCCGGCAAGGTCATTTCAGGACGATTCGGTGCCCTTGCTGCGCCCTGGCTGGCCAGCGCAGACCAGGACTTGAGCCAGTATTCGGGGTGACCGGCGGCTTGAGGTCAGTTCAACGGGCTGACCGCGACGACCGGCATCACCACTGTTCGGCGCGGATGCGCCGAACCTGAGCATTCATGCGGTGGCGGATGACCCGCGTGTACAGCCAGCGCTTGAGCCCGGAGAGGTTCGAGCCGTGGCGCGCATAGAACTCATCCGGGCTGTCGAACACGCCGAAGTCGTCGGCAATTCCGTCCTTCTGGATGTACGTGTCCTGGCCGCGCCATTCGACGCCGGGCGCAGACAGGTCGGGCGTGGCCGCGCCGTAGCCGCAGAACCGCTGCCGACCGGGGAAGCGCCGCTGCAGGCTGGTCAGGTAGGGTGCATCGAGGATGAAGCCTTCCAGGTTCACCCAACGGCCTTCAAAAGCCACTTCGACCCAGCTGTGGATGATGCGGTGCGGAGCCAGCACATAGGCAAGCCCCGTGATCGCACCCTTCTGCAGCGCCTTGTCGATCGTGAAACCGTGGAAGCGGCAGGCGATGCCCACGGCGCGCATCAAGGCCATCAGGAGCGTGCCCTTGGTGTTGCACTGGCCGATGCCATCGACCAGCACCGTGGATGCCGGCAACTCGTCACCTTCGTTGTAGCCGAAGGCGACTTCGTTGCGCACGAAGTCGTAGACGGCGCCGATGCGTTCGAAGGTCGGCAGTCGCCGCCAACCGCGCTTCTCGACCAGCGCTTCGATGGCAGGGTGCGTGAAATCGAGCAGCCTCGTCGGCTGCAGCAGTCTGGGTTGTGCATCCATGGTCGTCTCAACTTCGTTCGGAGTTGCGCATCAGCCGCAGGCCGTTGAAGACCACCAGCAGGCTGGCGCCCATGTCGGCGAACACGGCCATCCACATGCTGGCGTTGTCGAAGAGCGCCAGCGCCAGGAACACGGCCTTGATGCCCAGGGCCAGCGCG
>Ga0073899_10003106_pt1 | contig 14818 bp, 7 predicted proteins | sample KloWWTmetaKNB5Ph_FD_88975 | JGI IMG/M metagenome (GOLD analysis project Ga0073899, IMG submission 88975) | Active sludge microbial communities from Klosterneuburg, Austria, studying microevolution and ecology of nitrifiers - Klosterneuburg... | ecosystem: Engineered > WWTP > Aerobic digester >...
CCGTCCCCGCCCGCCGTCGCGCCCGGCGTCCCGGAGGCGATGCGCGGCGTGGTCGAGGCCCACAACGCGCGCCGCGCCGCCCACTGCGCGCCGCCGCTCGTGTGGTCGCCGGAGGTCGCCGCCGTCGCGCAGCGCCACGCCGACCAGCTCCGCGGCGGCGGGTGCAACCTCACCCACAGCTCCGGCCCCTACGGCGAGAACCTCTACGGCGCCTCGCCCGCGGGCGGAGCGACCCCGGCCGCGGTCGTCGACAGCTGGTACGGCGAGGTGGCGCAGTACAACTTCGCGCGGCCGGGCTTCGGCATGGACACCGGGCACTTCACGCAGGTGGTGTGGCGGGTCACGTCGCGGGTCGGGTGCGGCGTGGCGCGCTGCGCCGACTCCGAGGTGTGGGTGTGCAACTACGAGGGGCCCGGCAACGTCGAGGGCCAATACCGAGAGAACGTCCTCCCCGTCGGCTGTCGGTAGCTACCGCTACCGCACCGCGCGGAGCGGGTGCGCGTGGAGGGGGATCGTCTCGAGCGCGCAGTGGGGCACGTCCCGCTTGCAGCGCGAGCGGAGGCCCGGGAGGTCGACGGGGGGGCGGTGGCGCTCCCACGCGCGGCGGGAGGCGGCGGCCTCGTCGGGGGCGCCGAGCGCGTCGAGCTCGATGGCCTGGAGGTGGAGGAGCTGCGCGCGCTCGGGGTCGATCGCGAGCCCCTCGGTGATGACCCGCAGCGCCTCGCGGTGCCTCCCCGCGATGCCGAGGCTGTTGGCGAACATCTCCGCCACGCGCACGTTGCCGGGCACGAGCCGGTAAACCTCGCCGAGGGGCGCGACGGTCTCGGCCCAGCGCCACACGTCCGAGCCCGCCACGCCGCGGAGGTACGGGATCGCCGGGGAGTCGGGCGCCCGCCGCGCCGCCTCGTCGAGCAGGCGGTGGGCCTCGTCGGTGCGTCCTTCACGGATGGCGAGGCGGGCGGTCTCCACCCACGTCTCCGCGCGCTCGGGGGCCTCGCGGCGGGCGGCGTCGAGGCTCACGCGGGCCTCGCCGACGCGCTCCTGGAGGTTCCACTCGGTGAGGGCGCGGCCGTGGTCGTACCAGCGGCGCCACGAGGCCGCGAGCGACGCGTCGAGCGCGGGCGCCCGTTGCAGCTCGGCGCCCGTGACGGTCACGGAGGACACCTCGGTGACGGGCCAGGTGGTCGGGCAGGGGCGCCCCTGATCGGCCGTCGCGGTGCGGCACGCGGTGGTGAGGAAGGGGTTGGCGAGGCGCCGGTGGAGCAGCCGCGCGCGGACGGTGTAGGGCCCCCCCGTCGCCGGGACGCGCCAGGTGTAGCGAACCACGCGCGAGGCCCGCGGCGGGAGCGTGGTGTCGTAGGCCACGGCGCGATAGCGATGGGGGTCGCGCATCAGGGCCGCGTGGCCCTGCTCGTCGACGGGGCGCACCTCGAGGCGGTGGGCGTCGTCGCGGAGGGGTCCGGGATCGGTCGCGGTGAGCAGCCCGCTCTCGGCGACGAGGCCGCGGCGGTCGCGCACGGTGAGCTCGACCCAGGTGTCGGCGACGTCGGCCGTCCCCGAGGGGAAGCGGTGCCCCACGCGCTCGTTGACCATCACCACGTCGAGCGCGAGCTCCTCGCCGGGGACGGGCGGCTGCGCGTCGAGGGGGGCGCCCCCGGTGGTCACCGTCGGCGCGCGGAAGAGGTCGAGGCGGACGGCGCCGACGAGCATCTGCTGCTCCGCGGCCATCGCCTCAGGGCTCCCCGTCCACGCGGCGAGGGCGGTGTGGCCGCCGGCGAAGCGGTGCGAGCGGACCTGCCCGTTCGTGGCCGCACGGTCGCCGAGGGGAGCGGCGACCAGGGGCATGTGGCAGTCCTGGCAGACGCGGCGCGGGACGTCCGGGTCGTGGCGCTCGGGGTCGTTGCCCGCCCAGGCGCTCTGGTGCCAGGCGTCGTAGTCGTTCTGCCCGCGGAGCCAGCGGCCGCCGGTGATCGCCTCGGTGATCCCCACCTTGTGGCAGCTCGCGCAGAACTCCGCCGTCCCGAGGAGCGGGCGCATGAGGCGCTCGCGGTGGCGCGCGACCGCGGCGGGGTCGTCGCCGACGCGCGGCGGGTACACGACGGGGTCGGGCGACACGCGGTAGTTGCCGTCGCCCGTGACGTCGTGGACGCGGTCGATGGAGTGGCAGAGGAGGCACCCGACGCCGAGCTGGGCGCGCTCGTGCGAGCGGTCGATGGCGGCCTGGTCGAGGTCGTGGGCGAAGAGGAGGGCCGGGTCGTGGCAGCCGCCGCACCAACGCGTGACGGCCGCGCCCCGCTGCTCCCGCGCCCCGCGGAACGCCGGGAGGTAGAAGGGGTTGTCGAGCGACGAGAAGCGGTGCGCCGACTGCGACCACTGGGCGAAGACGTCGGCGTGGCACACCGAGCAGCGGTCGATGGCCGAGAGGGCGTCGCCGGGGAGCTCGGCGCGGTCGCGCACCGACGCGGGCGACGGGGCGAAGTCCGTCGGCGGGGGCGACGGCACCACCGCGCGCGGCGGCGGCGGCGCGGCGGGCGCGGGGTGCGGGCGCGCGGGGGCGGGGCGCGGCGGCGAAGGGTCGTCGCCGCCGTCGCCGCACGCGAAGGGGAGCGCGGCGGCGAGCGCGACGACGAGCGGGAGGAGCACGCGCCCGTCCATGGCTCAGCGCTTCGTTCGGGGCCGAACGATCAGGCCCACGGCGAGGAGGAGGAGGGCGCCGAGGGAGGCGCGCTCGGGCGTGGCGGAGGTCTTCTGGATCACGCGGCCGCCGGGCGTCGGCGCGGGCGCGACGACGGGCGGGGCGACGGGCGCGACGACGGGCGGCGGGGTGGGCGGGGTCGACCCGCGGGAGAGCGCGGGGATGGGCGAGCGCACGTACGACGCGAGGCGGAGCCGGCCGCGCGGGGCCTCGGCGAGGTCGCGGGCGGCGGCGGGCGGCGGCGCGGCGCCGTTGGGCGGTGCCCCCCAGCGGCCGCGCACGGGGTTGGCGCAGCGCACGGGGCCCGTCCACGGGTGGCGGATGGCGTAGCGCGCCTGGAAGTTGTTGCCGCCGTACTGCGCGGGCACCGCGCCCTGCTCCAGGCGGTTGTTGGCGCCCGGCGTCTCGCGGCCACCCGAGACGGGCGGGGCCTCGCGGAAGACGATGTCCTCGGTGAGGGTGGCCCGGTCGTAGCGCGTGTGGAGGCGCGTCACGGTCATGTTGTAGACGTGGTAGCTCTGGTCGAAGCCGGGGCGCCCCTGGCCGAGGACGTCGGCGCCGAGCACGGCGAGCTCGGACTGCGCGAGGGGCGGCGTGGGGCAGGGGTCACACGAGCTGGTGCTCCAGGAGTACTCGGTGACGAGGGCGCGGTTGCCGGCCTGCTCCATGGTGTAGTCGAAGAGCCGCGCGTAGAGCTCGCCGAAGCTCTGCCGCGCGGAGTTGGCGACGTCGAGGTTGGTGGGGATGAAGACGTTGGCGTAGTTGGCGGCTTCGAAGCGCGACGTGGGGTGCAGGACGTAGACGACGAGGTCCTGCGCGCCGTTGGCGTTCATGAGCCCGAGGCGCACCGGGAGGCGGAAGTCGGGCGCGTCGTAGTGGAAGCGCAGGGGCGAGAGCCGCACGCCCCCCGACGGCCGCCGCGCCGCCCGCTCGATGTCCACCTTGGCCACGAAGAACTTCCACTGCTCCCGCACGTACGGCGCGAGGTAGTCCGCGGCGCCCTGGGGGACGTTGTAGTGGTTCTGGTGGAGCCACGTCTCGAGGCCCGACGACTGCGTGGCCGAGAGCACCAGCACGTCGTACTCGCCGACGGAGAAGCGGGCCTCGATGCGCACCCCGAGGTCGCGCTCCTCCCTCGCGGGAGCCGCGGCGCTGGTCGGCATCGGCGCGCGCCGCATCACCCCGCGGCCGCGGTAGCGCGGCGGCTGGTAGCACGGGTCCTGCTCCCAGTACTCGACGAGGCGCGGCGCCGTCAGCGACTCCAGGTGCGTGAACACCTCCTGCGGCAGCGTGTGCACGTTCTCCCGCTGGAGCACCACGGGGACGGGGACCACCATCGCGAAGTCCTGCGCCGGGCCGTCGTAGTCGTTGGACATGGACAAGACCGTGCGCGTCCCGTCGCGCATCAGGGCGACGCGGGTGGCCTTGTTCACCAGGGCTTGGTTGGCGTCGGAGACATAGAAGCCGCAGAAGGCGCGGGTGGTGGCGGGCGCTGCGGCGAGGCCGAGGGCGAGCGCGAAGGCCGCCGGGACGAGACGGGACATCACATTCCTCCGATGGGGTGATAGGGCCCCATCATAGACGCACCCGGGGGGTGAGCGGCTTGGAAGAATCTCACCGCCGGCGCGACTCCGTGTATCCTGCGCCCCCACTGGGAGCGCGCGCATGGACACCCCCGACGACGTCACGACCCGCGTCGAGGAGACCCTCGGGGCCCTGTGGTACCTCGCGCGGCACCCCCTGCGCCGCCCGCGCCTGCGCAGCCTGCTCCGCGCCCGCACCCTCGACGAGGCCGACCGCGGCGACGGCGACGTCCCCCTCACCGAGGAGACCCTCCTCGCGCCGGGCTCGTCGCGCTTCCTCAACGTCTACAGCCGCGAGGGGATCCTCCGCGGGATGCGGGCCCACGGCCTCCTCGACCGCCTCGCGGCGCTGGGCTTCACCCGCGTCGACGTCGCCCTCGACCTCGCCGACCCCTTCCACCAGCGGGTGACCGTGTTCGACGGCGACCCCGCGCGCGAGCTCGGCGAGGTGGTGGCCTCGCGGCGGCGCGTCGAGGCGCTCGGCGGCGTCACGCTCGAGCGCCCGGGCGACGTCATCGACATCGCCTGGCTCGCCATCGAAGACCCCGACGACCGCTCCGGCGGCGCCCTCCCCGGCCAGGAGCGCGCGGGCCTCCACCTCCTCCGCCCGGTCATCGACATGACCCTCGCCGGCGCCGCGCACCTCGGCTTCGCGGCCGTCCTCGCCACGCCGGCCCACTACCACCTCGCGTGGATGTACCACCCCTGGTACCGCCCCCTCGACCCGCGCGACGAGGGCGCGCTCCTGGCCCTGCGCCGCGCCGCCGGAGCCCGCTCGCGGCGGGACACCTCGTGGCTCGTCGCGCAGGGCCGCGTGCGCAAGGACGGCGCCCCCTGGGCCTGGGGGCACCCCACGATGTGCGCCCCCATCGACCCGAGGTTGCGGGCGGGCCTCACCTCCCTCGACTACGCGCGCCGGGCCACGGAGGCCGCCGCGGAGGCCCGCTTCGAGGTCGGCGTGTAGCATCCGAAGCGTAGAAGCTCCGACAAGGGGCGCGCGGCGGTTCCGCAGGGGTGTACGAGCGGGTATCATCCCGCGCCGATGACCTGCTTCGACGACTGGATGAGACGTCCGGCGCTCCGCGCGCTGGGCGCGGCGTGCATCACCCTCGGCGTCGCGTGTGACGACGCCCCGCCCGCCACCCCCCCGGACGCCTCCCCGGACACCCCCCCGGCCGACGTCGCCGACGATCGGGCGGACGGCGCCGCGCCGGACGCGGGGGACGTCCCGGTGATGGCCGACGGCGACGACCTCGGCGACCGGCTCCTCTGCGAGGCCACCTGCGCGCGGCAGGAGCGGCCCCTCTGCGCGCTCTTCGACCGCGACCGCTGCGTCCGCGACTGCGTGTCCCAGGTGGCGGCGCTCTCCGCGCGCTGCCGGCCGCAGGTGGAGCTCTGGCTCCGCTGCCGGGCGAGCGGGGCGTCGTTCGTGTGCGACGACCGCGGCGAGGCCACCACCACCGACTGCGCCGACCCGACGGCCGACCTCGCCCGCTGCGTGCGCAACGACCCCGACGCGGGCGACGGCGGCGACGCCGCGGAGGCGGGCGACGTGTCGGTCGACGCGGCCCCCGACGCCGCCCCGGACGCGCCCGAAGACATCGCCCCGGACGCCCCCGAGGACGTCGCTGCCGACGTCGCCGACGTCGAGGACGGAGGGATCGACGCGCCGGACGTCCCCCCCGACGCCGACGCCGGAGAGGACGTCGCAGACGTCTCCGACGCCGCGGCCGACGCGCCCGACGTCACGCCCCCGCCGGACGTGACCGACGCGCCCCCGGCGGACGGGCCGGTGACCGCCGCGTGTTCGGCGCCGGTGGGGACCCTCACGGTGCCCGGCCCCGAGGTGGCGCGCGAGTCCACGACGCTCGGCGCGAGCACGCTGAACGGGTCGATGTGCCGACCCGACACCGACGGTCCCGAGCACGTGTACCGCTTCAACGTCACGGCCCGCACCGGCGTGGTGATCGACACCGAGGGGGCGCGCACCACCTTCGATACGGTGCTCTCGCTCCGCCGCACCTGCGACGACATCCGAACGGAGGTCACCTGCGACGACGACTCGGGGCGCGGCAGCACCGCCCTCATCCGCGCGCTCGTCGACCCGGGGATGTACCACCTCGTGGTCGAGGGGGCGGCGCGCTCGTCGGGCGTGTACGCGCTGCGGGTGCGGTCGTTCACCCCGGCGGCCAACGCCGTGTGCACGGGGGCGCTCGCGCTCGCGCCGGGCGCCACGCGCGCGGGGCAGAGCGCGGCGGCCGGCGGGCTCCGCGCCGACCACTGCCGCCCGACGGCGACGGGGGGGCCGCTGTTCTACTCGGTGGCGGTCCCCGCGATGAGCAGGGTGACGGTGCGGGCGACGCCGACGGGCCCGGCCTGGACGCCGCTCCTCGGGGCCACCACCTCCTGCGCGTCGCGCGCGTGCGTGGCGCAGAGCGCCGGCGAGGCCGCGGGCACCCCGAGCGCCATGCAGCTCGTGAACAACGGCGCCGCCGCCGTGACGTACCTCGTCTCGGTCGCCAACTCCGACGCCTCCGACGGGGCCTTCGACATTTCGGCGAGCGCGCCGACGTCCTTCGCGGCCGGCGGCACCTGCACCACGGCGCTCCTGCTCACCCCGGGGACGCCGCGCACCGCGCAGGACCTCACGCCCGCCTTCCTCTCCGGCGCGTCGCTCTGCCTCGCGGGCTTCACCGCGCCGCAGCTCCACTACATCCTCCGCGTGCCGCCGCGGCAGCGGGGGACGGTGACGGTGACGCCCCGCGCGGCGCCCGCGATGGCGCCCGTGCTCCGCGCGCTGCGCTCGTGCGTGTCGACCGCCTGCGAGTCGACCGCGCAGGCCCCCGCGGGGACGCCGGTGTCGCTCTCCTACGACAACCCCGACGCGTCGAGCATCGACGTCATCGTCGCGGTCACCAACGCCCTCGGCCCCGGCGGCCTCTTCGACATCGCCGCGACCGCGGTGGCGATCCCGCCCGGCTCCACCTGCCCGACGCCGGTTCCCCTCAGCACCGCGGCCCCCGTGACGGGCAACACGCTCTCGGGGACGCGGCCCGGCGGCTCGCTGTGTGAGCCCACCGCGACGGGGCCGCAGCTCTTCTATCAGCTCACGATCCCCGCGGGTCAGCGCGGGACGGTGACCGCGATGCCCACGGGGACGCCCCTCTGGCGCCCGCTCGTCCGCGTGCTCGACAACTGCTCGGCCACCACCTGCCGCCAGGCGGTCACCGCGCCGAGCGTGGGCGAGGTCGCGCGGGCCTCGGTGGACAACAACGGCGCGGCGGCGCTGAGCGTGATCTACACGGTGACGGGCTCCGGGGCGCCGATGGGCGGCGCGGTGATCGTGTCGGCCGCGCTCGGTCCGGCCACGGCGGCGCCCTACACGCAGACGAGCATCCCGGTGGCGTGCGACGCGGTCGGGACGACGACGCTCGTCGCGCCGCCCGACGGGTGGGACGACGACACGGCGACGGACGTGTTGCCGCTGCCGTTCAACGTGACGTACTTCGGCGCGGCGGCGACGCACTACTCGGTGTCGTCCAACGGGTACATGCAGCTCTGGCCCTCGGCCGCGGGCGAAGGCTCGGTCACCGAGCGCAACGTCTCGCTCCCCACGGTGGGCGAGCCCGACGGCACGGTGGCCCCCTTCTGGGACGACCTGATCCCCTACGACGAGACCACGGACGTGCGCGTGGCGACGCTCGGCGCCGCGCCGCGCCGCCGCTTCGTGACGCAGTGGACGCGCTGGCAGGTGGTGGGCGACACCGCGTCGGAGCTCACCTTCCAGGCGAAGCTCTTCGAAGGGACCAACGTGCTGGAGTTCCACTACTGCGCGGTGAGGCCCGCGGGCACGCTGCCCCTCGGCGCGGCCGCGTCGATCGGCATCGAGAGCCTCGACGGCCGCAGCGGCCTCACGACGGCGCTCAACCGCCTCAACGCGGTCGACCCCGCCAACGCCTTCCGCTACACCCCCCGCTGAACCACGCGGCCACGCGGCCACGCGGCCACGCGGCCACGCGGCCGCGCGGCCACGCGGCGGCACCCTACGTTCTCCAATACGCGGAGGGTTCGCGTCGACACGACGCGCGGATTGAGCGAATGGGTTGGATGGGGCGCGGAGTCGAGGCGACGCGCGCGATCAGCGCGCGATCAGCGCGCGATCACTCGGGGAGGGTGCGGACGGTGACGCCGTAGGTGACTGCGCCGCCGCCGTTGTTGTAGTTGGCGAGCGCGCGGCGCGGGGCCACGGCGTTGAAGCCGCCGGTGGTCGCCACGGCGCCGCCGGTGGCCTGGCCGAGCGCGTAGAGGTTGCCGTTGAGCACGAAGGCGCGCGAGGCCGAGCGGAAGTCCGTCGGCGAGGTGCCCGTCACGAACTGCCCGCCGGTGTTGTTGATGTTGTAGCAGGCGAAGGGCTCGTTGCCCGCGTCGACCCAGCGCTGCGAGAACTGCGGGAGGTCGAACACGCGCTGCCCGCCGCTCGGCGCGAAGGTGAAGGTCGCGACGCTCTCCTGGTTGGCGACGACGACGAGCGTGTCGGTGGCGGCGCGGCCGTTGAACCGCACCCCGGCGATCACCGGCTTCTCGTTGCGCGTGTTGTACGACGTGCCCGAGACGTGGCGGTTGCCGCCGGTGGAGCTGCCGACGAGGTAGATCGCGTTGTCGATCACGAAGGCGCCGTCGACGGCGCGGAACACGCCCTGACCCACCGTGGCGAGCACGCGCGGGTTGCCCCGCACGTTCTCCTCGCCGGTCGTGCGGATCTGGTACTGCGTCCAGCGCTCGTTGCCGTGGTTCGCCCACGTGCGGGTCGCGTGATAGAAGGCGTGGACCTCGACCCGCACCTGGACGCCGGGCACGTTGCCGTTCACGTCCTGGAGGCCGCTCCAGGTGTCGGCCGTGGGGACCGTGATCTCGAAGCGATTCGAGATGCGGACCTGCTGGCCTTCCGCGTCGTTGTCACCCTCGACCGCCTCGACGTCGCCGTTGCAGCCCAAGAGGGCGCCCACGAAGAGCGCCGCACCGAGAACCATCCACCGTGTCGTTCGAATCATTGTTTCCCTCCGCGCCATGGAAGCACGCGCTTCCGGATTCGCGTCAGTGCAACGCTATGCGCAGGGGTACGTTCTTGTCTACTGTTTAAATCGGAATTTGTCGCGGCTTCCGAGCGAACCGTGTGCCACGCACCCTGCGCACTGAACATGCGAACTGTCGAATCAATAAGTTGACAGTTGAATTACAGCGAAGGAATGAAGCGATATACGCTGTTCCCCTCGGGGCGGCAGTTGTTCCCGGTTGCTTCGATGCAGGCGCGGAAGAGTGTCCCGGGTGGGCGGACGGCGCCGCGCCCGTCGGGGGACTCCAAACCCGTGGTGAGGTAGCGCGCGCCGGTCATCACGCCATAGGCGAGATCGATCACCCCGGTCCCCTCGGCGACGATCAGTTCGAAGTGGAGGTGCGCCCCCGGGGCCCCGTCGTAGTAGGTCGCGTCGGGCCACGCCACGACCAGCCGGCGGGCCGGCGCGCTCCCCAGCACCGCCACGCACACCTGGGGCGACCGCACGGAGAGGTCGCCCCAGTGCGGCGCGATGAGCCCGTTGGGGGCCGCTAGCGAGGGGATCACCCCCGAGAGCGTGGCCCCCATGTCGCTCCCCACGCGCAGGTACCCGTTGGTGCTCACCGTGAGCGACGCTCCCCCCGCCACCGCCCCGCCCCAGAACGGGAACCCGAACGGCGCCGCCACCGCGCTCACCGCCGTCTCCGCCCGCCCGAACATCACCCGCGTCGCCCCCGGCGCCGCGCAGGCGTCGACGTACGCCACGCCGCTCGGCGCCGCCACCGCGCGGTACCCCGGCGGCGTCACGCAGCGCCCCGCCACGCAGGCCTCGCCCGCCGCGCAGGCGTTGCCGCAGGCGCCGCAGTCGAGCCGCGTCGTGACGTCCGCCTCGCAGCCGTCGTCGGGGTCGACGTTGCAGTCGCCTCGCCCCGCCGCGCACGCGACGCCGCACATGCGCCCCGCGCACACGGGCTGCGCGCCGGCCCGCGCGGGGCACTCCGCGCCGCACGAGCCGCAGTGGAGCGCGTCGGTGGCCGGGTCGACGCAGCCGTTGCCGCAGCGGATCCGCCCCGCCGCGCAGGCCGCCACGCACGCCCCCGCCTGGCAGAGCTGCCCCGCCGCGCACGCCCGACCCGTGCACGCGCCGCAGCGCGCCGAGTCGGTGTTGAGGTCGACCTCACATCCGTTGCCGATCGTTCCGTCGCAGTTGGCCCACCCCGCGGCGCAGGCCGCCACCGCGCACGTCCCCGTCGACGCGCACGCGCTCACCGCGTGGGGGAGCGCGCACGCCCGGCCGCACGCCCCGCAGTCGCCGTCGCCGTCGAGGCGGCGCTCGCAGCCGTTGTCCGCCACCCCGTCGCAGTTGCCCCACCCCGTCGCGCAGGTGACCCCGCAGGCGCCGCCGAGGCACCGCGCGAAGGCGTTGGGCGCGTCCGCGCACCGCGCGCCGCAGGCCCCGCAGGCGGCGACGTCCGTCGCGACCTCTCGGCACGACCCGCTGCAGCTCGTCGCCCCCGCCGGGCACGCGGCCGCGCACGCCCCGGCGGCGCACACCTGGCCCGCCGCGCAGCGACGCCCGCACATCCCACAGTGGTTCCCGTCCGCCGCGAGGCGCGCCTCGCAGCCGTTGGTCGGCACCCCGTCGCAGTCACCGAAGCCCGCGGCGCAGGCCCCCGGCACGCAGGCCCCGGCCACGCAGGCCCCCGCGGCGTTGGGGAGCGCGCACACCCGCCCGCACCCCCCGCAGTTGAGCCGGTCGGTGCCCGACGCCGACGCCTCGCAGCCGTTGGCGGGGTTGCGGTCGCAGTCGAAGAAGCCCGCCCGGCACGCGTCCACCCGGCACGTCCGCGCCACACACGACGAGATCGCGTTGGCGAGGTTGCACGCCGCCCGGCACGCGCCGCAGTTGAGCCGGTCGTTGGTCACGTCGATGCACAGCCCGTCGCAGGCGAGCGTCCCCATGTCGCAGGCCGCGCGGCACACCCCGACGGAGCAGAGCTGCCCGGTCGGGCACCCGCGCGGCGCCGCTCCCGCGCTGCACGCGCCGCAGTTCGAAGGGTCGGCGCGGAGGTTCACCTCGCAGCCGGTGACCGGGTCGCGGTCGCAGTCGGCCCACCCCTCGTCGCAGGCCCCCATCCGGCACGCGCCCCCGTCGCACCTCGCCGCGGCGTTGGGGAAGCGGCACGCGCGGTTGCACGCGCCGCAGTGGGCGAGGCTCCGCGTGAGGTCCTCCTCGCAGCCGTCCGACGCGGCCCCGTTGCAGTCCGCCGCCCCCGTCGCGCAGCGCGCGATCGCGCACCCCCCCCCGACGCACGCCGCCACCTGCGCGCCCGGCAGCCGGCACGACCGGTCGCAGCCGCCGCAGTGCGACGCGTCGGTCGCGGTGTCGGCGCAGCGCTCGCCGCAGCGGGTGGTCCCCGTCGGGCACGCAGTCGCGCACAGCCCCGCGGCGCACACCTGCCCGTCGGCGCACGCGCGCGGTGAGCCCGCCGCGCTGCATGCGCCGCAGTTCGACGGGTCGGTGGCGGTGCTCACCTCGCAGCCGTTGGCCGGGTCGCCGTCGCAGTCCGCGAAGCCCGCCGCGCAGGCCCCCATGCGGCACGCCCCGCCCGCACACGTCGCGGCGGCGTTGGCGAAGCGGCACGGGCGCCCGCAGGCCCCGCAGTGGGCGAGGTCCGTCGCGAGCGCCGCCTCGCAGCCGTTGGCGGGCGTGCCGTCACAGTCGCCGAAGCCTTGCGCGCAGCGCCCCACGGCGCACACCCCGGCCACGCAGACCTGCCCGTCGACGTTGGCGAGCGCGCAGAAGCGCCCGCAGGCGCCGCAGTTGCGCGGGTCGCGCGCGAGCGCCACGCAGTCGTTGGTGCAGTTGGTCGTCCCGGGGTTGCACGCCGCGGCGCAGGTCCCCTGCGCGCACACGAGGCCCCGCGCGCACTGGCGCGAGTCCCCCACGCGGCTGCACGCGCCGCAGTGGGCGTCGTCGGTGAGGGTGTTCACCTCGCAGCCGTTGCCGATCATCCCGTCGCAGTCGACCCAGGCGGGCGCGCAGGGGCCCATCGCGCACCGGCCCGCCGCGCACACCCCGACGGCGTTGGGGGGCGCGCACACCGCCCCGCAGCCGCCGCAGTTGAAGACGTCGGAGGCGCCGGTGTTCACCTCGCACCCGTCGGCCGCGTCGCCGTTGCAGTCCGACCAGCCCGCCTCGCAGGTGCCGACGGCGCAGCGTCCGCCGAGGCACCGGGGCGTCGTGACGTGCGGGAGCCGGCACCGGACGCCGCAGCCGCCGCAGTGGTTCGCGTCCGTCGCGAGGGCCACGCACACCTCGTTGCAGTCGGCGAAGCCAGGCCGGCAGGGAACCCGGCAGCGCCCCGCCATGCACTGCTCCTCGCCGACGCACGCGCGGCCGCACATCCCGCAGTGGGCCCGGTCGGCGGTGACGTCGTGGCAGGTGTCACCGCAGCGCGTCTGGGCCGCGGTGCACACCTGGAGGCAGCGCCCCGCCATGCACGAAGTCCCCGCGGCGCAGGCGTTTCCGCAGGCGCCGCAGTTGGCGTTGTCCGTCGGCAGCGCCGCGCAGTAGCGGGCGCCGCCGCCCGTCGGGGCGCACACGGTCTCGCCCGTGCGGCAGTCGGGACGGCAGGCGCCCGCGGCGCACACCTCGCCCGTCGGGCAGGGGCTGTTGCACATGCCGCAGTGGGCGCGGTCGGTCCGCGTGTCGGCGCAGAAGCGCTCGCCCCCGCCGTCGGCCGCGCTCGCGCAGGTGGCGAGGCCCGCGGCGCAGTCCGGCGTGCACTCGCCCATCGAGCACACCTGGCCCGTGGGGCACGCGCGGCCGCAGGCGCCGCAGTTTACCCGGTCGGTGCGGGCATCGACGCACCGCTCGGCGCAGCGCGTCTCGGTCGGCTGGCAGCGGACGATGCAGGCGCCCGCGGCGCAGTCCTCGCCCGTCGCGCAGGCCCGCTCACAGCGCCCGCAGTGGGCGGGGTCGGTGCGGACATTGACGCACCCGGCGCCGCAGAAGGTGGTCCCCGCGTCACAGCGCGTCGGCGCGTCCATGACGTCCGCCGCGTCCGCCGCGTCGGCGTCGAGGGCGGCGTCGGGCGCGTCCATCGGTTCGGGCGCGTCGGGCGTCTGGTCGGGCGCGGCGTCGACGGGCGGGGGGGCCGGGGGGTCGCTGCAGGCGACGAGCGCCAGCGCGGCGAGGAGGGGACGGAGGCGGGGAAGCATCGCCGCGATGGGACACCGCGGGGGCGGTCGACGTCAACGCCAGGGTGCGGCGCAAACGGCGCGGGCGGTGTTCACTTGTTGGTGGGGTTGGACTTCCAGCCGAGGCCGATCTGCTGGTTGATGAGGAAGCGCGTGCCGTCGCCCACCATGCCGTCGACCGTGTAGCCGAAGGACTTCTGGAGGTGCTTCACCGCCTCGTCGGTGCCGCGGCCGAAGTCGCCGTCGGTCGCGAGGTCGTAGCCGAGCGTGTTGAGCTGGCCCTGGAGCGCCGTGACCGCGCTGCCCTTCGAGCCCTTCTTGAGAACTTCGCCTGCCGACATGATGTGCTCTCCTGTGACGGCGGCCCCACGATCGGGGCCACACTGATCGGTTGGGGTACACCCGGAGCGCGCCCGGCCGCAACGGGTCAGCGACCCCCCGGCGGGCGGTTTCAGACGGCGCCGAGGCCCTTCGCCAGGAGCTCGATGTCGCCCCGCTTCATCCGCTCGACCGCGAGCGACGGGAGGATCACCTTCTGCCCGGGGAGCTTCGCCAGGCGCTCGATCATGCGGCGCTGCAGGTCTTCCCGGTGGGCGCGGGCGACGCCGGCGCGGGCGATGGGCGCCAGCGCGTCGGAGCGGGCGAACACCGCCGCCGCCGCCTCCGCGGGCCCGAGCTGGCCCTTGAACACGGGCGTGAGCACGTTGTTGATGACCAGCCGCGCGAGGGGGAGGCGGAGGTCTTTCTGGAGCGACGCCACGAGCTCCTCGGTCTCGGCCGTGGGCATCTCCTCGGCGAGGGTCACCACCACCATGCCGGCCCGCTTCGGGTCGCGGAGGAGGCTCAGGCCCTCGTCGGCCTCGCGGCGGAGGAGCCCGGCCGGGGCGATGTCGGCGATCACCTGCGGCACGCGCAGCATCTGGACGCCGTGGCCCGTGGCGGGGGCGTCGAGGATGACGAGGTCGTAGCGGTCGCGGCCGTCCTCGTCCTTCTCCTTCACATGGAACAGGGCCTTGCCGAGCATCGCCCAGGCGTCCATCCCGGGGACGGCGCGGAGGAAGCCCTTCACCGCCCGGTTGTCCATCACGGCTTTGTAGAGGGCTCGCACCTTGAGCACCATGAGCCCGTACTCCTCGAGGCACGCCTCGGGGTCCATGTTCACGGCGTCGATGCGGGGGAGGATGTTGACCACCTCGGAGCCGATGATCTCGGTCTCGAGCTTGGCGCTCATGCGCTCGCGGGCCTGCGTCATGCACACGAGGACGCGCTTGCCGCGGGAGGCCG
>Ga0073899_10003109_pt1 | contig 14812 bp, 16 predicted proteins | sample KloWWTmetaKNB5Ph_FD_88975 | JGI IMG/M metagenome (GOLD analysis project Ga0073899, IMG submission 88975) | Active sludge microbial communities from Klosterneuburg, Austria, studying microevolution and ecology of nitrifiers - Klosterneuburg... | ecosystem: Engineered > WWTP > Aerobic digester >...
CCTGAGCAAGTCTAGCTTGTTACGAGGGAGGATGGTGTCCCTTTTTGCGACACAGAGCACCGAATTTCCCAAGTGATCGTAGGATGTTGGAGGGTAGGATCCTGTCCCCGGCGTCAGAGCCAGGCGTCCATGGAGAGCCAGCCGGCTTTGAGGAGGGCGTAGTAGCCGATGGCGGAGAGGAGGTTGGCGGCGGCGAGGGGGACCCAGAGGCGGCGCATGTCGACGCCGAGCCAGCGGAGGGCGAGGAGGATAGGCTCCTGGCCGACGAGGGCGACGCCGAGGGTCATGCCGCCCCACGGGCCCCAGCGATCGGCGAAGCGGACGGCGCGCGGGGTGCGGGTGCGCGCGACCCAGCGGGAGACGAAGGCGATGCGGGTAAAGCGGTCGCTGAGGTAGGCGACGCCGACGCCCTCGATGTAGCCGAAGACGGTCATGACCGGGATCAGCGCCCAGGGGTCGAGGCCCCAGCGGATGCCGAGCAGCGCAGCGATGGACTGCCCGAGGATCAGGTTGGGCGTCATCGAAAGGGCGATGATGACGACCCACTTCCAGAGCATGCGCGCGAGTGTATCGCGGCACTCGGCACACCGCGGGTTGACGCCGCGCCGACGCGGCTCGACAGTCGCGGCGTGGCCCCGCCGTTCCGCTATCGCCTGCGCGTCCGCTACGGCGAGTGCGACGCGCAGCAGGTCGTGTTCAACGCCCGCTACGGCGACTACGCCGACGCGGCGATGATCGAGTACCAGCGCGCGGTGTGGGGCGCGACCACCGGCCCCGGCGCCGTCGACATGCAGCTGGTGCGGCAGGTCAAGGAGTGGCAGGCGCCGGCGCGCTTCGACGACGTGCTCGAGGTGCGCGTGACCACCGCGGCGATCGGCACGACGTCGTTCACGATCCGCTGCGAGTTCCGGCGCTGGCCGACCGACGACGCGGTGGCGACGTGCGAGACGGTCTACGTGGCGATCGGCGCCGACGGGCGCAAGCGACCGCTCACCGCGCCCGAGCGCGAGGCGCTGACGACGGGCGCGCCGGGCGTGCTGTGCGACTGCGCAGCGACCGGCGCGCCGTGACCCGCGGCCGGGCCGCGATCAGCGCGGCGCCCCGGCGTCGTCGTCCGCACCGCGCGGGCCGCGGTCGCCGCGCGGCGGCCGGGCCGCGATCAGCTCGTCGGTGGTGATGAAGCCGTCGCCGTCGGTGTCGAGGCGCTCGATCGGCGGCGGCCGGCGGCCGCCGGGTCGGCCGTCGACGAACTCGGCCACCGACAGCCGGCCGTCGCGATCGGCGTCGAGGCGATCGACCACCTCGACCGCGCGCGACTCGCGCATCGCCGCGCGCTCGGCGTCGGACAGCTGGCCGTCCTGATCGGCGTCGAAGGTCTCGAGCAGCTCGGCCTGGCGCTCGGCCCGGCGCGCCTGACGCTCGACCTGCCGCGCGGCGCGCTCCTCGTCGGTCAGCTCCTGCCACGCCCGCGGTGATGGCCGATCGGCGTCGGCGAACGGCCGGTCGCGGCGCGGCGCCGGGGGACGCACGGGCGTCGGGCGGGGCGTCGGCGTCGCCTTGCTGGTCGCGGCGGGCGCCGCGGCGGGCGCCGGCGCCTTCTTCTCCGCGCAGGCGGCGAACGTGATGACGGCGAGCAAGAGGAGACGACGCATGGGGACCTCGGGGCGCGGCTGCGAGTGAGACGAGCCTGCGCCGCAGGTTCTTCATCCGCAAGCGACGCGCGCCGCTCGCCTCGACGTCAGAAGAAGCCGAAGTAGTCGGCGCTGGCGACGGTCACGTCGATGGCGCGGCCCGGGAGCGCGGCGTGGCGCACCCGGGCGAGCCCGCCGCCACACGGGCCGAAGCCCGCGGCTGGCAGGGCCATCGTCGCCGCGGCCGGGATCGTGAAGCTGCCGGTGTCGGGCACCTCGCAGACCAGCACGTACCACTCGGCGCCGGCGTGGCAGATGTTCGCCCAGTTGAGCTGGAACCGGATGCGCGCCCCGTCGGAGGCCGCGTCCCAGGTGAGCGCGTGCGGCTGCCCGGGCACGACCCCGGCCGACGCCCCCGCGTACGGCGAGACCAGCGGCGTCACGCCGGTCAGCGTCGCGCTGAAGCCGGGCACGGCGCCGCCGCTGGCGCTCACCGCGATGGTGGCCGCGTCGGCGAACAGGTCGGCGGGCAGCCCGCCCGGCGACGGGTAGCTGTGGGTCTCGCCGTCAGGGACCAGCGTGATCGGCCGGGCGAGGCCGGTGATCGTCAGCGTGCCCGCCGAGTGTTGCGGCGGCGACCCGCACGCGCCGACCTGCCCGAGGCACGGCCGCGGATAGACGCGGCAGGTGCCGTCGTCGTAGCGATCGGGCTGGTCGGGCTCGGTGAAGGTCGCGTAGATCGACGCCACCGCGAGCGTCGGATCGAGGTCGGCCTCCTCGATCTGGATCGTGCCCACGACGTCGGCCGGCGCGTCGTCGCCGGGGTCGGCGCAAGCGGCGAGCGTCGCGAGCATCAGCGCGAGGGTTCTCATGCGCGATCGATTTGCAGCGCGCGTGCCAGCGTCAGCGACGCTGGGCGCCCGGCTAGCCACAGTATTCTGCTATCGCGCCCGCGGTCGCCGACGAGAATCTGCGCGGTCCGGCGCCGCCGGCCGCGGCCCGAAGATCGGGCGCAGCGCGGCGACCGCGGTCGCCAGCGCCGGCGGCGGCGTGGCGCTGGCCTCGACCTCCGCGGCGGCCGCCAGCCACAGCGCGCGGACCTCGGCGCGGGCGTTGAAGAGCAGCAGGCTCAGGTCGACCCGCGGACCGCCCCGCTTCAGCATGCTGGGATCGAGGGCCAGCTTGCGCTCGAGCTCGTCGAACAGGCTCTCCATGGGGATGGTGTACCGCCGCGGCACCCGGGCCCGCAGCGCCCCCGGGTACAATCGGGGCCATGAAGTCGCGCTTGGCCCTCGCGGGATGGACGATCGTCGCGGCCGCCTGCGGGACGCCGCCGCCGCCGCTCCCGCCGCCGCCGCTCGCGCCGCTGGTCGACGCCGCGCCGCCACCGCCGCCGCCGCCGATCGACGCCCCGGCGCGCCTCGACGGCGCGGTCGACGCCGAACGCCAGGCGCTCGGCGAGCGCTACGCGCAGGCCACCGGCATCAAGCTGTACTCACACCACCGCAAGCACCTGGGCAACCGCGACGGCGTGTTCGCGCCGCTGGTGGCCACCGCCGACGGCGGCGTCGTGGTGATCGGCACCCACGTGACGCCGCGCCGGGGGCGCGCCGGGATCTCGCTGGCCGTCGCGGCGCGGATCGACGCGACCGGCGCCGAGGTGTGGCGCCGCGACTTCGCGATGAAGGGCTTCGCCGAGTCCGAGGGCGGCAGCGCGGCGCTGGTCGACGGCGGCGTCGTGCTGTTCGTGCTCGAGTACGTCAACCCGGCGTGGGGCGCGGTCACGCGGCTGGTCAAGCTCGACGACGCCGGCGCGACACAGTGGGACTGGATCGGCCGCGGCAAGGGCGGCGCCGACACGCCGTTCGCCGACGTGCTGCAGCACACGGCCACCGGCACGATCGCGATCAACGGGCACATCTACGTCAAGAAGGGCACGCCGGCGCGCGACTGGCGCGGCGAGGTCGACGCGACCGGCGCGCTGATCCGCGACGAGATCGGCGGCCCGGATCCGACCGGGCTCGACTGATCAGCGGCGGCGGCGCCGCCGGACCAGCACCGCCGCGACACCCAGCGCTGCCGCGCCCGCGCCCGGCGTCGGGCTGGTGCCGCAGCCGCAGCCGCCCTCGTCGAGGTCGGGCTCCTGGCCGAGCGCGTACACCGCGCACATGCCGGCCGCGTCATCGGCCGTGAGGTCGCGCTTCGCGATCTCGCCGGCGGCCGCCTCGGCGTACATCGTCGACGTCGGGTCCGGGTTGTGATCGAAGCCGACCAGGTGGCCGAGCTCGTGGGTGAACGTGTTCTCGATGTCGGCGGTCGCGGGCTGGCCGAGCGGCGCGACGCTGAACGTGAAGCCCTGGCCGTTGAACAGCACGTCGGCGTCGACCAGCTTGCCGCTGCCGCACTCGAAGGTGGTCAGCGTCGCGGCGATCGCCGCCGCGCTCTGCGGCCAGCCGCTCTCGAGCCAGGTGACGACGTTGGTGTTCGGGCCCGAGCGCTGGTAGCCCACCATCGGCGTGGTCGTGGTGCCGGCGTCGGTGAGCTTGAGGTACGCGCAGTCGACCGCGTTCCAGGTGGCGACCGAGGCGTCGAGCGCGGTCCGCGCCGCCGCGGTGGAGACGTCGGCCGAGAGCGTGGCGGCGAAGGTCAGCGGCACCTCGATGGCGCGCCAGTACAGCGGCTTGGGATCGTAGCCCTGGCAGGTGGTCGACACCGCGGTCGTGGTGCGCACGTACAGCCACGGCTGCCACGGCGCGTGCTTGCCGCGCTCGCCGCCGCTGACGCGCCAGCCGTCGACGCCAGGCTCGACGTCGAGCATGACCCGCTCGCCCAGCGCGAGCTCGACCTCGGTCGACAGCCGCTGGCCCAGGCCGTCGCGGCTGCCGCCGACGTGCACCAGCTCGAGCCGCGCCGGCGCGGCGCCGGCCAGCACCGCGTCGACCCGCAGGGTCGAGCGCGTCACGATCACGCCGCCGACCCACTGGCTGTCCTGGGCCTCGACCTCGCCCGCGACGGTGGCGCCGCCAGCGGCGAGGATCACGGCGAGCGCGACGACGGGCATCCGTCGATGATAGCCCTGGTCGCGGCCCGGCCCGCGCGCGGGTAGCGCAGATCACGTCGGTTGCCAGCCGCCGCGCCCGGCGGTACACGAGATCCGTGCGCGCGGGCTGGCTGCTGGCGATCGCGACGCTGACGGCCGACGCCGCCGCGGAGCCGCCCCGAGCCGCGCGCCCGAGCGGCGTCGCGCTGGGCGTGTCGCTGCGGTGGCCGACGGCGCTGCCGTTCGTCGACGTCCGCGCGAGCCACGCGCTCGATCGGCACGTCGCGGTCACCGGCGCCGTCGGCTTCTTCTCCAGCGACGACCGCGTCTTCGGCCCACGGCTGTACGTGCAGTCCGGACTGCGCTGGTATCCGACGACGGCGACGGTCGCGCCGTTCCTCGGCGCCCACGCGGCCTACTACCACGAGTTCGACGTCGACTACTCGTACTCGGACGCGTCGCAGCGCGCGAGCACGTCGGTCGGCGGCGGGCTGTCGGCGGGGCTCGAGGCCACCTGGCCCAACGGCGCGATGGCGCAGGTCCAGGTCGTCGGCGAGCGGCTGCGCACCGGCGACGTCAACGGCGTCGCGGGCGAGCGCTGGGAAGTCGGCGCCGCCGGCGGTTGGCGCTTCTAGGCGCCGCGCACGCCTGCTACGGTCGGGTCATGGCGATCCGTCGCGCCGGCAGCCGGAGCATCGTCGTCGACGGGCGGCCGCTGCGGTTCGCGGTGTTCCGCGGCGGCGTGCGCGGCTGCCCCGACTGCGACCGGCTGTACACCGTCATCTGCGCCGACGATCGGCGGGGCAGCGTCGTGCGCCTCGGCGTCGACGATCCCGCCGGCCCCGACGTCGCGGTCACGCCGGCGATGATCGCCGCCGCGGCGCGCCGCGCGCTGGCCGAGGGCTGGCAGCCGGGTCACGGCACCGGCGTGTTCGCGGTCTACCCGGCGTTCGACGCCGCGGGCCACCCGACGCCGTGGGCGACCGCGGCGCCGTGAGTCAGCGCCGGATCGCCCCGTGCGGCGTGCCCTCGCCGTAGCCGGCCCAGGTCTGCACGCCGACCACGGCGCGCTCGCTGAACTCGGCGAGCGTGCGCGCGCCGACGTAGGTCAGCGCCGACTGCACGCCGGTGATCATGTTCATCAGCACGGCGCCGACGCTCTCGGCGCCCTCGCGGATGTAGATGCGCGAACTCGAGATGCCCTCGCGGAAGAAGCCCTTCTTGGCGGCCTCGAACGCGTCGAGGTCGGCGGTGCGGTCGCTGACCGCGCGGCCGCTGGCCATGCCGTAGTTCTCCTTGTACAGGTGGCCCTCGCGGTCCTCCTTGACGTCGCCGGGGCTCTCGAAGGTGCCGGCGAGCGCGGTGCCGACCATCACCCGCGCCGCGCCCGCGGCCAGGTACAGCGCCACGTCGCGCGGGTGGCGGACGCCGCCGTCGGCCCACACCTGCTTGCCCAGCGCCCGGGCCTCGCGCGCGCACGCCACGACGCTGGTGAAGGTCGGACGGCCGGCGCCGGTCTGCATGCGCGTCGTGCACATCGCGCCCGGGCCGACGTTGACCTTGACCACGTCGGCGCCGGCGTCGATCAGCGCGCGGGTGCCCTCGGCGGTGCAGACGTTGCCGGCGACCAGCGGCACCCGCTCGCCGATCTCGGCGCGCACCGCGCGCAGCGCCTCGAGCATGCGTCGCTGGTGGCCGTGGGCGGTGTCGATGACGATCGCCGCGACGCCCAGCTCGACCAGCCGCGCCGCCGTCGCCGCCGCCTCCGCCGAGATGCCGATCGCCGCCGCGACCATCAGCCGGCCCTGGGCGTCCAGGCTCGGCTTGAGCAGCTCGAGGCGGACGGCGTCGTTGCGGGTGAGCACGCCGCGCAGCCGGCCGTCGGCGTCGAGCACCGGCGCGGCCTTGACCCGCGCTTGCTCCATCGCCAGGAACGCGTCGCGGTTGGAGGTCGACGCCGGCAACGTGACCAGCCGCTGCGACATCAGCCGCGCCGCGGGCACGTACTGATCGCGGTCGCGCAGGTCGGCCTGGGTGACGATGCCGATCGGCCGACGCTCGTCGTCGACCACGACCACCAGGTCGTGGGACCGCTTGCGGATGATGCCCTGGACGTCGCGCAGGGTCGCGCGCGGCGACACCGCCAGCGGCGTGTCGAACCGGCTGTCGGCGCTGTGGATGTGGTTGACGATGCGCGCGACGGTGTCGAGCGCCATGTCCTGCGGCAGCACGCCGAGGCCGCCGAAGCGCGCCATCGTCTCGGCCATGCGCTTGCCGGTGACCGCGTTCATGTTGGCCGAGACGATCGGGTGCGAGCCACCCGCGAAGTCGGGCGGCGCCAGATCGGCGTCGAGCCGCGAGCTGCCGTCGAAGTAGCCGGGGTTGAGGAAGACGTCGTCGGTCGACAGCTCGAGCTGCTCGTCGTGGTCGGGGTGGAGGAAGCGCACGCCCCAGGGTACCGCCGCGCGGCGTGAACGGCGGCGGCGCCAGGCGGTAAGATCGCGGCGATGGACGATGCCCGAGGCCCCGCCGCCCTCGCCGCGCTGATCGAGCGTGCTCAGCCACCGCCGCTGCCGCGCGCGCGCCCGGCGCCTGCACGCCGCCTGGTCAAGCTCGCCTACCTCGACGGCGACGATCGCGGCGGCGCGCTCGGCCTGGTGTGGCTCGCGCTGCTGCTCGCCGGCGCGGTGCTGGGGCCGGCGTGGGTGATGCGCGGGCCGGGCTGGCTGGGCGCCGCGACCTGCGTCGCGGTGGCGATCGCGGTCATGACGTTCAGTCGCCGCGGCCAGGCGATCGCGCGGGACCGCGAGGCGCGGCTGGCCGGCGCGCTGGGCGCGACCGCGTTCCCGTGCGACGGCCTGATCGACTGGCTCACCGCCGACCGACCGCTCGCCGATCTGCACCTGCGCGGCGCGGTCGAGCCCGCGCTGGTCGACGCGGCGATCCGCACCATCGACGCCGACGCCACGACGCGCTGGCTGAGCCCGACCGCGGTGCGCGTCGCGCTGGCGCCGCGGCTGCTGCGCGCGGCCCGCGGGCGCGCCCCGGCGCTCTACGGCGGCGACCTGGCGCGCCTGCGCGCGGTGATCGATCAGGTGATCGCGCCGCTGGTGGCGACGCCCGGCGTGGCCCGCCTGGAGCTGGGCGGCGAGGTCGACGCCGACGCCAGCGGGCCGGCGTAACACAGCGGGTCCAAGGGGTTACGCGAATTCGACGACGCCGATGTCACCTCCGCGTGGGTCGTGACGGCTTGGGGACGACATGGAACTCGATGGCACCGACGATGTCGAGCTGTTCCGCCGCGTGGGCGGGGGCGACGTCGACGCGTTCGCCGCGCTCGTGCGCCGCCACCAGGCGGCGATGGTCGCGGTCGCGTTCGCGATCACCTGCGATCGCGATCAGGCGCTCGACCTGACCCAGGAGGCGTTCGTGAAGGCGTGGCAACGGATCCGCGAGGTGCGCGACCCGGCGCGCCTCGGCGCGTGGCTGTGCGGCGTGGTCCGGTTCCTGGCGCGCGATCAGCGTCGCCTGGATCGCCGGCGCGCGGCGCTGCGCGCCGAGGTGCCGCCGCCGCCGCCGACCGCCACGCCGCTGGTACGCGCGCTGACCGCCGAGGACGAGCGCCTGCTGTCCGAGGTGGTGCGCGAGCTGCCCGCGACGCTGCGCGAGCCGCTGCTGCTGCACCACGTCGCCGGCTGCTCGGTCGCGCAGATCGCCGCCGCGCTCGCGGTCGGCGAGGACGCGATCCGGCAGCGCCTGAGCCGGGGCCGCGCCGCGCTGCGCGAGCTGCTGGCGCGCCACGGCGCCGACGAGCCGCGCTTCGCCCGCGCCGCGCTGGCGCTGGTGCCGCCGACCATGTTCACCCCGGCGACGCTGCGCGCCGCCACCACCCAGGCCCCCGCGGGGGCCGCGAAGGAGTCGTTCATGGCCGCTCACCCCGTCCTCACCATCGCCGCGGTCGTCGCGGTCGCCGCCGGCGGCGGCGCGCTCGCGGCCGCGCGGCGCGACACGTCGTCGTCCACGTCGACCGCGGCGCCCACCGCCCCCGCCGCTGCGAGCCCAGTCGAGGTCACCGACGCGGCCGCGCCCACCGCGCCCTCGCGTGGCGATCGCGCCGCGCTGCGCGAGGCGATCCGCAGTGCCCGCGCGCGCGCCGCGGCCCGCGCCGCGACCGCCGCGCCCACCGCCGACGCGCCCACGCTCACCTACGACTTCGCCGGCGAGGCGCTGCGCGCCGACGCGGCGCCACCCACCGCAGCGGACGCCGCCCCGACGACGTCCGGCAAGGCCGCGATCCGCGCCGCGTTCCGCGCCATCCAGCCGGCGGTGCGCGCGTGCTACCAGGCCGCGCTCGCGCGCACGCCGGGGCTGACCGGCACGCTCACGGTGCAGGTCCGGCTCGAGGGCGCGGCGGGCGTCGGGATCGTCGCCGACGAGCCCGAGGTCCACGACGACCCGGCGGCGCCGATCGGCGACGCGACGCTGGCGGCCTGCGTCGGCGCGGCCGCCGCGAGCCTCGAGCTGCCGATGCCCGCCGAGGACGTCGCGGTGGTGGTCCATTACCCCTACCAGCTCGCGCCGTGATGGGGCGCGCGGCGCGGCTGACGGCGCGTCAGGCCGCTCCGCGACGTCCGTCATCGCGGACAACTCTCCAGCCATGCTCCGACGGTGGCGCTCGGGGCGAGCGCGCTCCTCGTCGAGGAACCGCCTCGCATGTTCCGTTATAACGGACTGTTTTCCGGTTGATTGGATTCGGTCGCTGCTGTCAGGCTGGCTTCGCCATGACCGCCACCGCGACCGCGCTCACCGCTGCCGACGTCCACTTCGACCCCAACGTCCCGGGCAACCCGGCCTACCACTTCACCATCCTGCCGCCGGGCTCGCCGGCGCAGGCCGGCTGGACCCAGCGCGCCGGCCTGGTCCCCGACGCGGGGCCCGGCACGCAGTGCGTCCACGCCGGGGTCCAGCCCGATCCGGCCTACGGCGCGGTGATGCCGCCGATCTACCAGTCGAGCACGTTCGCGTTCCGCGACGTGTGCACCAACGCCGGCTTCGACTACACCCGCAGCGGCAACCCGACCCGGGCCGCGCTCGAGGACGCGCTGACGATCCTCGAGGGTGGCGGCGGCGCCACCTGCACCAGCACCGGCATGAGCGCGATCCTGGTCGCGCTCAACCTGCTGCCCGGCGGCAGCCACGTGCTGTGCACCGTCGACTGTTACGGCGGCACGTTCCGCCTGCTCGAGCACGCGCGCGCGGCCTACGGCCTCGAGGTCACCTACCTCGACCTGGCCGACCTCGACGCGGTGGCCCGCGCGTTCCGGCCCACCACCCGGATGGTGTGGATCGAGTCGCCGTCGAACCCGTTGCTCCGCCTGACCGACATCGCGGCGATCGCCACCTTGGCCCGCGCCCGCGGCGCGCTGACCGTGGTCGACAACACGTTCCTGTCGCCGCTGCTGCAGCGCCCGCTCGCGCTGGGTGCCGATCTGGTCGTGCACTCCACGACCAAGTACCTCAACGGCCACAGCGACGTGGTCGGCGGCGCGGTGGTCGCGGCGCGCGGCCAGGTGGCGCTGGCGCAGCGGATCCAGAGCGTCAACAACCTGCTCGGCACGTCGCAGGCGCCCCACGACTGCTTCCTGGTGCTGCGCGGGCTCAAGACCCTGCAGGTGCGGATGCGCGCGCACGAGGCCGGGGCCCAGGTGGTGGCGGCGTACCTGGCCGCGCACCCGGCGATCCGCGCGGTCTACTACCCCGGCCTGGCCAGCCACCCGCAGCACGCGCTGGCCCGCCGCCAGCAGCGCGGGTTCGGCGCGATGCTCAGCTTCGAGCTGGTCGACGGCACCCGCGCCCGCGTCGAGCACGTGCTCAAGACGCTGCGTTGGTTCACGCTGGCCGAGAGCCTGGGCGGCGTCGAGAGCCTGGTCGCGCACCCGGCGTCGATGACCCACGCGTCGATGACGCCCGAGGCCCGCGCCTGGGCCGGGATCACCGACAGCCTGATCCGGCTGTCGATCGGGATCGAGGAGCCCGACGACCTGATCGGCGATCTGGCGCGCGCGCTGGGCTCGCTGCCCCCGGCGTGATCAGCGATCGCCGGTGGCGCGCGCGATCGCGGCCAGGAGCTCGTCCGCCGACCACGGCTTCGCGACGAAGCCGGCCAGGCCCTTGCCGATGAACCGCTGCGTCGCCTCTTGCTCGGTGTAGCCGCTCGACAGCACCACGCGCACGTCGGGCGCCAGCTTGCGCAGGGCGGCGAAGGTCTCCTCGCCGTTCAGCTGCGGCATCGTCATGTCGAGCAGCACACAGACGAAGGCGTCGGGGCGCTCGGCGAACAGCCGCAGCGCGTCGACGCCGTCGTTGGCGGTGGTCACGTGGTAGCCGCCGCTCTCGAGCACGCGGCTGGCGATGTCGCGGATCATCGCCTCGTCGTCGACCACCAGCACGTGGCCGGTCGCGGGCGGCGGCGCGATCACGATCGCGGGCGACGACACCGTCGCCGACCGCGCCCGGGCCGGCAGCAGCACCCGGAACCGCGCGCCCTCGCCCGGCGCGCTGTCGACGTGGATGGCGCCGTGGTGGCCGCGCAAGATGCCGAGCGTCGCGGCGAGCCCCAGCCCGCGCCCGGTGAACTTGGTGGTGAAGAACGGATCGAAGATGCGCGCGCGGGTGGCGGCGTCCATGCCGACGCCGTTGTCGGTCACCTCGCAGTAGACGTAGGTGCCCTCGGGCAGCACCTGATCGTAGCTGTCGCGCAGCTCGTCGAGGCCGACCACCACCGTGCCGGTGCGGATCGCGATCACGCCGGAGCGGTCGCCGATCGCGTCGCTGGCGTTGGTGACCAGATTCATCAACACCTGGCGGATCTGGGTGGCGTCGGCGTCGATCACCGGGAGGTCGGGCGACAGCTCGAACCGCAAGATCGCCTTCTTGGAGATCACCGTGCCCAGCAGGTGGACCATCTCCTCGATCACCTCGTTGAGGCTGATCGGCTCGATCACGAACCGGCCGCGGCCCGAGTAGGCCAGCATCTGCCGGGTCAGGTCGGCCGCGCGCAGCGCCGCGGTCTCGATGGCCTTGAGCAGCGGCGCCACCGGCGACTCGGGGCGGAGCTGCATCATCGCCAGCCCGGCGTTGCCGAGGATGCCGACCAGCAGGTTGTTGAAGTCGTGGGCCACGCCGCCGGCCAGCACGCCGAGGCTCTCCAGCTTCTGCGAGTGCTGGACCTTGAGCTCGAGGTTGTGGCGCTCGGTGACGTCGGTGACCATCGCCAGCGCGCCGGCGTAGCGCCCGTCGAGCGGCGGCAACGGCGTGCTCGCCATCACCACCCAGACGTCGGCGCCGTTCGCGTGGCGCAGCCGGAACTCGTGGCGCTCGCCGATGCCGCGCTTGCGGCGCTCGACGTTGGCCGTGGCCTCCGCCTGGGCGCGCTCGTCCATGAAGTCGAACATCGACCGCCCCAGCATCGCGGCCGGGGCGTAGCCGAGCATGCGCGCCATCTGCTCGTTGACCAGCGTGGTGCGGTTGTGCTCGTCGATCGTCCACACGCCCTCCATCGTGGTCTCGATCAGCTGGCGCAGGCGCGCCTCGCGGTCGATCAGCGCGCGCTCGGCCCGGGCCCGCTCGATCTCGGCGGCGGCGCGGCTGGCCGCGGTCCCGAGCAGCGTGTCGAGCCCGGGGATCTCGGCGCGGCTGACCCGATCGAGCGCGACGATGATGCCGATCGCCTGGCCGCCGGTAGCGACGATGGGCACGCCGAAGTACGCCTCGATGCCCAGCTCGACCAGCATCAGGTCGGCGGGGAACTGCCGCTGGACGTCGGCCGGATACTGGCAGGTGCGGCCGCCGAGGACGCCGGCGCAGGGCGTGCCGGTCAGCTGGTAGGACGAGAACTCGCCCGGGCGCCCGTCGACCCACGACGCCGCCACCGCGATGAGCTCGGGCGTGGTCAGCTCGCCGACGAACGCGATCCGCGCGTCGAGCAGCTCGGCCACCGACCGGGCCAGCGCCGCGAAGAACTCGGCGCCGGTGTAGCGCGCGGTGCTCTCCAGCAGCCGGTGCAGGCGGTCGGGGACGGACGCGGCCGGGCTCATGGCGCCGAGCCTAGCCCGTCCGCGCGCGGCCGTGTCAGGTCGCGACCGGGGCCACGGCCGGCGCGGGCGCATCGACGCCGCGCCACCACGGCGCCGGCCCCCGCTCGTGGGCCGGCTCGAACGGCCGCCCCAGGGTCGGCGTCAGCACCCGCGCGCCGCCGGCGAGGGCCATCAGCGTCTCGATCGGCTCGGCCCACGGGTGCAGGCCGAGATCGAAGGTGCCCCAGTGCACCGGCAGCAGCGTCCCGCCGCCGAGCATCGCGAACGCCGCCAGCGCGTTGGTCGGCCCGAGGTGGACGCCGCCCCACGCCGGGTGCCACGCACCGATCTCGAGCATCGTCAGGTCGAACGGCCCCAGCCGCGCACCGATCTCGCGGAACTCGTCGGTGAGGCCGGTGTCGCCGGAGAAGAACAGGCGGCGCCGCGCAGTCGCGATGACCCACGACGACCACAGCGTGCGGTTGCGCCCGGTCAGGCTGCGGCCCGAGAAGTGCTGCGCCGGCGTCGCGGTGAACGCGACGTCGCGCACGGTGGTCGACTCCCACCAGTCGAGCTCGGTGATCAGCCCCGGCTCGACGCCGTAGGCCTCGAGGTGGGCGCCGACGCCGAGCGAGGTGACGAACGGCACCCGCCGCGCGGCCAGCTCGCGCACGCTGGCCTTGCACAGGTGATCGAAGTGGTCGTGCGACAGCAGCACCGCGTCGAGCGGCGGCAGCTCGGCGATCGTCGCCGGCACCGGGTGGAAGCGGCGCGGCCCCGCGAAGCCAACCGGCGACGCGCGCTCGCCGAACACCGGGTCGGTCAGCACGCGGGCGCCGTCGAGCTCGAGCAGCATCGTGCTGTGGCCGAGCCACGTGACGCGCAGCCCGTCGGACGACACCGGCCGGGTCCACGGCTCGTGCGGTCGCTCGATCGGCAGCGGCGTGCGCGGCCGGCGCGCGCGCCCGCCGAAGAAGAACTCGCCCATGATCGACCAGCGATCGCCGTCGAGCACCGGCCGTACGCCGTGGGTGTTGTGGAACCCGCCGTCGCGGTAGCGCGGCGAGGCCTGCGCGCGCTCGAGCCGGAGGCCGGTCAGCTTCGCCATGAGACCAAGCGTAGTCGCGCGCCGGCGGCTGTCGAGGCCGGCCTGTGTGAAGAAGCCTGAAGCGGCGCGGCGGGCGGCGGGGTGGGCGGGCAGGTCCCGAGCCAGCTCAGCACGCCGAGGGAGATCGGCGCCCACACCAGCGACGCCCCGGGGAGCCCGCCAGCGATCACGCCCACGCGAACCTCGCGGACGTCGATGGTGGCGCCCGCGACCGGCCGGGGAGAGAACCTGGGGCACCGAGTCATGTCGGCGACCCGGCGCGACGCCAGCGCGCGGTCGACCTCCACGGCAGCGGTGACGCCACCGACGCCGCCCGGCGCCACGTACGCGTTGGCGCCAAGCCCCGCCGCCCAGCGACCCCAGGCCGGCCCCGTCGCGACCCCGAGGACCAGCGTGGGGCCGAGCCCCGCGTGGTAACCGACCCCGATGCGGAAGCGGATCGCCGCCGCCCGTCGTTCGTCGCCCAGGTAGACCGCACCCTCGACCGCCACGGTGCCGCCGGGGTGCCCGCCGGCGAGCGACGGGCCTGCCCGCAGCTGCCCGCCGACGCCACAGCCAGCGACCATGACCGCCGCGACGGCGGCGAGCCCAGACGAGCGAACGAGCGAGGTGGTCAACATCGGCGAGTCCATCCGTGGTCGGCGCGCGGGCCGCGATGCGCCCGCATCGATCAGGTGCGCGTGCGCGAGGCTTGGTTCACCGAAATCGTTCCCGGCCGCGCCGCGCGGCGCCCGCCTGTGGCACACCCGGGGCGTGCGCTCCCTGCGACGCCCGCTCGGCTCCACCGGCCTCAACGTCGCGCCGCTCGGGCTGGGCGGCGGGCCGCTCGGCGACCTCGGCATCTCCGACGCCGACGCCGCGCGGGTGATCGACACCGCCCTCGACGCCGGCGTGGATCTGATCGACACGGCGCCGAGCTACGGCGCGTCGGAGGATCGCCTGGGGCAGGCGCTGCGCG
>Ga0073899_10003110_pt1 | contig 14806 bp, 12 predicted proteins | sample KloWWTmetaKNB5Ph_FD_88975 | JGI IMG/M metagenome (GOLD analysis project Ga0073899, IMG submission 88975) | Active sludge microbial communities from Klosterneuburg, Austria, studying microevolution and ecology of nitrifiers - Klosterneuburg... | ecosystem: Engineered > WWTP > Aerobic digester >...
AGGGACTCGAACCCTTACAACCTTACGGTCACACGCCCCTGAAACGTGCGCGTCTACCAATTCCGCCACTCCGGTGGGTGTGGACTTTTCTGCGTCAGGGGGTGCAAATATAGCGGTCGCGATCGATCCGGCGGACCGTCGTTCCCGGGTGTGCCCGTGGTACCTTCGGGGACATCGCGCGCAGCATGACCGACTTCAGGCGAATGGCGGATGGCGGATCGGTGGAGCCCATCGCCCACCTGGGCGGCCTGCTGGCCGGCGCGCCGGACGCCCTGCTCCGCATCGGCAGCGACAGCCAGAACCTGGGCGACCGGACCATCTACACCACCACGGTGGTGCTGCGCTACCGCGGCAACGGCGCCCATGTGATCTACCGCCGCGAGCGGGCCACGCGGATCACCGACATGTGGACGCGGCTGTGGGGCGAGGTGGAACGCAGCCTGGCCGTGGCGCGTTGGCTGAACCACGAAGGCCGCCTGCCCATCCACGGCATCGACCTGGACCTCAACCCCGACCCCGCCACCGGCAGCCATCGACTGCACAGCGCCGCCGTGGGCTTCGTGAAGGCGCACGGGTACGAGCCGCGGACCAAGCCCGACCTGCTGATGGCCACCTGGGCCGCCAACCTCCTGTGCAACCGGGCCGGCCGGACGCACGAAACCCCCCACCGGGCTGAGCCCTAGGCAGGGGGTTCGTGACTCTTCAGATTGACCGTTGAACTACTTGGACAGGCCTTGTTACGCCTGCCCCGGACGCGGAGTTTCGTGAGTACCCCGGATACTCGACCGATCTCCTCCTGTGTTCGACCGATCCGCTGTTCCGGCCGACGGAGACCGGAACGGCTCAGTTCACATCGGGCAGGAAGCTGTGCTTCTCCCCGTAGTGGAGCATCTGCTTCACGAAGTCGTCCGGGAACTCCAGCTTCACGTCGGTGATGCCCCCGGAGCCATCCGTGACCGGAACCATCTGCGGCTGGATGAACCCGGCATAGGGTGCGGTACGGATGCGCTCGGCGCGCTTCAGCACCTCGGCATGCACGGCGGGGTCCACCTTCACACCGTAGGTCTCCACCAGCGCTTTGCCCGCGGCATGGTCGCCCTGGCTCTTGATCCGCTGCACCTCGCGAAGCAGGTCGCCGAACAGTCCGCGGAGCTTGTCGTAGTCGCGGATGTCGTAGTAGATGGACCCATCACGGACCACTTTGGCCACGACACCCTCCTTCATGCCCTTCTCCACCACCCAGGCGCTCACCCACATCCGGTTGCGCATGTGGGCCTCCTCAATGTCCTTGCCCGGCTTGATCCGCCTCAGTTGCACCAGCAGACCGTTGCGGAGGTAGCCATCGTACTCGGCCCTGCCCACTTCGAGGCTGGGCATCACCCCCAGCTCCACGAGCTTGGGGTCCATGATGAAGTACAGTGCCACGAGGTCCGCACGGCCCTCTTCCAGGGTGCTGGCGTAGCTCTTGAGCGTCTGGTCCGTTTCGCCCACACCGGGCTCCAGCTGGCCACTGGCGTGGCCCACCACCTCGTGCAGGGCCGTGTGCAGCTTGCCGGCCAGCGCGCCGTGCGCCTTGGCCCGGGCGATCTCTTCGGCATCGTGGCAGAAGACCTCCAGCGTGCTGCTGCCCGCGCTCTTCTCGTAGGCCTCGCTGATGTTGCCCAGGCTCACGCTCTTGCTGCCATGGGCCGCTCGGATCCAGTTGGCGTTGGGCAGGTTGACCCCGATCGGCGTGCTGGGCGCCGCATCGCCGGACTCGCCGGCCGTGTTGATGAACCGGTAGGTGATGCCCACCACGTTCTTCTTCTTGTGCTCAGGCATCAGGGGGCTGTTGTCCTCGAACCACTGCGCGTTGCGCTGGATGGCCAGCATGTTGCGGGTGGCCTCCGGATCGTTCACCTCCACGATGCTCTCGTAGCTGCCGCGCTTGCCCAGCGGATCGTTGTACACCTCCACGAAACCGAGGATGAAGTCCACGCTGTTGGTGGTGTCCTTCACCCAGGCGATGTTGAAGTCGTCCCAGGTGCGCAGGTCGCCCGTGCGGTAGTACTGGATCAGCAGGTCGATCGCCTTGCGTTGCTGGGGGTTCTCCGCCACGGCAGCGGCCTTCTCGAGCCACTTGACGCTCTCTTCCAAGGCCGGTCCGTACAGGCCGCCCACCTTGTACACCTGCTCCTGCAGCCGGCCGTCCGCACCGCGCACGATGCGGCTGTTCAGTCCATGGGCCAGGGGCTTCGCGGGGTCGTCCTGCTTCTCACGCGCCGCGTAGAAGGCCTCCACCTCGGCCTGGGTGACGCCCGGGCCGTAGAAGTTCACCGCGCTGGCCTGCACCAGGTCCTTGCCGGCCTCGAGGCTCACCTTCTTGGCGGCCACAGCGGGATCGAACATGGTGGTGAGCACCTCCGCCGGCAGGGTGGCGCCGCAGCCCTTGAGCAGTCCCTCGAAGTAGCCCCGGCTGAAGGCGGGCTCGTGCTTGTCGTTGCTGTAGTGGTGGTGGATGCCGTTGCTGAAGAAGACCTGCTTGGCGTAGGTGAGGAAATGGTCCCAATCCGCTCCGGTGCGTTCCCCCTTGTGGTCGCGCAGGATGCGCTCCAGCGCGCGGCGCACCTGCAGGTTGTGCCGGTGGTTCTGGTCCCACAGGATGTCGCGCCCGGCCAGGCCGGCCATGTTGAGGTAGTAGGCCAGTTGCTTCTGCTGCAGGCTGAGCTGCTCCCAACCCGGCACCTGATAGCGCAGGATGCGCACGTCGGCGAACTGGTCGGTCTGCCAGATGAAGCTGTCCGGCGCGGCCGCGATGGGCGTGGCGGTGCGGCCGCGCGCCTCCGGGCCACCATCGTGGAAGGCGGTGAGGATCGGCAGCAGGAGCAGCGGTAGGGCGTGAACGGTCTTCATGGCGTTGGAGGTGCGGTGTGCGATGGGACGTGCGATCGACGCGGGTCAGTGAATGACCATGTTGGCGCGGGCCTGCTCCACCAGTTTCTTCAACCGGTGGTAGGCGGCCAGCTGCTTGTTGTAACGCTTCAGGTCGGCGTGGCTCAGGGTGTTCACGTGCAGCAGGTCCATCTTGTCGGCCAGGTCGTGCAGCTTCACACGGATGGCCAGGGGATCCTGCATCACCCGTTCGATGTAGGCCTCATAGTCCTCGTCCGTGCGACGGCTGATGTGCACCAGCGCCTTGAGGATGCGCTCCGGGAACCCCTTCTCCTGCAGCTCGGTGACGGTGACACTGCTGCGCTCAAGGACGTCATGCAGGGCGCCCAGCACCTGTTCCTCCAGGTCATGACCGCGCATCATCACGCGCATCACATGCAGGATGTACGGTTTCTCGAAGCGGTCCACCTGGCCCTTGTGGACCTTGGCCGCCAGCCGGATGGCGCGCTCCAGCAGGTGTTCCTGCAACGGGTTCACTTGTCCAGGGTGATGCGGAGGTCGAGGGCCGTGGGATCCTTCATGATCACGCTCCAGTCCGTGTCGAGCTTCAACTGTCGGGGCTCGGGGCTCTCCTGGCCCACCCCTTCGGCCACCTGGCGATCGCGGATGGCCTCGGCGAACGTGAAGCTGTACTTGTAGTGCATGCTCTGCAGGAACGCCGTGGGGTCGGTGCTGTCGCCGGTGGCGTCGGCCCCCATGTCATCCCCCATCTCCAGGGCGTGCCGGTTGTTGGTGCGCACCAGCGTGCTGCCGTCCCAGCGGAAGAAGTCGTGCGTGGCCCCGGTGCTGTCCGGCATCAGCACATTGAGGGCGCCGTTCAGTGCGGCGATATCCTTGAAGCGGAACGTGAGGCGCTGGACATATTTCTCCTTGTTCTTCACCTTCACCTTGCTGATGCCGGGGAGGGACTTGAGCGTGGCGGCCTGGTCCTTCATGTCCAGGTCGCCGGGCCCGCCCTCATCGCCTTTGCCTTCGCTCATGGCCTCGAGGCTCTTGAGCATCTCGCCCAGGGCGCTCATGTCCACCACGTACTCCATGGTGCCGCTGCCGTCCTTCTTGAAGGTGTAGTTCTCCTCGATGGTGAGGCAGCCGGTGAGCAGGAGAACGGCCGCCAAGGCTGACAGCAGGGGGCGCAGGGTGCGGGGCATGGCGCAATGTAGCACCACGGCCGAAAGTGCCCGGGGACCGGCCGAACGGCCGGTGGATCAGAACGCCAGCCGCCCCTGCTGCTCCATCGCCAGACGCAGCTGCCCCACCTCCTTGCGCAGCTCCACCACGCTGCGGGCCAGGTCGTCGCGGCTCATGTTGGGTTCGGGCAGTTCGGCACTGATGAAGTGCACGAACTTCCACACCTCCAGCACGTTGGTGACCTGCACCTCGAAGGGCGCATAGAGCGGGTTGGTGCTGCACAGCAGCAGGGTGCCCTTCTCCTTCAGCTGGTTGTACACCACCTTGAAGACGATGCCGTCGTCCTTGGTGACCACGATGTAGGGTTGCCCGTCGCGGATGGTCTGCCAGTTCTGCACGTACTCGCCGGTCACCCAGGAGCCATCGGCCACGGGAGGCATGCTGTCCCCGCTGATCTGGAAGGTGCGGTACTTGCGGTCCTTGGCCAGAAAGGGCATCTGGAAGGTGGGCAGGATGCTGATGTACTCCGGATCGGCGTAGCCAAGCGCGTAGCCGGCCTTCGCCTTCTCGGGCACCAGCTCCACGTTCTCGCGGTCCTCGCGGTCCACCGTGGTGGCCAGCACGCGCAGTCGCCGTCCACTGAGGTCGATGTCGCCCCCGCGCTCCAGGATGCCGAGCTGGCTTTCGCTGAGGGCCGGAAGATCGTCCTTGAGCAGCTTGTCGATGCTCACCTTGAAGTATTCGCTCATGCGCACGAGCAGATCGAAGGACGGCTCGGCACTGCCGTTCTCGTAGCCGCTGTAACTGCTGCGCTTGACGTCGAGCGCGATGGCGACCTCCTCCTGCGAGCGACCGCGGCGCTGGCGGAGGAGCTTGATGTTGGAACCGAAGAGCGGGGTTGCCATGGTGATGACGGTTAACGGTTGTCAGTGGTCGGTGCTGGAGGGCTTGAAGCCGATCCGCTTGCGCGGCTCCGAAGGCGGAGCGAGCAGTTGCTTGAGATGATGGAAGAGCAGTTGGATATCGGCGCCCTGCTCCCCCACCCTGCGTTCCAACTGCTCCAGCCGCAGGAGGATGTCCTGGTGGGCGAGCATCACCTGGCGCATCCTCACAAAGAGGTCGATCACCCGGATGCTGACGGCGATGGCACGCGGGCTGCGCAGCAGGTTGGCGAGCATGAGGATGCCGTGCTCGGTGAAGGCGAAGGGCGGGTATTTGCCGTGCTCGCCCTGCTTTAAGGTCGCATTCTGCGACCTTAAAGCGTGGTCCTCCTCGAGCGTGAGCTCGAACATGAACGCTTCGGGGAAGCGCTCCATGTTCCGTCGCACCTGCTCCTTGAGCCGCTTGACCTCCACGCCATACAGCCCGGCCAGATCCCGATCGAGCATGACGCGCTGGCCCCGGATGAGGTGGAGCCGGCCCAGAAGCTGTTCATCGGTGGGAACCGGGGCGCCGTAGCCGGCAGGAGGCTCGGCCACCACGAGGTGCTCCACCGGCAGCAGGTCCGTGTGAGGCGACCTGAACGCAGGCCGTGCGCGGCGCAGGTCGGTGCGCGGGCGGCGGATCGTTGCCAGGGTTCCCATCAGATCACTGATCAGATCTTCGACAGCGCAAACATAATGACTAATTTATCGGACGCAACATGACGGATATTTTGTCAGCGCGGAGCTGTTGGCCGGACGTGGGCTTCCGCCAGGGATGGCAGCGGCAGCCTGCCGCTGGACGGGCCTGCGGAAGGGTGCAGCGAGGAGGCGACCAGCGGAAGCCACCGGAGCGCCCCGGCCGCTGGACCGGACAAGGCAGCTACAGCGGACAGCCCGTTCCCGCCGCTTTGGGCGGGAGGCGGCCAAAGCACCCACATGGATCGAAGCACCCGTAGCGTCGACCCACCGGGGTCGACCCGACCCAACGCCAGTCTGTGCAGGAGAATGAAAAATGTAGAATGATGAATGTAGAATGGAGAACAGGTAGCGCACCATCCTCCACCTCGACCTGTAAGGCCGCATCATGATGCGGCCCAACGCCATGGAACGCACCATCCTCCACCTGGACCTCAACACCTTCTTCGTTTCCGTGGAACGCCTGCGCGAGCCGCGGCTGAACGGCAAGCCCGTGCTGATCGGCAGCGACAGCGACCGCGGCGTGGTGGCATCGTGCAGCTACGAGGCGCGCGCCTTCGGCATACGCAGCGCCATGCCCATGAAGATGGCCAAGCAGCTGTGCCCGGAGGCGATCATCCTGCGCGGTGACAGCGGGGCCTACCTGAAGAAAAGCGATGAGGTGACGGAGATCATCCGCGCCAGCGTGCCGCTCTTCGAGAAGAGCAGCGTGGACGAGTTCTACGTGGACCTGAGCGGCACCGACCGCTTCCACGGCAGCCGCAAGCTGGCGGCGGAACTGCGGCAGCGCATCATCAAGGAAAGCGGACTGCCCAACAGCTTCGGCATGAGCATCAACAAGACGGTGAGCAAGGTGGCCACCGGCGAGGCCAAGCAGGGGCCCGGCGAATGGTACGTGGAGCGCGGCACGGAGAAACCCTTTCTGGCGCCCATGCCCATTGAGCGCATCCCCGGCGTGGGCGAGAAGACGGCACACCTGCTGCGCAGCATGGGCGTGGCGAAGATCCACACGCTGCAGGAGGTGCCGGTGGACCTGATGCAGCGCCTGCTGGGCGAGCACGGGCCGGTGCTGTGGCGCAAGGCCAACGGCATCGACGACAGCCCCGTGGTGGCATGGCACGAGCGCAAGAGCATCAGCACGGAGCGCACCTTCGAGCGCGACACCATCGATGTGGCCAAGCTGCGCGGCCTGCTCACCGCCATGGCCGAGAGCCTGGCCTTCCAGCTGCGCAAGGGCGCCAAGCTCACCAGTTGCGTGGCCGTGAAGATCCGCTACGCCGACTTCAACACGCACACGCGGCAGCAGCGCATTCCCTACACGGCGTGCGACCACCTGATCCTGCCCACGGTGCACGAGCTGTTCCGCGCGCTGTACGACAGGCGGCAGCGCATCCGCCTCATCGGCGTGCGCTTCAGCCACCTGGTGGGCGGCGGGCACCAGATGAACGTGTTCACCGACACCGAGGAGGCGATGAACCTGTACCAGGCGATGGACAAGATCCGCAAGCGCTTCGGTGACCGCACGGTGATGCGCGCCAGCGGCATGGATGCGAAGAGCATCGGGCGCATGGACAACCCCTTTGATGGGCAGGCGCCGGTGCTGTTGGCGAACAGGCGGACGTAACAGGAATGATCAATGTCCGATCTTCCATGTCCGATGGGCAATTGGATCCGCGTATCGATCGGACATTGGGAATTGGATATTCCCGAGCAGGGCGTGACCCATCTCCGGTGATCCGGTCGCAGCATGACCCCTTGCTCGGCGATGAACCGCGCATTCCTGATTACATTGCCAGGGATGTGTTCCGACCATGGGGTCGGGTCTGCGCGGTGGTTGCCGCCACAACCTGTGTTGAAGGTGGGGGGAGCAGCGCTTTCCCGGGATCCCTGGTCCCATAACGAAGAACCTGTGTTCACGCCATGGCCCGATCGATCCTCCTTCTCCCGGTCCTGATCCCGATCCTTCAGGTTGTCGCACAACCCGGTCATCTGGATCCGACGTTCAATCCCATCGACCATGGCCATGGTCATGGTGCAGGTGCGAACAATGTGGTGCTCAGTGCGCTTGCCCAGTCGGATGGGCGTACGATCATCGGAGGGCTTTTCACCCAATTCGAGGGCCAGAGCTGTCCGTACATCGCACGGGTGAACGTGGATGGAACACATGACCCTGCGTTCCTGAACGGAGGAGGGCCCAATGCCGGTGTCTGGGCCCTGGCACAACAGCCCGATGGAAAGGTCGTGGTGGCTGGAAGCTTCACCGAGTACAATGGGGTGTCGCGCAGTCGTATCGCGCGGCTCTTCCCGGATGGCACCTTGGATCCTTCGTTCGATCCCGGGGTCGGCCCGAACGCCACGATCACCCGGATCATCATCGCCCCGGACGGGAGGATCCTGGTCCTGGGATCCTTCAGCTTCTACAACGGTGCGCTGCGCCCACAGTTGGCGCGCCTGAACACCGATGGCACGTTGGACAATTCGCTGAACCCCGGCACCGGTTTCACTGGCGGGTTCGTCGGCCAGGCCCATGCCATGGCCCTCCAACCCGACGGGAAGATCCTGGTCGGTGGCGACTTCTCAACCTACAATGGCAACGCGCGGAACAACATCGTGCGGCTCAACAGCAACGGCACCCAGGACTTCACCTTCGATGTGAACAACGGCGGGCCGAACGGCGAGGTCCGCACCATCGCCATCCAGAACGATGGTCGCATCATCGTAGGCGGAACTTTCAGCGAGTACAGCAGTGTGCCGCGCTCCAACATCGCCCGTTTGAACACGACCGGCCTTACGGATGCCACATTCACCGCAAGCGGTACGGATGGCGCTGTGAGCAGTTCCCATGTGCTGCCGGATGGCAAGATCCTCATCGGCGGGGCCTTCGAGAGCTACAATGGGACCCTGCGCCGGCGGCTCCTCAGGCTCAATGTGGACGGGACCCTGGATCCAGGCTTCGATCCCGGGCGGGCCCATCGTTCGGGCACTGTACTGGCGTTCGCACCACATGCCGATGGCAGGACGGTACTGGGGGGTGACTTCGATTCGTTCGCCATCGTGGGGCACGCACACGTGCGGAGGATCAACGACAATGGCAGTGAGGACGTATCGTTCTCCGGAACCGGGGTGAGCCATCAGGTGACCTGCATGGCGGTCCAGTCCGATGATAGGATGCTCATCGGCGGTCCGTTCGATGCACACAATGGATCGAACAGTGCGCACCTCGCACGTTTGCTGCCGGATGGCGCGAAGGACCCGGCGTTCGAACCTGGCGCGGGAGTGGCCGGATCCTCGGTCAACGCGATCGTGGTGCAACCGGATGGGAAGATCCTCATCGGCGGGGAGTTCCTGATGTACGACCTTACGGTCCGCCGGCGCATCGCACGGCTCCATGCGAACGGCAGCCTGGACAACAGCTTCCTTCCCGGCTTCGGCCCCAACGCCGAGGTGCGCGCCATCGCCGTACAGACCGATGGCAAGCTGGTGGTAGCGGGCGATTTCACCGATTGGAACGGTACCGCCTGCCAGCGCATCGTCCGCCTCAATGCCGATGGCAGCCTGGATGGCACCTTCTCCTTGAGCGGAGCGGACGGTCCGATCCATGCCGTGATCATCCGTTCGGACGGGCGTATGTACGTGGGCGGTGCGTTCACCACGATGAGCGGCTTCCCACGGAACCGGGTCGCACGGATCCAGGTCAACGGTGGCAACGACGCCGCCTTTACGCCTGGTACCGGTGCCGATGGCGAGGTGCATGCACTCGCGATCGATGGTGCCGGCGGCCTCCTCATCGGCGGCACGTTCACCAACTACAACGGCACGCCATGCGGCCGCATGGCGCGCCTCCTGGCGACCGGGGATCTCGATGCCTCCTATATCACCGGCAGCGGAGCGAACGACGCGGTGGAGGCCATCGTCATGCAGGCTGACGGCAAGGCGCTCGTCGCCGGCCACTTCATCGCCTTCAATGGCACGGCGCGCGAGCGGTTGGCGCGCCTGCAGACGAACGGGGCCCTGGATCCCACGTTCAGTTCAGGCGGTGTCATGAACGGGAGCGTGAACACGATCGCCCGGCAATCCACCGGAAAGGTCGTCATCGGTGGTGCCTTCACCGTCCATGATGGTGTTGGGCGCAATCGCATCTCGCGCGTCCACGGGACCAACGACCTTGTGCGCCTGCGCCCCAGGCTTTGGCTCGAAGGGCCGTTCGACAGCGACTCCCTGCTCATGAGCGACGACCTTCGTTCATTGACGGAATTCCCATTGGAGGAACCTTACACCGCCCTGGGCTACGCGCATGCGATCGGCGGAGGGGCTGAACGCATGCCCACCTATCTGCTTCACACCAGCGGCGCGAACGCGATCGTGGATTGGGTGCTGGTCGAACTACGCAGCATCGTATCCCCCGGGATCGTCCTAAGCTCACGGTCAGGCCTGCTCCAGCGGGATGGTGATGTGGTGGACCTTGACGGAGTGAGCCCGTTGGTGTTCCCTGTCGCACCCGGCCTGTACAAGGTCGCAGTGAAGCATCGGAACCACCTCGGATGCATGACCGGCGGGAACATTTCCCTCCAGAACTCCTCCCTCACCACCGTGGACCTCAGAACCGGATTGACGAGCACCTTCGGCACGGACGCACGCAAGACCATCGGCTCGGCCCGTGCCCTCTGGGCCGGCGATGTCACCTTCAACGGCCAGATAAAGTATACAGGTGGAGGCAATGATCGCGACCCCATCCTGGTGCGTATCGGCGGCAACGTGCCGACCGCGGTCACCAGCGGCTACCATCAAGAGGATGTGAACATGACCGGCGAGGTGAAATACGCCGGTAGCGGCAACGACCGCGACATCATCCTCCAGAACATCGGTGGAACGGTGCCCAGCAACGTGCGCGTGCAACAACTGCCATAGCGTCAACCGCAGGGCACCCCCGGGGTAGCACCCCCAGCGTTCGCTGTGGGTCGCACAGCGCGACCAGGTTCCTCGCTCACCATCCTGAAGGGAAGGGCTTCGTGCGGATGGCCATGATGTGCTTCGCACAACCTCCTGCCCCCAGTTCGCCCCAACGCCCGCTTATCCTTCTGCCCAGCGGCAGACATGGGAGGCCGATGAGCTACCGGGTGGCCGGGCTGCTCGGCGAAGTGACCTTGCGCACCGTGAAGGACCGTGCCTATGCGGAGATCAGTGCCGCCGTGGGCCGGACGCTCTGCAAGATCGCGATCCACCTCCTCGACAACCAGGTGAACAGCCAGGCCAGGGCTTCTGAAAAGGATGGTGGGTTTAGCGAACGGTTGTACAAGGTGCGGAGTGCGGTGAAGAGGCAGCAGACAAAAGGCGGGGCGTAGGTGTGGGCGTGCCCCCTCTTCCCTCCCACGGGCCAACGCGGGGTCCGGTGCTTCGCTGTAGCTGCTTCGGTCCGGCCTGCATCCACGGCGCTGCGGGGTCTGCTCCGATCGCAGCCTCCTCGCTGCACGTGGCTGCACGGCCGCTCCTTCAGCAGGCTGCCGCTGCGCCCCCTCACGCGGGGCATCACGTTACATTCTCTCAATACCCAATGACGAGGATATTCCTCAATGGAAGCTGGAGTCTTCCACTTGCATAAAGTGTCTCGAAAAATGTCGTCACCACTTCAAAGTCCTCGACCTTTTGATAGGTGTTCCGAACAGCTATCACCAGATTGTCCACATCATGCATCATGCAAGCCTGGAACAAGTCCTTGAGGAACTGATTGTTCAACACGCCACGACCAGCTTCCACCTCGATCACTGTTCGAGTGTCCTTGTTGTATCCATCGGCGTCGAACGCCTTCTCAAGCTTGCCATTCCTCCCGAATAGCACTGGCACTCGGATCTTGTCCGGTCCTCGCTTGCTCCGTTCCACCCTGTATCCACACGCCTCCAGTCCATCCGCCACTTTCGCCAACACATCATCGCTACTCAGCCTCTTACTGCCCGAACCGATCTTCGGCTCAGCATCCCTGAAGACCTCAACGACTTGGAGGAGATGGTCCGGGATAGCATTCGATTTGGGGAAGAGTTGCCAGTTGATCATGGCGCAAGGTATCGACCACGACCTCGGCGTCACCACCCAACGCACCTACTCCGTGAAGCGCATCGACAGCGACTTCTTTGGGGAGGATTGACAGCCCGGCCTACACGGGCTCGAAGCGCGCGGTGAAGTGCCGCAGGAAGCGCGGCTCCTTGGTAATGCGGTAGCCCTTGGCGTGGTCCCGCTCCTTCACCACGCGCCCGAAGCTCTGCACCACATGGTCGATGTGGCTCTGCGTGTACACGCGCCGCGGGATCGCCAGGCGCACCAGGTCCATGGCGGCGGGGATGAGCGCGCCGGCGGCATCGTACTTGCCGAACATCACCGAGCCCACCTCCACGCACCGGACGCCGCCGATGCGGTACAGCTCGCACACCAGCGCCTGGCCGGGGTACTGGTCCACCGGGATGTGCGGGTACAGCCCGCGCGCGTCCACGTACACCGCATGACCGCCCACCGGCCGCATGATGGGCACGCCCAGCGCCATGAGGTGGTCGCCCAGGTAGCGTGTGCTGGTGATGCGGTAGTCGAGGTAATCGGGGTCGAACACCTCCTTCAGTCCCTGCGTCACGGCCTCCATGTCGCGGCCCGAGAGCCCGCCGTAGGTGGTGTAGCCCTCGGTGATGATGAGCAGCTGCGTGATCTCGTCCGCGAGCCTGTCGTCGCGCAGGGTGAGGAAGCCGCCCATGTTCACCAACGCGTCCTTCTTGGCGCTCATGGTGGCGGCGTCGGCCAGGCCGAACATCTCCTGCGCGATGCTGCGGTAACCGCGGTCGGCGTATCCGGGCTCCCGGTCGCGGATGAACCATGCGTTCTCGGCGATGCGGCATGCATCGAGCACGAAGGGGATGCCATGGCGGCGGCACACGGCCTGCACGGCCTTCGCGTTGCCCATGCTCACGGGCTGCCCGCCACCGCTGTTGTTGGTCACGGTAAGGATCACCGCCGCCACGTTGGCCGCGCCCTTCTCCGCGACCGTGCGTTCCAGCGCCTCCACGTCGAGGTTCCCCTTGAAGGCGTCGAGCGCCTGCGGATCGAGGCCCACGGCCACGGGCAGGTCGATGGCCTCGGCCCCGCTGAACTCGATGTTGGCGCGCGTGGTGTCGAAGTGCGTGTTGCTGATGAACACCTTCCCCCTGCCGCCCAGGTGGCCGTAGAGCAGTCGTTCGGCGGCGCGGCCTTGGTGCGTGGGCAGGATGTGCGGCATGCCGGTGAGGTCCTTCACCTCGGCCTCGAAGCGCTCCCAGCTGCGTGCGCCCGCGTACGATTCATCCCCGCGCATCATCGCGGCCCATTGCTCGCTGCTCATCGCGCTGGTGCCGCTGTCGGTGAGCAGGTCGATGAGCACATCGTCACTGCGCAACAGGAACGGGTTGTAATGGGCGGCCTTCAGGAAGGCGGCTCGCTGATCCTCGGTGCTGAGCCGGATCGGCTCCACCATCTTGATCCGGAAGGGTTCGAACACGACGGGCTTCATGGGGCTCAAGGAAGGCGCGCTGCGCGGGGGAATACATGACGACCATCATCCTTGGACCGGTCCACCCGTTCGGATGCCGCTCATGTGATCGGACCGCGGGGGGCCCGCTTCCTCCGCATCTTGCCGCACCGATCACAGCCCGCATGGAACTCGTCATCAACGGCCTCAGCAAGACCTACGGCAACGGCGTGAAAGCGCTGGACAACGTGAGCCTCACCATCCCCACCGGCATGTTCGGCCTGCTGGGACCCAACGGCGCGGGCAAGAGCACCCTGATGCGCATCCTCGCCACGCTGCAGGAGGCGGACAGCGGCACGGCCGTCCTCGGCAGCATCGACGTGCTGAACGACAAACAGGCCGTGCGCCAGGTGCTGGGCTACCTGCCGCAGGAGTTCGGCGTGTACCCGCGGGTGAGCGCCTACGAGATGCTGGACCACATCGCCCTGCTGAAGGGTGTGGTGGACAAGGGGCCACGCAAGGAACTGGTGGAGGCCCTGCTGCACCGCGTGAACCTGTGGGAGCACCGCAAGCGGCGCATCAGCGGGTTCAGCGGCGGCATGAAGCAGCGCTTCGGCATCGCGCAATCGCTCATCGGTGATCCGAAGCTGATCATCGTGGACGAGCCCACCGCCGGCCTCGACCCCGGCGAGCGCAACCGCTTCTACAACCTGCTCACCGAGATCGGCGAGAACGTGGTGGTGATCCTCAGCACCCACATCGTGCAGGACGTGCAGGAGCTCTGCCGCAACATGGCGATCATCAACAAAGGGAAGCTGCTCTACGCCGGTTCGCCTGCCGATGCGCTCGCCGCCATGCGCGGCAAGGTGTGGGAAAAGGCGATCGGCAAGCATGAGCTGGAGCAGTACACGAACAGCCATGCGTTGATCAGCAACAAATTGGTGGCCGGCACGCCGATCATCCACGTGATGAGCGCGAGCGACCCCGGCGATGGATTCGCGAGCGCGGAACCGAGCTTGGAGGATGTGTTCTTCGGTGCCATCCACCGCAGCAACCGCGAAACCGCAGCCGCATGATCCTCCGCTTCTTCCTCTTCGAGGTGCGCTACTGGCTGCGACAGCCCATGGCGTACATCTTCATGTTCATCAACGCCCTGTTGGTGTTCGGGGCCACCAGTTCCGATACCGTCCAGATCGGCGGTGGCGTGGGCAGTGTCTGGAAGAACGCGCCGTACGTCGTGTACATCTTCTATGGGATCATGTCCTTCCTGGCGATGTTGATGGTGACGGCGTTCGTGAACGGCACGGCCATTCGCGACCACGTGAACAACACGGCACAGATCATCTTCTCCACCCCGATCTCCAAGTCCGGCTACTTGATCGGAAGCTTCCTGGGCAGCACCTTCGTGGCCACCCTGCCGCTTGTCGGTGTCACCATCGGCATGGTCGTTGGCAGTTGGATGCCATGGGTGGATGAGCTTCGCACCGGACCGAACCAGCTGCTTCCGCACGTGCAGGCCTTCCTGATCCTGGGGCTTCCGAACGTCCTCTTCTCCGCCGCGATCATCTTCGCCGTGGCCATCCTGCAACGGAGCACCATGGCCTCCTTCATCACGGCCATCGCACTCTTCGTGGGCTACTCCATTTCC
>Ga0073899_10003111_pt1 | contig 14802 bp, 11 predicted proteins | sample KloWWTmetaKNB5Ph_FD_88975 | JGI IMG/M metagenome (GOLD analysis project Ga0073899, IMG submission 88975) | Active sludge microbial communities from Klosterneuburg, Austria, studying microevolution and ecology of nitrifiers - Klosterneuburg... | ecosystem: Engineered > WWTP > Aerobic digester >...
CAAGCTGTGTTCGGGCTCCACCGTGCTGGCAGCAGCCGTGGCCCGCAGCGCGCTCAAGCTGATGGCCTACAAGGACGAATACGAGGTGGCCCGGCTGCACGCCGACGGCGAGTTCCTCGGGCGGATCGCCCGCCAGTTCGAGGGCGACTTCCGCGTGAAACTGCATCTCGCGCCGCCGCTGTGGGCGAGGATCGACCCCGCCACCGGCGAGCCGCGAAAATCGGCCTTCGGGCCGTGGATCCTGAAGGCCATGGCACTGCTCGCGAAGTTGAAGGGCCTGCGCGCCACGCCGTTCGATCCTTTCGGGTACTCGGCGCACCGGCGGGGCGAAAGACGCCTGATCGCGGAATACGAGGCGCTGGTCGACGAGATCGTCGCGCGGCTCGCGCCCGCGAACCTGGCGGTCGCGGTCGAGCTGGCCTCGCTGCCGGAGCACATCCGCGGATTCGGGCCGGTCAAGGAACGCCATCTTCGCCGCGTGGACGGCCAGAAAGTCCAGCTCCTGGCGCGCTTTCGCGACCCCATGGCCGCGGCAACGGCCGAGAAGGCGCAGGCCTGAGGCCCGATCAGGGCCGGGCGAGTCCCGGCCAGGCGAGCGTGTATTCGCCCGCGCCCAGGCTCAGCTCGGCCTCGGAACCGAAGGGCAGGGTGAGCTTGCGCGCGATGTGGCCGAAGGGCAGGCCGGTGAGCACCGGGCAGCCGACCAGGGCGCGGACCGTCTCCACCACTTCTGCCATCGAATAGGGGTAGCGCAGCGGATTGGCCGGCCGGCAGTCGTCGAAATCGCCGAAGAGGATCGCCGACTGGCGCGTGAGGACGCCCGCGAGGTGCAACTGCAGTAGCAGGCGTTCGATCGCGTAGGGCTGCTCGTCGATTTCCTCCACGTACAGGAGGCCGCCGTCGACCACGGGGAAGTAGGGCGTTCCCGCCAGGTGCGCGAGCAGGGACAGGTTGCCGCCCCAGAGCCGCCCGGTCACGGTTCCCCGGGGATAGGGGTGGTCGCAGGCGGCGGTATGGGCGTCTCGGCCGCCCCAGAGCGTCGCCTCGAAGTGTTCGCGCATGAATGCGTCCGGCTCGCCGTCGCCGAAATCCATCGCGACCATCGGGCCGTGGAAGGTCGTGAGACCGGCGCGCGACAGGGCGGCGCAATTGAATGCGGTGAAATCGGAGAACCCGACGAAGGCCTTGCGGCTCTCGGCCACGCGGGCCCAGTCGATCGCGGCAAGCAGGCGGCTTGCGCCGTAGCCGCCTCGCGCCGCGAGCATGATGTCGATCGAGGGGTCGTCCAGCAGGCGGTGGAAACCCGCGAGGCGCTCCGCGTCGGTGCCGGCGAAGTAGCGCCACTCGTTGCGCGTCTCGGGCGCCGTGACCACCCGGTGACCGGCGGCCTCGAGCCAGCCGATTCCCGCGTCCAGACGGGCAGCCTCGACGCGTCCCGAGAGGCAGAAGACGCCGATGGTGGCGTGGGCGGCCGGGGGCCGCGGACGCACCGGCGCGGGATCAGCCACGTTCGCGGTCGGGTTCTTCGAAGGCGATCAGATTGCCGTCGGGGTCGCGAACGGTGAATCCCCGCCTGCCGAGCCCGCCGACGCCCGGCGCGGCGACCACGTGGTCGCCGGGAGGCAGTTCCCGGAAGCGCTTGTCGATGTCGTGGATGTCCAGGTGGATGGCGGCACGGGGCTGCGCGCCATTCGCGGGGCTTCCCGGGCGTTCGGCGAGGACCACCTTCATCGCACCGCCGGAGAGGACCACGCCGCGGCCGGACGCGCAATCGCCCCACGCGGAAACCACGGACCACCCGAGCGTGTCGCGATAGAACGCGAGCGAGCGGTCGAAATCGCCGGGCTGGATGTGGAGGTGGTCGAACCGATCGATCATGGAACCCCGGGGTGTCAGGTCCGCTGCGCTTGCGCGTCGACGACGGCGACCGCCGTCATGTTGATGATACGCCGGACGGTTGCCGTCGGCGTGAGGACGTGCGCGGGCTTGGCCGCGCCGAGGAGAATGGGCCCGATGGTGATGCCGTCCCCGGAGGCGGTCTTCAGCAGGTTGAAGGAGATGTTGGCCGCATCCAGCGTCGGCATGATGAGGAGGTTCGCCTCGCCCTTCAGCCGCGAGCCCGGGAAGGCCACCTGCCGCACTTCCTCGGAAATCGCCGCGTCGCCGTGCATCTCCCCCTCGACCTCGAGATCGGGCATGCGCTCCCGGATGAGGGCGAGGGCGGCGCGCATCTTGGCCGCCGAGGGCGCGTTGCTGGTGCCGAAACTCGAATGCGAGAGGAGCGCCGCGCGCGGCACGAGGCCGAAGCGCTGGATCTCCTCGGCGGCGAGCTGCGTCATCTCGGCGAGCTGTTCCGGGGACGGGTCGTCGTTCACGTAGGTGTCGCAGATGAACACGGTGCGCCGGGGGACCATGAGGATGTTCATCGCGTAGTAGTTCTTCACGCCCGGACGAAGGCCGATCACCTGGTCCACGTAATGCAGGTGAAGCTTGTGCGTGCCGAAGGTGCCGCAGATCATGCCCTCGGCCTCGCCCTTGTGCATCATCATCGCGCCGATGAGCGTGTGCCGGCGGCGCATCTCGATCTTGGCGTAGGGCATCGACACGCCGCGGCGCTCCGTGAGGCGATGGTATTCGGTCCAGTAGTCGCGGTAGCGGGCGTCGCGCTCGGGGTTGACCACGTCGAAGTGCTCGCCCGCCTTCAGGCGCAGGCCGAATCGCTCGATCCGCTTGTCGAGCACCGCGGGGCGCCCGACGAGGATGGGCCGCGCGAGCTTCTCGTCCACCACCACCTGGACGGCGCGCAGCACGCGTTCGTCCTCGCCCTCGGCGTACACGATGCGCTGCGGCGCCGCCCTTGCCGCGGCGAAGACGGGACGCATGATGTAGCCGGACTTGTTGACGAACTCGTTCAGCCTCTGGCGGTAGGCGTCGAAATCGGCGATGGGGCTGGTCGCCACGCCGCTGTCCATCGCCGCCTTCGCGACGGCCGGGGCGATCTTCACGATCAGGCGCGGGTCGAAGGGTTTCGGGATCAGGTACTCGCGGCCGAAGCTGATCGATTCGTGCTGGTAGGCCATCGCGACGACGTCCGACTGCTCCGCCATCGCGAGATCGGCGATGGCGTTCACGGCCGCGAGCTTCATCTCCTCGTTGATCGTGGTCGCGCCCACGTCGAGCGCCCCGCGGAAGATGAACGGGAAGCACAGGACGTTGTTCACCTGGTTGGGGTAGTCCGAGCGGCCGGTGGCGATGATCGCGTCGTCGCGCACGGCCTTCACCTCGGCCGGCTGGATCTCGGGGATCGGATTGGCCAGGGCGAAGACGAGCGGGTTCGCGGCCATGCGCGCGACCATGTCGGGCTTCAGGACGCCGCCGGCGGAAAGGCCCAGGAACATGTCGGCGCCGCCGATGATGTCGCCCAGCGTTCGCGCGTCGGTCTTCTTCGCGTAGCGCGCCTTGTTCTCGTCCATGAGTTCCTGGCGGCCCTCGTAGACCACGCCCGCGACGTCGGAGACCCAGATGTTCTCCAGGCGAACGCCGAGCGCCACCAGCATGTCGAGGCAGGACAGGGCGGCCGCCCCCGCGCCCGACACGACGAGTTTCACCTCGCCGATCTTCTTGCCCACCACGCGTAGGCCGTTCACGATCGCGGCGCCGACGATGATCGCGGTGCCGTGCTGGTCGTCGTGGAAGACGGGGATGGCCAGGCGCTCGCGCAGCTTCTTCTCGATGTAGAAGCACTCCGGGGCCTTGATGTCCTCCAGGTTGATGCCGCCGAACGTGGGCTCGAGCGCGGCGATGATCTCGATCAGGCGGTCCGGATCGAGCTCGTTCACCTCGATGTCGAACACGTCGATCCCGGCGAACTTCTTGAAGAGGACGCCCTTGCCTTCCATGACCGGCTTGGCGGCGAGCGGGCCGATGTTGCCCAGGCCGAGGACAGCCGTGCCGTTGGTGACGACGCCGACCAGGTTTCCCCGCGCGGTGAGGTTTCTCGCCTCCGCCGGCGACTCCCGGATCGCCTCGCAGGCGAAGGCGACGCCCGGCGAATAGGCGAGCGCCAGGTCGCGCTGGGTGGCCAGGGGCTTGGTGGCCGCGATCTCGATCTTGCCCGGCCGGGGCTCGCGGTGGTAGTCGAGGGCGCTGGTCTTGAGATCGTCGAGCATGGCGCTAAACCCTTGAGCGGCTTGAAGTTTGTCGGAAGTCTAGCACGCAGGGCGAGCGCCGCCCGCGAGGGGCTTGACGAGACAGGTCGATATGACTAAACATATCGACATATAGGGGGCCACCATGAATCGAAACTACCTTCGGGCGATCCCGCGTGAATGGCGAAACCTGTCGCGGGTCTTCTCCGCCCTGGGGGACGAGCACCGCCAGCGGATCGTGCTCACCTTCGAGCCCGGCGAACGCCTGAACGTCGGGCAGATCGTCGAGGTGTCGACCCTGTCGCGAACCACCGTCTCGCACCACCTGCGCGTGCTTCGCGAGTCCGGCGTGCTGGGTTCGGAGAAGATCGGCAAGGAGGTCTGGTTCTGGCTCGACAAGGAATTCCTCCTGTCTTCCCTGGGCGCCGTGTGCGACTACCTGCGGGAGAAGGCGTGAACCGGCGCCGATTCCTCGGCGCGAGCGCTGCCGCGGCCGTGGCGTCGGCGCTCTCGGGATGCGAACTGAGCCTGGAGCAGGGGCTCTACAACGAATGCCGGCCTCCGGGCGGGCACCGCGTGCTGCGCGAGCGCCTCGTTCGCGCGGCCTTCGAGGGCATCGACGCGACCCGCGTGTGGGATTGCCACGCGCACCTCTTCGGCAACGGCCGCGCCGGCACGGGCGTCTATCTCAACCCCGGCTTCGACCGCCCGACCACGATCGCCGGCCGCGTGCGCCGCGCGATGTTCTTCAACGCGGCCTGCGGCGGCGAGGACGAGGAGCGCCTGGACCGGGCCGTCGTCGACCGCTTGGCGCACCTGGCCGAGGAACTCCCCGCCGGCGCGAAGGTGATGCTGCTTGCCTTCGATTTCACCCACGATCCCGACGGCACGCGCCGGGACGACCTCACGAGCTTCGCCATCGCCGACGCCTACGCCGCTCGCGTGGCCCGGGACCATCCCGAGCGCTTCGAGTGGATCGCCTCGGTGCATCCCTACCGTCGCGATGCCATCGCGGCCGTGGAGGCGGCGCACGCCGCGGGCGCCCGCGCCGTGAAGTGGCTTCCCCAGACGATGGGGATCGATCTCGCGCACGAGCGCTCGCTCGCGTTCTACGGCGCGCTGCGCCGGCTCGGGCTTCCGCTGCTCGTCCACGTCGGGGAGGAGCGGGCGGTGGAGGGCGCGGGAAGGCACGATCTCGGCAGTCCGCTCGCCCTGCGCCATCCGCTCGGGGCCGGGGTCCGGGTGATCGCCGCGCATTGCGCCACCCTGGGCGAGAGCCCGGACCTGGATGCGGAGCCCGATCCGGCGAAGTCCCCGCGGGTTCGCAACTTCGACCTCTTCGCGAGGTTGATGGGCGAGGCGCGCTACCGCCATCTCCTGCACGGCGACCTGTCGGCCGTGACGCAGTCGAACCGCGCGGGGTCGCTCCCCGCGATCATCGGCGCGGCCTCGTGGCACGATCGCCTCCTGAACGGCAGCGACTACCCGCTGCCGGGCATCATGCCGCTCTACTCGATTCGCGGCTTCGCGCGCGTCGGGATGATCGAGGAGGCGGCGGTCCCGGTCCTGCAGGAGTTGCGCCAGGTGAATCCCCTCGTCTTCGATTTCGTCCTGAAGCGCTCGATCTCCTGGCATGGCGCGCGCCTGCCCGCGGCCGTCTTCGAGACGCGGCGCTTCTTCGATCCGGCGATCGCGAAGCCATGACGGCAACCTCGGGCAACCAGTTCTCCCTGCTCCGGGAGCGGCGCTTCGCGCCGTACTTCTGGACGCAGTTCCTCGGCGCCGCGAACGACAACCTGTTCAAGTTCGCGTTCACCCTGCTCGCCACGTTCCACGCCGCGCAGTGGGGCGGGATGGACCCGGCCACCGCCGGCTTCCTGATCGGCGCCATCTTCATCGCCCCCTTCGTCCTCTTCTCGGCCACGTCCGGGCAGATCGCCGACAAGGTCGAGAAGGGCCGCCTGATCCGCTTCGTGAAGGACTTCGAGATCGTGGTGATGGCCGTCGCGGCCGCCGGGTTCCTCACGCAGAACGCGATGCTGCTCTACGCCTGCGTGTTCCTGATGGGCCTGCACTCGACGCTCTTCGGGCCGGTGAAGTACTCGTACTTGCCGCAGCAACTGACGGCGGCCGAACTCACCGGCGGCAACGGCATGGTCGAGATGGGCACGTTCGTGGCGATCCTCGCGGGCACCATGGCCGGGGGCGCGCTGATCGGCCACCGGGTCGACGGGCCGCTCCTCGTGGCCGCGGCGACCGTGACCGCCGCGATCGCCGGCCGGTTCGTCGCGAGCTACATCCCGCTGTCGCCGGCGCCGGCGCCGGACCTGCGCATCAACTGGAACCCGTTCAGCGAAACCTGGCGGAACCTGCAGGTGGCGCGCGGCAACCGCGCCGTCTTCCTGTCCATGCTCGGCATCTCCTGGCTCTGGTTCTGCGGCTCGATCTTCCTCACCTCGTTCACCCCGTTCACCCGCGAGGTGATCGGCGGCTCCGAGGAAGTCGTGACGGTCCTGCTCGCGGTCTTCTCCGTCGGCATCGGCCTGGGCTCGCTCGCCTGCGAGAAGCTCTCGGGGCGGAAGGTGGAAATCGGCCTGGTGCCGTTCGGCTCCTTCGGCATGACGGTCTTTTCCGTGGACCTGTGGTTCGCGAGCCGGGGGCTCGTGCCGGCGGGCGGCATCGGCGTGGGCGCCTTCCTCGCGCAGCCCGCCTACTGGCGTCTGGTCGCCGACCTGTTCCTGCTCGCCCTGTTCAGCGGCTTCTACAGCGTGCCCCTCTACTCGGTGATCCAGAGCCGCTGCGAGGCGAGCCACCGGGCGCGGATCATCGCCGCGAACAACATCATGAATGCGCTCTTCATGATCGTGGCGGCGCTGCTGTCGGCGGGACTGCTGCGGGCGGGGCTCACGCTGCCGCAGCTCTTCCTCGTCGTGGGCCTCCTCAACGTGATCGTGGCCGCCTACATCTACACGCTCGTTCCCGAGTTCCTCATGCGGTTCCTGTGCTGGCTGCTGGTCCACGGCGTCTATCGCGTCGACAAGCAGGGCCTCGAGCACATTCCGGAGGAGGGGCCGGCCGTGATCGTCTGCAACCACGTGAGCTTCGTCGATGCCCTGGTGGTGCTCGCCTCGAGCCCGCGGCCGATCCGCTTCGTGATGGACCACCGGATCTTCCGCATCCCGGTGCTCTCGTTCGTCTTCCGGACCGGCAAGGCGATCCCGATCGCCTCGGCCCGGGAAGACGAGCGGCTGCTGAACGAGGCCTACGAGAGGATCGCGCAGGCGCTCGAGGAGGGCGAGCTGGTGGGGATCTTCCCCGAGGGGCGAATCACCGAATCGGGCGAGTTGAACGCCTTCAAGGGCGGCATCCGGCGGATCGTGGAACGCACGCCCGTGCCCGTCGTGCCCATGGCGCTCTCGGGGCTTTGGGGGAGCTTCTTCAGCCGCCTGGGCGGGCGAGCGATGACGCGGCCCTTCCGGCGCGGGATATTCTCGCGGATCGGTCTGTCGGTGGGGGCGCCGGTGGAACCGGCCCACGCCACGCCCGAAGCCTTGCGGGCGCGGGTCCTGGAACTGCGGGGAGAACGGCGCTAGGCGCCAGGGGAGAGCGGCAATGTGGTTCGTCGGCCTGGTGGTCGGACTGGTGATCGGCGGCGTGCTGGGTGAGGCGCCGGGGGCGATCGCGGGCGCATTTCTCGGCTGGCTGGTCGGTTTCGTGATCGCCTCGCAGCGGCGCGCGGCACCTGCGCAAGGGGCGTCTCCCGCGGCGGGTGCCGAACGCATCGCGCGGCTCGAGAAGCGACTGGAGCAGGTCGAACGCCGGCTCGCGAAACTCGACCCTCACGATGGGCAGGCCGCGACCGCGGAAGACGCCGTCGCGAAGCCCTTCGCGACTTCGCGGCCAGCGGGCGCGGATGCGGGTGCCGAAGTGCTCGCGCCCATCGACCCCGTGGTTCAGGCGACGGACACCTCCGCCCCGCCGACCGCGGAGGTGAAGTCCGCGGTCGGGTCGGCGACCGCCGGGGAAGCGCCGCCGCCGGCGGCGAGAGCGCCCGCGGCGCCGAATCCGATCGTCGCGTGGCTGACCGGGGGCAACACCATCGCGCGGGTGGGCGCGATCATTCTCTTCTTCGGCGTCGCCTTCCTCGTGAAGTACGCCGCCGACCACCGCCTGCTGCCGATCGAGCTGCGGCTCTCCGCGGTTGCGGGAGGCGCCTTGGCGCTGCTCGCCGCGGGATGGCGGATGCGGGACGCGCGCCGCGGCTACGCGCTCACGCTGCAGGGCACGGGCGTCGGGCTCTTCTATCTCACGATGTTCGGCGCCTTCCGCCTCTACCAGCTCCTGCCGGCGGAGGCGGCATTCGGGCTGCTGGTGGCCACGGCGGGCCTTTCCGCGGTGCTCGCGGTGAAGCAGGATGCGATGGCGCTCGCGATGATCGGCACCGCCGGCGGATTCCTGGCGCCGGTGCTCACCTCGACGGGCGGCGGCAGCCACGTGGCGCTCTTCGGCTACTACGCGGTGCTGAACGCCGGCATCCTCGCGATCGCTTGGCAAAGGTCGTGGCGGGCGCTGAACCTGCTCGGGTTCGCGTTCACCGCCGGCATCGGGTTGCTCTGGGGACTCGATCACTATCGCGTCGAGCACTACGCGTCGACGCAAGGCTTCCTCGTCCTCTTCTTCCTGATCTACGTCGCCATAGGGGTGATCCAGGGATCGCGGCAGGCTTCGCGGATCGCGCGCTATGCCGACGGCACGCTCCTCTTCGGAACGCCGCTCGTCGCCTTCGGCTTCCAGTCGGCGATGCTCGAGGACTCGCGCTTCGCCCTCGCCGGCAGCGCCGTGGCGGTGTCGGCCTTCTATCTCCTGCTGGCCCGGTGGCTCCACCGCCGGCGGCGGGAGCCATTGCACCTGATGGTGGAAATCCTCCTCTCGCTGGGCGTCGTCTTCGCCACGCTGGCGATCCCGCTCGCCCTCGACGCGCGCTGGACCTCGGCGGCCTGGGCGCTCGAAGGGCTGGGGATCGTCTGGGCCGGGGCGCGCCAGGGGCGCCGGCTTGCGAGGGCATTCGGCGTCGCCCTGCAGGTGCTCGCGGGAATCGCCTTCCTGAAGGCGCTCTCCGACGGCGGACTCGGCGACTTCCCGGTGATGAACGGCGCGTTCATCGGCGCGTTCCTGATCGCGCTGGCGGGCGTCTGGTCGAACCGCCTGCTGACGCGCCTGGGCGAGGAGGCGACGGCGCTCGAGCGCGCCGCGCTGCCGCTGCTCTTCGCATGGGGACTGGGGTGGTGGCTCGCGGCCGGCGCGAACGAGATCGACCGCTTCCTCCCGGGTTCGAGGTGGAGCGCCGGGGCCGCCTTCCTCGGCGCGACGGTACTCGCGTTCAGCGCACTGAGCGAACGCCTCGCGTGGCCCCATGCCGCCTGGCCTTCGTGGGGGCTTGCGCCGGCGCTTTCTTGGCTGGCCGCGCTCGCCGTGGTCGACGATGCGAGCCTCGCGGCGAACTTCGGGTGGCTCGCCTGGCCTTTCGCGTTCCTCGTCCACGGGCGGGTCCTGCGCCGTCACGAGGACGCAATCGCGGCGGCCTGGCTGGGCGCCCTGCATGCGATCGGGTTCCTGCTCGCGGCCGCCATCGGCGCCTGGGAACTGCACCGGCTGGCGGGCGTGCAGGGGCTCGGGCGAAGCGCATGGTCGGTCGCCGCGGCGATGACGGTGCCTGCGCTCGCGCTGGTCGGGCTCTGCACCGCGAGGATCGGCGATCGCTGGCCGGTGAAACGATTCCCGGTGGCCTACCTGGTCCACGCGGCGACGACGGTCGTCGTGGCCCTCTGGCTGTGGACCTTCTACGCGAACGCCACGCACGACGGCCGCAGCGAGCCCCTGCCGTATCTGCCGGTGCTGAATGCGATCGATCTCGGCCACCTGCTGGCGCTCGCGGCCGTGGCCGCCTGGCTGCTCGCCCTGCGCCGCGCGCGGATCGCGATGCCGTTCGGTCGCAACGCGATGCTCGCGGCGGCGGCCGTCGCGGTGTTCGCCTGGCTGAACGCGATCCTGCTGCGCACGATCCACCACTGGGCCGGCATCGCCTACGATCTCGACGTGATGCTGCGCTCCGTGCTGGTCCAGGCCGCGTTGTCGCTCTTCTGGACGCTCCTCGCGCTGGTGCTCATGTTCACCGCGACGCGCAAGGGCTGGCGCATGGTGTGGGTCGCCGGCGCCGCCCTGATGGCGGTCGTCGTGGTGAAGCTCTTCCTGGTCGACCTGTCGCACATCGCGGGCCTGGAGCGCATCGTGTCGTTCATCGGGGTGGGTCTGCTGATGCTGCTGGTGGGCTACCTCGCGCCGGTTCCTCCCCGGCAGGAGACCCGGCCATGAGGCTTGCCGCCTGCGCGATAGCGCTGGTCGCGCTTGCCGCCGCGGCCGAGTCGCCGCGGGATTTCCGCCGCGCGATGCCGCTCCTGCCGTCGGGAGCGGAGGGCCTGCAGCGGGTGGAACTGACGATCGACGTTCACCGGGGCGCGGCGCGCGCCGATCTGGGGGACCTGCGCCTCTTCAACGGCGGGGGGGAGCGCCTGCCCTTCGCTTTCGCGGGGGAGCCGGCGCCATCGCCGCCGCCGACCTCGACGACGGTCCTGCCGCTTTTTCCGATCCGCGGGCCGGCTTCGGCGGCGGTGGCGGGCGTCGACCTGCGGATCCGTCAGCGCCCGGACGGCACCCTCATCGCGTTGCGGACCAAGCCCTCGGCCCCGACGGACAAGGGCCCGGTCGTTGCCTGGATCGCAGACGCGACTCGACTCGATGACCCCCTTCGAAGCCTGCGATTTTCCTGGGCCGCGCCGTCCGAAGGCGTCGTGGGCCGCTTGCGAGTGGAGGCGGGCGACGACCTCGTCTCCTGGCGGACGGTGGCGGCGCAGGCGCCGATGGTCGACCTCTCCCACGGCGGCGAGCGGGTGAGGCAGGACACGGTCGAGGTGCCGGGCGTGCGCGCGAAATACCTTCGATTCACCTGGCTCGGGCCCGCGCTCGCGCTCGAGTCCGTCGTCGCGGAAACGCTCGGCGGCGCCGCGCCGCGGCCCTTGCGGGACATCTCCGTCGAGGCCGGCCCGGGCGAGAGCGGCGGCGAGCTCTTCTTCGCCGTGGAGGCGCGAGTGCCGGTCGAGCGCCTTCGCATCCACCTGCCGCAGGCGAACAGCGTCGTTCCCGTGCGGATCGATTCGCGCGACGATCCGAAGTCGGATTGGCGACCGGCCGCGAGCGCGACGGTCTACCGCATTCGTCGCGACGGCACGCAGATCGCCTCGCCGCCGATCGCGATCGCACCGCGCGCGCACCGGTACTGGCGCGTCACCGCCGACCAGCGCGGCGGCGGCTTCGGCGAAGGCAAGGTCGTGCTGGAACTCGGCTGGCACCCGCGACAAGTCGTCTTCGCCCTGCGGGGCGAGGGGCCGTTCGAGCTGGCAGTCGGCAACGCGAGGTCGGCGCCGGCCGCCTATCCGATCACGACCCTCATGCCCGACTACCGGCTCCACGACGAATTCACCCTGCCGGCGGCGAGCCTCGGGGCGATGTCGGTGCGGGCTGGCGCCGAGGGCGCGGGCTTCGCGCAGTGGCTGGAGGATGCCGACGGAAGACGCGCGATGCTCTGGGCGCTCCTGTTCGCCGGGGTGGCATTGCTCGCGGCGATGGCCTGGAGACTCGCGCGCCAGGTGAAGGCCGCCTCGGGAGGCGCCGGAGCGCCCGCCGGACGTGACGGAACGCCCGGACCGGGAGGCGGCGCGTGATAGACTTCGAGGCCATTTCGCAGGTCTGCTGAACGATGTCCGGCAACACCCTCGGCACCCTTTTCACGGTCACCACCTTCGGCGAGTCCCACGGGCCCGCGATCGGCTGCGTGGTGGACGGCTGCCCCCCGGGAATGGCGCTTGCCGAGTCCGACATCCAGCCCGAACTCGACCGGCGCAAGCCGGGCACCTCCCGGCACGTGACGCAGCGGCGCGAGGAAGACCGCGTCCAGATCCTGAGCGGGGTCCACGAAGGGCTCACGACGGGGACGCCGATCGCGCTCCTCATCGCGAACGAGGACCAGCGCAGCAAGGACTACGCGAAGATCGCCCGGAGCTTCCGCCCCGGCCATGCCGACTACACGTATCTGCAGAAATACGGCCTGCGCGATCCGCGCGGTGGCGGTCGTTCCTCGGCCCGGCTCACGGCGCCGGCCGTGGCGGCGGGGGCGATCGCGAAGAAATGGCTCCGGGAACGGTTCGGCGTCACCATTCGCGGCCACCTCACCCAACTCGGCCCGAACGTGATCGCCTTCGAGTCGTGGGAATACGTGGACACCAACCCGTTCTTCGCGGCCAACCGGACGATGGTCCCGGCGCTCGAGGCGTTCATGGACCGCTTGCGCAAGTCGGGCGACTCCTGCGGGGCGCGCCTCGCGGTGGTCGCGAGCGGCGCGCCGCCGGGCTGGGGAGAGCCCCTCTATGGTCGGCTGGACGCCGATCTCGCGCAGGCCCTGATGGGCATCAACGCCGTGAAGGGCGTCGAGATCGGCGCGGGCTTCGCGGCCGTCTCGCAACTGGGAACGGAGCATTCCGACGAGATGTCGCCGGAAGGCTTCCTGTCGAACCACGCCGGCGGCATCCTGGGCGGAATCTCCACGGGCCAGGACATCGTCGCCGCCATCGCGATCAAGCCGACCTCGAGCATCCGCCTCGCGCGGCGAACCGTGGACGTGGAAGGACATCCGGCCGCCATCGAGACCCATGGCCGCCACGATCCCTGCGTCGGCATTCGCGCCACGCCGATCGCCGAGGCCTTCATGGCCCTCGTCCTCGCCGATCACGCATTGCGCCATCGCGCGCAGAACGCGGACGTCGACTGCGCCACGCCGCGCATCCCGGCGGCGGCTGCGACGGTCCCGGGCAAGCTCGCCTCGCCCTTGGAGGACCCCGATCCGCAGGAGGCCTGAGGCGCAAGGGCGGCGACGGGCGCGGGTTATAATTTCGCCTTGCCCGACAAGACCATGAACGCGCTCACGCTCTACGACAAGCTCTGGAAGTCCCACCTCGTGCACGAGGAGGCGGACGGGACTTCGCTCATCTATGTCGACCGGCATCTCGTTCACGAGGTGACGAGCCCGCAGGCGTTCGAGGGACTCGCCATCGCCGGGCGCAAGCCGTGGCGGATCGGCTCGGTCGTGGCCACGGCGGACCACAACGTGCCCACGCGCAACCGGAAGGACGGCATCGCGGACCCGATCGCGCGGCTTCAGGTGACCACGCTCGACCGCAACGTCGAGAAATTCGCCGTGCCGGTCTACTTCGGCATGACGGACGCCCGGCAGGGCATCGTCCACGTGATCGGGCCGGAGCAGGGCGCGACGCTGCCGGGCATGACGGTGGTGTGCGGCGACTCCCACACCAGCACCCATGGCGCCTTTGCCGCGCTCGCGTTCGGCATCGGCACGAGCGAGGTCGAGCACGTGCTCGCCACGCAGTGCCTGCTTGCCCGCAAGGCAAAGACGCTGCGCATCGCGGTCGAGGGCGCGTTGCCGGCGGGCGTATCGGCGAAGGACGTCGTGCTCGCGGCGATCGGGAAGATCGGCACCGCGGGCGGCACGGGGCATGCGATCGAGTTCGCCGGCTCCACGATCGGCTCGCTCTCGATGGAAGGCCGCATGACGGTCTGCAACATGGCGATCGAGGCGGGCGCGCGCGCGGGCATGGTCGCGGTGGACGAGGCCACGATCTCGTACCTCAAGGGGCGCCCGTTCGCGCCGGCCGGCGAGATGTTCGACCGGGCGGCGGCCTACTGGAGGACGCTCGTCTCCGACCGGGGCGCGAAATTCGACCGCGAGGTCGCGATCGACGCGGCGCAGCTTCTGCCCCAGGTGACCTGGGGCACGTCGCCGGAGATGGTGGTCTCGATCGAGGACCGCGTGCCCGATCCCGCGCAGGAGAAGGACCCCGTTCGCCGCGAGGCGATGGAGCGCGCGCTGGAATACATGGGACTCGATCCGAGGACGCCGATGACCGACATCGCGATCGACAAGGTGTTCATCGGCTCCTGCACGAATTCGCGCATCGAGGACCTGCGCGCGGCCGCCGCCGTGGTGCGCGGCCGGCGGGTCGCGGGCAGCGTGAAGCTCGCGATGGTCGTTCCCGGCTCGGGACTGGTGAAGCGCCAGGCCGAGCACGAAGGCCTCGACCGGATATTCCTCGATTCGGGGTTCGAGTGGCGCGATCCGGGCTGCTCGATGTGCCTGGGCATGAACGACGACAGCCTCTCGCCAGGCGAACGCTGCGCGTCCACCTCGAACCGGAACTTCGAAGGCCGCCAGGGTGCCGGCGGCCGCACGCACCTGGTGAGCCCCACGATGGCCGCCGCCGCCGCGCTGGCGGGGCGATTCGTGGACGTGCGCCGACTCGATTGAAGCGGAGACAGACCATGATCCGGATATTCCTCGCGCTCGTCGCCGCGTTCGCGCTCGCGGGCTGCAATACCGTCGAAGGCCTCGGCAAGGACATCAAGAAAGGCGGAGAGGCGATCGAGAAGGCCGCGGACAAGAACAAGTAGCCTTCAGCGAAGCTGCGGGCGTCGGGAACGTCGTTCGAGCGGACGACAAGTCGCCGCTCAACGCCGGCAGGCGTCGGGA
>Ga0073899_10003112_pt1 | contig 14801 bp, 10 predicted proteins | sample KloWWTmetaKNB5Ph_FD_88975 | JGI IMG/M metagenome (GOLD analysis project Ga0073899, IMG submission 88975) | Active sludge microbial communities from Klosterneuburg, Austria, studying microevolution and ecology of nitrifiers - Klosterneuburg... | ecosystem: Engineered > WWTP > Aerobic digester >...
ATCGGGATCGAACTCGTAGGGTGAATGATCGGCGCCTTCGAGTTCGATCCCGATCGAATAGTCATTGCAGCGTTCGCGTCCGGCCCACGACGACACGCCGGCATGCCAGGCCCTGCGCTGGAACGGGACGTATTGCACGATCTCGCCGCTGCGTCGGATCAGCAGGTGCGAGGACACCCGCAGGTCCGCCACCTCGGGGAAGTACGGATGGACGTCGGACGGCAGCACGTTGGTGAACAACTGGTCGATCCAGGGTCCGCCGAACTCGCCGGGCGGCAGGCTGATGCCGTGCACGACGATCAGATCCGGCTCGACGCCCTGCGGCCTTGCGTCGCAGTTAGGCGAAGGCGCCTGGCGGGCCAGCTCGAGCAGGCCGCGATCCGTGTCGATCGCGAATCGTGCGGCCGGTAGATTCGCAGGGCATTGTCGTCGCATCACCCACATGATGCCCTAAAATCCCTCCATGACGTCCAGCCCACCCGACCGCCCCCTGCACCCGCTCGCCGAACGCGATCTGCGGGTCGTCTGGCACCCCTGCACGCAGATGAAGGACCACGAGTGGTTGCCGCTGACCCCGATCGAGCGGGGCGAGGGAGCCTGGCTGTACGGCTACGACGGCCGGCGCTACCTCGACGCCATCAGTTCCTGGTGGGTCAACCTCTTCGGCCATGCCAACCCGCGCATCAACGCGGCCATCACCGCCCAGCTCGGCAGGCTCGAGCACGTGATCCTGGCGGGATTCACCCATGAGCCTGCGGTGCAGCTGGCCGAAAGACTGACCCGCCTCGCGCCGCCAGGCCTGACGCGCTGCTTCTACGCGGACAATGGCTCGAGCGCGATCGAAGTCGCGCTCAAGATGAGCTTTCATTACTGGCGCAACCAGGGCCGGTCGCACAAGCAGCGCTTCATCACCCTGTCGAACAGCTATCACGGCGAGACGCTCGGCGCGCTGGCCGTCGGCCACGTCGAACTGTACCGCGAAATCTACCAGCCGCTGCTGATGGACGTGATGACCGCACCTTCGCCCGATGCGTACGCGCGCGAAGCCGGCGAAACCGCCGAGGACTGCGCACTTCGCGCCATCACGGCGATGGACGAGCTGCTGGCCCGACACGCCGACGAAACCTGTGCCGTGATCGTCGAACCGCTGGTGCAGTGCGCCGCCGGCATGCGCATGCATGCTCCGCTGTACCTGCAGCTGCTGCGCGAGACCTGCGACCGGCACGGAGTGCACCTGATCGCCGACGAAATCGCGGTCGGCTTCGGCCGCACCGGCACGCTGTTCGCCTGCGAACAGGCCGGCATCACGCCGGACTTCATCTGCCTGTCGAAGGGCCTGACCGGTGGCTACCTGCCGCTCTCGGCCGTGCTGACCAGCGACGACGTCTACGGAGCCTTCTACGACGAGTACACAGGGCAGCGTGCGTTCCTGCATTCGCACAGCTACACCGGCAACGCGCTTGCCTGCACGGCGGCGCTCGCCACGCTCGACATTTTCGAAGCTGACGGCGTGATAGAGCGTAATCGTGCCCTCGCCGCGCATCTCGGTCGCCGCGCGCGCGAGCTACTCGGTGATCTGGAGCACGTGGCCGAAGTCCGCCAGTGCGGCATGATCGTCGCGGCCGAACTCGCCCGTGGCGCCGACCGCAACCGTCCGTTCGACTGGCGCGAGCGGCGCGGCTTGCGCGTCTACCGCCACGGGCTCGAACACGAGGCGCTGCTGCGTCCGATCGGCAACGTCGTCTACTTCATGCCTCCCTACGTGATCACTCCCGGCGAGATCGACGCCCTGGTGCTCACGGCACGGGACGGCATCGTGGCGGCCACGTGCGACTGACGCGCGTCTTCGTCGCTTCGCCGCTGACACCGGATGCGGACGTGAACCTGCCCGCTGCGGCGGCCAACCACGTCGCCCGTGTGCTGCGACTGCGTGCAGGTGCGGCGATCGTCGCGTTCGACGGCAGCGGCGACGACTATCGCTGCGAAATCGTCGCGGTCGAAGGCGTTAGCGTGCGCGTGCGGGTGGGGCCTCGTTCGCCGGGGCTGCCCGAGTCGCCCCTGCGCATCACGCTGGTGCAGGCCGTCTCGCGCGGCGAAACCATGGACTGGACGCTGCAGAAGGCGACCGAGCTCGGCGTGCACACGATCGTGCCGGTGCTCTCCGCGCGCAGCGTCGTGCGCCTCGACGACAGGCAGGCGGAGAGCAAGCTGCGGCACTGGCGGGCCATCCTGGCGGGGGCCTGCGAGCAGTGCGGGCGCAGCATCGTGCCGGAAATCCGCCAGCCGCAGGAGCTGTCGCGATACCTCGCCTCGTCCGCCCGCGAAGGACAGCGTTTCGCGCTGAGCCCGACCGGACCCGCCTCGCTGGCGGGTCTGACCAGCGTGGGGGGGCGCGTTAAACTGCTGATCGGGCCGGAAGGCGGGCTAGACGACGCCGAACTCGAACGCGCGGCCACGGCGGGTTTCGCGCCCGTCCGGCTCGGACCGCGTGTGCTGCGCACGGAAACGGCCGGCATCGTCGCGCTGGCGGTGCTGCAGGCGACGTGGGGCGATCTGGTCTAGCGGTCGCAAGCCGCGTGCGGCCGATTCGCGACACACGGCGCCCGGTACAACCCGGCGCCGTCCCTGCACTCAGGCGCGGGTCTCTTCGGCGATCATGCCTTCGAGCTGCTCGAAGTCCGGAATCAGCGGCGCCTCGTTGACCATCTTCACCTGCCCGATCACGGGCATGCGTTCACCGAAGCTGCGCGAGTCGTCGGCATGGACGACGTCCGGCGTCAGCCGCACGAGTTGCGGAAAGCCCTGCGTCAGCACGGCGAAACTGCCACCCGTCTGGTTGGTGATTCCCTGCATGACGACGATGCGGGTGCGGCCGCTCGTGCGCGGCAATGCCTTGCCGCAGGTGGCCTCGAAAGACACCAGCGGGACGCGACGGCCGCCCCATGCGATCGTGCCGAGGTACCACGGCGGGGCACCGTCCATCGGGGTAGGCGCCTGGTAGTTGATGACCTCGGTGACGCACGAGCGGGGCAGCAGCAGGCGATCGTCCGCCAGCGGCACCAGCAGGCAATAGATCTCGTGATCAGCCCCGCCGGTGCTGCTCGTCGTCGTGCCGGAACCCATGCTCACGCTCCTGTCCCCGTCCGCGGCTCCTTCACGGCAGCCTCCTTCGCGCCAGCACGAGTGGCTCGATCGCGTCCAGCAACTGGCTTTCCTGGTACGGTTTGCCGAGGTAATCGTCCACACCCAGTTCGATCGCCCGGGCACGGTGCTTGTCGCCTACTCGCGACGTGATCATGATGATCGGGACGTCGGCGAGCCGCGCGTCGCTGCGCACGTGCGCTGCGACCTCGTAGCCGTCCATGCGCGGCATTTCGATGTCGAGCAGGATCACGTCGGGCACGTGCTCCTGCAGCAGGGACAGCGCTTCCACGCCGTCCTTCGCGGTGAGCACGCGCATGCCATTGCGCTCGAGCAGGCGCTGCGTGACGCGACGCACCGTGATCGAATCGTCGACCACCATCGCGAATATGCGGTCGTCGTGCACCGAGCGCGCGGACTCGGCCGCGCGGGCCCGCCACTCGGAACGGACCAGCGTGCCCATGTCGAGGATGACCACGATGCGACCGTCGCCAAGGATGGTCGCGCCGGAAATGCCACGGATACCCGCGATCTGCGGCCCGACGGGCTTGACGACGATTTCGCGGCTGCCGATCAGTTCGTCCAGCACCAGCGCCGTCGAATGCTCGCCGGCGCGTACCAGAATGACGGGCAGCGCCACCTCGGTCTCGGGGAGGAGCGAGGGCCCGCTGCCGACGAACACGCCCAGGTGCTGGAACCGGTACTGCTGGCCGCCGTATTCGAACGTGGCCGGCTCCTCGTCCAGGTGGCGCTGAATTTCGGTGCGCGTAAGGCGTGCAACGCCTTCGACCGTGGCCATCGGCAGCGCGAACAGCTCGTCATGGGCCCGCACGATCAGCGCCTGCGTGATTGCGAGCGTGAATGGCAGGCGGATCGTGAAGCGAGCACCCGCGCCGCGCTTCGATTCGATGAACAGCGCACCGCCGAGCTTCTTGATCTCGGTGGCGACGACGTCCATGCCGACCCCGCGGCCAGCCTGTTGCGTCAGTCGATCTGCCGTGCTGAACCCAGGCTCGAGGATCAGCTGCAACGACTCCTCGTCGGTCAGCTCCATGCCGGGCTGCAGCAGGCCCATCTGCCGCGCCTTCGCGTGAATGGCCGCGACATTGAGGCCGGCGCCGTCGTCCTCGACGGCGATCACCACCTCGGCGCCCTCACGCTGCACCTTCAGCGTGACGTGACCCGTCTCGGGCTTGCCGACTGCGACGCGCTCCGCCGGTGCTTCGAGGCCGTGGACCACGGCATTGCGCAGCATGTGCTCGAACGGCGGCAGCATGCGCTCGAGCACCTGCCGGTCGAGCTCGCCGGACGCGCCCTCCACGATCAGCTCGGCCTTCTTGCCCGCTTCGGTCGCGGCCTGCCGCAGCAATCGGGTGAGACGATGCACGTGCCGCTGGAACGGCACCATGCGCGTGCGCATCAGGCCGTTCTGGACTTCGGTGACGACGCGGCCCTGCTGCTGCAGCAGGTTCTGCGTGTCCCGGTTGAGCTGGGCAAGCAGCCCCTCGATACTGGCGACGTCACTGACGGACTCGGCCAGGGCGCGCGAGAGCTGCTGGATGTTCGAATACCGATCGAGTTCGAGCGGATCGAAATCGGTGCGGTGCACCTGGTCGTCCGTCTGATGCCTGTGGAGGACCTGTGCCTCGGTCTCCATTTCGAGCTTGCGCAGCTGTTCGCGCAGTCGCGTGACCGTGCGGTCGAGCTCGGCGAGGTTGAACTCGATCGAGGTCATCTGCTGCTCAATACGCGCGCGGAAGATGCTCACTTCGCCCGCGTTGTTCAGCAGGTCGTCGAGCAGGTCCGCATCGACACGCGCCAGTTCGCCGCGCTCCGTTGGCGCGACGGGTTCGCGCCCCGGCAACACCGGCGCCTGCGCCGTTGCAGCGACTTCGAACGCGGCAGGCAACTGCGACGGGGTCGGCACCACGAACGGCGCAGGTGCGGCGGGCGCTGCGACCGCGGCAGCCACCGCCGGCAGCTCGATCGGCAATTCGACCGGTGGCGCGGGCTCGATGGCGGTGGGCGGCTCGACCCTGGGCTGCTCGATTTCTGCCGCAACCACCGCAGCCGCTGCAGGCGGTTCGACCGCCTCGGCAACAACGGACGGTTCCGCCGGTGTCTCGACTGCAAGCTCGATGAGCTCGGCAGGCGGCGCACTCGGTCCGACCGCCGACACCGGCTCCACGGGCGCAACAGTCACTGGCACCACTGCCAGCCCCCGGATCTGCAGGATGAGATCCCGCGCCGACGGCAGGCGCTGGCCCGAGTTGGCCATCTCGCGCATCCGGTGCAACTCGTCGAGCGAGCGTTGCAGCACGTCAAACGCAGTGGCATCGGCCGTCGAAGTGCCCGATTCGATCGCGGCCAGGAACGATTCGACCTCGTGACTCAGGTCGCCCATGGCGCGGATACCCGCCATGCGGGCGCCGCCTTTGAGCGTGTGCAGCAGTCGCTTGAGCTCGGTGAGCTGTGCGTGGTCGGCTCGATCGGCCCGCCAGCGTCCGAACGCAGCCTCGGACTGTTCGAGCAGCTCGGTTGCTTCCTCGCCGAAGATCGCCGCGATGTCGGCGTCGAAGTCCTCGCCGCAACCGGGTTCCTCGTCCGCCGACACTGGCAGGTTGACCGGCGGCGCGGCCGGTTCGGCCGGTTCGGCCGGCGCGATGGGTGCCAGGTCCAGCCTCGCGGCCGACGCTTCGTGTGGAGCCGTGTGGTCGATGTCCGGTTCGTACGAACGCAGCGCGTCGTCGGTCATTTGCGGCAGCGCCGGGTCCGTAAGTTCCTCGCTCGACATGGCCGCGGCATCGTCGATGATCACGGACAGGTCCGGCGCGGCCGGCATGCCCGGCTGCCAGGTCTGCGCCAGCGTTCGCTCCGCAGCAGCGGCAAGCCGCGCGAGCTCCGCGTCGAGCTGCAGGTCCAGCGCCAACCAACCTGCCGTCAGGCGCGTCTGCTCGGGGAAGAAACCGGTGTTCTCATCGACGTGCTCGGACACTGTCTCGAGCAACCGCACGGTGTCGTGCAGCAACGCGAGCGCGTCACTGCTCATGCCGTGGCCGTTGTCGAACAGCTTGCGGACGTAATGCTCCATCGGCTCGGCGACCTTGATGCCCTGGCGCGCACCGGCCGTCTTGGCGATGCCGCTCAGCGTGTGGCAGGCGCGATAGAGCGCTTCCGAAACCAGGTGCGGCGCGACGCCACGAGCGCAACGCTCGAGGAACTGGCGCACGACCAGGATATGGCCCGCGGTTTCCTTGCGGAAAATTTCGCGCAGCACCGGATCCATGACCGGCTCTTCCAGCGGAGCGGCCTCGGCCACTCGCTCTTCCGCGACGGCCGACACTGGCGGGGGCGCAGGCACGGCCGTAGCTGGCAGCGCCGGCCCTTCCCGGCCCGACAGTGCGTCGGCTCGCGTCATGATGGCGGCGATGTCGATACCGGCCAACTCACCGCCGTCGATCTCGTCGATGAGCTGCGGCATGGCTGCGACGGCGTCGCGCACGATGGACACGATGTCCGGCGAACGCAGCAGCGTCTGGCTGATCACGCGATTCAGCAGCGACTCGATGCTCCAGGAGAACTCGCCGATGCGTTGCGCGCCGACCATGCGCCCGCTGCCCTTCAGCGTGTGGAACGCACGACGCAGGTCGCGCAAGGCGGCGGCGTCCTGCGGGTTCTGTTCCCACTGCGGGTACAGCACGGCGAGGCGCGACGCGTTCTCGCGCGCCTCCTCCACGAACAGCTGCAGGAATTCCGGGTCGGTGCTCGTGATCGCGACCGGCGCAGGCAATGACGGCCGGGCTGCCGCAGCGGCTGCAGGGGCCGCGATCGCCGTGGCAGGCGCAGCAACCTGTTCGTCCACGGGTTTCGGCTCGCGCAGCGGAATCACGCGCGCAAGCGAGGGTTCCAGCTCGGCAAGGCGCGCTTCGGCAGCATCGAGCATCTGCCACTGGTCGGCACGCCCGGCCTGCAGCGTTTCCATGTAGTACTCGACGGCAACCACTGCATCGGCCAGCCGCTCGAGGCGGGGCGGGCTCAGCGACTGCTCGTCGGGGCGCACGATCGTGCCCAGCGCGCGACCGACTCGTTCCATCACATCGACCGCACGCTGCCTGCCCAGCATCAGCAGTCCGGCCGTGATCCCGCGCACGAGCTGCGGCACCTGGTCGAGTCCCTGCGCCTCGGCAGGCGCCGACAGGGAATGCGTCACCGCCTCCTTGATCCGCGCCATGTTGACGATGCATTCGCGCAGCACGGCTTCCTGCACGAGGCGGAACTCCTCGTCCGTCGGCTCGCCCGGCGAATCGGCAGACGCCGCTTCGGGCAGGATCAACCGCACGAGTTGCGCGTCGAGGCTGTCTTCGACGGCAATCAGGGCCGCCGCGATGCTGAGCAACGCCGTGTCGTCCGGCGGGATGCGACGTTCGACGATTGCCTTCAGCGAATCGAGTTCGCCCTCGACACGCGCGCGCAGCGCTCCCAGCCCGAGTACGCCGAGCGTGTCGCTGATCTTGCGCAGCATCTCGAGCTGCGGCTGCAGGTCGTCCACGTGCGTGGCGCCCTTGCGGACGAAGATGTCGAGGACATCCTTGACGCGCGTCAGATCTTCGCGGATGGCAGTGGCAACGGTACGCATCAGCCGCACGCTCGGTGCAGACAGCGCTTCCGCTGCGTCCATCGCGACCACGTCGGCGGCGGCCACCATGTCGTGCAGACCGAACGACTCGCGTACCGCTGCGACGCGCCCGCCGGCCTCCGTGCTTTGCGCGACGTAGTACAGCAGGTTATTGAGCACTTCGGCCGGCGGCACAGCGGCATAGCGCTGCTCGCCCTCCTGCAGGCGCTTCAGCTCGCGGTCGACGTGACCGAGCACGCGCTTGACCGACACGTTCGGCTCGACACCGCCGGCCTGCAACGCTTCGAGCAGTGCGCCGACGACCCACCACAGCTGGAACAGCGGTTGCGTCGAGGCCGCCTGCTCGAACTGCATGGCGATTTCAGCCAGATGATGCAGGTTTTCTGCCGCCTGTTCGCCACGAATCCAGCCGAGCAGAGCGATCTGGAAGCGCGGACGCAACCGCTTGGCGAGTTCCGCCACTTCACGGTCGCCGACGAACGGCGACGACGGCCGCGGCTTTTCGTCCGAACGCAGGTTGAGCAGCAGCAGAGTGCCTTCCGACAGCAATGCACCGCCACGGACGGCGCGCAGGTCGTTGAGCAACGGCAACAGCACGAGCGGCAGGTCGCGCGCGCCGGTTGCGACGCGTTCCACGTACGACGGCAACTGCTCCATCGCCCGCATCAGCGCGTCGAGACCGTCCGAATCCGCCCTGCCCTCGCCGGAATGTGCGTCGACGTAGCGGGCCACGAATTCCATTTCCTCGGCCAGCAACGCGCCGCCGTAGACCTCGGCGAGGCGCAGCGCGCCGCGGGTCAGGTGGATGTGCGCAGCGAAGCGATGCAGCGCGCCCCGGTCGTCGGGACGCTCGGAAAACGCCTCGAGCGCTACGCGCGCTTCGTTGAGCTCGGACGCGATTTCGCGCGAGATCACCTGCAGCGAGGCGTGGGCCTCGTCGACCGTGGCGAGCGGCAGCGGATCCTGGTTCACGCCTGGCAGTCCGGTTGATCAGCCGGCAAGGCTGCCGATGCGACGGATGCGATCCGCGCCCGGTTCCGCCACCGCAGGGGGCTCGTCTGGCTTGAGCGCGGGAAACTCGCCCGTCAGGCCGGTCATCATCGAGCCGGGCAACCGGAAGCCGGTCACCGACTTGCGCAACTGGGTCGCGAGCTCGGCGAGCTTGCCGATCGACGTGGACGTGGCCGTGGTGCTCTCGGCCGTCTGCGAGCTGATTTCACGCAGCACCTGCATGTTGCGGGAAATGCTCTGTGACACGCCGGCCTGCTGGCGCGAGCTGGCGGAGATGTTCTGCACCAGGCTCGCGATCTGGTTGGAGACCTGCTCGATCTCCTCGAGCGCGGCCCCGGCATTCTCGGCGAGCAGCGCGCCGCCCACGACGTCGGTCGTGGTGCGCTCCATCGACACCACGGCCTCGTTGGTGTCGGCCTGGATCGTGCGCACCAGCACTTCGATCTGCTTGGTCGCGGTGGCCGCACGCTCGGCCAGCCGCTGGACTTCGTCGGCCACGACGGCAAAGCCGCGACCCGCTTCACCCGCCATCGACGCCTGGATCGACGCGTTGAGCGCGAGGATGTTCGTCTGCTCGGCAATGTCGTTGATCAGCTCGACGATGTTGCCGATTTCCTGCGAGCTCTCGCCGAGGCGCTTGATGCGCTTGGAGGTCTCCTGGATGTTCTCGCGAATCGCGTTCATGCCGGTGATCGTGCGGCGCACGGCGTCGCCGCCCTTGTGCGCGACATCCACCGAGTGCCGCGCGACGTCGGATGAACGCTCGGCGTTGCCGGACACCTCCTCGGTCGAGGCAGCCATGGCCGCGATCGACTCCGAGGCGGCGCCAATCTGCTTGGACTGTGCGGCCGAAGCCTTGGCCAGGTGCGTCGAGAGCGCCTGCGTCTGGCGCGTTGCGCCATCGAGTTTGACGGCCGAATCATTGATCGTGACGACGAGCTCACGCAACGCTTCGATCGCATAGTTGATCGAATCTGCAATCGCGCCGGTGATGTCTTCGGTAACGGTGGCCTGCACGGTGAGGTCGCCATCGGCAAGGCTCGACAGCTCGTCGAGCAGGCGCAGGATTGCCTGCTGGTTGCGCTCGTTCTGGCGCGTCTGGGATTCCGCAGCGTCACGCAGGACCGCGAGTTCGCGCTGCAGCCAGAAGGCGGTGCCGAGCGTCAGCAGCGTGAGCGCGATGAACAGCAGCGACAGCCAGGGGCTGGCAAAGAGACGACCGTACCCGGTCGCGCCCTTTGCCTCGAGGCCGGCGAGACCGGCACTCAGGCCCGCACCGGTTTCGGTCAGCGCGTTGCGCGCCGCCTGCATCTGTTCGAGCTGGTCGGCGAGCCCGATCACGGCACGGACCTGCCCGGCTTCGGCGCCGAACGCGGTCGCCAGTGCGGTCGCGGGCCCGGCCGCGTCGCCGACTGCGGCAGCGATTCCGAGCGTATTGGCCTGGCCGTTCACGCCAGCCGTGACCTGCGCCATGAACTCGAGACTGTCGGTGAGGCGGCGCGACGCCGCCTCGACCGCAGCCGTGCCGTCGGCAAGCGCGGTGAGATCCTGGTCGATCGCCTGCGCGCGCTGCTCGAAACGTTCGAAGTTGCGATTCACGGCATCGGGACGGCCGGGGCCCATCGCCTTCAGCACACCGGCTGCCGTGGACAGCAGCAGGGGCGTGGCCTCGCGCACGCCCGCTGCGGCCTTCTGCGCCTGCAGCGCGGCATCGCGGCCATCCAGCACGGCCTGCGACTGCTCGAGCAGCGCGGGCCAGCCGCGCTCGCTGCCGAGCACGCGGGCGCTCGGCGACGACAACAGGCCAACCGCGGACTTGCCGGCATCGATCTCGTCGATCACCCGTTCGAGCCGGGTGCGCGAGGCCGCCAGCGCATCGAACGCCGGGGCGGAACCACGGACCGCGGCGCCCGCCTGCAACGGAATATTCTGTGCGATTGCGGTGAGAGACGACATGTGCTCCCGCAGCTGCGCCTGCTGCTGCATCGCGCGGCCGGAAAGCAGCAAGGCCACCGCGGCCAGCAGCGCCGCGACGAACGCCACGCCGAGCAGCACGGGCTGCAGGCGGGCGGCGTCGATTCGATTGGTCATGTCGTCACCATCTCTTGTCGGAGCGGGCCGACGGCTCAGGACGCCGCGGCCTGCATGAACTGTGGGCTCTCGAGCAGCGCGCGCACGCTGAACACCGGCCAGACCTCGGCCCCGCGCCGGAACGCGCCGGCCAGGTAGCGCTCGCAGCGCAGCAGGGTTGGCGGCAGGTCGGCCGAGAATTCGCTTTCGTAAAAGCGGCGGAAACCCATCACCTCGTCGACGACGAGACCCGCGGGAACTTCGCGGTGGTTGGCGAGCAGCACGCGGCTCGAACGGGTAACCGAGGTCGCGCCCGCGCCGAGGAACGCGCGCAGGTCGATGACTGGCAGCAGCTGCCCGCGAACGTTCGACAGTCCACGAATCCACGGCCTGGCGCCCGGCACGCGGGTGACCGAGGCCGGGTACGCCAGCACCTCGCGCGTTTCTTCCCGTGCGAGCAGGAACGCCTCGCCGCCGAGACGAAACGCGACGCCGACCCATTCCGCGCCGGCCGCAATCGACTCGGGCTGTCCCTGCGCGGCTGCACGGGCGCGGCGGTCGATCTCCCGCAGCAGCTCGAACGGGCGTTCGCGCAGCGAACGCAGGGCCGTGACACCTGGCTGCATGTCAGGGGGCAAGGGCCGCCTGCGCCACGCGCACCAGCTGGTCCGTGGCGACGGGTTTGACGAGATAGTCGACGGCACCCTGGCGCAGGCCCCAGACACGATCGGATTCCTGCGCTTTCGAGGTCACCATGATGACCGGGATGGTGCGCGTGGACGGGTCGTTGGCCAGTTCGCGCGTGGCCTGGAAACCATTGACGCCGGGCATGACGATGTCCATCAGGATCAGGTCGGGATGCAGCTCGCGCGCGAGCCGCAGCCCTTCGCCGCCGTCAGCCGCGGCAGCCGTCCTGAAGCCGTGCTGCTCGAGTGCCTGCTGCATGACGTGAACGTCGGTCGGTGAATCGTCCACGATCAGTACGAGTGCCACAGTCAGTATCCTCCGCGAGCCGCGCTCAGGTGCGCTGGACGTGCGTCTCGATCGCGCTCAGCAGTTCTTCGCGCGTAAAGGGCTTGGTCAGGTAATGCTCGGAACCCACGATGCGGCCGCGGGCCCGGTCGAAGAGCCCGTCCTTGCTCGACAACATGATCACCGGGATGCTCTTGAAGACCTTGTTGTGCTTGATCAGCGAACAGGTCTGGTAGCCGTCCAGACGCGGCATCATGATGTCCACGAAGACGATGTCCGGCTGATGATCGGCAACCTTGGACAGGGCGTCGAAGCCGTCCACGGCGGTGAAGACCTCGCAACCCTCCCGCGCCAGCAGGGTTTCGGCCGTCCGCCGGATGGTCTTGCTGTCGTCGATGACCAGCACCTTGAGGCCAGCCAGCCTTGGCCGACTGTTGCTGGCAGCCGTGTTTTCCATACGGTCGAAACCTCGGGGTCGAGTGTGCGTGCGAGTGCGACGCTATGCGCGAGGCCGCCGCTCGCGAGGGCGTTTTAACATATTGGCCACCCCCCTGCCATTGGCGGCTTTCGATACCATGACACCCATCACAGTCATCTTCCCCGAGGCCGCCGCCCGCGCGGAGTCCGCATGTCCCTGAAACCCCTGCGCATCGCCGTCGTCATGGATCCGATCGAGGACATCAAGCCCCGCAAGGACACGACGCTGGCGATGCTGCTCGCCGCGCAGCGTCGCGGCTGGGACCTCCATTACCTGGAGTTGCCCGGAATCTGGCTGCGCGACGGCGTCGCCCTGGGTCGTGCGCACCCGATCGGCGTCCGCAGCCACGACACGGACTGGTTCACGCGCGGCGCGGCCGTGGTGACCCGGCTCGGCGACTTCGACGCGATCCTGATGCGCAAGGATCCGCCGTTCGACACCGAATACATCTATTCGACCTACATCCTCGAGCGGGCCGAGCTGCAGGGAGCGCTGGTCGTCAACCAGCCGCGGGGCCTGCGCGACATGAACGAAAAGGTCTACACGGCCTGGTTTCCGCAGTGCTGCGCGCCCACCCTGATCACGCGCGACATGACCGACATGCACGCGTTCCTCAAGGAACACGGCCGCGCGGTCTGCAAGCCCCTCTACGGCATGGGCGGCCGCTCGATCTTCGTGGTCGACGCCGGCGACAAGAATGCGAACGTGATCTTCGAAACGCTCACCGAGTACGGCACGCGCTACGCGATTGTGCAACGCTACATCCCGGACATCGTGACGACCGGCGATTCGAGGGTGATCCTGGTGGACGGCGAACCCGTGCCCTTTGCGCTCGCACGCATTCCGACCGAGGCGGACAACCGCGGCAACCTGGCCGCGGGCGCCAGGGGCGTCGGCCGCCCGCTCAACGAGCGTGACCGCTGGCTGGCCGCCGAGATCGGCCCGACGCTGCGCGACCGGGGCATGCTGTTCGTGGGTCTCGACGTGATCGGCAGCTTCGTCACCGAAATCAACGTGACCAGCCCGACGGGCGTGCGCGAGATCGACCAGCAGTTCGGCACCGACATCGCCGGCTCGCTGATGGATACGATCGCGCGCCGTGTCGCGACCCGGGGCAGGGCGCATTGACGACGCCGGACATCCTCCGCAGACGCCGCGATCCCACCGGGGACCGCCTGGCCACCGCCATTTTCGTGGCGGCCCTGGTTCATGGGCTGGTCATTCTGGGCGTGCGCTTCAGCGCCCCACCCGTGCCAGACAATGCCCTGCCCACGCTCGAGGTCCTGCTGGTCCCGGCCGGGCCGGACGATCCACAGGCGAACCTCGAGGCGGCCTATATCGCGCAGCGCACGCAACAAGGCACCGGTACCGGCCTGGAGGCCGGCCGAGCCTCGCTGCCCGAAGCGCGGCCGGAACGAGAAGCGGTGCCGAACGCTCCGGCCTCGGACCAGGAAGAGCAGGCCCGGCTCGCCGAACCCGAGGGCGCGGTGTCGGTGCTCGCGCGACGTGCACTCGAGGCCGAGCGGCTTGCCACGGGTGCCGGGCCGCGCGAGGAGCCGCCCGTGTTCTATGCCAGCCCGTCGCCGGCCGCGCCGACCGTTGGCCTGAACGCCTCGGTCGCTGACCGCGACCTTTACCTGCGCGGCCAGCTGTCGGTGGACGGCAAGCTCCTCGCCAATACGCGTGAATCCGCCATCGCCGCTTACCTCGACGGCTGGAAACGCCGGATCGAGCGCGTCGGCACCCTCAATTTCCCGAACGAAGCCAGGCGTCGACAGCTGTCGGGCAATCCCGTGCTGGAGGTGGCGATCCGTGCCAACGGTACCCTCGAATCGGTGGTCGTGCGGCGCACGAGCGGCCACCGCGAACTGGACAACGCCGCCGTCGGCATCGTGCGCCTCGCGGCGCCGTTCGAACCCTTCCCGAGCGCATTGCGCGAGCGTTACCCCGTGCTCCGCTTCGCCTACGAGTGGCAGTTCATCAACGGGCAACTCGGCGGCGCCGGCGCAGTCTTTTCCTCCGGCCCGTAGCGCGATACTGTCTCCCCGTGGCCGCTTACCTCACCAACCAGTTCCTGATCGCCATGCCCGCCATGGACGACCCGAACTTCGCCCAGACCGTGACGCTGGTGTGCGAACACAGCGAGCGCGGCGCGCTGGGCATCGTCATCAATCGCACGCTGCCGATGACACTCGGCGAGGTCTTCCAGCAGCTCGACCTCGATTGCACGCGCTCGCACGTCAGCGACCAGCCTGTCCTGCGAGGCGGCCCGGTACAGACGGAACGCGGCTTCGTGCTGCACTCGCCGGCGGGCAACTATGAGTCGTCGCTGCCGTTCTCGGAGCGCATGCACCTGACCACGTCGCGCGACATTCTCGATGCCCTTGCTGCCGGCGAAGGGCCCGGCAACGCCGTCATCGCCCTGGGCTACGCGGGCTGGGAGGCCGGCCAGCTCGAGGACGAGATGGCGCGCAATGCCTGGCTCTCGGTGGA
>Ga0073899_10003113_pt1 | contig 14800 bp, 15 predicted proteins | sample KloWWTmetaKNB5Ph_FD_88975 | JGI IMG/M metagenome (GOLD analysis project Ga0073899, IMG submission 88975) | Active sludge microbial communities from Klosterneuburg, Austria, studying microevolution and ecology of nitrifiers - Klosterneuburg... | ecosystem: Engineered > WWTP > Aerobic digester >...
ATGACCGCCTACTGCTGCGACAAGCCGGCCTACATGGCGGCGCGCCGCGAGCTGGGCGCGATCTGGCGCAAGCGCATGGGCAACCACTATCCCGCAATGAGCATGATCTTCGTATCCGACCTGCTGGACAACCCCGGCAAGATCGAGCTGGAAGCAACGGCGGTGTTGCCGAAGGCCGCGGCGGCCTGAGCGCGGCCAGGCCGCCCTGACGGGCGGCGCTCAGACCTGCGCGTCGGTGCCGCCAAACAGGTCGTTGAACTGGCGGGCGGCGTCGCTGCTGGCGCCGCTGCGCATCGGCGTGCCCTTCGGGTACTCCTGCGCGATGCGGTCTTCCCAGTATGTCGCCGGGTTGGGCGCGCTGCACAGCCGCCGGTACACCTCCTGCGGGACCTGCTTGTAGGCCAGCACGGTTTTGTTGTCCCAATGCAGGTCCAGTTGCCCGGATGCAGGCTGGTAGTCCGCCTTGCGGATGCGCCCGCTTGTGAACGTCTTGCTGAGCATGACCGTCTTCTCCTTGTGCGGTGCGACCGGGCACGGGTTCATGCACCCGCTGGCCCCTTGAACTCGACCACGTTGCCTTCGGGGTCGGTCACATACATGGATGGACCCTCGCCCTCGGCGCCGTACCGTTGCTCCAGCGGGCCGGCGGCGTAGCCAAACTTTGCCAGTTGGCTGCGGATGGCGCCTGGGTCGAACGGTTCGACCCGCAGACAGAAGTGATCCATGTTGCGGCCCTCGGGTCCCGGCGCTGCGCCACCCGCGCGGCCCAGCTTGCCATCGATCGGCACCAGGTCGATCAGGGAACTGCCGGCACGCAGTTGCACCAGTCCGATGGCGTCCTGCCGGCGCTCGATCGGGCAGCCCAGCGCCTCGACGTAGAAGTGAAGCATCGCCTTGAGGTCGACCACGCGCAGCACGAGGTGGTCAATTTCCCGGATGTGAATCATGGATCGCCTTGGATGAAGTGGCACGCATGCGGTGCGGCGATTCTAGGAGTTATTGGCGGCCCGGCTGATTCCCCCAAGCCGGCAAAGGTGACTGCGCCGACGCGTGCCGGCAACGCGGGCCCAGAGCGGACTTGCCAGCGGCGCAAGAAAAAGCCGGCCCCACAGCCGGCTTGTTCGGTAGACGCTGGACGGCTTGCTAGAAGCTGTAGCCCACAGACAGACAGAAGACCGTTGGGCTGAACTTGATGTCGGCGCGGCGCTCGATGCCCAGCGTGTTGCTCAGCAGCTTGGTCTTGACCTGGGCCGTGGCCAGCGAGCCGGTCACCGACCAGGCGCCGCCAAGCTTGTAGGTCAGGCCGGCCTGCAGGGCCAGGCCAACCGAATCCTCCAGCTTGAGCGTGGTGGGCCCGCCATTGATGGCGTCGTTGACGGCGGTGGAGTCGGCCTTGTCGAACACGGTGTAGTTGATGCCGACGCCGACGAAGGGGCGCAACGCGCTGTTCTTGTCACCAAACTTGTAGTTGGCAAACAGCGTGGGCGCAACCTGGCGCACCTTGGCGCCGATCGCGCCGTGTTGCGCCGCCACGCTAGGTGGCAGGGCGGCGGGGTTGAGCACCACCACCGCGACATCGTGCGTGGGCGGCAGGCCCATGGCCAGTTCCGCCTCCCAGTTGTCGGTGATCTCACGCGCAACGTTGAACGACAGCGTGGACTTGCTCTTGACCTTCAGGCTGAGCGCGTCCACCGGGGTGAACGGGCCGCTGATGGCGGTGGCCGAAGAATTGGGCTCCAGGTTCAGCAGGCCGAACTTGACCGTGGTGGCCTGCGCCAGCGCGCTGCCCGATGCGCCACAAGCCAGCAGTGCCGCGACGGATGCCGAAAGAAGGGGGTGTTTCATGAGGTTTGCTCCATATCAGTGTGTTGAGGACAGAGCGTCGCGCAGCGAAGGTCTGTCCCGCAATATCTCAGCTCAAAACTGCGAGAAGAAGCCGCGCGCGGCCGCGTTGCAGAAGGGGGGCACCAGACCACCGTGGTAGGTCATGGCCACTTGGGACGCGGGGTCCTTGCCGGCAGCAACGGCGGCGTTGATGGTGGCGGTCTTGCTCTGGGCAAAGCCCACCTTGGCGGCGGCAAACGGATCGGTGGCGCCGGTGGGGGCGCTGTCCACGTCGAGCACCGTCACCAGACCAGCCGGCAGGCTGGCCCACAAGGCGCCCATCAACTTGGTGTTGAGGTCATAGAACACGGTGGGGTCGCCCTTGCCGGCGCACAGCAGCACCGGCGCAGCGGGGGTCCAGCCGCGCAGGTCGTTCTTCTTCACCGCCTGGCGCAGGGTGCTCTGCGGATTGGCAGCCGGCGCACCGGTGGTGAAGGTCGGCACCACGCCGTCCGGGTTGGCCATGGCGTCCATCAGGTAGGCCAGACGCGCGCTGTTCTTGATCAGGTTGCCCGTGCCAAAGCCGGCGGCAAACAGCGCGTCGGTGGAGCCGGTGCCGGTGGGCGGCGTGATGGCGGCAAACGCCGGCGCCGGGGGGGTGCTGCTGAACAGCGCGGTCATGGGCAGCTTGCCGCCGGTGATCAGGGCGTTGGTGTCATAGGTGCCAGGTATCAGCGTCTCGATGCCGGTGGCATAGGCGCTTTCGTAGAAGTCGGACGGCGTGCTGTAGAGGTTGCCGTAGGCCTTCTGGTAGCTGGTCGCGATCATGGGCGTGAAGATGGTGCCGCCGGCGTTGACGTTGCCGTAGTAGGTCGCGTCGGACTGGGCCGCCAGGGCATAGGGGCCCGACATCGGCGCCGAGGCAGTGACCGCAATACCGGCGGCTTGCATGGCGCGGTGCGTGGCCATGGCAACGAAGCCGCCCTGCGAGTAGCCCGTGATGAACAGCTTGCTGCTGGCGGTGGTCGGGTTGACCAGGGTCGGCAGCGCCTTCTTGGCGGCGGCCAGGGCGTCGATCATGTCCTTGGACTGTTGATCCGCATTCAGGTAGGGGTGGTAGCTCAGGGGCGAGCTGTCGTAGCCCGCGTAGTTGGGTGCCACCACCACGTAGCCCTGCGCGGCGTACAGCGCCGCCATCAACACCGCCTCGCCATAGGCTGGGTTGGTGCTATCGGAAAAATCGGCCAGGTTGTAGCGCTTGCTGACGTTGGTGCCATGGGCGTACATCACGATCGGGCGCGCGCCGGTGCACTTGGCGTCGCTGCCGGTGGGCACCATCAGGGCGCCCGATGCGTTGGTGGCCTCGCCAACGGCGCCGACGGTGCCGTACTGCAGGTACTGCACGTCCACGCCACAGACCGGCGTGCCCACCAGTTGCAGCAGGCTCGGCTGCTTGACGGTCAGGATGGCGGTGAAGTCGGCGGCCGTCATCGAGGTGATGCGCGGCGGCGGGCTCTGCATCAGCGCACCACGCGCCGGATTGGCGTCCTGGGTTCCCTTGGGTCCCCCATCCCCGCCACCGCAAGCCGCGACCAACAGCGTCGCGCCCAGCGCGGCCCATGAAGCCTTGTAGTAAGTCATCCGAATTCTCCAAAATTGTTGAGGCTGAAGACAGCAGATGGGCCGAATAGAACGACCGTGCTATTTTCAGACAACCATGTTAGTCACAAAGACCGCCGACCGTCACGCGGGTAACTACTGAGAGGGCGGACCTGGATTGGACGACGCCCCCTAAATCACGAAACACAGCGGCGTTAGCGAAAGCGCAGTTTCATGAACAGGATGGCCGCCGCCAGCACCAGCGTGATGGCGTTGGCAATGACGATGGGCCAGGCGCCAAGCAGGCAGCCGTAGACCAGCCAGCAGGCGATGCCGGCGGTGAAGGCGCTGTACATGCCCAGCGAGATGCCGCTGACGTCGCGGCTGGTGAAGGTGTGCCAGGCCTGCGGCAGAAAGCTGGCGGTGGTCAGCACGGCGGCAAGGTAGCCGATGGCGTCGATCAGGTGCATCAGTTGTCTTTGGTCGCCCAATCAATCAGCGCGTCCATGGCTGGGCGCGCCGCGTTGGCGTTGGGGTGGTTGACGATGGCCACCAGCACATAGCGCTTGCCGCTCTGTGCATGGACGTAGCCGGCCAGCGCGGTGACATCACGCAGGCTGCCGGACTTGAGGTAGGCGCTGCCGGCGGCCTTGACACGCGCACGGCGCAGCGTGCCGTCGATGCCGGTGATCGGCAGCGAGGCCATCAGCTCGGGCATCTGCGGCGAACGGTAGGCGGCCTGCAACAGCCGCGCCAGCGCGCTGGCACTGATGCGCTCCTTGCGCGACAGGCCCGAACCGTTGTCCAGCACCGGCGCGTCGTCGCCGCCCAGGCGCGCCTGCCACCAGCGGCGCAGGAACTCACGCGCGGCGGCCTGCGTGGCCACGCCCGGCGCGCCCGCCTGGCCCTCGCCGCGCAGCGGCAGGCTGAGCGTGAGAAACAGTTGCTGCGCCATCACGTTGTTGCTGTATTTGTTGATGTCGCGAACGACCTCGCCCAGCGTCGGCGAACTCAGCTCGAACGCGGGCTTGGGCGGCACCCCGCCCGGCGCCGGCACCTGTCCCTCGCGCACGGTGCCGGTCAGCTCACCACCGATCTCGCGCCACATGCCTTCAACCGCACGCAGCGCATAGCGCTTGGGATCGGCATAGGCCACCGACCAGACCTTCTCGCCACAGGATGCCGGATAGCTGCCGGCGAAGCGGATGCGCGCGCTGTCGCTGAAGTCGGGCTTCAGCGTCGCGCGGTAGTCGTTGCACTCGCCGCCGGACAAGGGCACGCTGGACTGCATCTGCACGCCGGCCAGCGGCGGCTCGAACGCCACCTGCGCGGTGTTGGCGGTGTGGTCCGGCACAAAGGTCATCACCACCGATTTGAAATTGAGCAGCAGCGCGTCGGGCGCGGCGTTGTAGGGCCGCAGCGGCTCGCCATCGAACTCGGCCGGGTCCTGCTCGACCGTCTCGAAGGCGCTGCGGTCGAGCACGATGTCGCCGGCGATGCTGCGCACCCCCAGGCCTTGCACGCGGCGCAGCAGCAGCCACAGGCGCTCGACCACCAGCTTGGGGTCGCCCTGCCCCTTGATGTAGAGGTTGCCGTAGAGCGTGCCCTGGCGCACCGCGCCTTCCACATACACCGGTGTGGTCCAGCTGTAGGCCGGCCCCAGGGTGTCGAGCGCGGCGTAGCTGGTCACCAGCTTCATGACCGAGGCCGGGTTCAGCGGCACGCCGGCGCGGTGGCTCAGGCGCGCCGGGGCGCGGCCGGCCGCGTCCACCACCAGCACCGCCACGGCATCGCGCGGCACCCTGGCGCGCTGCAGGGCGGCCTCGAACTCGGCCGGCAGCGGCTGCGCCAGCGCCAGCGCCGATGTCAGCGCTGACCCGATTACCGTCGCCAGCAGCCCCCTCATCCCCCGCCAGCGACCCCTGATACGGGTCGCGTCAGTGTCACTACAACAAGCCATATGCCGGTGAGTCTACAGCCCTGCTGCGGCGGGGGCGCCCGCGCGCCAGGATAATCGCACCATGCGTTTGTTCAAGGGCCTGTCCCCAAAAACCGCGGGTCTGGCCGCCGCCGTCGTCACGGTGGTCATCTGGACCGCCTTCATCGTGATTGCGCGTGCATCCGCCGATCCCAGCCGCCACCCCACACTCAACGCTTTCGACATCGCGCTGGCGCGCCTGCTCGGCGCCGGCCTGATTCTGCTGCCCTGGGGCTGGTGGCTGGTGCGCAGGCACCGGCTCAAGGGCTCGCTGCTGGGCTTCTCGCCGCTGCCGCTGAACGTGACCGCCAAGGTCGGCCTGTTTGGCGGTTTGTTGTACGCGCCGCTGGCCTACAGCGGCTTTGCTTTCGCGCCGGCGGCCCACGCCTCGGTGCTGATGCCCGGCAGCCTGCCCCTGTGGACGGCGTTGCTGGCGGTGCTGGTGCTGCAGGACCGGCTGACCGGCGCGCGCGTGCTGGGCCTGGCCCTGATCGTCGGCGGCGACTTGCTGGTGGGTGGCGCCAGCCTGCTGCGCGCGCTGGACGGCGGCGAGGTCTGGAAGGGCGATCTGCTGTTCATGACCGCCGCGCTGTGCTGGTCGGTCTACAGCGTGCTGGCGCGCCACCATGCGCTGGACGCGGTGCGCGCCACCATTGCCATCACCGCCTTCGCCTTTGCCGCCTACGTGCCCAGCTACCTGGCGCTGCTGTGGCTGCACGCCGTTCCCGGCCGCTTCCTCGACGCACCGCTGGGTGACATCCTGTTCCAGATGCTGTTTCAGGGCGTCGGCTCGGTGGTGATCTCCGGCATTGCCTTTACCCGCATGATCCAGCACTTCGGGCCGGTGCGCTCGACCATGATCACCGCCGTGGTGCCAGGCCTGTCGGCGCTGGCGGCGGTGCTGTTCCTGGGCGAGCCGCTGCACTGGAACCTGCTGGCCGGGCTGGCACTGGTGACCGGCGGCATCGTGTTTGGCGTGCGGCGCGCCGCGGCGCCGCCGGCGAGCGCCACGCCGGCCTCGACCTCACAGGCCGCAAGGCCCTGAATCGTTACCGGTCATCGCTCATTTGCTATCTGTTTGGTAGCAACCGGAGCGCCTGCCGAATCCGGCTGCGGCCACCGCCACGCCCTACAATGCGAGCCATGCAACTGCTTGCCCTGGACACCAGCACCGAGACCATGTCGATCGCGGTTCAGCGCGTGGTCGATGGGCAGCCGCGGGTCTGGCAGCGCAACGCGCCAGGCGGCGCCCAGACCTCTGCGCAGCTGATTCCGGCCATCCTGGACCTGCTGGCGCAGGCGGGCCTGGCGATCGGCCAGCTCGATGCCATCGCCTTTGGCTGCGGCCCGGGCTCCTTCACCGGCCTGCGCACCGCCTGTTCGGTGGCGCAGGGCCTGGCCTTTGGCGCGGCGGCCCGCACCGCCGGCACCCGCGAGGTGCCGGTGCTGCCGGTCGACAGCCTGCTGGCCGTGGCCGAGGAGGCGCGCTTGCAGGGCGCCCACGACGGTGCGCCGCTGCAGGTGCTGAGCCTGCTGGACGCCCGCATGGACGAGATGTACGCCGGCCGCTACCGCCATGCCGAGGGCCACTGGACGCGGCTGGATGACTTCAGCCTGATCCGGCCCGAAGACCTGACGCCGCAACCGGGCTGGCTGCTGGCCGGCAATGTGTGGCCGGTGCACGGCCAGCGGCTGGCTGCGGGCCTGCGCGACGGCGTGCCGGCGCTGCCCAGTGCCCGCGCCATGCTGCGCCTGGCGCCGCAGTTGCTGGCGCAGGGCGCGGCCATCGCCGCGGCGCAGGCGCTGCCGCGCTACATCCGCGACAAGGTCGCCAAGACCACCCTTGAGCGCGCCGCCGAGCGCGCGCTCGCGGCCCACGGCGCGGCGACACCATGAACGCGGTGCTCAAACCGGTCGAGGCGCGCTTCGAGCCGCTGCTGTCCAGCCGGCTGGAGCTGGTGCTGGACGTGGAGCAGCAGGCCTACGCGCACCCCTGGTCGCGCGCCAATTTCGACGATGCGCTGCGCGCCGGCTACCAGGCGCAACTGCTGCTGGCCGACGAAACCCTGCTGGGCTATTTTGTGGCGATGCTGGGCGTCGATGAGGCGCACCTGCTCAACATCACGGTCGCGCCGGCCTACCAGCGCCAGGGCTGGGCGCGCGTGATGCTCGACGCGCTGCGCATCTGGGCGCGCGGCCAGGGTGCGCAGTGGCTGTGGCTGGAGGCCCGGGTGGGCAACACGCGGGCGCTGCAGGTCTATGAAAGCCACGGCTTTCGCCACATCGGCCGGCGCAAGGCCTACTACCCCAGCGACGACCACACGCGCGAAGACGCGATTGTGATGAACCTGCCTCTGTGAACGCCTCATGAGCCTGGATCTGGACGCACGCCAACGCGCCATGCTGCTGGAGATGGGCCTGCGCATCTGGCAGCGCCCGGCGGCGGACGAAGCCACGGCCGCGCCCGCCTCGCCCGCCCCGGCGCGCGCCGCTGCCAGGGCCATCGCCCCCGCGCAGCCGGCCACCGCGTCGGCCCCCCCCATCGCACCCATCGCGCCGGTCACGTCACTCACGTCACTCACGCCAATCGAGCTGGCGACCGCCGACGGCGCGCCCATCGGCTGGCCACAGCTAAAGCAAGCCATCGCCGCCTGCCAGGCCTGCGGCCTGTGTGCCGGCCGCAAGGCGGCCGTGTTTGGCGCAGCGCCGGACCAGGCGCCGGCGCACTGGCTGGTGGTCGGCGAGCCACCCGACGAACAGGAAGAGCGCGAAGGCCAGGCCTTTGCCGGCAGCGCCGGCCAACTGCTGGACAACATGCTCGAGGCGCTGGCGCTGCAGCGTGGTGCCGCCGGCGCGCTCGGCGCCTACGTCACCAACATCGCCAAGTGCCGGCCCGCCACGCCGCGCAATCCGACGCCGCAGGAACTGGGCACCTGCCAGCGCTACCTGCAAGCCGAGATCGCCCTGGTGCGGCCGCGGCTGATCCTTGCCATGGGGCGCTTTGCCGCCCAGTCCCTGCTGCAGGCCAGCGTGCCCGATGTGGCCGCCATCCCGCTGGGCAAGCTGCGCGGCCAGGTCTACCGCTACCAGGGTCTGCCGGTGGTGGTGAGCTACCACCCCACCTACTTGCTGCGCACCCAGGCCGACAAGGCCAAGGCCTGGGCCGACCTGTGTCTGGCACTGGCCACGCTGGACGCGCCGGCCAGCGACAACTCTTAAAATGGCGGCCATGACCTTTACCGACATGCTGCGCGGCGCCGAGCGTCAACACGACTCGATGCTGTGCGTGGGCCTGGACCCGGACCCGGCCAAGTTCCCCGCCACCTACCGTGGCGACACCAGCAAGATCGGCGACTTCTGCTGCGCCATCGTCGATGCCACCGCCGACCTGGTGATCGCCTTCAAGCCCCAGATCGCCTATTTCGCGGCGCACCGCGCCGAAGCGCAGCTCGAACGCGTGATCGCCCACATCCGGCGCGCCGCGCCCGGCGTGCCGGTGATCCTCGACGCCAAGCGCGGCGACATCGGCAGCACCGCCGAGCAGTATGCCGTCGAGGCCTTCGAGCGCTACGGCGCGGACGCCGTCACGCTGTCGCCCTTTATGGGCTTCGACTCGCTGCTGCCCTACCTCAAGTACCAGGGCAAGGGCGCCTTCCTGCTGTGCCGCACCTCCAACCCCGGCGGCGACGACCTGCAGTCGCAGCGCCTGTCCAGCGTGGCCGGCGAGCCGCTGCTGTACGAGCACATTGCCCGGCTGGCACAAGGACCTTGGAACCTCAACGGCCAGCTCGGCCTGGTGGTGGGCGCTACCTACCCGTCGGAGCTGGCCACGGTGCGCGCCATTGCGCCCACGCTGCCGCTGCTGGTGCCCGGTGTCGGCGCCCAGGGCGGCGACGCCATGGCCACGGTCAAGGCCGGCTGGCGCGCCTTCAACGGGCAGACCGTGGCACCCATCATCGTCAATTCATCGCGCGCCATTCTCTACGCCTCGGCAGGCGACGACTTTGCCGCGCAGGCGCGGCAGGAAGCCATCAAGACACGTGACCTGTTGCGCCAGGCCAGCGCCTTTGCGTAACGGTTTGCAAGCGATCTAGGTAAACCAGACTCGTTCCCATAACATCGCCGGACGCGGCCGTTGGGCCGCTGCGCCAACGAGGAACGACCATGGCAAACCCCGGTGTTTTGGAAGATCATGACGCGGCCGTGCTGACCGCGAGCCCCAACCGGGAGACGCCTGCGCCTGCGCCAGTGCGAGCGCCAGCGCTGCTGGCCGCCACCGCGCTGGCCAGCGCCGCCTTGACCGCCTGTGGCGGCGGTGGCGCCGACGGCAGCAGCGCGCCCCCGCCGGTCGCGCCCGAGCCGGTGTCGGACACGCAGGCGGCGCGCTTTCTGTTGCACGCGCAGTTCTCCGCCTCGGACAGCGACATCGCGGCGGTGCGCGCGCAAGGCTACGCGGCCTGGCTGGAGCAGCAGTTCGACTCCGCGCCGGGCAGCACCGGCTGGGACTGGCTGAACGCCAACGGCTACGGCGCGGTGGACGCCAACAAGTACTACGACAGCAGCGCGCCCGGCGATTACATGATCTGGAACCAGCTCATGACCGCGCCCGACGCGGTGCGCAAGCGCGCCGCCCTGGCGCTGTCGGAGTTCTTCGTGGTCTCGCTCACCGGTATCAATTTCACCTGGCGCGGCCACGGCATCGCCCAGTACTGGGACATTCTGGTGGCCAATGCCTTTGGCAACCACCGCAAGCTGCTGGAAGACGTGACGCTGAACGCGGCCATGGGCAACTTCCTCAACACCAAGGGCAACAAGAAGGAGAACGCATCGGGGCGCCAGCCCGACGAGAACTACGCCCGCGAAGTGATGCAGCTGTTTTCGATCGGCCTGTACGAGCTCAACCTCGATGGCACGGAGAAGCGTGACGCCCAGGGCAACAAGCTCGAAACCTACACCGCCGCCGACGTCTCCAACCTGGCGCGCGTCTTTACCGGCTATGACTTTGACCAGAGCCAGAACGTCGACACCGTGGTCGACGGCTCGCGCAAGGTCCCCAACACCGCCTTCACCCGCTTGCCGATGTCGCTCAAGGAGAGCGATCACTCCACGCTGGCGGCCACCTTTCTGGGCACCACCATCCCGGCCGGCACGCCCGGCGCCCAGTCGCTGAAGATCGCCCTGGACACGCTGCACAAGCACCCCAATGTGGGTCCGTTCCTGGGCCGCCAGATGATCCAGCGGCTGGTCACCAGCAACCCCAGTACGGCCTATGTGGCGCGGGTGGCCAGCGCCTTCAACAACAACGGTGCCGGCGTGCGCGGCGACCTCAGGGCCATGTTCCGCGCGATCCTGCTCGACGAGGAGGCGCGCAGTGCCGCCTCGCTGTCACAGCCGCTGTTTGGCAAGCTGCGCGAACCCATGCTGCGCCTGGTGCAATGGGGCCGCACCTTTGGCCTCAGCTCGGCGGCGGGTAGCTGGAAGATCGGCGACCTGAGCAACCCGGCCACGCAACTCGGCCAGAGCCCGCTGCGCTCGCCCTCGGTGTTCAACTTCTTCCGGCCCGGCTATGTGCCGCCGTCCTCGGCGCTGGCCAGCGCGCAGTCGGTGGCGCCCGAGTTCCAGCTCGTCAGCGAGAGCAGCGTCGGGGGCTACCTCAACTACATGCAGAACACCATCCAGAAGGGCATCAGCTCGGATCTGAAGGCAGCCTATGCCAGCGAGCTGGCGCTGGTGACGGACGCCGCCGCACTGGTGGGCCGGCTCAATCTGCTGCTGTGCGCGGGACAACTGTCCAGCGCCACGCAGACGCTGATCATCGACGCCCTCAATGCCACGCCGGTCACCACCACCAGCACCGATACCGTCAAGCTCAACCGGGTGGCGGCCGCCGTGCTGCTGGTGATGGCCAGCGCCGAATACCTCGCCCAGAAGTGAAGGAAACCCATGTACCTGCTGCAACCCCACCTTCACACCCGGCGCGCCTTCCTGCGCCGCGCCGGACAACTGGCCATGACCGGCACCGCCCTGCCGATGGCGCTGAACCTGGCGGCGCTGGGCGAAGCCGCCGCCTTCAGCGTCAACCCCAGCGACCCCAACGACTACAAGGCCCTGGTGTGTGTGTTCCTGTACGGCGGCAACGACTACGCCAACACGGTGGTCACCTACGACGACCCCAGCTACAACCAGTACAGCAGCATCCGTGGCGGTGGTGCCAGCCAGTCCGCCGGCGGCATCGCGCTGGCCAAGTCCGATCTGGCGGCCACGCTGCTCAACCCCAGCGTGCCGCTGGCCGGCGCCAGGCAGTACGCGCTGCATCCGGCCATGAGCGGCCTGGCCGCGCTGTTCAACGCCGGACGGGCGGCGGTGCAGCTCAACGTCGGCCCGCTGGTGGTGCCGCTGACCCGGGCCCAGTACAACAACAGCAATCGCAACGCCTACCCACTGCCGCCCAAGCTGTTCTCGCACAACGACCAGCAGTCAATCTGGCAATCCTCCTCGCCCGAGGGCTCGACCATCGGCTGGGGCGGCAACCTGGGTGACCTGGCGCTGTCGAGCAACAGCAACAGCCTTTTCACCTGCATCTCGGTCACCGGCAACGCGGTGTTCCTGTCGGGCGACAGCGCGCTGGCCTACCAGGTCAGCACCAGCGGCGCGGTGGCCATCAACGGCGTCAAGAACAACGTCTATGGCTCCTCGGCCGTCAAGTCGGCGCTCAGCGCCCTGATCCAGCAGCCGCGCGCGCACACGCTGGAGAACGAGTACAACAAGGTGGTGACGCGAGCCGTCAACTCCGAATCGCAGATCACCTCGGCCTTGAGCGGCACCGCCAGCAGCGGCGTCGCGCCCTACCTGGAGCCCATGCCGGCCACCTTCAGCGGCAACTCGCTGGCCGCGCAACTCAAGATGGTGGCGCGGCTGATCGCCGGACGCAGCACGCTGGGCAACAAGCGCCAGGTGTTCATGGTGTCACTGGGCGGCTTCGACCTGCACGACAACCTGATTTCCCAGCAGCCGGTGCTGATGGACCGTGTCAGCAAAGCCATGACCGCCTTTTATGAAGCCACCGTGACCTTGGGGCTGGCCAACAAGGTGACCGCCTTCACCGCCTCGGACTTCGGCCGCACGCTGGCCTCCAATGGCGACGGCTCCGACCACGGCTGGGGCAGCCACCACCTGGTGGTCGGCGGCGCCGTCAACGGGAAGGCCTTCTACGGCAGCCCGCCCCCGGTCAGCGTGGGCAACACCAGCGCCGACGCCGACCAATGGCACGTCGGCCAGGGCCGGCTGCTGCCCAGCACTTCGGTGGACCAGTACGCCGCCACGCTGGCGCGCTGGTTTGGCGTGGCCGACAGCGAACTCGCCGGCATCCTGCCCAACCTCAGCCACTTCGGCGCGGCGGCCGGCCGGCCGGACTACCCCAGCGACCTGGGGTTCATGGCGCCCTGAGGGCCGCGCGCTGCGGCGCCGTGCAATACGGCGACGCGGGTATGCCTGCGTCGGCGGGGGTTGTCCCGCAGGCTGCAGGGCCGCTGGGCAAACTGCGGTAAATTGCAGCCATGCCTGCAATTGCCCCCGGCCACGGCCCGACAGCGCCCGCCTTTTCCGAATCCGAGTTCCGCGCTGCCCTGGGCATGTTCGCCACCGGCGTGACCATCGTCACGGCGCGCACCCCAGACGGCAAGCTGGTCGGGCTGACCGCCAATTCGTTCAACTCGGTGTCGCTGGCCCCGCCGCTGGTGTTGTGGAGCCTGTCGCACAGCGCGCGCTCCATGGCGGCGTTTCGCAGCGTATCGCGCTACGCCATCAACATTCTGGGCGCCGGACAGCAGGAACTGGCCAAGCGCTTTGCCGCGCGCAGCGGCGACCGCTTCGACCAGGTTGACTACGTGGCGGCGGCCAGCGGCGCACCGCTGCTGGTTGGGGCGGTGGCGACCTTCGAGTGCTTCAACCGCAGCCGCTACGAGGAGGGTGATCACGTGATCTTCGTCGGCGAGGTGGAACGCTGCTCGCACGCCCACGGCGAGTCGCCGCTGCTGTACCACGGCGGAAAGTTCTATGCCGAACACCCGCTGTAGCCGGCGCCCCTGCCCATGAGCCCACGCAAGACGCACCTGGACGCACTGGCCATTGGCCTGTTGCTGGCATGTTGCCTGTTCTGGGGTTTCCAGCAGGTGCTGGTCAAGGCCACGCTGCCCCTGATGCCCGCGGTGTTCCAGGCGGCGCTGCGCTTTGCCGGCGCCACCGTGCTGCTGTGGCTGTGGTGCCAATGGCGCGGCGTGGCGCTGTTTGCCCGCGATGGCTCGCTCAAGGCCGGCCTGCTGGTGGGCGCGCTGTTTGCCGCCGAGTTCGCCTGCATCTACATCGGCCTGCAGTTCACCAGCGCCTCGCGCCTGACCATCCTGCTGTACACCTCGCCATTCTGGGTCGCCGTGTTGCTGCCGCTGTTCGTCAGCCACGAGCGGCTGCGCAGCGTGCAGTGGTTCGGGCTGGCGCTGGCGTTCGGGGCGGTGGTGTTTGCGATGAGTGACCGGCTCACCGGTTCGGCCGCCGGCACGCATTGGTCGGGCGACCTGCTGGGCTTGGCCGGAGGACTCTTCTGGGGCCTGACCACGGTGGCGATTCGCGGCTCCAACCTGACCCGCGTGGCACCGGAGAAGCTGCTGTTCTACCAGGTTGCGGTGAGCGCGCTCACGCTGCCCTGGCTGTCACTGGCGCTGGGCGAGCAATGGGTCTGGCAGTTTGGTGCCTTTGCCAGCGGCTCCTTGCTGCTGCAAACCGTGGTGGGTGCGTTTGCCAGCTACCTGGCTTGGATGTGGATGCTGGGCCACTACCCGACCAACCGCCTGTCGGTCTTCGTCTTCCTGACGCCGGTGTTCGCGCTGCTGTTTGGCGCGCTGTGGCTCAACGAGGGAGTATCGCTGCAGCTGATGGCGGCGCTCTCGCTGGTGGCGCTGGGCATCGTGCTGGTCAATCGCTGAGATGCCGGCGTGCCAGGCGCCGGGCGCGCTCAGCAGCCGATCGCCGCCACCACCTCGGTCATGGCGCGCCCCAGCAGCGCATGCTGGTCCGCATCCAGGTGGATGCCATCGACCGCGCTGGCCGGCGTGACGCTGCCGGCATCAAAGAAGTGACACCCCAGCTCGGCGGCAACTTGCCGATAGGCCGCCGCCAGGCCGACGCAACGCTGCTGCCCGCCCTCGAACTTGGGCGCAATCGGCCCCTTGGGCTGGCCCATGGGCGGCGGCGCCAGGATCAGGACAGGCGGCACCGGCATCCCTGGCTCGATCGGCGCCTGGCGGATCGCGCCGACCAGTGTCGCCATGCCCTGCGCCGAATGCCAGGCCGTGTGCGGGTGCATGGATTGGAAATCATTGGTGCCCAGCGACAGGATCACCAGCG
>Ga0073899_10003114_pt1 | contig 14793 bp, 12 predicted proteins | sample KloWWTmetaKNB5Ph_FD_88975 | JGI IMG/M metagenome (GOLD analysis project Ga0073899, IMG submission 88975) | Active sludge microbial communities from Klosterneuburg, Austria, studying microevolution and ecology of nitrifiers - Klosterneuburg... | ecosystem: Engineered > WWTP > Aerobic digester >...
ACATACCTGATTCGAAATCACCGCCCGGGGCTTCAGTCCGGGCGGCGCGTCTGCGACACTTGCCGGGCCCGCACGACGGGCTCGCCGCGGACGCGGCCGACAGAAAGATGTATCCGGGGGCATGAGATGGGTTTTCTGGGATTCTTCAAGCGCTTGTTCGGCCGCGGCCAGCCCGCACCGAGCCGGACCGTGGTCACTGCCACTGGCAAGACCGTCACTGCGCCCGAGCGCCGCGAGGGCGGGCGCGGTGGCGCACGTGAGGGCACGCGGGTGCTGGTCATCGACGACTCGACCACGGTGCTGGCGGTGCTGCGGCGCTATCTCGAACAGAACCAGTACATCGTGCTCGAAGCCGAGACCGCCGAGGCCGGCATTCAGATCGCCCGCCAGGAACATCCAGACCTGGTCTTCCTCGACATCGTGCTCCCGGGCATGAACGGCTTCACCGCGCTGCGCACATTGCGCCGCGAACCGGGCACCAAGGACATTCCGGTGATCATGATGAGCGGCAATGAGCAGGCCACCGAGCAGTTCTATGCCCAGCGCATCGGCGCCGACGACTTCATGAAGAAGCCGTTCTCGCGCCCGGAGTTGTTCGCCCGCATCGAACGCCTGCTCGACGCCGACAAGGTACCCAAGCGCTTCGCCGCCGGTGCCACCACCCAGAGTTTCGGCGGACAGTCCTGATCTCTGCGCTCAGCCGCGAGATCGCGGCAGCCAGACGTTCAGCAACTGCGACAGGGCCGGGTCCTGGGCCGGCAAGCCCCACAACTCGATCGCGTTCGCGAGCATCGCGCCGCGTTGCCAGATCGCGGCTTTCTGGCCGGGTACGGTGACGCTGACCGACTTGACGCCGAACCAGCGCTCGACCAGACCGGCCTTGGCCGTGATCGACACGACATGGTCGAGGTCGATGGTATCGAGGCGGATGCCGAGATAGCCGTCCTGCACCACGACCCGTTCGTTGGTCACGATGTAGACCAAATGGCGCCGCCGCAGTGCATTCGCGAGCGACTGCCCGAGCACGACCAACGCGAGCAGTCCGAATGCGGACCGGCCGAAGTTGTAGCGGATGCGCTGCCGATCTTCCACCGCCTTGCGTCGCTCCGCATCCGTGCAGTCGCGATAATTGCCCTTGCCGGCGCCCTGCTCCACCTGGACTCGGCAGGCCGCCTCTCCAGACGTCGAGCCGACGAGCAGCACACCGAAAACCGAGACCAGGGCACTGAATTGCAGCAGCAAGCTGAGCACCGCGGCGCGCCAGGCCGACGGCGCGGCGGAGCCCGCCCAAACCACGCGCTCGTGCGGCAGCGCGTGGACCGGAAAGCGCAGGCGCGGGTCCAGCAGCGAGGCGCTCTGCTCCATCGGCGAGATCAAGTCAGTCTTCCTCGACGCGCGGCTTGTAGGCTTCCATCAGCTGCTTCTGGATGTTGCCCGGCACCGCCTCGTAGTGGCTGAACTCGATCGCATAGCGGCCGCGCCCACCGCTCACCGCCTTCAGTTCGTTCGAGTATTCGGTCACCTCGGCCAGCGGCACCTGGGCCTTGACGATGATTTCGCCGCCACGCGCGGCGTCGGTGCCGTTGATGCGCGCGCGCTTGGTCGCGAGCCCGCCGGTGACATCACCCATGCAATGGTCAGGGACTTCGACGTCGAGATTGACGATCGGCTCCAGCACCATCGGCCGCGCCTTGCTGATCGCATCCAGAAACGCCTTCTTGCCGGCCGACACGAACGCGACCTCCTTGGAGTCGACCGGGTGGTGCTTGCCGTCGTAGACGATCACGCGCACGTCCTGCAGCAGGTAACCGGCAACCGCGCCATGTTCCAGCACCTGGCGCACGCCCTTTTCGATCGCCGGCAGATACTGGCCGGGGATGGAACCGCCCACGGTTTCGTCGACGAAATCAAAGCCCTCGCCTCGCCCAAGCGGCTCGATACGCAGGAACACCTCGCCAAACTGGCCGGCGCCACCGGTCTGCTTCTTGTGCCGATGATGGCCATCGGCCTTGGCGCTGATCGTCTCGCGATAGGCGATGCGCGGTGGGCGCGATTTCACCTCGACCTGATAGCGATCCTTCATCCGTTCAAGCATCACCCGCAAGTGCAACTCACCGAGGCCGCGGATCACCGTCTCGTTGAGTTCCTTGTTGTGCTCGATGCGGAAGCACGGGTCCTCCTCGGACAGCTTGTGCAGCGCCGTCGCGAGCTTCTGTTCCTGGCCCTTGGTCGCCGGTTCGATCGCGAGCCCGAACATCGGCTGCGGGAAATCCAGCGGCTTCAGGTGGATCTGGTCCTCGTCGTGCGAATCGTGCAGCACCGCATCGAAGTGCATCTCATCGACCTTGGCCACGGCAGCGATGTCGCCCGGGATGGCATCGTCGATCTCCACATGTTCCTTGCCGCGCAGCTTGAACAGGTGCCCGACCTTGAACGGCTTCTTGCCGTCATCGACGAACAACTGCGTGTCGCGGCGCACCGTGCCCTGGTAGACGCGGAACACGCCGAGCTTGCCGACGAAGGGATCGTTGACGATCTTGAAGACATCGGCGATGACGTGCTTGCGTGGATCGGGCTCGGAGCGGAACGGTTCGGCATCGGCGCCGCTGCCACGCACGAACAGCGGCGGGTTGGCTTCGCCCGGGTGCGGCATCAGCTTTTCGAACAGGTCGAGCAGCTCGCGCACGCCGGCGCCGCTGCGTGCGGAAACGAAGCAGATCGGCACCAGGTGACCCTCGCGCAGGCACTGCTCAAAGGCATCGTGCAGTTCCTGACCGGACAAGCCCGACTCGCCCTCCTCCAGGTAATGCCCCATCACCGTCTCGTTGATCTCGACGACCTGGTCGATGATGCGCTGGTGCGCGGTCGCGACCGAGGAGAAGTCGGACGCGCCATCAGGTTTGAAGAAGCAGTCGACCACTTCGGCACGACCCTTCGCCGGCAGGTTGATCGGCAGGCACTCGTTGCCAAACGCCTCGCGCAATTGCTCGACCAGCAACTCCAGGTCGGCATCGGCATGGTCGATCTTGTTGATCACGATCAGCCGACACAGGCGCCGCGCCTTGGCGTGCTCCATCATGCGCATGGTGCTGTATTCGATGCCGGCCACGGCATTGACAACCACGGCGCAGGTCTCGACCGCGCCGAGCACGGCCAGTGTCTGGCCGCGGAAGTCCGGATAGCCCGGGGTGTCGACGAGATTGACGTGGATGCCGGCATGGTCTATCGATGCCAGCGATGTCTGGATCGAATGCTGGCGCTCGCGCTCCATCGGGTCATGGTCCGACACCGTGGTGCCACGCTCGACCGAGCCTGCCGTCTGGATCGCGCCGCCGGCATGCAGCAGGGCTTCGAACAAGGTGGTTTTGCCGGCGTCGGAATGACCGACGAGTGCGATATTGCGGATCTGTTCGCTGGTGTAGCCAGGCATGGCGCATTCCTCCCGGGGGTTGATGTCCGGCGGCGACGACAGCGCTGACTATCGGGGCCACCAGTGGGTGATCGAACGCAGGGTCAGGCTTGGATCGTCTTCCTCGGGCCGCAGCCGGTCAAGCCCGGAATGCGAAGCTGAATGTCCGGCAGGCACCGTCGTCCCAAACCCGCGTGGATTCAGAGCGAATTCAGCGCTCCGACCACAGCATCCAGGCCACGCACGCTGTCACCCAAGGAGAACCCCATGCGCATTTTCGCCCTGTCGCTGCCGATGTTCACCGCCATGCTGTTTTCGGCCAGCGCGCTCGCCTGGAACGACGACCAGCCGGAATATGACCTGGCCCGCGTGGTCTCGGTCGATCCGATCATCGACTACGTCGACGAACCGGTCTCGCGCGAAGTCTGCTGGAACGAACCGGTGGCGCGCTACGAACCCGAGTACCGCTACGAGTCGCGGCGCCACCGCGACCGCAGCGGCGCTACCCTGCTCGGCGCGTTGATCGGCGGGGCGCTCGGCAACACCGTCGGCCATGGCGACGGCCGCCGCGCCGCGACCATCGCCGGTGCCGTCATCGGCGGAGCCATCGCCCACGACGAAGCGCACCGCCCGCGCTACCGCGACGTCGGCGGCCGCTACGTCCGCGACCAGGAGCAACGCTGCGAAACCCGCACCGACTACCAACGCCAGGAACGCGTGGTCGGCTACGACGTCGCTTACGACTACCGCGGCCGCATCTACCACACCCGCACCGACCATCACCCCGGCGACAGCATCCGCGTCGAGGTGCAGGTGGTGGCGGTGCCGTAGCAGCCAGCACCGCGCGCGCGGCAACTGCATCGAATCCGAAGATCGCGTCACGACTGCACTTGCAGGTTCGCGAAACGACCGCCGGGTCAGGTTGGCGGCACGCGCATCTCGATCCCACCCTCGCGCAATGCCTGAATCAGTGGTTTCAGGTACCCGGCATAGGGCAGCCACTTCGGCGACTGCCGGCGCACGACCCGGTCTCGCACCTGCACGCCGCTGGCCGTGGAAACCGGGCGCTTGCTGCTACGCGGGTCACTCATGGCCTCGATGAAGTGGATGCCGCAGAAGGCGGCGACCTTGCGCATCACGGCCTCGGGATCGTGCGTCAGCTCTGCATAATCGATGTCCAGAATGCGTCCCGGATGCAATGCATGCCAGTGGGCCATCAGCCGCCGATACTGGATGAAGTAGTCGGCCAGTTGCAGTTGGTCATAGGAATACGCGTTGATCCCGGTGAAAAGCTCGCGCAGGTTCGAGAAGCACGTCTCCAGCGGGTCTCGCACCATGTGCAGGATCTTCGCTTGCGGCAGCGCGCGGCAAATGAACCCGATATTCAGGAAATTTGCCGGAAGCTTGTCGACGAAGAACGGTTCGTCGCCAAGACGCCAGGCGATCCCGTCCAAGTAGCGCTTCCCGACTTCGGCGAAGTCGACCGAGGCTGCGCGCGCCACCGTGACGCGATCGATCACATCCCGGCTGTAGTGGTCCGTGGCGTGGCGCATGGCGCTGCTGAAATCACACAACTCGCCGAGCCCAAGGACTTCGGGACTGCCGTCCAGCATCTGCTCCAGCAAGGTGGTCCCCGAACGGTACATGCCGAGCACGAACAACGGCGTCCGCTCCCCCTCGCGCTGCGCCGTCTCCGCGCTTTGGCACGATGACCATTCGATCAGCGCGTCGACCACTGCCCGGGCTTCCTTTGAATCGTGCGGTTCAACTTGACGCTTGGCTTTGCCCATCCACTCCAAGGCTTGCCAGGCACCCGAGTGGTCGCCGAGATCATCCAGTTCCTTGTGCAAAGCGCGCGCCAGCGCGGCGACGTCGGCCGGGTGCAGCCCGGGCGTGCACAAGAGCGTCCGCAATTGTGCTGCATGGTTCGATTGCGGCTGCGCCCACGACACCACGCCGCTGCTGTTGCAACGTGGGCCGGACCGTATCACGGCCGTTAAAAATCTGTAAATATGGCCAGATCGGCTGTTGCGTCGCAGCAAATTGCCCTTTGCGGTCAGGGATCTGGCCGCGATCGTGGCGTGGACGCCACTAGCATGTCGCGAAATTCCCACAGCTTCGGAGCCTGCCGCATCCATGGATCTCGTCTCGCCTTCCAGCCCCTCCGCCCGTTGGGCGGTTCTCAAGTTCGGTGGTACCAGCGTCGCCACCGCGGCGCGCTGGCGCACGATTGCGGAACTGGCAGCGAAACGGGTGGGCGCGGGGCTGCGCCCGGTGATCGTGGTGTCCGCGGTTTCGGGGCTGACCAACCAGCTGCAGGCACTCATCGACCGCGCGCTCGATGCCGAGGCGCTGGCTTCGGAAACGGCGGCGATCCGTGAGCGGCATCTGCAGTTGATCGAGGAACTCGGCATCGACGCGCCGGCGACGACGCTGCAGTGGCTCGATCGGCTGGCGACGCTCGCGCAACAGGCGCCCACTCGGCGCGGCGAGTTCCGCTGGCAAGCCGAACTGCTGTCGATGGGGGAACTGATCTCGAGCTCGCTCGGCGCTGCATTTCTGACCTCGACCGGTCTGCGCTGCGGCTGGCTGGATTCACGACAATGGCTAAAGGTCGAGCCACGACCGAACCAGAGCGAGTGGTCGCGCTGGCTGTCGGTGTCCTGCGCCACACGCAGCGAACCCGCTCGCGTCGCCGAACTGGCGCAGACGGCCGACTGTTTCGTCGCACCCGGCTTCATGGCCAGCGATGCCGAGGGTGCGACCTGCATCCTCGGTCGTGGCGGTTCGGATACGTCGGCCGCGTATCTGGGTGCCCTGCTCGGCGCCGAGCGCGTCGAGATCTGGACGGACGTGGCCGGCATGTTCTCGGCCGACCCGCGCCAGGTGCCGAATGCGCGCCTGCTGTCCCGCATCGACTACGCCGAGGCGCAGGAGATCGCGACCACCGGCGGCAAGGTGCTGCATCCGCGCTGCATCGGTCCGGTGCGCGAATCGTCGGTGCCGATGTGGATCAAGGACACGCAGCGACCGGAGCTGGACGGCACCGTGATCAGCGACGACGTCGCCCGCGACGTACTCTCGGTGAAGGCGATCAGTTCACGTCGCGGCATCATGCTGGTGTCGATGGAAACGGTCGGCATGTGGCAGCAGGTCGGCTTCCTCGCCGACGTGTTCGCGCAGTTCAAGCGGCACGGCCTGTCGGTCGACATGATCGGCTCGTCCGAGACCAACGTGACGATTTCGCTCGACCCGACCGAGAACCTGGTCAATTCGAATGTGCTCGAGGCCCTGTGCGCCGACCTCGCGGCGATCTGCCGCGTCAAGGTGATCGGGCCGTGCACCGCGATTTCGCTGGTCGGGCGCGGCATCCGCTCCTTGCTCGGCAAGCTGGGACCGGTGTGGAACGTGTTCGGCGCGATGCCGATCCACCTGATCTCGCAGAGTTCGAATGACCTCAATCTCACCTTCGTCGTCGACGAGGCACGTGCCGATGGCCTGGTGCCGCGCATCCACGAGGCCCTGGTCAAGGGCGGCGCATTGCGCGCCGACGACAGCCGCGTGTTCGGGCCGAGCTGGGCATCGCTGTATCGCACTTCGGCCACGTCGCCTGCGGAATGGTGGCGCCGCGAGCGCGAGGCACTGCTGCGCCTGGCCGCGGAACGCACGCCACGTTACGTCTACCATCGCGACACCATCCGCGAGCGCGCCGCACAGTTGCGCGCGATCACCGCGGTCGACCGCTGGTTCTATGCGACCAAGGCAAATGCGCACCCGGCCGTGCTGCGCACGATCGCGGACGCCGGCTTCGATCTGGAGTGTGTGTCGCCGGGCGAGATCGATCATGCGCGCGCCACCTGTCCGGACGCGCGCCTGTTGTTCACACCGAACCTGGCGCGGCACGAGGACTATCGCCGTGTTGCCGCCACGTCGGCGCTGCTGACGATCGAACACCTCGGCAGCTTCGCCGAACTCGGCGACTTGCTGCGCGGTCGCGAAGTGTCGCTGCGCATCGATCTCGGCAGCGGCCACGGCCACCACGACAAGGTGCGCACCGGCGGCGCCAAGTCCAAGTTCGGCATCGGCGTCGACCAGCTCGGTGAAGCCGTGCGCCAGGCGCAGGAACATGGCCTGCGCATTGGCGTACTGCACGCCCATCTGGGCTCGGGCATTCTCGATGCGGCGCATTTCGGTCGCGTCTACCAGGACATGATTTCCCTCGCGGAGCAGGTGCCGAGCGTGCGCGCACTCAACATCGGCGGCGGCTTCGGCATCGCTGCGCACCCCGATGACAGCGCGCTCGACCTGGCCCGCGTCGCCGAACTGCTGGCCACGATCAAGCAAGCGCGTCCGCAATACGAGTTGTGGATGGAGCCTGGTCGCTACCTCGTTGCCGAAGCCGGCGTATTGCTGGCGCGCGTGAACGCGATCAAGCAGAAATATGGACGCAACTTCATCGGCCTGGATGCCGGCATGCACAACCTGCTGCGCCCGGCCCTGTATGACGCCCACCATCCGATCGTGAACCTGTCGCGCCTGGATGCGCCCGACGCGATGCGCGCCGACATCGTCGGGCCGATCTGCGAGAGCGGCGACGTGCTCGGCGGCGAACGCGCGTTGCCGACCACCGCGGTCGACAATGTGTTCCTGATTGCACAGGCCGGCGCCTATGGTGCGGTGATGGCCTCGAACTACAACCGTCGTGCCGCCGCCGACGAGGTGATGCTGTGACTATCGAACACCCGCGTGATGCACAGACCTTTCATTTCGTGTGCGCCGACTACGACGCGGCCAGCGCCTCCGCTGCGCTCTTGTACCGCTTCGACGACGGCCCCGAACTGACCGAGACCATCCGCTTCGCGGACGCTGCATTGCCCATTCCTGCCGGCCGCGAAGCGGCATTCGCAGCGGCGTTGCGCCTGCTGCATCTCATCGCCGGCATCAGCTACTACAAGGCCGCGGTGCCGCCGCAGATCGCCGTCGATGGCGCGCCGCTCGACGCCGCACTTGCGGCCTTGCTCGACGAGATCTACCTGCACGGCCTCGGCGAATTCGCGCATCGCAACGGCCTCGACCTGCGCGGTCGCATCGATTTTCCGCACGACGCCCACGTCCCGGACGTTGCCGCGCGCGTCGGCCTGCCGCGGCGCACGCTGGTGCCGATCGGCGGCGGCAAGGATTCGCTGGTCACGGTCGAACTGCTGCGCGCCGCGCACGAGCCGATGACGGCGACCTGGGTCGGCCGCTCGCCGCTGATCGCCGCCTGCGTCGAACGCAGCGGCTTGCCGCAACTGAACATCGAGCGGCAGATTTCGCCGCTGCTGTTCGAGATGAACCGCAACGGTGCCTGGAACGGGCATATCCCGGTCACCGCGATCAACTCGGCGATCCTGGTCTGCGCCGCGATCCTGCACGGCTTCGACGCGATCGCATTCTCGAACGAACGCTCGGCCTCGAGCGCGAACCTGGTCCACGACGGCTTTGCGGTGAACCACCAGTGGAGCAAGTCGATCGATTTCGAGCGCGCGTTCCGCAACTACGTGAGCACGCGCGTCGCTGCCGACCTCGACTACTTCTCGGCGCTGCGGCCGCTGTCCGAACTCGCGGTGACGCGATTGTTCGCACCACTGACCCAGTATCACGACGTGTTCTCGAGTTGTAACCGCAACTTCCGTATCCTCGGCGACAAACCGGCCGAGCGCTGGTGCGGGCAGTGCCCGAAATGCCACTTCGTGTTCCTGGCGCTGTCGCCGTTCCTGCCGAAAACACGCCTGGTCGCGATCTTCGGCCGCAACCTGCTCGACGACGCCACGCTCGCCGCCGACTTCGACGCCCTGCTCGAAGTCGGTGCGCACAAGCCGTTCGAATGTGTCGGCGAAGGACGCGAGTCGCGCGCGGCGATGGCCGCACTCGGCGAGCGCGCCGAGTGGCGCGAGGACGCTCTGGTCGCGCGCTTCCGTGCCGAGATCCTGCCGATGCTCGATCGCACCGAGCTCGAACTGGCGCCACTGATGAACGCCGACGGCCCGCACCATCTGCCGGCGCGCCTGGCGCGCATTTTCGATGCGCTGGGCTGAACTCGCCGAACGTCGTATCGCGGTGCTCGGCTTCGGTGCCGAGGGCCGCGCCGCGTGTCGCGCATTTCGTGCGCGCTTTCCGGAGCAGGCGCTGCATCTGTTCTGCAGCGCGGATGAAACGGCCAGTGCGGTGAGCCTCGGCGATGAGCGCCTCACGATCGACAGCACGCCGGCGACCGTCGAGTCACTGCGCGCATTCGAGATCGTGATCAAGTCGCCCGGAGTCTCGCCGTACCGGTCGCCGCTGCCGGAAGCCGCCGCGGCGGGCGTGCATTTCACTTCCGGCAGCGCGATCTGGTTCGCCGAACATCCGCAGGCCAACACGATCGCGGTCACCGGCACCAAGGGCAAGAGCACGACCACGGCCCTGATCGCGCATCTGCTGCGTGCTGGCGGTCATCGCACCGCGCTCGCCGGCAATATCGGACTGCCCCTGCTCGACCTGCCGGAAGACGACCGGGTCGCGGCCTGGGTGTTCGAACTGTCGAGCTTCCAGTGCCACGACTTCGCCGGCAGCGCGCGCGTCGCGCTGATCACCAACCTGATCGAAGAGCATCTCGACTGGCACGGCTCCTCCGCCCAGTACGCCATCGACAAACTGAAGATCCTCGGCGACCCGAACACGACGATTGCCGTGCTGAATGCGTGCGATTCGACCGTGGGCTCGATCCGCAGACCAGGTCGCACCGATTGGTACGGACGCAGCGACGGCTGGCATGTGGACGAGGCCGGCATCTCTCGCGGGAACCGCCGGTATCTGTCTCGTTCCGACTTGCCTCTCCCGGGTCTGCACAACGCGCTAAACCTCTCCGGCGCGCTGGCTGCAGTCGAGGCCGCGGGCTTCGATGCATGTGCGCTGGCCGTGCACGCCCGGAGCTTCAAGCCGCTGCCACATCGTCTGCAGACGCTTGGCGAGCGCGACGGCATCAGCTTCGTCAATGACAGCATCGCCACCACGCCGCAGGCGGCACTGGCGGCGTTGTCGCACTTCGCCGGGCAGGACATCGCGCTGATCCTCGGCGGACACGAGCGCGGGCTCAACTGGGCCGCCTTTGCCGGTGCCGTCGCTGCCCGGCCGCCACGCGCGATCGTCACCACCGGCGCCAGCGGCGCGCGCATCGCCGCGACGCTGCTCGCGCATGGACTCGCCGACGTGGTGCGCTCCGAGCCGGATTTCGACAGTGCGTTCGCATCGGCCCGCGGTGCATTGCACGGCTCTGGCATCGTGCTGCTCTCGCCCGGTGCGCCGAGCTTCGGCCAGTTCCGCGACTACAGCGAACGCGGCCGCCGCTTTGCCGAACTGGCCGGATTCGATCCGCACATGATCGCCAGCATCGCCGGCCTCGGCATCGCCTGAATCAGTCGGCGCGGAAGCGCTCGTGGCAGCCCTTGCAGGCCTTGCGCGTGCGCTCGAAGGCGGCGCGTATCGGCTCCTCGGCCGCGCCCGCGAATGCGATGCGCAACTGGTTCGACGCCGCCTGGAACTCGCGCAATGCGTCGGCGAAGGCCTGCGGCTCTTCCCAGATCTCGGGCAGGGCGTCGGTCTTCTCGACCGCATCGCTGCCCGGCGCGAAGGCCTCGTCGAGTTGCACCGCCGCGAACGCCACGGCGATCGAGCGCCGCTTCAATTCGGCGGCGTTCCAGGCGCGCTCGCCCTTCAGCATCGCCGCGATCGGTCCGAAGTTCCAGCCGATGGTGGCGTACAGCGACTGGCGGTAGCGGATCACCTCGTCCGCCTCGCGCACCGGCGCCTGCGCCTGCAACGGGGCGACGGCCAGTGCGGCGAGCAGGGTCAGGACGATGGCTGGACGCATGGGCAACTCCGGAGTCTGGACGGCGCAGGATAACGCCCAGTGTCGCGCACCCGCACGCATGGTCGGCGTGATGACGCCCGGGCCACGCTCGCGCTGTCGCTGCTAGATTGTCTTCCCGAACCCGGAGGCCCGCCATGAAACCGCATGCATTCGTCCTGTCCGCGCTCGCCCTGCTGCCGCTAAACGCATCCGCGGAGATGCAGGTGCGCAAGCTCCACTACAGCGTCGACGCCACCCGTGTCGAAAGCGTGCTGGTGTACGACGACGCCGGGGCCGAGCGCCCGGGGCTGGTGATGGTGCCGAACTGGATGGGCATGAACGAGGCCCAGATCGCCAAGGCCAAGGCCATCGCCGGCAGCGAGTTCGTGGTGCTGGTCGCCGATGTCTACGGTGTCGACACGCGCCCGACCAATGCGGACGAGGCCGGCAAGGCCGCGAGCGCGATGTACGCCGATCGCGCTGCATTGCGCGCGCGCGTGAATGCCGCGCTCGATCAGCTCGCATCCGCCAGCGATGTTCCGCTCGATGCCGCGAAACTCGGCGCGATCGGTTTCTGCTTCGGCGGCGCAACCGCGCTCGAACTCGCGCGCAGCGGCGCCGACATCGCTGGCGTGGTCAGCTTCCACGGCAACCTCGGCACCGACCTGCCGGCCCGCAGCGGCGAGGTCAAGGCCAAGGTGCTGGCGATCAACGGCGGCGACGATCAGTACGTCCCGGCCGAGCAGATCAACGCCTTCACCCGCGAGATGGCCGGCGCCGGCGTCGACTGGCAGTTCGTCAACCTCGGCGGCGCCGTGCACTGCTTCGCCGAAGCCGACGCGCAATCGCCGCCCGGTTGCGTCTACAACGAGCGCGCGGCAAAGCGCGCCTTCCGGATGATGCGCACGTTCTTCGCCGAGGCGTTTGCGGCACAGGACTGACGCAACCAACTGCGGGTCAGTGGTTGCGATCCACCGAATAACGGGCCAGCACCTGCAGCGCCGTGCGCGCCGGACTCCCGGCCAGCGCCTGCAGGCTCGCGCTCGCATCGCCAGCAAAACGCCCGGCCCGGGCCCGACTGTAGTCGATCGCGCCGCTGTCGCGGATGGCGGCGATCACGCCGTCCAGCGAATCCAGGCCGCCGTTCTCGATCACGCGCCTGAGCGTGGCCACATCTGCGGGCGCGGCGTGGTGCAGGGCGTGGATCAGCGGCAGCGTCGGCTTGCCCTCGGCGAGGTCGTCGCCGACGTTCTTGCCGAGGGTGTCGGCGTCGGACACGTAGTCGAGCACGTCATCGGCGATCTGGAAAGCCATGCCGAGCGCCATGCCGTAGTCGGCGAGCGCGTCCTCGACCGGTTTGGGCGCATCGGCCAGGATAGCGCCGACCCGGCAGGCCGAGGAAAACAACACCGCGGTCTTGCGTTCGATCACGCGCAGGTAGGCGGCTTCGTCGGTATCGGGGTTGCCGATGTGCATCAACTGCAGCACCTCACCCTCGGCGATCTGGTTGGTGGTGTCGGCCATCACCCGCATGATGCGCATGCGCTCGAGCTCCACCATCAGCTGGAATGCGCGCGAATAGAGATAGTCGCCGACCAGCACGCTGGCGGCATTGCCGAATACCGCATTCGCGGTGCGGCGGCCGCGGCGCAGGCCGGATTCGTCGACGACATCGTCATGCAGCAGGGTCGCGGTGTGGATGAACTCGATCACCGCCGCGGCCTGGTGGTGCTGGCTGCCGCCATAACCGGCGGCCTCGGCCGCGAGCAGCACCAGCATCGGGCGCAGGCGTTTGCCGCCGCCGGAGACGATGTGCTCGGCCACCTGGTTCACCAGCAGCACCTCGGAAGCGAGGCGGCGGCGGATCAGGCGATCGACCTCGACCATGGCCGGGGCCACGCGTACGCGCACGTCCTCGAAGCAGGTAGGGTGCACGGCGGGCACGACGGAGGCGATGGCGGACACGGAACGCTCGCAGGATCTGAGACCGGCGAATTATAGGGTGCGCCCGCTGATTTCCGACATTTCGCAGGCCGGCGCCGGCGATTTGCGCTTTCACCGGTCCCGCGCTTGCGCGAAGATGCTCGTCCCCGGAGGCCCGGCTGCGGCTTCCCGTCCCATCTCAACAGGAGTTCCCATGTCCCGCGGCGTCAATAAAGTCATCCTCGTCGGCAACCTCGGCGCCGACCCCGAAACCCGCTACACCCAGGGCGGCGGCGCGATCACCACGATCCGCATCGCCACTTCCGAGTCGTGGAAGGACAAGACCACCGGCGAAGCGCAGGAACGCACCGAGTGGCACCGCATCAAGTTCTTCGGCCGTCTCGCCGAAATCGCCGGCGAATACCTGAAGAAGGGCCGCCAGGTCTATGTCGAAGGTTCGCTGCGTACCGACAAGTACACCGACAAGGAAGGCATCGAACGCTTCTCCACCGACATCATCGCCAATGAAATGCAGATGCTCGGCGGCAACCCCGGGGCCGGCGAAGGCGGCGGCGCGCCGCGCGAACGCTCGGAACGCAGCAGCGCCCCGCGCGGCGGCGGCGGCAACTACAGCGCTGGCGGCGGCGACCGTGACGCCGGCAATCGTGCCCCGGCACCGCAGCCGAGCAATGCCCCGTTCGACGAGGACGAGATTCCGTTCTAGCGGGAACCCGGGACCGCGGCCGCGGTCCATGGCGATCACGCGAGGGAGCCTGCGGGCTCCCTCGTCGTGTCCGCGGCTACAATTCCCGCTCTTTCGAGGAAGTCCCGAGATGCGAACCTGGCTTGTCACCGGCGGTGCCGGCTTCATCGGCGGCAATTTCGTGCTGGATCTGGTCGCCAGTGGTGGCCACCGCATCATCAATCTCGACGCGCTGACCTACGCCGGCAACCTCGACACGCTGGCGCCGCTCGCGCGCAGCCCGCACCATCAGTTCGTGCAGGGCGACATCGGTGACCGTGAACTGGTCGCGTCCCTGCTCAGGCAATACCAGCCGAGCGCGGTGGTGAACTTTGCCGCCGAGAGCCATGTCGACCGCTCGATCGACGGACCGGGAACTTTTATCCAGACCAATGTCGTCGGCACCTTGGACCTGCTGCAGGCGACGCTCGGCTACTGGCGCGAATTGCCAGAGGCCGAGAAGTCCGCATTCCGATTCCTGCATGTCTCGACCGACGAGGTCTACGGCTCGCTCGGCGACAGTGGTGCCTTCCGCGAGGACACGCCGTATGCACCGAACTCGCCGTATTCGGCGAGCAAGGCCGCGAGCGACCATCTGGTGCGCGCCTGGCACCACACCTATGGCCTGCCGACGCTGACCACGAATTGCTCGAACAACTACGGTCCCTACCAGTTCCCGGAAAAACTCATCCCGCTGATGATCCAGAAGGCGCTGGGCGACCAGCCGCTGCCGGTGTACGGCGACGGCCGTAACGTGCGCGACTGGCTGTACGTGCTCGACCATTGCCGCGCGATCCGCGCGGTGCTCGAGCGTGGCCGTGTCGGCGAGGTCTACAACGTCGGCGGCAA
>Ga0073899_10003116_pt1 | contig 14788 bp, 8 predicted proteins | sample KloWWTmetaKNB5Ph_FD_88975 | JGI IMG/M metagenome (GOLD analysis project Ga0073899, IMG submission 88975) | Active sludge microbial communities from Klosterneuburg, Austria, studying microevolution and ecology of nitrifiers - Klosterneuburg... | ecosystem: Engineered > WWTP > Aerobic digester >...
CGTTCGACTCGGTGGACCCCGCGGACCGCAGCACGGTCAACACCGTCCACCTCGGCGGGGCGACACCCTCGTCGGTGACCTTCACGGTGGCGCCGCTGGGACCTGCTCCCGCGGAGCGTCTGCCGTGCCCGGCGGCGGCCAAGCCCTGTCGGGTGTGGACCCCCGCGGGCAACGGCGGCTGAGCTGACGCCTCTGGCGGTCCGGCGATTGCCGCGGACGATGACGGTGCTCGCGCGATCCGTGCACATCCTCCGCCGGCCGAGAGAAATCCTGTCGCTCAGGGCAGAAATGGTCCCTTCGAGCTTGTGCTGAGTGCGTCCATTGGGAACGATGGGGAGCGGTCGGGCGTGGCGGATGTCCGACAGCGAGGGGAGGAGATTCCACATGGTTCGTCGGAACAGCGTCCGGTTGGCGGTCGCGTTGCTCGTGGCGTCGGTCGTCGCACCGTTCGTGTCATCCGGGACGGCCGGGGCGATCGGTTCGCCACCGTCCACCACGATCGGGGCCCGGCTCCGGTTCGCCACCACCAACGGTGACATCCTGGCCATCACCAAGGTCTCGGGCACGTCGCGGAACCTGATCGCCTTCGGCGGCAACTTCACCAAGGTGATCACCCCTGACGGCGTCAGCCGCGACGCCAAGAACTTCGCCGTGGTCGACGAGTTCACCGGTGCGCTGGTCTACGGCGGCAACGCCAGCAGCTACGTGCGTGCGATCACCAGCCTCAACGGCACGATCTACGTCGGCGGCGACTTCACGTCCTTCGGCGGCGTCGCCCGGCCCCGGACCGCGGCCCTCAACCCGAGCTTCGCCGTCACCGGCTGGAACCCGCAGCCCGGATCGCGGGTGCGGGCGCTGACGGTGGCCAACGGCAACGTGGTGTACGGCGGAGACAGCAGCGTCGTGCGCGGCACCAACCCGACGACCGGTGGCAGCGTCTGGTCCCAGAGCATCTCGGGCGGCTCGGTCCGATCACTCGGCACCGCGCCGAACGGCACCCTGTACATCGGCGGCATGTTCGAGAAGTACGGAACGCTGACCCGCCACGGCCTGATCAAGGCCAACCCTGCCAACGGGGCGCCCGACACCGCGTTCAACGCCAAGCTCCGGGCCGACACCGGGGTCGGCTCCCACGGGAGCTACGACGGTCAGGCCGGTAACGTGATCGCGTTCAACGCGGATGGCAGCCGACTGCTGCTCGGCGTCGCCGGGTACGGCTCCGACGAGTTCAAGACCCTCAACCCCAACACCGGCTCGCTGTACTGGGGTCTGGTGCTCCCGGGCGACTGCCAGGGCGTCGGTGTCGTCGGATCGACCTACGTGCTCGGCTACCACCGCCACGACAACAACCCGTGGCCCTACTTCGGTGCCCAGGTCGAGGCGTCCAACGGTCGGTTGACCACCTGGAACCCGGGGCTGACCGGCTACCAGAGCAACGTCGACGGCGGCAACCAGGGCGTGCAGGCCGTGTACGTGGACTCGGCGAACCGGCGTCTGTTCGTCGCCGGTGCCTTCACCAAGCCGGTCAAGTCCCTCGCCGTCTACTCCTGGTGACCCAGGTTTCTGACGACAAGTCACGACAACTGCGGTAGTCGGTTGTTATGAGAATCGGGTTGTCGATCGACCTGCCGGCCGCTCAGGACGGCAGGTCGATCAGCGCCCGGATGTCGTCCGCGTCGAGGGCGCCGGTCATGGCGTCGTCCGCGTCCATCACGCTGGAGAACAGAGCGGCCTTGCGGGCCTTGAGCTCCATGACCTTCTCCTCGATGGTCCCGGTCGACACGTAGCGGTACACCACCACGGTGTTGTCCTGACCGATGCGGTGCGCCCGGTCCACGGCCTGCGTCTCGGCGGCAGGGTTCCACCACGGGTCGAGCACGAAGCAGTAGTCGGCCTCGGTCAGGTTGAGGCCGAAGCCGCCGGCCTTGAGGCTGATGACGAACACCGGGACGTCACCGTCTTTGAACGCCGCGATCGGCCTCTCGCGGTTCCGGGTACGGCCATCGAGGTAGGCGTAGCCGATCCCGGCCTCGTCCAGGCGGGCCCTCACCCGACTCAGGAAGCCGGTGAACGTGCTGAACACCAGCGCACGGTGACCTTCGGCCACCACCTGGGTGAGGTCCTCGAGCAGGCGGTCCAGCTTGGCGGAGCCGACCGCGTCGTGCTCGGCGTCGATGAGCCCCGGGTCCAGGCTGAGCTGGCGCAGGATGGTGAGCGACTTGAAGATCTCGAAGCGGTGGCGCTGCACGTCGCCGACCAGGCCGAGGACCTTCTTGCGCTGCTGCTGGAGCTGGGTCTGGTAGATGCGCATGTGGCGTGCGCTCAGCTCGACATCGACGGTCTGCTCCACCTTGGGGGGCAGCTCGGTCAGCACCTCGTCCTTGGTGCGTCGCCGCATCAGGGGCGTGATCCGTCGTCGCAGCGTGTCGAGCCGGTCCGGGGCCCGACCGCTCTCGATGGGCTTTCGGTACACCTCGGAGAAACGTCGGGGGTCGGGGTAGAGCCCGGGGGCCACGATCGACAGGAGCGACCACAGGTCCATCAGGCTGTTCTCGATCGGGGTACCGGTGATGGCGAGCTTGGTGGTCGCCTCGAGGCGACGCACGCACTGGTAGGTCTTCGACGTGTGGTTCTTGACGAACTGCGCCTCGTCGAGCACCAACATCTCCCAGTCGATGCTGCGGTACTGGTCGAACTCCAGACGGAACAGGGCGTAGGACGTCACGACGATCCGGGCGTCGCCCACCGCCTCGGTCAACGAGGTGCCGCGCCGCGCCTCGGTCTCCCGGATGGTGACCACCTCCACGCCCGGAGCGAACCGGTCGGTCTCACGGTGCCAGTTGGTGACCACCGTGGTGGGGGCGACGACCAGGAACCGAGCATCGGGGTCCTGATCGAGCACGTGGAGGAACAGCCCGAGCGTCTGGACGGTCTTTCCCAGGCCCATGTCGTCGGCCAGGATCCCGCCCAGGCGGTTGCGGTGCAGGAACGCCAACCAGTCGAGCCCGTCCTGCTGGTAGTGGCGCAGCTCGGCGGCCAGTCCCGCAGGGGGATCGATGGGTTCGGGGGCGCTGAGCGCCTGCATGCGGGCGACGTTGTCGGCCCAGCGCCGTGACTGGGACTCGACGACGCCCAACGACGCGAGCTCCTCCCACCAGTCGGTCTGGAACGGGTTGAGCCGGATGGAGCCGGAGTCGTCGACCTCGAGCAGCCCCCGAGCCTCGTCGATCAGCTCCCGCAACCGGTCGAGCTCGGGTCGGTCGAGGTTCAACCACGTCCCGCTGGGCAGGATCAGCACCGACGCTCCGGTGGCGAGCGCCGTGAAAAGGCTGGCGAACTCGATCGGTTCGCCGTCGATCGAGACGTCGACCGACAGGTCGAACCAGTCGGTTCCGGACCCGTCCGATGCGTCGGGGTCGGTCACGTTGAGCGCGATCAGTGGGTCCTGGGATGCTTCACGCAGTTCGGGGGCGTCGCCGCGGAGCTCGACGTCGACCTGGCCACGTTCGACGAGCCACGGCACCACCTGTGTGAGGAGGGTGATCACCTCGGGGCCGTCCACCGACATGTCGGCGGGGCGGCCGGAGACGTCGACGAGCCCGTCGAGGAGGTCGGTCGGGAGCTCAACCCCTTGGGCAAGTGCACGTTCAGCGGACCGGTCGCGGGTGGCGCCGCCGGGGTGACGCAACGGGAAGCTGGAGGTCCGCTCGCCCCGGCGGTACCGCACCCACCACTCCAGCCGGGCGGCGTCGACGGCGTGGTGGTCGATGCGGACGACCAGTCCGTCCAGCTCGATGGGGTCGACGCTGACCGACCCATCGGACGAACCCACCGTGGCCACCCTGCTCAGCCGGGGGTGCACGTCGTCGAGGAACTCGTCGAGGTCCGACTCCGGGACGGTGACCGGAGGTCCGCCGATCAGCTCGGCCAGCGCGGCCGGGACGGGTCGATCGAGCGGGATCAGCTCCAGATGGGTGTCGTGGACGGTGAAGAGGCCGTGGGGTGGCCGACCGATGGTGAAGAGCTGGTCCTCGCCGTGCACCGTGGTGCGGGCGCCGGGGACGAAGCCGGTGCTGACGGCGAGGCCGTCGTCGGTCGCGACCAGGTCGACCGCGAGGTTTGCCGGGTCCGACGCCAGCGTCACCGTCTCCTCGCCGCGTCCGTCGATCAGGGCGACCCCCGCGTCGACCGCGGCTCGCAGCACCGGCCAGGCGCCCGGACCGAAGCGCTCCAGGGGCACCGCCGTGGATCCCGATGAGTAGGAGAGCTCGCGGTATCCGGCAGCCAGACGCTGGATCGCGGCGAGCTGTTCGGGATCGACGGAACGCAGCTCCCACGCGTAGCCGGAGGTGACGTCGCGCCAGCCGGCACCGCTCTTGACCCACTTCCCCTTGGCGCCGGGGCGCATGGGGCGGACCAGCACCTGCGCGGCGGGCGCGGGGTCGTAGGTCGTGGCCCTGGGTCGGCTGACGGTGAACTGCAACGCCAACGGTGTGTGCGCCCGTTCGTCGTCGCTGCGGAGTCGGTCGAACGCGGTGCGCCAGGTCGGCCCCGGTCGGGATGCGGCCAGTCCGGCCGCGGAGGTGCTGCGGCGGGAGCCGCCTGCGATGCCGACCGAGGCGTTCGTGTGGCGCGCCACCTCGACGATGACCGCCACGGCGTGCTTGCAGGAGCCGCCCAACGGGCAGGTGCAGTCGTCGGCGACCGACACGCCCCGAGGGGTGACCGACCACGAGATGTCGACTTCGTAGGGCGATGGTCGGGTGCCGGCGACGTCCGCGGTGGCCCATCCGTCGCCGACGTCGATGAGCTCCACCCGGCCGTCCGCCGCGTAGCGGATCCCACGCTCGACCGAGCGGGGGTCGTAGCCCGCGAACAGTCCGGGGTCGCTCAGCTCGAGGCGGGGGACGGGACCTGACACGACCCCGGACTGTAGCGAGGGACCCCGACGATCCTGCCAGCTGCTCAGGCGGACTCTGCTGCCGGGTCGACCCCGATGACGATCAGCGCCCGCCGCCCCTTCAGCGCCGGGTCGTCGGCCACGCTAAACAACAGGCCCTGGGCGGCGGGGTCATCCGCGACGCTGTCATCCGCGTTGGGGGTGTCGGGCGGGCCGTGCTGAGCGTAGGGGCCGGTGGCCGTCACCTCGGTGTTGAGGTCGTCGTCGAAGAGGTACTGGGTGGTGAGCACCGTGCGGTCCTCGACGTGGACCCGGGAGTGGATGTGGATGGCGCGTCCCGGATACCAGCCGGGCCAGATCGTGACGAACTCGACGATCCCGTCGGCGTTGGTGGTCTGGGTGCCGCGCAGGAACGTGGTCGTCTCGCCATCGTCGTCGGGGGTGACCCCGTCGAGGTACGAGGAGTAGTCGCCGTCGACGTCGCAGTGCCAGATCTCCACCGCGGCGCCCGGGATCGGGGTGCAGGCCCGGTCGACCACGCGGATCCCGACGCGGAGGGGCTCACCGGAGCGTCCCTCGGTGATGTCGCGCCTTTCCATCTGCACCTTGGTGGGGAACGGCCCGGCCATCAGCTCCGGCAGCACCCGGCACACCTCGAGCGGTTCGAAGTCGGCCGCGGTGAACACGGTGGTCGGTGGGGTTCCCGCGGCACTCGGAGCCCCAGCGGTGGTGGAGGACGACGCCCCGGCCACGGTCGTCGAGGTCGTGGATGCCGTGGACGCCGATGTCGCCGATGAGCCGCCGTCGGAGCACGCGGCGATCGCGACCGAGGAGCCGATGAGCCCTCCACCCAGGGTGAGCAGCCCGCGACGGTCCAGCAGCGGTCGGCGGTCGTGGGGAATCCGAGAGCCTGAGGAGTCCATGCCGGACAGGTTGCCCCAGGCGACGCGGGCGGTGTCGGCGGTCCCGCGGTTCGGGGTCGACCATCCCGGCCGTGATCTGACGATGCGTCAGGTCTGACTTGCCCCCCGGATGTGACATCCGCTACAACGTCGCCCCACGTCCGGGGTGATGGACGTTGCAGGGGCTGGCGGATCGGCGGGGTGGCACCCCCCGGACCGCTCCATGGGCGAAACGGGGCAACCAATGCGCATCCGAGCGACCGCGGTCGTCGTCATCGTCGGCACCGTCGTGCTGCTGGCCGGGGCGTGTGCCCCACCGTCGGGACCGGGTTCGACCACCACTGTGAACACGTCGCCCACGGCGGTGATCGTGGCTGATCCGACCTCGGGACCGGCGCCGCTCGCCGTGTCGTTCTCCGGACTGAGCAGCACCCAGCCGGGCGGGACCATCACCGGCCACAGCTGGAGCTTCGGCGACGGTGGCAGCTCGAACGCTGCCGAACCGACCCACGTGTACGCCGACCCGGGCACCTACACCGCCCGCCTGATCGTGACCGCGAACACCGGTGCGACCGACACCGAGACGATGGTGATTGAGGTCGTGCGCGACCTCAGCGGAATCGTCCTGGTCGGCACCGCCGGGGCGGACACGGCCTCGTGCGGATCCGCGGCCGAGCCGTGCGCGACGATCGGCCACGGCCTGGATCGGGCCGTGGCGACCGGCCGCGACGAGGTCTGGGTGGCCCAGGGGGGCTACCCGGCGTTCACCGTGCGATCCGGAGTCGACGTGCGGGGCGGGTACTCGGCCGACTTCACGGGTTCCGGTGCGGCCACGGTGGTGTCCGGTTCCTACGACCCGACGTCGGGGGTGTCAGCGGCGATCATCGCCCACGACGTCACCGCGCCGACCACCGTCGCCGGTCTCACCGCCGTCGGGGGTGACGAGTCGACCTCCGGTCGCACCTCGCTGGCGGCCTACGTCGACGGCTCCGGCGCCGGACTCAGCCTGGACGGCGTGACCCTGACCGGTGGTGTCAGCGGTTCCTCGGCCACCGCGCTGCTGGTCGACGGTGCCACGGTCGCGCTGACCGCGCCGGTGGTCCGCGGCGGCGACTCGACGGGAGCCGGCCAGAGCGCCTACGGCGTCCGGGCGATCAACGGCGCCGTCCTCGACATCGACGGCGGTTCCATCGAGTCGGGCGCGGGAGCCGCAGGGGCGGCGGCTCCCGTCGCCCCGTCCGCTCCGGCTCCCGGCTGCGCCGGCGGTGCCGGTGGCAACGGCAGCGGGTCCAACCGGGGCCCGGGCGGAGCCGCCTGCGCCGGCTCGGCTCCGGCCAACTCCGGTGCCGGCGGCAACGGCGGTGGCTACAGCAGCTCGGGTGAATCCGGGGCCCCGGGTGGTGGGGGCGCCAGTGGCGGCTCCGGTGGCTGCGGCAGCCTGTTCGGCTGTGGTACCGATGCGACCGGCGGTTCCGCTGGTTGGGCGGGATCGGCCGGATCCGGGGGCGAGGGAGGCTCGAGCACCCTCGCGGCCGGCGTGACGTTCAGCGGTCAGGCCGGATCAGCCGGAACGGCGGGCGCGCCCGGTGCGGGTGGTGGCGGCGGTGGCGGCGGCAAGTCCGCCTCCGGCGGCGGTGGCGGCGGTGGAGCCGGCGGTGGCGGCGGCGTCTCCGGTGCCGCGGCGACCGCGGGAGGCTCGGCCGGTGGCGGTTCGTTCGGCGTGTACGTCCACAACTCCTCGGTCGACCTGTCCGGGGTGACGGTCACCGCGGGGACCGCCGGAGACGGTGGGGCCGGGCAGTCCGGTGGAGCCGGCGGTTCGGGCGGTTCGGGCGGTCCCGGCGGCAACAAGTCCTGCTGCGAAGGCGGTGGCGGTGGCGGCGGTGGAGCCGGCGGCCCGGGTGGTGGCGGCGGTGGCGCCGGCGGCGGCGCCGGCGGTCCGTCCATCGGCCTGCTGCACAGCGGGTCGGGCTCGGTGACGACCAGCGGCTCGCCGATCGGAGCGGCTCCGACCGCGTCCGCGGGCGGCAACGGCGGTGCGGCCGGTGCTGCCGGAGCGGCAGGAGTCGGCGGAGCCCCGGGCAACTGCGCCAACATCGGCGGCTGCGGCCCGAGCGGTGGAGCTTCCTCGGGGTCCGGCAACGCCGGGACCGCTGGTCGCTCCGGTGCTGCCGGGCTTCGCTACGGGATCTGGGACAACGGGGCGACGACGGACCCGTCGCACTCGGGCACCACGACGTCATCGACGACGACCAGCTCGACCGCACCGGCGGCCCAGCCCGTGCACACCGCGGTGGCGATGAGCTGCTACACGACCGCAGCGGGCCAGACGAGCTACGACGCCAACAACACCGGCGCGACCGTGCTCGCGCCGACGACGGTCGCGGCGGGCTCCGACTTCGACGTCGAGCTGACCCCGGACCCGATGGCGGTGCCCACCTCGGGAGGCGGCTACCCCATCGGCTACGTGGCCAACGTCCAGTATCGGTTCAACGTGCCGACGGGAGCGACGTTCGTCGGAGCCACGTACAGCGGCGGCTCCAACCTGGGTTCGGGGACGCCGAGCGTGGCCCTGAGCGGTGGCAAGGTGGTCCTGACCGTCCCCGGCACGCTCGCCGCGGGCGTGTCGGCGAACTTCCCCAAGGTGACCGTCACGTTCCAGGCCACCGGCGTCGCGGGCACGTCGCTCGGGTTCGCCTACGCCGGCACCTCCTACGGTGATCCGGCCCTCACGTTCCAGACCCGGGTGAACAACATCCCGATCCTGGGATCGGTCACCTCGACGTCGAACTGCTACGCCGCGACCAACCCGATCCTGGCCACGACAGTCATCAGCTGACGCAGGCGGCCCGTTCTGTAGTGCGAGATCCAGGCGAACGCCTGGATCTCGCACTACAGAAGCGGAATCGGGAGGGTCGGCGGTCAGTCCGGTGGGGGGCCGATCTGGGCCAGCGCCGTGTCCAGGCCCATCCCGAACAACGGGAACAGCGGCCAGGTTGCCGTGAACGTCGATGTCGTCGGGTCGGTGGTCAACTCCAACCGGTGCGGTGACGCCCGCAACACCAGATCCACGGTGAGCCGGCCGTCTCCGTCCGCGGCTGCGCTGGCCGACATCGGGACTCCGGCGACGTCGACCCAGCTCGAGCTCAGCGGGACGCGGGTCACCAGGTCGCCCTCGTGCAACAGCAGGTGGGCGCCGTCGATCTCGACCCCTGTGATGCTCGAGTGGCTCGCCACCCCGTCAGCCCGGGTGAACGAGCCCCGGACCGCTACCGACGGTGACCCAGCCCAGCCCGACCGGGCCGAGGCGGTGGGGTGCTGCAACGCCGAGGTGCGCTCGGCGACCGCCGCGTCGGCACTGGGATCCGGGGTCCGGGGCGGGTCGAAGGCAGGGAGCAGCCGATCCCAGATCAGGTCCATGAACGACTGCATGTCCTCGGTGTGGGAGAAGAACGCCACAACCGCGTCCTGCTCCGGCAGCACCACCATGTACTGGCCGAAGGCGCCGTCGCCGCGGAACCCGTGCCGACACATCCAGAGCTGGAACCCGTAGCCCCGGCTCCAGTCCGGTTCGATCCGTTGCTCGTTCGTCACCTGGATGCTGGACGCCAAGCCCACCCACCCCTCGGGGAGCAGCCGCCTGCCGTTCCATACGCCGTCGTCGAGGTGGAGCTGGCCGAACCGGGCGATGGCGTCGAGGTCGGTGAACACGCCCGAGAAGCCCAGGTCGACCCCGGGCCGGTACTGGTACCAGCGCAGGTCGCCGATCCCGATCGGTTCGAGCACCCGAGCCCGGAGCTGGTCGACGAGCCGCCGGCCGGTGACACGGTGCAGAAGCGCCGACAGGGCGAGCACGGGTGGCTGGTTGTAGGCGAACCAGGTCCCGGGCTCGTGATCGGGCTCGAGCGTGAAGTAGCCGCGCAGCGGATCGTCGGGTTCGGCCATGAAGGCGTCGAGCAGGGTCTCGTCGCGGTGACCGCTGGACATGGACGCGATGTGACGGATCAATGTGCGCTCGGTCCGCGGTCCGGGGTCGACCATCAGGTCGCCGAGGTGGTCAGCGACGCGGTCGTCGAGCGACACCAGCCCGTCGCCGACGGCCAGACCCAGAGCAGCCCCGGTGAAGGACTTGCTCAGCGAGTACACCAGCCGGGACTCTCCACCGCGGTGCGGACTCCAGTAGGCCTCCAGCACCCGATGGCCGTGGCGCTGGACGATCAGCCCGTGCGCCTCGATGCGGGGATCGGTGTCGACCGCGTCGACGAAGTCGGCCAGTGCGACGGGATCGATCCCCTGCGACGACGGCGTGGCAGTCGGCAACGTCATCGGCTCATCTTGCTCTGTCACGCACAGAAGCGGTGATCACCGCGTCCCTGCGGGACAAAGCGGGGCGGTGGGGGTCAGCGGCGTTGCAGGAACGCGGTGATCGCTTCGTGGGCGCCGTCGCTGGCGAACAGCCGTGCGCTCAACGCGGCCATGTCGTCGGCTCCGGCGTCGATGCGCGCCACCACCTCGCGGGCCAGCAGCGCCTTGGTCTCGGCGAGCCCCTGAGGGTGGGCCTGTCGGAGGTCGTCGCAGACCCGGGTGATCTCGTCGTCGAGCTCGTCGGCGGGCACGCTGCGGGTGACCACGCCCATCGCCGCGGCCTCGGCCGCGTCGAAGGTGCGCCCGGTCAGGAACGTGTCGAACGCGGCGCGGCTGGTCATGCGGGCCAGCACGGTCAGGCTGATCACCGCGGGGGCGACACCCAGGCGCGCCTCGGTGAACGCGAACGTGACGTCGTCGGAGCAGATCGCGATGTCGGCGCTGGCGACCAGGCCGAGGCCCCCGGCCCGCACCGGTCCGGCCAGGCGCACCACCACCGGCTTGGGGTGCGTGACGATCAGGCGCTGGAGATCGACCAGCGCCCGGGTGCCCTGCTCCATGGCGCCCTCGGTCGCCTCGCTCAGGTCCGCTCCCGAGCAGAAGACCCGATCCGCGCTACGCAGCACGACCACGGCCGAGTCGTCGCTCCGGGCGGCCTCGAGCGCGGCGAACAGCTCTGTGACGAGCTGACGGCTCAGCGCGTTGCGGTTGTGCGGGCTGTCGAGGGTGATGGTGCCGACGCCGTCGGCGACGTCGTGGTGCACGAGCTCGGTCATCGGGATCTCCGCGGTTCGAATCGGGTCAGTACGTCGTGGGTCAGTTCGACGTGGGTCAGTACGACTTGGGCAGGCCGAGCGAGTGCATGGCCACGAAGTTCAGGATCATCTCGCGCGACACCGGCGCGATGCGCCCGAGCCGGGCAGCGACGAGCATGTTGGCCAGGCCGTACTCGACGGTGAGCCCGTTGCCGCCGTGGGTGTGCACGGCCACGTCGGTGGCGTTGCAGGCGATCTCGCCGCCCGCGTACTTGGCCATGTTGGCGTACTCGCCGGCACCGAAGTCGTCGCCCGCGTCGTAGAGCGCGGCCGCCTTCTGCCACAGCAGCCGGGCCTGCTCCAGCTCGATCTTGATGCGGGCGAGCGGGTGGGCGATGCCCTGGTGCGCGCCGATCGGCTGGTCCTTCCAGACCTTGCGTTCCTTGGCGTACTCGACGGCGCGGCCGAGCGCGTAGCGGGCGATGCCGCACGACATCGCGGCGCCCATGATGCGCTCGGGGTTCAACCCGGCGAACAGCTGCCACAGGTCGCCGTCCTGCTCGCCGATCAGCGCGTCGTGAGCAAGGCGCACGTCGTCGAGGAACAGCGTGAACTGCTTCTCGGGGGCGGCCCAGCCCATCTCGATGGGGGAGCGGCTGAACCCGGGGGTGTCGGTGGGCACCACGAACAGCGCCGGGCGCAGCTTGCCGGTCTTCTCGTCCTCGGTGCGGGCCACGATCAGCACCGACTGCGCCTCGTCGACTCCGGAGATGAAGGTCTTCTGGCCGTTGAGGGTCCACTCGTCGCCGTCGCGGCGGGCGGTGGTGGTGATCTGGTGCGAGTTCGATCCGGCGTCGGCCTCGGTGATGCCGAACGCCATCAGCAGCGTGCCGTCGGCCAGGCCCGGTACCCAGCGGCGCTTCTGCTCCTCGGTGCCGCAGCGCACGATGATCGACCCGCAGATCGCCGGGGACACGACCATCATTAGCAGCGGGGCGCCCGCGGTGGCGCACTCCTCGAGCACGGCGGCCAGATCGGCCATGCCGCCGCCGCCCCCGCCGTACTCCTCGGGCAGGTTCACACCCAGGAAGCCGTTGCGGCCCATCTCGAGCCACATGTCGGTCATCTTGTCGCCCGCCGCGGCCTGGCGTTCGACGTACTCGCGGCCGTACGTGCCAGCGAGCTTGGCGACCGCGTCGCGCAGGGCGACGCGCTCCTCGGGTTCGGCGAACATCGTGGTCACGGGGTCTCTCCTTCGTGGGCCAACTCGAGCGTCTCGGTGGCGTCGGCATCGACGACGGCGAGCACGGTGCCGGCGTCGACCTGGCTGCCGACCTCGGCCCCCAGCTCGACGACGACGCCGGCCGCGGGGGCGGCGATGGCGTGCTGCATCTTCATGGCTTCCATGACCACGAGCGTGTCGCCCTCGCTCACGTGGTCGCCGAGACCGACGCGCACGTCGATGACCGAGCCGGGCATGGGGGCCAACAGCGACCCTTCGGCCACCAGCTCCGCGGGGTCGACCAGTCGCGGTCGGCGGGTGAGCGCGACGTGTCCGAGCGCGGACTCGACGTCGACGTGGGGGCCGTCGACGTGGACGCGGAACGTGTGGGTGACCCCGGCGACGTCGAGGCGGACGACGACGGGATCGCCGTGTCCGGACCCCACGGGCAGCTCGACGCCGATCACCCGGACGTCGTCGCGGCCCGCGGGGCGTGGCGTCGCCCCGCCGTGCCAGCGGACGTCCACCGGCTCGCCGTCGGTGTCCGCGAACGCTGCGAGCAGGGGCTCGGCGACCACGTTGCGGTAGCCGGACGCGATGCGCTGTTGCACGGGACGTCGCGTGCGGGCCTGCTCGGCCACCGCGATCGTCGCCGCGAACGCGCTGAGGCCCACCGCGTCCGGGGACGTGACGCAGCGGCCGAGTGTGGACAGGTCGGCTCCGTCCAGCCAGGTCGTGTCCATGCGGCCGTCACGCACCACCGGGTCGCGCAGCAGGTTCACCAGCAGGTCGCGGTTGGTGCGCAGGCCGTGGATCTCGGCGTCGGCCAGAGCGGCGGCGAGGCGGCGCAACGCCTGGTCGCGGGTCGGTGCCCACGCGACGACCTTGGCGATCATCGCGTCGTAGAAGGTGCCGATCTCGTCGCCGGCACCGACGCCCGAGTCGAGTCGGATGCCCGCGACGTCCGGTCCCTCGAACCGGGAGCGAACCCCGTCGATCTCGAACCGTCGGAGCCGGCCCGACTGCGGGCGATAGCCCGCGGCGGGGTCCTCGGCGTAGAGGCGCACCTCGACCGCGTGCCCGGATGGCTCGCGCACGACGAGCTCCGCGAGCGGTCGACCCTCGGCCACCGCGATCTGCAACGCCACCAGGTCGACGCCGAGTACGGCCTCGGTGACGGGGTGCTCAACCTGGAGCCGGGTGTTCATCTCGAGGAACCAGAAGCGTTCGCGTCCGGGGTCGTAGAGGAACTCGACGGTGCCGGCGCCCCGGTAGTCGATGGCGGCCGCCGCGGCCCGGGCCGCGTCGTGCAGCGCGGCGCGGGTGGCGTCGGACAGGCCGGGCGCCGGAGCCTCCTCGATGACCTTCTGGTGTCGTCGCTGCACCGAGCAATCACGCTCACCGAGCACCAGCACCCCGTCGGACGCGCCGACGACCTGCACCTCGACGTGGCGGCCGTGCTCGACGTAGGGCTCGACGAACACGGTGCCGTCGCCGAACGCCGACGCGGCCTCGGCGGTCGCGGCGTCGATCTCGGCGCCGAGCGCGGCGAGGTCACGCACGACGCGCATGCCCCGGCCGCCGCCGCCGGCGGACGCCTTGACCAGCAGCGGAAGGTCGGCGTCGGTGGCCGAGGCGGGGTCGACGCCGTCGAGCACCGGCACCCCGGCCTCGGCCATGAGCGCCTTGGCCGAGATCTTGGAACCCATCGCCTCGATCGAGGCGGGGTCGGGTCCGACCCAGGTGAGCCCGGCGTCGATGACGGCCCGGGCGAACGCGGCGTTCTCCGACAGGAACCCGTAGCCGGGGTGGACGGCGTCGGCCCCCGCGCGCGACGCGGCGTCGACGACCGCGGCGACGTCCAGGTAGGTCTCGGCGGGTGTGTTGCCGGGCAGGTGGACCGCCGTGTCGGCATCGGCGACGTAGGGCATGGCGGCATCGGCGTCGGAGTGCACCGCCACGGTGGCGATGCCCAGGTCCCGGCAGGTGCGGAATACCCGGCGGGCGATCTCGCCCCGGTTGGCGACCAGCAGCCGGGTGATCACTGTGTGCTCCTTCACGATGGGTCATTCCTCATAGCGGCGCCCCTCTACATCCGGAAGACGCCGAAGTTCATGGCGCCCTCGATCGGCTCGTTGTCGATGACGGACAGGCAGATGCCCAGCACCGTCCGGGTGTCGCGCGGGTCGATGACGCCGTCGTCGTAGACCATCCCCGACAGGAAGTACGGCAGCGACTGCTCCTCGATGGTCGCCTCGACCATCTGGGTGATGCCGGCGAACGCCTCGGCGTCGAACGGCTCGCCCTTGGACGCGGCCGACTCGCGGGCGACGATCTCGAGCACGCCTGCGAGCTGTGCGGGGCCCATCACCGCGGACTTGGCCGACGGCCAGGTGAACAGGAACCGGGGGTCGTAGGCCCGGCCGTTCATGCCGTAGTTCCCGGCACCGTAGGAGGCTCCCATGATCACCGTCAGGTGCGGCACCTTCGAGTTGGACACCGCGTTGATCATCATCGCCCCGTGCTTGATGATCCCGCCCTGCTCGTAGTCCTTGCCGACCATGTAGCCGGTGGTGTTGTGCAGGAACAGCAGCGGCGTGTCCTTCTGGTTGGCGAGCTGGATGAACTGCGCCGCCTTCTGGGC
>Ga0073899_10003117_pt1 | contig 14785 bp, 13 predicted proteins | sample KloWWTmetaKNB5Ph_FD_88975 | JGI IMG/M metagenome (GOLD analysis project Ga0073899, IMG submission 88975) | Active sludge microbial communities from Klosterneuburg, Austria, studying microevolution and ecology of nitrifiers - Klosterneuburg... | ecosystem: Engineered > WWTP > Aerobic digester >...
CGGTCAAGGTCGCGTTAGGTGGCTCATCCGCCCCCCGATCCGTGGGTCGCACCATCCACCCCGATCATATCGAACCGCCGCGGGGAAGGATCGCGATTGTTGCTTCGCTGCGACGGTTCAGCGAAGCGGCCGCTTGCCGGTCAGGCCCCACGCCCGCAGCCGCGCCAGCAGCGCCCCGCGCGACATGCCCAGCCGGCGGGCCGCCTCGCTCTGGTTGCCGCCGGTGGCCACCAGCACCGCCTCGATCCGCTGGCGCTCGATCTCCTCGAGCTCGTCGCCCAGCGTGCCGATCTTCGGGATCGGGCCGGTGTGCCGGCCGGAGTCGCCGGTGGGATCGCGCTCGAGCGGCAGGTGCTGGACCTCGATCGGCCCGGCGCCGCACACCACCAGCGCGCGCTCGATGGCGTTGCGCAGCTCACGGATGTTGCCGGGCCACGGGTGCCGCTGCAGCGTGGCCAGCGCCTCGGGCGACAGCGCCGCCGGCGCGCGGCCCTGGCGGCGGGCGGCGGCGTCGAGGAACCGCCGCGCCAGCGGCTCGATCTCGTCCTGGCGATCGCGCAGCGGCGGGATCCGGATCGTCATCCCGGCCAGGCGGTAGTACAGGTCGTGGCGGAACCGGCCGGCCGCGATCTCGGCCTCGAGGTTCTTGTGGGTGGCGGCGACGAAGCGCACGTCGACGATGCGCTCGCTGCGGCCGCCGACCGGCATCACCTCGCGGCGGTCGAGCACGCGCAGCAGCTTGACCTGCGCCGGCGGCGGCAGCTCGGCGATCTCGTCGAGGAACACCGTGCCGCCGTCGGCCGACTCGATCAGCCCGGGCTTGGACGCGCCGGCGCCGGTGAACGCGCCCTTCTCGTGGCCGAACAGCTCGCTCTCGATCAGCGTCTCGGGCAGCGCGCTGCAGTTGAGGCGGAGCAGCGTGCGCGTCGCGCGCGGCGAGCGGCGGTGCAACAGCTCGGCGCACACCTCCTTGCCGACGCCGGTCTCGCCGACCAGGAGCACGCTCATGTCGGAGGCCGCGACCTGCTCCAGCGACGCCAGCACCGCCTGCATCGCCGCCGAGGTCGGCGCGTACCAGCCCTCGGGCGCGTCGAGCGCGGCCCGGCCCGTCGCCACGCCGCGGCGGTCGTAGCCCGGCGGCACCGCCGCGCGCCGGCTCATCACCGGCACCAGCCGCACCGGCACCGAGCCGATCTCGAAGGCGTCGCCGATGCCGAGCGCCGTGACCTCGTTGGCGGCGAGCACCCGGCCGCGCGCCACCGTGCCGTTGCGCGAGCCGAGATCCTCGAGCGTGATCGCCGGGCCCAGCCGCAGCCGCGCGTGCTCGCGCGACACCGACGCGTGGTCGAGCTGGATGCCGGCGCCGCGCGATCGCCCGAGGATGACCTCCCCGTCGGCGGGCAGCGCGACGGTGAAGGTGCGGTCGGGCAGCGTCACCTCCAACGCCAGCGGGCGCGGCCCCATCTGGCCGGTCTCGTCGGTGTCGTCGCTCATCGGCCCCTGACCTTCGGCGTCCCCTCCCGTGGAGTCAAGGCCCGCCGCCGCCAACGCCCCGCGTCGTACGCCTCGGTCACGGCGGCGCGGCGGCGCCAGGGGCGGGGGCGGGCGGCGCCGCGGGGGCCGGCGGGGTGGCCGGCGGCGGGCCGCTGCCCGACGGCTTCATCCCGTCGACGCCGTCGCAGTTCTGGTCGATCCCGTCGCCGGCCTTGTCCTCGGCCCACGGCCGGACGTTCGGGTCGTCGTCGTTGCAGTCCAGCGTGCGCGGCCCCTTGGTGCAGAACCGATCGCCGTCCTTGTCGGTGCCCGGCTCGCACTTGGGCGGGCCGCCGTAGCACGCCATCAGCGTCATCAGCAGCGCGCCGCCGCCGGCCGCGGTCGCCAGCCGGCGCGCGACTCGCGCGATCCGACCGACCGGGCGATCACAGTGAGGACACGTGGCGCGCGCCGCCGGGACCAGGCCGTCGCACGCGCCGCAGGTACGCAGGTTCGCCATGCGGTGATCGTACGCCGAGTCGTGGGGCGGTGGGGCAGCGGCGCGCGGGCGCCGGACGGTTCGCGCGCACCGGCGCCGCCCACGATGCCTGGGTCGCGGTGGTACCCTGCCCGCCATGAAGGCGTACTCGATCTCGCTCGTGGCGGCCGCGCTGCTCGCGGCGTGCAGCGGCAGCAGCAAGCCGGCCGCCATCAAGAACACCCCCGCCGGCGGGCAGCCCGTCGAGCAGGCCGAGGCGCGGGGCCCCGGGTTCAAGGACGGCGCGCTGTGGACCTGCCAGATCGGCGCCTACGACCCGCAGCCGTGCAAGGTGAGCCGGGGTGATGGCGGCTGGCAGCTCACCAAGCTGCTCGGCTCGCAGCGCTTCGCGGGCTCGCTGGCCAAGGCGGGCGAGGGGCTCGCGTTCGACGGCGGCTTCTTCTGCCCCTGGGGCGCGTGCGACGAGCCGATGCAGGTGCAGTTCGATCCCGACGGCGGCGGGAGCTCGTACAAGGCCATGTTCGAGGGCGACGAGATCCGGCTGCGCTACGATGAGGCGCTCGAGAGCGAGTGGGGCGGCGCCGGCTACGGCGGCCTGACCGGCCGCGAGCAGTAGGCCACGCGGCAGCCGCCGCGGCGCCCGGCGGTGCCGCGCCCGCCAGCGCGGATCAGAAGATGTGGTCGAAGTCGGCCATCAGCTTGGTCAGGTCGCCGTCGGCGACCGAGCCGGTGACCGTCAGCTCGAGGCCGGTGGCGGCGATCGTCACGCTGTTCATCAGCGCCGCGACCGCGGTCTTGGCGGCCTTCTGCTTCAGCTCGCCGAGGCCGGCGGTGCCCATCGCGGCGGCCTTCTGGGCGTCGGCGTCGGAGCCCATGACCACGTGGACGGTGCCGGTGAACTTGCCGCCGGCCAGCTCGACGCCGCCGTAGCCACCGTTGATCTGCATGCCGTCCTCCTTCTCCTTCATCGCCACCGCGGCCCACAGCGGCGCGTCGGTGTTGACCTTGGCGACCAGCTTGCCGAGGGCGCCCTTGGCGGCCTTGCCGGCCAGCGCCTTCTCGAGCTTGCCCTTCTGGTTGGGGTCCTCGGTGAACGCCAGCACGTCGGGCGCGAGCCACGCGAAGTACAGCTTGTCCTTCTCGCCAGCCACCGTGTAGGTCGTGACCTTGCCCTTCTTCTTGCCGGTGACCTTGACCGCCTGACCGGTCTGGCTGCCGGCGATCGACTCGAGGCACTTCAGGGTCTTGGCCTCGTCGATGCCATCGAGGCCCAGCACCACCAGCGGGTCGTCGCCGTCCTTCATGATCACGGTGAAGTCGGCGATCGCCGTCGGCACGTCGATGTTGCAGTTGGTCTTGATCAGCGTGAACGCCTCCTGGGCGTCGTGCTCCTCCGACAGCATCATCTGCAGCGCCGAGCTGAACAGCTTGGTCGAGCGCACGGCGGTGAACGAGCCACCGGCGATCACGTTGGCCTTGGGGTTGATCGAGCCCTTGACCGCGGCCCACGACTTGGACCCGGCGTGGGCAGAGGCGGCGGACAGGGCGAGGGCGGACGCGACGACGGCGACGGCGACGGGTTTGATCATGGCGCGCATCATGCCAACGGCCCGGCCGGTGCGCACGCGATTCCGCACCTGGGACACCGCCCCTGTCGCATGCGCGCAGCGCTTGCGCCGGGCCGCGCTTCTGGCGTTCTATCGGCCCGACGCCGGCCGTCCGCCGTGCCGTCCGCCCTGGGAGTCCAATGTCCGATCCAGTCATCGAACACAAGCCGTTCGTCCCCGCCGACCAGCACATCCGCGAGCTCACCTTCCCCGCGGTCATCATGGGCGCGGTGCTCGGCATCGTGTTCGCGGCCTCGTCGACGTACCTCGGCCTCAAGATCGGCCTGACGGTGTCGGCGTCGATCCCGGTCGCGGTCTTGTCGATCACGCTGTTCCGCTGGCTCAAGCTGCGCGGCACGATCCTCGAGAACAACATCGCGCAGACCACCGGCTCGGCCGGCGAGTCGCTGGCCGCCGGCGTCGCGTTCACGCTGCCGTCGCTGCTGATCATGGGCTTCGACCTCGAGCTGACCCGCATCCTGCTGGTCGCGCTGCTCGGCGGCCTGATCGGCGTGCTGATGATGATCCCGCTGCGCCACGGCCTGATCGTCGAGGAGCACGGCAAGCTGGCCTACCCCGAGGGCACCGCCTGCGCCGACGTGCTGATCGTCGGCGAGAAGGGCGGCACCGAGGCCAAGACGGTCTTCCTCGGCTTCTTCGTCGGCCTCGGCTACGCGTTCTTCAACCTGATCGGCAAGGTGTGGGCGGACGTCGCGTCCTTCAAGACCGAGTTCGGCGGCCAGCTCAAGAAGGCGGTCGTCGCGTTCGAGGTGTCGCCGCCCATGCTCGGCGTCGGCTACATCATCGGCCCGCGGGTCGCGGCGACGATGCTGGCCGGCGGCCTCCTGGCGTTCATGGTGCTGATCCCGCTGATCGCGATGTTCAGCCCCGAGGCCGCGACGATGTCGAGCGGTGACATCCGCGGCAACTACGTGCTGTACATCGGCGCCGGCGCGGTCGCGACCGGCGGCTTCATCTCGCTCGGGCGCTCGCTGCCGACCATCGTCAACGCGTTCCGCCGCGGCCTGTCCAACATGAAGGCCAGCGGCGGCACCGCCAAGGCGACCGTGCTGCGCACCGAGGAGGACCTGCCGATGAAGCTGGTGCTCGGCGGCGCGGCGGCGATCGTGATCGCCATCTTCGCGGCGCCGGTGCTCGACATCGACTTCATCACCGCGATCCTGGTCGTCGTCTTCGGCTTCTTCTTCGTGACCGTGTCGAGCCGCATCACCGGCGAGATCGGCAGCTCGTCGAACCCGATCTCGGGCATGACCATCGCGACGCTGCTGCTCACCTGCGGCCTGTTCGTGCTGATCGGCCGCACCGGCGTCGGCTACAAGGCGATGGCGCTGTCGACCGCCGCGCTGGTCTGCGTCGCCGCCTCCAACGGCGGCACGATCTCGCAGGACCTGAAGACCGGCTACCTGGTCGGCGCCACCCCGCGGTTGCAGCAGATCTCGATCGCGGTCGGCGTGGTCACCAGCGCGCTGGCCATCGGCATCACGCTGCTCTTGATCCTCGGCGCCGGCGAGAGCGTGAAGCCGGTCAAGTACGACGGCGTCAAGCTCACGCCGACCAGCGAGACCGCCAAGGGCCCCGACGGCAACACCTACAAGATCGCGTTCCAGCGCGACACCGACTCGATCAAGCGCGGCAAGTACCTGGTCGACGACGCCGGCGCGCCGATGTTCTTCATTGAGTCGGCGGTCGAGTCGAACTACCCCTACACGCTGAAGAAGCACACCGGCCAGCTGCCGGCCGACGTCGTGGCCGCGGGCGAGGGCGCCGACCAGGTGCTCAAGCGCGGCGACAAGGTCGTCGGCAAGGTCGTCGGTGAGGAGCTGGGCATCGACCGCCAGCCGTACCGCGCGATCGAGCTCGCCGAGGAGGTCGGCGGCGTCAAGGCCGGCCGCTACCTGATCGACGGCAACAACGCGGTCACCCACTTCTTCGACAAGGGGCCGACCAAGATGGACGCGCCCAAGGCGCAGCTGTTCGCGTTGATCATCGACGGCACGCTCGGCGGCGACCTGCCGTGGGGCCTGGTGCTGATCGGCGTCTTCATCGCGATCATCCTCGAGCTGGTCGGCGTGTCGTCCTTGCCGTTCGCCGTCGGCCTGTACCTCAACATCGCCACCTCGGGCGGCATCTTCGTCGGCGGCGCCGTCCGCTGGATGGTCGACCGCAAGCGCAAGGGCGAGTCCGCCGCCGAGGCCGAGTTCTCGCCCGGCATGCTCATGGCGTCCGGCCTCATCGCCGGCGGCTCCATCGCCGGCGTCCTCCAGGCCCTCATCTCCTCCCCCGGCATCGAAGACGTCGCCAACTGGTCCGCCCTCGACTTCAGCGCTCACCTCCCAACCGCCCTCCAGACCAACCACGGCTGGTGGCCCATGATGTTCTTCCTCATCATGGCCGGCTCCCTCTACTACATCGCCACCCAGAAGAAGAAGGCCTAGCGGGGACAGGATCCTACCCCCTAGGGTCCTTGAATCGTTTATCTTTTCGGTCTCGCTGCGTCGCAGAAAGGGACACTTCCCTGGCATCCAAGCCCCCGTAACCACACGCGAATCCAAGAGGTATTTGCCAAGTGGTTTCGAGGGCTTGCATCCCGAGAAAGTGTCCCTTTCTGCGACACGACACGTTTAAATAGCTGCTTGATTCCGAGGTGTTGGAGGGGTGGATCCTGTCCCCACCGATCTGGGGTCGGCGCACCGCACAGCGGGGGTGGGGACGGGTGTGATCCTGGGGACTAGGGAGGCTGGGAGGGTGGATCGAGGGTTGCAGAAACGGGGGCAATGAGGCGGATCAAGATCGTGATGGCGCTGGCGGTGGCGGCGTGCGGCTCGAACACGGTGGGGTCGAGCGGCCCCTGCGAGACGGACCCGCCGGACCCGGCGTGCGACATCAGCTGCAACGGCGATGACGGGCTGTGCCCGACGGGCTTCTACTGCAGCGCGGGCGGGGCGTGCTCGGCGGACTGCACGCAGGGCGGCAGCGAGTGCGGCGACGGCTTCAGCTGCGACCCGCGCGGGCACTGCGTGCGCGACAGCGGCGGCAGCGACGGCGGCAACGGCGGCGATGGCGGCGACTGCCCGTCGGTGACGGTCACACCGATGGCGCAGATCCCGACGGTGCAGCTGCTGCTCGATCGCTCGGGCTCGATGGACGCCGGCTTCGGCGGCGGCCTCAACCGCTGGCAGGCGGTGCGCGCCGCGCTGACCGGCGCCAACGGCGCGGTCACCCGCCTCGAGAACCGCATCTACTTCGGCGCCAGCACCTACTCGAGCGACCGCTCGGGCAGCTGCCCCGACGTGGTGTCGACCCCGACCCGCGCGTTCGGCAACCGCGCCGCGATCGATCAGCTGCTGCAGGCCAACCTGCTCGCCGACACCCCGACCGGCGAGTCGATGCGCAAGATCGTCGTCGACTTCGTCGCCAACCCGCCGATGATGGGCTCGCCGCCGATCGTCCTGCTGGCCACCGACGGCCTGCCCGACACCTGCGCCAACATCGACGAGAACGGCAACACCGTCGCCCAGAACCTCAGCGTCACCGAGATCCAGCGCGCGTTCACGATGGGCATCAAGACCTACATCCTGTCGGTCGGCAACCAGGTCGGCGCGCCGCACCTGCAGCGCATCGCCAACGCCGGCGCCGGCCTCGACCCCGCCACCGGCGCCGCGCCGTACTTCACCGCCAACGATCCCACCCAGCTCGCCACCGCGCTGACCCAGATCATCACCGGCACGCTGAGCTGCGACTTCGACCTCACCGGCACCGTGTCGGACATCTCGCAGGCCGGCGGCACCGTCACCCTCGGCGGCATGCCGCTGATGTTCGGCAGCGACTGGACCTTCGTCGACAACAACACCATCCGCCTGCTAGGCGCGGCCTGCGACACCTTCACCGGCGGCACCTCGACGCTGTCGGCGACGTTCGACTGCGGCGTGATCGTGAACTGACCGCGACGTGCGATAGTCCCGCGATGGGCCGCCGACGCGCCGCGCTGACGCTGACGCTGGCCCTCGCCGGCTGCGGCGGCGACGCGCGCACCCCCGCGCCCGACGCCGCCGACGCGCCCGCGCTGATCGACGCCGCCACCCTCGACGCGCCCGCCGCCTGCGTCGGCCGCTCGCCGCAGCCGCTCGACGCGGTCTGGACGCTGACCGTCGACGGCCTGCCCCGCACCGCGCGGGTCCACGTCCCGGCCAGCTACGACCCGGCGCGGCCCACGCCGCTGGTGCTCGACCTCCACGGCTACTCGATGTCGGGGCTGACGCAGGCGGAGCTGACCCGCCTCCCGGCCAAGGCCGACGCGGCCGGCTTCGTCGTCGTGCACCCCGACGGCACCGGCGCGCCGCTCGGCTGGAACGCCGGCGCCTGCTGCGGCACCGCGGCCTCGACCGGCGTCGACGACGTCGGCTTCGTCGACGCGCTGCTCGCCGAGCTCGACGCCCGGCTGTGCGTCGACCCGCGCCGCATCTACGCCACCGGCTTCTCCAACGGCGGCTTCCTCGCGCACCGGCTGGCCTGCGAGCGCGCCGACGTGTTCGCGGCGATCGCGCCCGTGTCAGGCGTGATCGGCGTCGCCACCTGCGCGCCGAGCCGCCCGGTGCCGGTGCTGCACGTCCACGGCACCGCCGACACCGTCGTCCCCTTCGCCGGCAGCCCCAGCCTCGGCTTCCCGTCGGTGGACGCCACGATCACCGGCTGGATCGCCCGCGACCAGTGCGCCGCGCCCGCCGTCGAGACCTTCGCCCAGGGCGACGCCCGCTGCGTCAGCTACCGCGGCTGCGCCGGCGGCGCCGAGGTCGCGCTGTGCACGATCACCGGCGGCGGCCACACCTGGCCCAGCGGCGGCCCCTTCCCCGGCGGCCACCAGTCGACCGATCTCGACGCCACCGCGACGATCTGGGACTTCTTCGTCGCGCACCCGCGCCCGTGAGCTAGGCTAGCCGCGGCATGTACCGCGACGATCAAGAGGCCGCGCTCCAGCGCGCGGAGAGCGCGACCCGCGAGAACGACCAGCTCAAGCGCGAGAACGAGGCGATGCGCCAGGCGCTGGTGCAGCAGCCGCCCGTGGTGCCGACCTACGCGATGATGCAGCCGACGGCGATCTACCCGAACCTCGACCCGCGGTTCCTGCCGATCCCCGAGCGCGCCCGCCTGGCCAACCACTCGCTGACCACGTTCTCTCCGGTGGCGGCGGTGTTCCTCGACCTGTTCACGCTCGGCCTCTTCGGCTTCTTCCACTTCGGCCTCAAGCACGACGCGCTGCCGAAGGCGGCCACCAACGACCCCAGCGCCGGCAAGGCCATCGGCTTCCAGTTCATCCCGTACTTCAACGTCTACTGGCAGTTCTTCCGGCAGCGCCGCCTGTGTGACCGGCTCGATCTGCAGCTGCGCCTGCGGGGCCTACCCAACGCCGCGCCGAAGGGCTTGCTGACGGCCTCGTGCATCCTGAACTTCATCCCGTACCTGGGGTGGGCGATCAACTGGCTCATCCTCTGGCCGATCGGCAACGCGCGCCTGCAGGCGACGATCAACCGCGTCGCCGCGCTGCCGCCGACGCAGTTCGACGCGACGCTGCTGCCGGCGCCGACCTACGGCGTGCCGATGGCGCCGTACGGCCTGGCCGCGCCGCCGCCGCCGACCTGGCGCTGAGCCAGCTGACGCACGGCGGCATCGACGGCTCGTCGGGCCCCTTGCCCTCGGCGGCGGCCCCTGCGATGGTCCGCGCCGATGATCGAGACGCCGACCCGCGCTCCGTCCTCCGCGACCCTGCCGCCCAGCTTCGCCGGGTACTTCGCCGGCGACGACGAGGCCAAGGCCCGCGGCCTGTACCAGCTCGTCGATGAGGACGGCCACGCCAGCGAGGCCTCGATCGCCTGGCTCGATCGCGGCCTGGCCCGCCAGCTCTACGAGGGCATGCTGACCATCCGCGTGACCGACGCGCGGATGATGGCGCTGCAACGCCAGGGCCGCATCGGCTTCTACGGCGAGGCGATGGGCCAGGAGGCCGCGGTGGTCGGCTCGGCGGCGGCGTCGCGCCCCGACGACTGGATCATCCCGGCCTTGCGCGAGGCCGGCGTCGGCCTGTACCGCGGCATGACGCTCGACAGCTACGTCGCGCAGATCATGGGCAACGGCGCCGACCCGACCAAGGGCCGGCAGATGCCGTGCCACCCGTGCGATCGCGACCACCACTACGTCGTCATGTCGTCGTGCGTGTCGACCCAGATCCCGCACGCGGTCGGCGTGGCGATGGCGATGAAGATCGCCGGCGACAAGGGCCGCTGCGCGTTCGGCTACATGGGCGACGGCGGCACCAGCGAGGGCGACTTCCACACCGCGCTCAACTTCGCCGGCGTGATGAAGGCGCCGGTGGTGCTGATCTGCCAGAACAACCAGTGGGCGATCTCGACGCCGGGCAAGGTCCAGACCGCCGCCGACACGATCGCGCTCAAGGCCATCGGCTACGGCGTCGAGCCGCTGCGCGCCGACGGCAACGACGTGCTCGCGGTCTACGACGTGTGCCGCCGCGCCGCCACCAAGGCCCGCGCCGGCGACGGCCCGACGTTCGTCGAGCTGCTCACCTACCGGGTCAGCGCGCACTCGTCGTCGGACGACCCGTCGCGCTACCGCGACGAGCGCGTGACCGAGGTGTGGAAGTCCAAGCGCGACCCGCTGCGGCGGATGCGGCTCTTGCTCGAGGCCCGCGGCTGGCTGGCCGCCGGTGAGCACGAGGCGCTGGCCGCGCAGTACGAGGCTCAGGTGCGCGACGTGATCGCGACCCAGGAGGCGGTGCCGCCGCCGCCGCCCAGCTCGCTGTTCGACGACGTCTACGAGGAGCCGACCTGGCTCCAGCGCGAGCAGCGCGCGCAGCTGCTGGGCTGAGCGGAGGGGTCGATCGCCGCGTGGAGCTGCCATCCCACCTCGAGCGCGAGTGGCTGTGGGCGGCGCTGCAGACGCTGGTCGACGCCCGCGGCGCGACCGCCTTCCTGACCGCGCCGCTGCTCCTGCCCGACCCCGCGCACTTCCCCGATCGCTGGACGCCCGACGAGGCCGGCGTCGCCGCGATCGCCCGCCGCCTGCTCGGCCACGCCGGGCTCGGCCACCTCGACGCCACCGTCGAGCTGTTCGTCGAGCCGACCGAGGTGCGCGAGGTGGGCCGCGACGGGCGCGCCGCGGCGACGTGGCACGCCGGCGCCGCCGCCTGGTTCCGCGGCATCCGCGACGGGCGCTGCGAGTTCGGCGCCGAGGTCGGCAAGCTCGACGATCCGCTCGGGCTGGTCGGCGCGATGGCCCACGAGGTCGCGCACGCGTTCCGCCGCTACCACCGGCTCGAGCACCGCGACCACGACCACGAGGAGAAGCTGACCGACGTCACGACGGTCTACCTCGGGTCCGGCGTCCTCACGACCGCGGCGGCGGCCCGCTACCTGACCCGCCACGACGACGGCCTCGGCAGCTCGTACGCGACCGCGCGCCAGGGCTACCTGGCCGCGCCCGCGATGGCGTTCATGCTCGCGAGCCAGCTCGTGCTGCGCGGCTACGACGCCGCGACGGTGCGCTGGTACGCCAAGCAGCTGCCCGCCAACCAGGCGGCCACGGTCCGCGCCGCCTGCGCCGAGCTGACGCCGGCGCAGGTCGCCGACGCGATGGGCTTCGATCAGGTGCCGGCGCCGACGCCACCGCCGCCGCGACCCGCGCCGTGGTGGCGCCGCTGGCTCGGCGGGCGGCCGTGAGCGCCACCGCGCCGCGGCCCCGCTGCCCGCGCTGCCGCAAGGCGGCGACGATGTGCTACTGCGCGCTGGTGCCGCGGCTCGAGACCGCGACCCGCGTCGTGATCTTGCAGCACACCCGCGAGCGCGACGTCGCGATCGGCACCGCGCGGATGGCCAGCCTGGCGCTGCCCCAGGCCGAGCTGCACGTCGGCGTGCGGTGGGGCGAGCGGCCGGCGGTGGTGCAGGCGCTGACCGATCTGGCGCGACCGGCGATCCTGCTCTACCCCGGGCCGGGGGCGATCGACATCCTGACCGCGCCGCCGGCCGGGCCGGTGACGCTGGTCGTCGTCGACGGCACCTGGGCCCAGGCCCGCCGGGTGGTGCGCGACAACCCGATCCTGCAGGCGCTGCCGCGCTACGGCTTCGCGACGCCCGAGCCGTCGCGCTACCGCATCCGCCGCGAGCCCGACGCCGCGTACTGCTCGACGATCGAGGCGCTGATGCACGTGCTGGGCGCGCTCGAGGGCGACCCGGCGCGGTTCCGCGCGCTCTTGACGCCGTTCGAGGCGATGATCGACGCGCAGCTCGCGTGCGAGGCCAGCGCGCCGCCGCAGCGCGATCGGCCGATGCGCCCGCGGCGCCCGGCGCCGCCGCAGCTGCCCGCGATGCTGGCCGCGCGCTGGGACGACCTGGTGTGCGTGGTCGGCGAGGCCAACGCGTGGCACGCGCCGCCCGGCGTCGCGGCGCCGCCGCCCGAGCTGGTGCACTGGGTGGCCTACCGCCCCAGCGACGGCGCGCGGTTCGCGCAGGTGGTCGCGCCGACCGGGCCGCTGGCGCCGCCGACGCTCGCGCACTGCGAGCTCGACGCCGCGGCGCTGGCCGCCGGGTGCGATCACGCGACGCTGCTGGCGCGGTTCGCGGCGTTCGTGCGCCCGACCGACGTGGTGTGCGCGTGGGGGCCGCGCTCGCCGGCGCTGTACGAGGGCCACGGCGGCGCGCTGCCGGCGACCCGCCTCGACCTGCGCGCGGTCGCGCAGCGCTACGCCCGGCGCAAGATCGGCACGCTCGAGGACTACGCCGGCCCGACCGCGACGCCGCTCGCCGACGGCCGCGCCGGCCGCCGGCTGGCGATGCTGGTGGCGCTGGTCCGCGGCTGGCGCGAGACGTTGCGCGCCGCGGCGGCCGATCGCGGCCTCGTGCGCGCGCCGTCGCCTTGACGCTCCGGCGGCGCCGCGGTACCCCGCTCGCATGTCCGCACAGCGCTACGACGCCGTCGTCATCGGTGCCGGTCCGGGGGGCTACCCGGCCGCGATCCGCCTCGGTCAGCTCAAGGTCAAGACCGCGATCATCGAGCGGGAGTACATGGGCGGGGTGTGCCTGAACGTCGGGTGCATCCCGTCGAAGGCGGTGATCCACGCGGCCAAGACCTTCGAGAAGATCGGCCACGCCGACGAGCTCGGCATCACGGTCGGCAAGCCGTCGATCGACATGGCCAAGCTGCAGACCTGGAAGGGCGGCGTCGTCACCAAGCTGACCACCGGCGTGCGCACGCTGCTCAAGGGCAACGGCGTCGACGTGATCGATGGCGCGGCGACCTTGGGCAAGCCCGGCCCCGACGGCCACGTCATCACGATCACGGGCCCCAAGGGCCCGCAGACGATCATCGCCAAGAGCGTGGTGCTGGCCACCGGCTCGCGGCCGTTCGAGATCCCCGGCTTCAAGACCGATCAGAAGCGCATCCTCGACTCGACCGGCGCGCTGGCGCTCGATCGCGTGCCGGCCCGCATGGTGGTGATCGGCGGCGGCTACATCGGCCTCGAGCTGGGCATGGTCTACGCCAAGCTCGGCAGCAAGGTCTCCGTGGTCGAGGCGCTGCCGTCGATCCTGGCGTCGATGGACAAGGACTGCGTCGCGGTGGTCGCCCGCAAGCTCAAGAAGATGGGCGTCGAGGTGATGACCGAGACCAAGGCCAAGAGCTGGGAAGACAAGGGCGACCGCGCGGTGCTCACCGTCGAGAAGGCCGGCGCGCTCGCGACCATCGACGCCGACGTGATCCTGGTGTCGGTGGGCCGCAAGCCCAACAGCGACACCGCCGGGCTGGCCGAGGCCGGCGTCGCGATCGGCAAGGGCGGGTTCGTCACCGTCGACGAGCAGCTGCGCACCAACGTGCCCGGCGTCTACGCGATCGGCGACCTGGTCGGCGGCATGATGCTGGCGCACAAGGCCACCAAGGAGGGCGAGGTCGTCGCCGAGATCATCGCGGGCCACAAGGCCGCGGTCGACGTGCGCACCATCCCCGCGGTGGTGTTCACCGATCCCGAGATCGCGTCGGCCGGCCTGACCGAGGACGAGGCCAAGGCCAAGGGCGCGACCGTGAAGGTCGGCAAGTTCCCGTTCGCGGCGCTCGGCCGCGCGCTGTCGGTCAACGACACCGAGGGCTTCTGCAAGGTGGTGATCGACGCCAAGACCGAGGAGGTGCTCGGCGTGCACATCGTCGGCAACGGCGCCAGCGACCTGATCAGCGAGGCCGCGCTGGCGATCGAGATGGGCGCGGTCGCGCAGGATCTGAACCTGACCGTGCACCCGCACCCGACCCTGTCCGAGGCGGTGCGCGAGGCCGCGGCCGCGGCGCTCGGCGAGGCCGTCCACATCATCAACCGCTGATCGTGACCCGCGCCCGCCTGTCCTGGCACGTCGCCGGCCTCGAGCTGCTGGCGGTGGAGCCGTCGGTCGGCGAGCTGGCCGATCACGCCGAGCTGCTGGCCGCGGCGTACAACGACCCGGCCAACGCGACCCTGCTCGGCCACGTCGACGAGCTGACCCAGTCGGACGTGATCGAGTCGTACGCCGACCTGGCCGACGAGGGCGCGCGGCAGTTCTTGCTGTTCGTCGACGGCGCGCTGGCCGGCGACGGCGACCTGCGCGGGCTCGACGGCGAGGGCGCCGCCGAGTTCGCGTTCTTGATCGGCCAGCCGCGGGCCCAAGGCAAGGGCCTGGGCACCCGGTTCGCCCTGATGATCCACGCCTTCGGCTTCGCGCCGCCGCCGGCCGGGCTGGGCCTCGAGCGGATCTACGCCTCGGTGGTGCCGGCCAACGCCGCGTCGCTGCGGGTGTTCGCCAAGCTCGGCTACCACGAGGACGCGACGCCGGCCGGCCGGGCCTGGGCCGACGAGCCCGGCGACGTCGTGCTGGTGATCGAGCGCGCGACCTTCGCCGCCCGGCACCCCGAGGCCCAGGCCGAGATCGTCCTGGGCCACCGCTGACCGCTCCCACGTGGGACGGCCGGCGATCTCCCACGTGGGACAGCCGGCGATCTCCCACGTGGGACGGCCGGACGCCGCAACCCGTCGATATCTCAGGCAGCGTCGGCGCTGACATCTTCAGATGTCACAATCGGTCGGGGCCCGGCGCTACCTCGGCATGCGAACCACCCGCGCCGACGTCGACCTCGACACCGTCTCCAGCGCGCTGCACGAACC
>Ga0073899_10003119_pt1 | contig 14784 bp, 11 predicted proteins | sample KloWWTmetaKNB5Ph_FD_88975 | JGI IMG/M metagenome (GOLD analysis project Ga0073899, IMG submission 88975) | Active sludge microbial communities from Klosterneuburg, Austria, studying microevolution and ecology of nitrifiers - Klosterneuburg... | ecosystem: Engineered > WWTP > Aerobic digester >...
CTTCCTTGCGGTGCATCGTGTCGCAGTACATTTCGTCGACGCCATCGTCGTCCTTGTCGAAGGGGAGCGTGCAGCCGGCGGGCGTCGGGATCGGGCAGCGCAGGCCGGTCTGGTAGTGCATGTAGCTGCCGAAGTCGTAGGGCGACAGCGGGGTCGAGTCGGGCTCGGTCTCGAACTGGTCCTCGTAGCTGCCGGCGATGCAGTCCCATCGCCGGACCACCCACAGGTCGGCGTCGGGGCGGCGCTGCTCGTGGTAGAAGCCGGCGACGTGGCCGACCTCGTGGCGGAGGGTCATCACCGACACCGCGCCGCCGTGCAGATCGACCGACTGCTCGCCGCCCTGCATGCCGACCCCGAACGCGACGGCGCCGCCGCCGTCGGGCGCCGGCGTCTGGTAGTACGTGACGTAGTTGCCGGTCGGGTTGGCGGTGACGTCGACGAAGCGCAGCGGCGTCAGGCGCTCGTACTCGGCGTGGACCGTCGCGATGTTGTTGCGGTTGGTGTTGCTCAGGCTGGGGTCGAGGCGGAACCGGATCACCGCGTTGGTCCAGCGCGTGCCGAGCTCGATCGGCGTGGCCGCGAAGCTGCTCAGCCGCGCGACCGGCCCCAGGCCGATGTCGCCGTCGACGATCGCCTGGCCGTCGACGACCTCGTAGTGCACGCGGCGCACCTGGCCATCGACGATGACGCGGGCCCACTGGCCGTCGTCGGGGACGGCGCTGGCGACGAGCTGGTCGGGCGACTCGGTGCACGCGCTCGCGAGCGCCAGCGCGGCGCCAAGCAAGGAACGACGGACGGGGAACATCGGGACCTCCTGGGTGTGTGCAGGCTGAGTGCACGCACCCCAGGCCGTGTCACCGGCCGACGCCCCCTGCCGCCCTTTGCCTCAGCGCGCCAGGTGCGCGACGAAGCCGTCGGCGCGCTGGACCTTGTCGCCGACGACGATCGTCGAGGTGACGCCGGCCGCGGTGAGGTCGAGCTTGTAGCGGAACATGCCGGCCATCCAGACGGTGTTGTCGGGCGCGATCGCCACGGCGTTGCCGCTGTCGTTGTCCCAGTCGCCGAAGCGCTTGCTCCAGACGTGGGCGCCGTCGGGCGTGAACTTGGCGATGAAGCCGTCCTTCTGGCCCTTGCCGACCAGCTTGCCGCCGCCGAAGTCGATCGGCGTCTCGAACCAGCCGGTGACCACCGCGTTGCCGGCGTCGTCGACGGCGACGCCGTAGCCGATGTCCTCGCGCTCGCTGCCGAAGCGCTTGACCCACTGCGGCTTGCCGTCGTGGCTGAAGCGCGCGACCAGCACGTCGGACTCGCCGGCGGCGACCAGCTTGGTGCCCCACAGATCGGCGTCGCGATCGAACGACCCGGTGATGACGACGTTGCCGGCGCGATCGAGCGCGATGCCGCCCGCGACCTCGTTCCACGGGTTGCCGGCGCGCGAGCTCCACAGGTGGTGGCCGGTGGCGTCGAACGCCGCCACCAGCAGATCCATCGCGCCGGCCGAGGTCAGCGGGCCGGCGCCCAGGTCGACGGTCTGCTGGAACGCGCCGAGCGCGAAGATCGTGCCGTTGGCGTCGACCGCGAGCCGCTTGATCGCCTCGCTGCCGTCGCCGGCGATCGGCGTGACCCACTGCACCGCGCCGGTCGCCGACAGCTTGACCAGCGCGGCGTCGTCGTAGCCCTTGGCCGCGACCTCGACCTCGCCGAACTTGACCCGGTCGTGCCACGACACCGCGGCGACGAAGCCGCCGTCGGGCGTCGCGGCCAGCGCGGTGGTGGCGTCGGAGTCGGCGGCGCCGGTGGTCCACAGCCACTTGACCTCGCCGGTCGGCGACAGCGCGGCGACGTACAGATCGTCGGACGCGACCGCCTTGGCCTTGAGCCCGCCCGCGACCAGCTCGTCGCTGAACAGCCCGCCGACGACGATCGTGCCGTCGGCGCCGACCGCCAGCGCGTCGGCGGTCTCCTCGTTGGGGCTGCCGAGCGTGGTCACCCACGCCACCGCGCCGTCGGCGCCGAGCTTGGCCACGAACGCGTCGCTCTTGCCGGCGCCCGGCTTCTCGATCGCGCCGAACTTCGCCGTGTCCTCGAAGTAGCCGGCGACCACCGCGCCGCCGTCGGCGGTCACCGCGATCGCGCGGGTCGAGTCGGTCTTGGGGCCGCCGAACGGCGTGATCGACGTGACGTCGCCGGTGGCGCCGCCGGGGTCGGCGGCGAGCGCCGGCAGCGGCGTGGGCGGCGGCGCGGCGGCGGACGCGGCGTCGGCGCCGGCCGGGGTGATCGGGCCGGTCGCGTCGATCGGCCCGGCGCTGCCGGAGCCGCCGGCGGGCGGCGACTTCTTGCCGCCGCAACCGGCGAGCAGCGCGACGGCGACCAACGAGAACGACGAACAGCGGAGCGTGCGTGGGGTCATGGCCATCCCTGAGACACGGCACCGGCGCCGCGGATGCACACGTTCGCACGCCGATCGACCGGGTCGCAAATCGCCGGCGCTCGGCGGGCGCGCCTCGGGCGATCGCGGGAACCGCCGCCGCGCGCCGGTGTCATACGCCCGCCGCGGCCCGCCCGTCACCGCGCCGCGCTCACCGCGCCCACGGCGTGTGCGGGTACACCAGCACCGCGCCGACGAACGCCACGAACATCATCAGGCCGGCCCACAGACAGATCCGATCGAGCAGTCGCATGGGGACTCGGATGCGGCGCCCCGCCCGGCCCGCCTGCGGTGCGCCGTCGCACCCGGCGGCGCAGCTCAATGCCGGAGTTCGCGCTTCAGGATCTTGCCGGTCGGCCCCTTGGGCAGCGCGGCGATGATCTCGACGATGCGCGGGTACTTGTAGGCCGCGAGCTTCTCCTTGCAGTAGGCGATGATCTCCTCGGGCGTCGTGGCGTGGCCGGGCTTGCAGGCGATGACCGCCTTGACCTCCTCGCCGTGGCTCTCGTGGGGGATGCCGATCACCGCGGCCTCGGCCACCGCCGGGTGCCCGTACAGCACCTCCTCGATCTCGCGCGGGTAGACGTTGAAGCCGCCGCGGATGATCATGTCCTTCTTGCGATCGACGATGTAGTAGTAGCCGTCGGCGTCGCGGGTGCCGATGTCGCCGGAGCGGAACCAGCCGTCGGTGATCGCCTCGGCCGTGGCCTCGGGCTTCTTGTAGTAGCCCTTCATGACGTTGTGGCCCTTGATGCAGATCTCGCCGGGCTTGCCGGTCTCGGTGACCAGCGCGCCGCCGGCGTCGACCAGGCGGAACTCGACGCCCCAGATCGGCTTGCCGATCGAGCCGGCCTTCTTGCCGCCGCGCGGGTTGAACGACGCCACCGGCGAGGTCTCCGACAGGCCGAAGCCCTCGAGGATGTCGGTGCCGAACTTCTGATCGAACGCGTTCATCACCTCGACCGGCATCGCCGCGCCGCCCGACAGGCACTGGCCCAGGGTCGCCAGCATCGCCGGCGCGACCTCGGCGTGGTGGAGCAGCGCGAAGTACATCGTCGGCACGCCGGCGAAGACGTTGACCTGGTGCTTGGCGATGAGCTGGGCGGCGCCGAGCGGATCGAAGCGCGGCATCAGCACCAGCGTGCCGCCGGCCAGCAAGGTCGAGTTCTGCATCACCGTCTGGCCGAAGCTGTGGAACAGCGGCAGCACCACCATCACCACCGCCTGATCGAGCGCCACCGGCATCGGCTGGTTGGTCAGCCACTGCGCGTTGTAGAACAGGTTGAAGTGCGACAGCTCGGCGCCCTTGGGCTTGCCGGTCGTGCCCGAGGTGTAGAGGATGACCGCGGTGTCGTCGGGCGACGACGCATGCATGTCGGTGAGCGGCGGCGCCGCGCCGGTGACCGCCGCGAAGTTGAGCGTGCCCGGCGGCGCGCTCAGATCGGCGCGGTCGGCCTTGGCGACGATCAGGTGCTTGCAGCTGGCGACCCGCGCGAAGCCGTGCTGTGCCTGCTCGAGGAAGCCCTCCCACACCACCACCGCGACCGCGTCGGAGTCGTCGAGGTGGTAGGCGATCTCGTCGGCCGTGAGCAGCACGTTGAGCGGCACCACCGGGTTGCCGGCGTAGTGGCAACCGAAGTACGCGATCGTGAACTGCGGCACGTTGGGCAGCATCAGCGCGACGTGCTGGCCCGGCTTGAGCCCGAGGCCGCGCAGCGCGCCGGCGAACTTCTGCGCCAGGCCGTCGACCATGGCGTAGGGCAGCGTCACGTCGCCGATGTGGATGGCCGGCTTGGTGGGGTTGGCTTTGGCGCTCTCGCGGAGCAACGTGGCGAGGTTCAGGCTCATGGGGTGTCCTTTCCCGGGGACCGCGACTGTACGACACCCGCGGCGGCGCGGATCGCCTCGCGGCTCAGGTCTCGCGGCTCGGGTCCGGGTCTCGCGGCTCGGGTCCGGGTCTCGCGTCTCGGGTGGAGGCTCGATCACGGCTCCGCCGGGATCGAGGAGGGTTTGGCGACAAACCCTCTGGAGAGCGTGCGGTAGGATGCGCGCCATGCGCCGCACCGCCCTCGCCCTCGCGCTCGCGACCCTGGCCGCCTGCCCGCGGGCGACGCCCAAGCCGACCCCGACGCCGACCGAGCTGTCGCGCGAGGACCGCCTGGCGTTCGCGCAGCTCGAGGCCCAGCGCGACGCCGCGGTGCCCAAGCTGATCGAGCTGGCCGACGATCGGATGGCGCCCAAGCGGGCGCTCGCGCTGCGGGCGCTGGGCCGGATCGGCAACCCCGAGGCGGTACGCGCGCTGCGCCAGCGGCTGGTCGGGCGCGAGGGTGTGCTGGCCGCCGCCGCGCTGGGCATGGCCGGCGCGACCGGCATGATCGAGCCGACCGACGCCAAGGCGATCGTCGGCGAGCTGACGCCGCTGTCGACCGGGCCGGGCCGGCTGGCGGTGCTCGAGGCGATCGCGCGGCTCGGCACGCCGGCCGCGCTCAAGCCGCTGTCGGCCGCGCTCGGCGCCCGCGAGGTGAACGTCGTCGTCGCCGCCGCGCTCGGCCTGGGCCGGCTCGGCCGCGGCGAGGTGCCGCTCGACGACACCACCGAGCTGGCGCTGATCGGCCTGTCGCGCGCGCCCGACGCCTACGTCCGCTACGCCGCCACCTACGCGCTGGCCAAGGCGTTCAGCGATCCCACGGCGCCGCCGCCGGCGCCCACCGACGGCGTCGTGCGCGCGCTGCGCGATCGGCTCAAGGACAGCGAGCCCAACGTGCGCGCGCTCGCGGTCGCCGGCCTCGCCGCCAAGCGCGCGATCGCCGCGACCACCCCCGACCTGCTCGAGGCGCTGGCCGACAACGACTGGCACGTCGCGGTCGAGCTGGTGCGCGCGCTGGGCGGCGCCGCCAGCACCGACGCCACCCGCGCCGCGCTGGTGCCGTACCTGGCGCGGGTGTCGCAAGAGTGGTCGGCCGAGCGCCTGCCGCCGGCCTTCGCCCACGCGCTGCTCGAGGGCCTGCGCCAGCTCGCCGGCCGCAGCGCCGAGCCCAAGGCCCGGGAGCTGCTGGTGGCGATCGCCCGCTCGTACGCCGACGCGCCGCCGAGCCAGCGCGCGGCCGATCGCCAGCTGGCCGCGGCCTGGGCCAACTGCCTGACGCTGGCGGCGCTGGCCCGCCCGATCCCGACGGTGCCCGGCGGCGACGCGCTGGCCGATCCGGCGGTGGCCCTGACCCAGCTCGGCAGCTGCGGCGCCGGCATCCTGCCGGATCACCTGGCGCAGGGCGTGGCCATCGAGGCGATCGCCGCCGGCGCCGGCGGCGACAGCGTGCGCCGGCTGACCGCCGCCGCCGGCTCGAGCGATCCGCGGATCGCCGCGGCCGCCCTCGATCAGATCGACGAGCTGGCCGCGCGGGTGACGCCGCCCGAGCGGCTGCCGCTGCGCGACGCGTTGATCGCCGGGCTGGCCCGCGCCGAGCCGGCGGTGGCCGGCGCCGCGGCCGACGCCACCGGCGCGCTGCTCGCCGTCACCAGCGCCAGCGGCGACTACGCCCCGCTGGCCGGCGCGGTGGTCGCGCGGGTCGAGCGCGCCGCCGGCGACGCCGAGCTCTCCGCCACGTTGATCGGCGCGATCACCGCGGCCAAGCTCGACGGCCTGCCGGTGTGCCAGGGGCTGGTCGCCGACCCCAGCCCGGCGCTGCGCAGCGCCGCGCGCGCGTGCATCACCGCGCTGACCGGCACCGACCCCGGCCCGCGCACCGCCGGCGCGCCGCCCAGCAAGCCGCCGATCGATCCCGACGTCGCGCTGCGCGCCACCGGCGCGTGGCACCTCACGACCAGCGCCGGCGACGTCACGATCGGCCTCGAGGCCACCGTCGCGCCGTGGCACGTCGCGACGATCATCACGCTGACCCGGGGCGGCTACTACGACGGCCTCCTGTTCCACCGCGTCGTCCCCGACTTCGTGGTCCAGGGCGGCGATCCCACCGGCACCGGCTGGGGCGGCCCCGGCTTCACGCTGCCGTCGGAGATCAGCGCCAGCCTCGAGGCCATGCCGATCGACTACGGCGCCGGCGCGATCGGCATCGCCGACGCCGGCAAGGACACCGGCGGCTCGCAGTGGTTCGCGATGCACGCCCCGGCGCCGCACCTCGAGGGCCGCTACACCTGGGTCGGCCGGGTGATCGAGGGCGCCGACGTGATCGATCGCCTGCAGGTCGGCGACCGCATCATCCGCGCGCGCTTCGAGTGAGCGGCGGCGGCCTCAGCCCGCGCCGCCGCGCGGCGTGGCCAGCACCTGCGCGCACCGCGCCGGCGTCATGATCTGCCCGAGCCAGCGATCGACGAGCAGGATCACCGGCGCCACCTGCGCGACGTCGACCGGGTACCACTGCCCCAGGCGCTGCGCGATCACCGCCCAGGCGGCGGCGGCGGCGCCGCGGCGGGCGTGGGCCCGGGCGACATCGACCGCCTGATCGAAGCCGAGCGTGGCGAGCCCGGGATCCCAGCGCGCGATCAGCTCGCCGTCGAGACGGTAGGCCGCGGCCAGCGCGAAGCAGTGACGCGCGAGCTCGGCGGGCTTGCCGACGAAGCGCTTGCCGGAGGTCGCGGTCGCGACCGCCGCCGCGAAGGCCGCGGCCGCGGCCGGATCGGCGTCGCGCGGATCGGCGTCGAGATCGCGCAGCAGGCACGCGTCGCGCCGCGCCGCCATCGCCGACGGCACCGCCGCCGCCGCGCGGGTGATGACGCCGGGATCGTCCAGCTCGCGCGCCGCGCGGCGCAAGAGCCGGCACTGATCGGTGAACACGTTGCCGGTCCGCACCGCGTCGGGGTGGCCGACCAGCGCGGTCGCCAGCGGCACCACCTCGCGCCACGCGCCCACGAACGCGTGCAGCTCGGCGGCGGCGGCCGCCGCCGCGTGATCGCCGGCCGCCGCCAGCGCCACCAGCACCGCGCGCGCGACGTCGGGCTCGCCGCGCCACGCCGCCGCCGTCGCCTGCTTGAGCGTGCGCGGGCGCGTCGTAGGCGCCTTCGCGGGCGCCGCCGCCGGTGGGGTCCAGCGGCGCTCGACGACCGGCGCGCGCGCCGCCGCCGGCCACAGCTGCAGGCGGATCTGCTCGCGGCCCCTGGCCAGGCCGCGGTGCGACGCGCGCAGCCGCCAGGCCCCCGGCGCCACCGCGAACCGCCGCGCCTCGGGCACATAGTCGGTGCAGCCGTACACCGCGACCGCGTCGCCGGTCACGTCGACGCTGGCCGCGGTTACGTGGTCCCACGCCGCGACGTCGTCGGCTGGCGCCACGGCCAGCACCTCGACGGTCACGTGGACCTCGGCGGCGTCTGCGGTGCCGATCCCGACCACGCCCACGCCGACCGCCACGCGGTCCTCGGTGGCCTGCGGCGTCCACGCCTCGCTGAGATCGCCCGCCCCGCCCACGTCGCAGACGTGGAGCTGGCGGTAGTCGGCGAACAGCTTGAACGGCCGCGTCGGCGGCGGCGCCGGCCTCGCCGCCGACGGCTTCTTCGCGGGCGCCTGCCTCGCGGGCGACCGCTTCGCCACCGCCGGCTTCGCCGGCCGCGCCGGCTTGGGTTTCGTCATGGCCCGACGGTGCCAGAGCCGCGGCCCGCGCGGGGCACCGCCACGCCGCTACTCGCCGCAGCCGAACCGCACCGCGCGGGTGGCCGCGGCGCGCGTGCCGGGCACGGTCAGCTTCGCCGACAGCGTCACCACCTCGCAGCCGACCTCGGCGACGATCATCGGCAGCGCGAGCTGGCCGTCGACGCCGAGGTAGCGCTCGATCCGGAACCGCTGTCGGGCCAGGCGCCGCCGGCCGGCGCGGGCCTCGACCACCAGCGTGCCGCGCACCGAGTTCCAGGTCGGCCCGACCAGGTGCACCACGACCAACATCGCGGCGGCGGGGTCGTCGGCGATCGGGAGGTTGAACGGCACCCGATCCGGCGCCGTGAGATCGTCGGCGGCGCCCACCGTGCCGCGGCCTTGCATCCACGGGTAGGCGTGGATGTCCGCGACCTGGTAGCGATCGGGCGGCGTGGTCAGCGGCGCCAGCGCGGGCTGGGCGCCGGCCGCGCCGCTCCCCAGCGCGATCATCAGCGCGGTCAGGAGCGCGCGCGGCACAAGCGAGGTCGGCATCCGACCAGGATACGCGGCGGCCGCGGCGGGCGTCTCGGCGCGCGCGACGGCCCGGTCGAAGAACCATCGGCGGCGCCCGCGCTAGGCTGGGGCGATGGCCCTGACGCTGCACGGACTCCGCGACGTGACCTCGCCCGACGGCCTGACGCCGCTCGAGCGCGCCCAGCTCTACCTTGCCGGCCGCGCGTTCGACGGCCGGGATCGGCGCGTCGAGGATCGCTTCGTCGAGCTGCCAGTCAGCCCCGAGGATCTCGCCGACGGGCTCGACTGGGACGACGGCTGCCTCGGCGCCAACATGCTGTGGACCGCCGCCGTCTACGACGGGGAGGTGCACGCCTTCGACCTGTGGGTCCACCACGCCGACAACGGCTGCTTGTTCACCGCCGGCAGCACCGACCAGCTCGCCGGCCGCGTCCAGTCGACCTGGATGACCCCCGACCTGCGCGCGCCCTATCCACGCGCGGCGGAGCTCGACGCCGCCATGCACGCCGTCGGGCGTTGGTGATCGCCGCCGCCGCTCAGAACCACGCCGTCATCGCGGCCGTCGCGGTCGTCTGATCGCCGCGCGCGCCGTCGCGGCCGGGCAGCACGTCGGCGCTGGCGCGATCGTGGCGCAGCTCGCCGCGCACCAGCAGCTGCGGCGCGGCGCGCCACGAGGCGGTCAGCGTGCCGGCGACGACCTGCTCGACGCCGAGCACCAGCGGCGTCACGCCGGCGTCGGTCCACTCGTGGACGCCGTCGATGCGCGCCGCCAGCTCGACCTGCGGGCCCAGGCGCCAGCGCCCGTAAACCGCGCCGGCCAGCCACTGGTGGCCGCCGTCGCGGCCGTCCTCGACGCCGCCGTCGACGTGGACCATCACGTCGGCGGCGTCGGCGACCGCGACGATCGCGTAGGCGTCCACCAGGTGGCGCCACGGCGCGCCCTCGGCGGCGCCAGTCGGTCGCTCGACGCCGCCGGCGTACAGCACCTGCGCGCTGGCGCCGTCGCCGGCCCAGGCGCCACCGACCAGCACGGTCTTGCCGCGGTTGGTGTCGACCGCGGCGTTCCAGCCGTTGACGAGCCACGCCTGGGCGGTGACGCCGTGGCCGAGCGGCCGGGTGGCGCGCACGCCGACGTGGTACGCGGGCAGCGCGAGGAACGGCGTCGAGCGCGACCAGTTCCAGTCGTCCTTGGACGCCACCGACTCGGGGCCGATCGGCGACAGGAACAGGCCGGCGTCGACGGTGACCTCGGCGCCGAGCGCGGCGCCGGCGTTGGCCTCGCGCACCACCTGCCAGGCGCCGGGGTCGGCCTCGGCGGCGTAGATCGCGGCCGGCGTGGCGCCGGCGGCCAGCGCGACGCGCGCGTGGGCGCGATCGGCGGTGACGGTGGCGTCGACGGTGGCGCTGGCCAGCGTGAACGCGCCGTGGGTCGGCTCGAGCCGCAGGCCGACCAGCCCCGCGCGAGGGCGAGCCAGGCTGTACTGGTAGTACGTCTCGAGCGAGCCGCCGACCGTGACGGTCGGGGCGGCGGGAGGCTCGGCGGCGACGGGGCCGGACGCGAGCAGGGACGCGACGGAAGCGACGGCGATGCGCGACATGCGACGCATTCTGCCGCCGCCGCGGCGCGCGCCACGGATCTTGATGCGCTCTTGATGCCGCGGGGCGCGCTCTTGATACGGCGGTGACACCGGGGGCGCTACCAGTGCGGCGTGACCCGCTGGGACCTCATCTACCTGGGCCTGACCGTCGTGCTCGCGCTGGCGAGCCTGGGCCTGATCCGCCTGTTCCACCGTATGGAGCCGCCATGACCGCGCTCACGTGGCTCGGGTTCGTGCTCGCCGTCCTGGTCTTCGGCTACCTGGTGTTCGCGCTGCTGTTCCCGGAGAAGCTGTCATGACCGGCCCCGGCGTCGTCGGCTTGATCGCGTTCGTCGCCGCGCTGTCGCTGCTGGCCTGGCCGCTCGGCGGCTACCTGGCGCGGGTGTTCGACGGCACCACCCGCGCGACCCGCGTGCTGGGGCCGGTCGAGCGGCTGCTCTACCGCGTCGGCGGCGTCGACCGCGACGAGGACATGCCGTGGCCGCGCTACGCGACCGCGGTGGTGGTGTTCAACCTCGCCGGCGTGGTGGTGGTGTACCTGCTGCAGCGCCTGCAGGGCAGCCTGCCCGGCAACCCCAACGACCTGCACGCGGTGCCGGCGCCGGTGGCGTGGAACACCGCGGTCAGCTTCGTGACCAACACCAACTGGCAGGCCTACGGCGGCGAGACCACGATGAGCCACCTCGTCGCCGCGCTGGCGCTGACGGTGCAAAACTTCGTCTCGGCGGCCACCGGCATCGCGGTGCTGGTGGCGCTGGTGCGCGGCTTCAGCCGCGCCGAGGCCAAGGGCATCGGCAACTTCTGGGTCGACCTGACCCGCGCCACGCTCTACGTGCTGGTGCCGATGGCGATCGTCATGGCGCTGTTCCTGGTGTGGCAGGGCGTGCCGCAGACCGGCGCCGGCCACGTCGACGTCGCCGCCTTCGACGGCGGCGGCCACGGCCAGATCGCCGTCGGCCCGGTGGCGTCGCAGGTGGCGATCAAGCAGCTCGGCACCAACGGCGGCGGCTACTTCAACGTCAACTCGGCCCACCCGCTGGAGAACCCGACGCCGCTCAGCAACTTCGTGCAGTGCCTGGCCATCCTGTTGATCCCGGCGGCGCTGTGCCTGGCGTTCGGTCGGATGGTCAAGCGCCGACGCCAGGGCGTGGCGTTCCTGGTGACGATGTGGCTGCTGTTCGTGCCGTTCGCCGCGGTGACGATCCACCAGGAGCTGTCGGCGACGCCGGCGATCGCCGCGGTCGACGACAGCGGCGCGTTCGCGATCGACGCCAGCGCCGGCAACATGGAGGGCAAGGAGCAGCGCTTCACCGCCACCGAGGCCGGGCTGTGGGCCGGCGCCACCACCGCCGCGTCCAACGGCTCGGTCAACTCGATGCACGACAGCTACCAGCCGCTCGGCGGCGCCGCGACCATCGCGCTGATGGGCCTGGGCGAGGTGGCGTTCGGCGGCGTCGGCTCCGGCCTCTACGGCCTGATCCAGTTCGCCATCATCGCGGTGTTCCTGTCGGGCCTGATGATCGGTCGCACGCCGGAGTTCCTGGGCAAGAAGATCGAGGCCCACGAGATGAAGCTGGCGTCGATCGGCGTGCTGGTGCCGGCGGTGGCGCTCTTGATCGGCACCGCGCTGGCCTGCTCGACCAGCCAGGCCACCACGCTCGGCAACGGCGGCGCCCACGGCTTCACCGAGATGCTGTACGCGATGACGTCGGCCGCCAACAACAACGGCTCGGCGTTCGGCGGCCTCACCGCCAGCGGCCCATTCTGGGCCACCACCCAGGGCGTCCTCATGTGGCTCGGCCGCTTCGCCGCGCTGTTGCCGGTGGTCGCCCTCGCCGGCGCGCTGGCCAAGAAGAAGCGCGTGCCGGTCACCGCGGGCACGCTGCCCACCGACAGCTCGCTGTTCGTCGCGTTCCTGGTCGCCACCGTCCTCCTGGTCGGCGCCCTGACCCTGGTCCCCGCGCTGGCGCTCGGCCCGATCGCCGAGCACCTGGCGCGTTGAAAGGCCCCGCCATGTCCTCCCGTCCTGCCGCGCGCCCGCTGTTCGAGGCCGCGATCGTCAAGCCCGCCCTGTGGCAGGCGCTGCTCAAGCTCGATCCGCGCCGGATGATCCGCTCGCCGGTGATGTTCGTGGTCGAGCTCGGCAGCCTGTTCACGACGATCATGTTCATCCACGCGCTCGCGACCAGCGCCGCCGACACCGGCTTCATCGGCGGCCTGACCGCGTGGCTGTGGCTGACCGTGTGGTTCGCCAACTTCGCCGAGGCGATGGCCGAGGGCCGCGGCAAGGCCCAGGCCGCGGCGCTGCGCCGCGCCCGCCAGGACGTGCTGGCCAACCGCGTGCAAGAGGCGCGCTTCGACGCCAACGCGGTCGGCGTCCCGTCGTCGCAGCTTACCCCCGGCATGCTGGTCAAGGTGTCGGCCGGCGAGCTGATCCCCGGCGACGGCGACATCGTGCTGGGCGTGGCCTCGGTCGACGAGAGCGCGATCACCGGCGAGAGCGCGCCGGTCGTGCGCGAGAGCGGCGGCGATCGCTGCGCGGTCACCGGCGGCACCCGGGTGCTGTCGGATCAGCTGATCATCCGCATCACCGCGGCGCCCGGCAGCTCGTTCCTCGACCGCATGATCGCGATGGTCGAGGGCGCGCGCCGCGGCAAGACCCCCAACGAGATCGCGCTCGACATCCTGCTGGCCGGCCTGACGCTGGTGTTCCTGGTGGTGACGGTGACGTTGCTCCCGTTCTCGCGCTACGCGGTGAGCAGCGCCGGTGGCGGCGCGCCGGTGTCGATGGCGATCCTGGTGGCGCTCCTGGTGTGCCTGATCCCGACCACGATCGGCGGGCTGTTGTCGGCGATCGGCATCGCCGGCATGGACCGGATGATCCAGGCCAACGTGATCGCCACCTCGGGCCGCGCGGTCGAGGCCGCCGGCGACATCGACGTGCTGTTCCTCGACAAGACCGGCACCATCACCCACGGCAACCGCCAGGCCACCGAGTTCTTCCCGGCGCGCGGCGTCGCGCCGGACGCGCTGGCCGAGGCCGCGGTGCTGGCGTCGTGGGCCGACGACACCCCCGAGGGCAAGAGCATCGTCACGCTCGGCCAGACCCGGCTCGGCGCCCGCGCGGTGAAGGCGCCGACCGACGCCACGTTCGTGCCGTTCACCGCCCAGACCCGGATGAGCGGCGTCGACCTCGGCGGGCGCACGATCCGCAAGGGCGCCGCCGACGCGATCACCCGCCACGTGGCGGCGCTGGGCACCGCCGCGCTGCCCCCCGAGGTCAAGGCCCAGGTCGACGCGGTCGCCGGCAAGGGCGCGACGCCGCTGGTGGTGGCCGACGGCGCCAAGGTGCTCGGCGTCATCGCGCTCACCGACGTCGTCAAGCACGGCATCAAGGAGCGCTTCGCCGAGCTGCGCCGGCTGGGCATCACCACCGTGATGATCACCGGCGACAACCCGCTGACCGCCGCGGCGATCGCCGCCGAGGCCGGCGTCGACGACTTCCTGGCCGAGGCCACCCCCGAGGCCAAGCTGGCCAAGATCCGCGACTACCAGGCCAAGGGTCACCTGGTGGCGATGACCGGCGACGGCACCAACGACGCGCCGGCGCTGGCCCAGGCCGACGTCGCGGTGGCGATGAACACCGGCACCCAGGCCGCCAAGGAGGCCGGCAACATGGTCGACCTCGACTCGAACCCGACCAAGCTCATCGAGATCGTCGGCGTCGGCAAGCAGCTCCTGGCGACCCGCGGCGCGCTGACCACGTTCTCGATCGCCAACGACGTCGCCAAGTACTTCGCGATCATCCCGGCGGCGTTCGCGGCGGTGTACCCGCAGCTCGACACGCTCAACGTCATGCACCTGCACAGCCCGCACAGCGCGATCATGGCGGCGGTGATCTTCAACGCGCTGGTGATCGTCGCGCTGATCCCGCTGGCGCTGCGCGGCCTCACGCTGCGCCCGGCGCCGGCGGCGGTGACGCTGCGCCGCAACCTGCTGGTCTACGGCCTCGGCGGCGTGATCGCGCCGTTCCCGTTCATCAAGCTGATCGATCTCGGCCTCGCCGGCCTCGGGCTGGCGTGAGGAAGCCCATGCGCACGCTCCGCCCCGCCCTGTCCCTGCTCGCGCTGTTCACGCTCCTGTGCGGCGTGGTCTACCCCCTCGCGGTCACCGCCGCCGCGCGGCTGGCGTGGCCGCGCCAGGCCGCCGGCTCGGTGGTGCGCGTCGACGGCCGCGCGGTCGGCTCGACGCTGGTCGGCCAGGCCTTCACCGACCCCGGCTACCTGTGGGGCCGCCCGTCGGCGACCGGCTACGACGCCCACACGTCGAGCGGCACCAACCTCGGCCCGCGCGACCCGCGGCTGGTGGCGGCGCTGACCGAGCGCGCCGCAGCGCTCGCGGCCACCGCGCCGGGTCGGCCGGTGCCGATCGAGCTGATCACCGCGTCGGCGTCCGGGCTCGATCCCCACGTCTCGCCGGCCGCGGCCCGCTTCCAGATCGCACGCATCGCCGCCGCTCGCGGCGTGACCCCGGCCGAGGTGGCGGCGATCGTCGACGCCGCCGTCGAGCCGCCGACGCTCGGCGTCCTCGGCGCGTCGCGGGTCAACGTGCTCGCGGTCAACCTCGCCCTCGACCGGCGGCTC
>Ga0073899_10003120_pt1 | contig 14783 bp, 9 predicted proteins | sample KloWWTmetaKNB5Ph_FD_88975 | JGI IMG/M metagenome (GOLD analysis project Ga0073899, IMG submission 88975) | Active sludge microbial communities from Klosterneuburg, Austria, studying microevolution and ecology of nitrifiers - Klosterneuburg... | ecosystem: Engineered > WWTP > Aerobic digester >...
CCAACCACTACGCCAGCCAGGCGACCCGCGCGCCCGCATCCATGGACGCCTTCTGGATGCCCTTCACCGCCAACAAGCAGTTCAAGTCCGCGCCGCGCCTGCTGGCCAGCGCTTCGGGCATGCACTACAAGACCGTGGACGGGCGGGAAATCCTCGACGCAACCGCCGGCCTGTGGTGCTGCAACGCCGGCCATTCGCGGCCGCGGATCGTCGAAGCGGTAAAGACCCAGATCGGGACCCTGGATTTCGCGCCCAACTTCTCCATGAGTTCGCCGTTGCCGTTCGTGCTGGCCGAACGCCTGGCCGAACTGGCGCCGGGCAACCTCAACCACGTCTTCTATACCAACTCCGGCTCCGAGTCGGTGGACAGCGCGCTGAAGATGGCCATCGCCTACCACCGCGCGCGCGGCGAAGGCCAGCGCACGCGCCTGATCGGCCGCGAGCGCGCCTACCACGGCGTCAACTTCGGCGGCATCTCGGTCGGCGGCATCGTCTCCAACCGCAAGATGTTCGGCGCGCTGCTGGCGGGCGTCGACCACCTGCGCCACACGCACGATCCGGCGCGCAACGCCTGGTCGATCGGCCAGCCGGCGCACGGCGCCGAACTCGCCGACGACCTCGAACGGCTGATCGCGCTGCACGATGCATCGACGATCGCCGCCGTCATCGTCGAGCCGGTCGCGGGTTCGACCGGTGTGTTGCTGCCGCCCCGGGGCTACCTCGAACGGCTGCGCGCGATCTGCGACCGGCACGGCATCCTGCTGATCTTCGACGAAGTCATCACCGGATTCGGCCGCGTCGGCGCACCGTTTGCGGCGCAGCGCTTCGGCGTCACGCCCGACCTGATGGCTGTCGCCAAGGGGCTGACGAACGGCTGCGTGCCGATGGGCGCCGTGCTGGCACGCCAGTCGATCCACGACGCGTTCATGCAGGGCCCCGAGCACATGATCGAGTTCTTCCACGGCTACACCTACTCGGCGCACCCGCTGGCTTGCGCTGCCGCGCTCGCAACGCTCGACACCTATGCCGAAGGCGGCCTGCTGACGCGCGCCCTCGAACTCGAGGACGAGTTCGCGCGCCTGCTGCACGGCTTGAAGGGACGCCCGCACGTCATCGACATCCGCAACCTCGGGCTGGTCGGCGCTGTCGAACTCGAGCCGATCGCCGGCGAGCCGGGCAAGCGGGCGTTCTCCGTCTTCCTCGACTGCTGGGAGCACGGCCTGCTGGTGCGCACTACAGGCGACATCGTCGCGCTGTCGCCGCCGCTGATCGTAGAGCGCGGCCAGATCGAGCAAATCGTCGCGACGATCGGCGCGGCGCTCGATCGCATCGCGTAGCACCGGGCGCAAAGCGGCGCCGGCTTGCTGCCATCCGCGCGAGCGTGCCGCACGTCGACCTGTTTCACGGCGCCAACGCGCGACACGCGCGCCGCGGTCTGGGCAACTTTGCCACACCTTGTGCGAGCGGCCGGCCGTAGGATGCGCCGTACCGACCCACCACACGAGGTTGACGATGCCCCTGCACCACTCCGTGCCCGATACGACGAGCGACTTCGAACCTAGCACGCTGAGCGCAGCGACCGAGTTCGAAGTAGATGACGACGATGCCGATATCGACACCGATGCGCAGCTCGCTGCCGATCCCGGCGCCTTCGATGCCCAGGCCACGCCGCAGATCGATTTCGCCGCTGCGTTCGGACCGGTCGGCAGCCGCTGGGAAGCGATGCTGCGCTGGTACGAGATGAGCGCGCCGCCCGTCACCCACTGACTGCTGGCCGAGGAACCGCCGAGCGGCGGGAACCTGGGATTGGCCTGCCCGGCAGGACTCGAACCTGCGACCCCCAGCTTAGAAGGCTGGTGCTCTATCCAGTTGAGCTACGGGCAGAGGTACGGCGCCGAAACGAATGGTCGGGGTGAGATGATTCGAACATCCGACCCACTGGTCCCAAACCAGTTGCGCTACCAGGCTGCGCTACACCCCGATCACGCGCGATTGTAGACGGGGTACCGCGCGCTGCGCCGCTCCCGTTCGCGTGCGGCGCCGACGCATCGGCAGGCCATCCGCGCATGCACAAGAGAGTCAGCGCGCGAGCTGCTGCCACGCCTTCTCGAGGCGCTTTACCGATACCGGTTGCGGCGTGCGCAGCTCCTGCGCGAAAAGGCTCACGCGCAGTTCCTCGAGCAGCCATCGGTACTCGTCGAGCCGTGGATCGACCGTGCCTTTGCGCTCGGCGATCGCACGCAACCAGCGTTGCTCGAGCGGGCGCAGCTCGGCCAGACGCTCGGCATCGCGTCGCGGGTCGGTACGCTGCTTGTCGAGCCGCATCACGATCGCTTTCAGATAACGCGGCAGGTGCTGGAGCTGCGAGGCCGGTGTCGCCACGAGGAAACGCGGCGACATCAGTCGCGCGAGCTGGGCCTGGATGTCGTCGGCGGTTTCCTTCGGTGGCCGGGCATCCTTGAGCTTGCGCAACGCCGTCGCATGCTCGGTCAGCAGGAGGCCGGCCTGGCGCGCGAGCTCCTGCGCGATCAGGTTGAGCCGCGGGCGGCCCTGCTCGATGCGCTCGGTGAAGCTGCGCCCGTCGATCGGCAACGGATCAGCCATGAACGCGCGATCGAGCGCAGCCTCGACGATCTGCTCGCGCAGCATGTCCGACGTGCCGAGCGGCAGGTAGGCGATCGCCATCTTCTGCAGTTCGGGGATGTTCTTCTCGAGATGGCGGATCGGCTCGCGCAGCTGCAGCGCGAACAGGCGGCGCAGGCCCGCGCGGTGCCGGGCCGCGGCGGCGGCCGGCTCGTCGAAGACTTCGATCTCGACATGCGTGCCGGCGTCGACGAGCGCCGGAAAGCCCACCAGCGACTGCGCGCCGCGGCGGATCTCCATCAGCTCGGGCAGCTCGCCGAAGGTCCACGCTGTGTAGCGCGCGTCCGCGGCTTGCGGCGCAGCGGCGACCGCGATCTCCGGCTCGGCCTTTGCCGCAGCCGCTGCAGCGGGCAGAGCGCCGACCTGCAGCGCAGCCAGCGCCTGGAACGCCGAGCGCGCCTCGCGGCCCCACTGCGCCTTCAACGCCGCGAGGTTGCGCCCAGCGCCGAGCTGGCGGCCGTGTTCGTCGACGACGCGCAGGTTCATGAAGTGGTGCGGCTGCAGTTGCTCGAGCTTGAAGTCGGCGCGCTTGACGTCGAGCTGCGTCCGCTCGCGCACCGCCTGCAGCAGCGTCTGCAGCAGGCTGCCTTCGGCGAACGGAGTCGCGTCGACGAAGCGCTGCGCGAACTCGGGCAGCGGCACGAGGCGCGCGCGCGGCTTCTGATGCAGGCTCTTGAGCAGTGCGGCGACCTTGTCCTTCAGCATGCCGGGGACGAGCCACTCGCAACGTTCTTCCGACACCTGGTTCAAGGCATAGATCGGCAGTGTGACGGTCACGCCGTCGTTCGCGTCGCCGGGCTCGTGCAGGTAGCTCGCGCTGCAGTCGATCCCGCCCAGCCGCACGCTGCGCGGGAACGCGGCCGTCGTGATGCCAGCCGCCTCGTGGCGCATCAGTTCGTCGCGGCTCAGCTCCAGCAGGCCCGGCCGACGTTTCGCTTCGTCGCGATACCAGCGCTCGAGCGTCGCGCCGCTGTGCACGTCGGCCGGCAGCTGCGCGTCGTAGTAGGCATGGATCAGCTCGTCGTCGACCAGCACGTCCTGGCGGCGCGCCTTGTGTTCCAGTTCCTCGATCTGGCGGATCAGCTTGCGGTTGTGAGCCAGGAATGGCAGCCGCGTCTCCCAGTCGGCGCCGACCAGCGCTTCGCGGATGAAGATCTCGCGCGCGGCTGCCGGATCGACATGGCCGAAGTTCACGCGCCGGTTGTTGTAGACGACGATGCCGTACAGCGTGGCGCGCTCCAGCGCGACGACTTCGCCCGCCTTCTTCTCCCAGTGCGGTTCGAGCAGCTGGCGCTGCAGCAGATGGCCCGCGATGCCCGGCAGCCATTGCGGCTCGATCGCCGCGATGCCGCGGCCGTAGAGGCGCGTCGTCTCCACCAGCTCGGCGGCGACGATCCAGCGCCCCGGCTTCTTGCGCAGGTGCGCTCCCGGATGGCGCCAGAACTTGATGCCGCGCGCGCCGAGGTACCAGTCGTCCTCGTCGCTTTTGACGCCGACGTTGCCGAGCAGGCCCGCTAGCAGCGAGAGGTGAATCTGCTCATAGGTCGCCGGTGAAGCATTCAGGCGCCAGCCCTGTTCCGCGACGACGGTGTGCAATTGGCTGTGGATGTCGCGCCATTCGCGCACGCGGCGCGGGCTGATGTAGTGCTCGCGCAGCCGCTGCTCCTGCTGGCGGTTCGACAGCTTGTGCGTGTCGGTCGCCGCGCCGGCATGGCCGTGGTTGCCGCGCCCGGCCTCGATCCAGCGCCACAGCGCGAGCGTGCCCATGAACTCGGAGCGCTCGTCGTCGAACGGGCGCTGCTTCTCGTCGGCTGCCTGCTGCGCGTCGAGCGGGCGGTCGCGCACGTCCTGGCCGCTCAACGCCGCCGCGATGACGAGGACCTCGGCGAGCGACTGGCGCTCGCGCGCCTCGAGGATCATGCGGCCGATGCGCGGATCGAGCGGCAGACGCGCGAGCTGGCGCCCGATCGGCGTCAATTCGTTGGTTTCGTCAACGGCGTTCAATTCGTTGAGCAGGGCGTAGCCGTCGGCATAGGCGCGCTTGGGCGGCGCCTCGATGAACGGAAATTCCTCGACTGCGCCGAGCCCCAGCGATTTCATGCGCAGGATCACGCCGGCCAGCGACGAACGCAGGATCTCGGGGTCGGTGAACGGCGGCCGCCCGGCGAACGACGCCTCGTCGTAGAGGCGGATGCAGACGCCGTCGGCGACGCGACCGCAGCGGCCGGCGCGCTGCTGCGCGGCGGCCTGGCTGATCGGCTCGATCTGCAGCTGCTCGACCTTGTTGCGATAGCTGTAGCGCTTGACGCGCGCCAGGCCGCTATCGATCACGTAGCGGATGCCCGGCACCGTGAGCGAGGTCTCGGCGACGTTCGTCGCGAGCACGATGCGGCGTCCGTTGCCGGCCTTGAACACGCGCTCCTGCTCGGCCTGCGACAGTCGGGCAAAAAGCGGCAGGATCTCCACCGGCCCGCGTATCGCATGCGCTGCGAAGTGCCGCTGCAGGTGCTCGCCGGTCTCGCGGATCTCGCGCTCGCCGGGCAGGAAGACGAGGACGTCGCCCGGCCTGTGGCGCCACAGCTCGTCGGCCGCCTCGGCGATGGCATGCGGCAGGCCGTAGTCGCGCCGCTCCTCGTAGGGGCGCCACAGCACCTCGACCGGATAGAGCCGGCCCGATACCTGCAGCACCGGCGCGGGACCGGCGGCCCCTGCAAAGTGGCGCGCGAAGCGCTCGGCGTCGATCGTCGCCGAGGTCACGACGAGCTTCAGGTCGGGCCGCCGCGGCAGGATCTGCCGCAGGTGGCCGAGCAGGAAGTCGATGTTGAGGCTGCGCTCGTGCGCTTCGTCGACGATCAGCGTGTCGTAGGCGCGCAGCAGCGGATCCGTCTGCGTCTCGGAGAGCAGGATGCCGTCCGTCATCAGCTTGACCGACGCGCCTTGGTGCAGCCGGTCCTGGAAACGCACCTTGTAGCCGACGACGTCGCCGAGCGGCGACTGCAGTTCCTCGGCGATGCGCTTGGCGACGGAGCTCGCCGCAATGCGCCGCGGCTGCGTGTGGCCGATCAGGCGCCCGCTGTGGGCCGTGCCGCGGCCGAGCGCGAGCGCGATCTTGGGTAGCTGCGTCGTCTTGCCGGAGCCGGTCTCGCCGCAGACGACGATGACCTGGTGCGCGGCCAGCGCCTGCGCGATCTCGTCGCGCCGCGCCGATACCGGCAGCGCCTCGGGAAATCGGATCAGCGGCAGTGCAGGGTTCGGCGTCGGCGGGTTCACGGGGCGCCGATTATCGAGCACGCGCCGAGAGCGTCGACGGCGATGCTGCACAATCCGCGCACCCGATCCGCCTTGCCATGAGCGCCGTCTTTCCGCACACCTTCGTCCCCTGGTTCCGCTCCGTCGCGCCGTATATCCACGCCTACCGCGGCAAGACCTTCGTCGTCGCGATCGCGGGCGAACTGATCGCTGCGGGCAAGCTGAGCTCCTTCGTCCAGGACGTCTCGATCCTGCACGCCATGGGCATCAAGCTCGTGCTGGTGCACGGCTTTCGCCCGCAGGTCAACGAACAGTTGCGCGCCAAGGGCCACACGTCGCGCTTCAGCCACGGCTGGCGCATCACCGACCCGGTCGCTCTCGACGCGGCACAGGAGGCCGCCGGGCAGCTGCGCTTCGAGATCGAGGCCGCGTTCTCGCAGGGCCTGCCTAACACGCCGATGGCCAATGCGACGGTGCGCGTCGTCTCCGGCAACTTCCTGACCGCACGGCCGGTGGGCATCGTCGACGGCATCGACTTCCAGTCCAGCGGCCTGGTCCGCAAGGTCGACGCCGCGGCGATCCGCCGCGCGATCGACATCGGCGCGGTCGTGCTGCTGTCACCGTTCGGTTTCTCGCCGACCGGCGAGGCCTTCAACCTGACGATGGAAGACGTCGCCACCAGCACGGCGATCGCGCTGCAGGCCGACAAGCTGCTGTTCCTGACCGAAGTGCCCGGCATCCGCGAGAACCCGGCCGACCCCGACAGCGCGATCGACACCGAGCTGACGCTGGCTGAAGCAGAACGCCTGCTCGCCGCGTTGCCGAACGCCGCCGAGCCGGCCGACGTGGCGTTCTACCTGCAGCACTGCGTCAAGGCCTGCCGGGGCGGCGTCGAACGCTCGCACATCCTGCCGTTCGCCGCCGACGGCGCGCTGCTGATGGAGGTCTATACGCACGACGGCATCGGCACGATGGTCGTCGACGAGAAGCTCGAGAGCCTGCGCGAGGCGACTTCCGACGACATCGGCGGCATCCTCAAGCTGATCGAGCCGTTCGAGCGCGACGGCACGCTGGTCAAGCGCGATCGCACCGAGATCGAGCGCGACATCGGCCACTACACCGTGATCGAGCACGACGGCGTGATCTTCGGCTGCGCCGCGCTCTACCCCTACCCCGAGGCGCGCACCGGCGAGATGTCGGCGTTGACGGTGTCGCCCGAGGTCCAGGGCCAGGGCGACGGCGAGCGCATCGTCAAGCGCATCGAGCAGCGCGCGCGCGCCGCAGGGCTCGACAGCATCTTCGTGCTGACCACGCGCACGATGCACTGGTTCATCAAGCGCGGCTTCGTGCAGGTCGACTCCGACTGGCTGCCCGAGGCGCGCAAGCGCAAGTACAACTGGGATCGGCGCTCCGTCGTCTTCGTCAAGAAGCTCACCTGACCCCGCTGCATGTTCCCCCTTTTCACCGGCGCTACAGTGGCGCCGTCCCATCTGTCGTCGAAGGAGCCGGCCATGCCGCGGACCATTCAATGCGCCTACCTCAAACGAGAAGCCGAAGGGCTCGATTTCCCCGTCTACCCCGGTGAGCTCGGCAAGCGGATCTACGAGTCGGTCAGCAAGGAGGCCTGGCAGGCCTGGCTGCGCCACCAGACGATGCTCGTCAACGAAAACCGCCTGAACCTCGCCGACCAGCGCGCGCGCCAGTACCTGTCGCGCCAGATGGAGCAGTTCTTCTTCGGACAAGGCGCCGACAAGCCGGCCGGTTACGTGCCGCCTCCTGGCTGATACGAATCATTCGCGTTCCAGTACACTCCTCGATACCACTCGAGGAGTCGTTCCATGTACCGCCCGTCCCTTCGCCGTCGGCTGCTCGCCGCCACACTCGTCCTGACGGCCGCCGGCGCGGCCCATGCGCAGGAGCAGGTGCTCAACCTGTACAACGCACGCCATTACCAGACCGACGAGGCGCTGTACGCCAACTTCACCAAGGCGACCGGCATCCGCATCCAGCGCGTCGATGCCGACGATGCCGGCATCCTGGCGCGCCTTCAGAGCGAAGGCAGCGCCAGCCCGGCCGACGTCGTGCTGCTCGTCGATGCGGCGCGACTGTGGCGCGCCGAGACGCAGGGCCTGTTCCAGCCGGTCAAGTCGGCGCTGCTCGAACAGCGCATCCCCGCTACGCTGCGCGGCCAAGATCAGGGCCAGGGCTCGGCCTGGTTCGGTTTCTCGACGCGCGCGCGGGTCATCGTCTACAGCAAGGTGGCGGTGAACAAGGCCGACGTCGACACCTACGAGGAACTCGGCGACCCGAAGAACAAGGGCAAGGTCTGCACGCGCTCAGGCTCGCACCCCTACAACATCTCCCTCTTCGGCTCGATGCTGCAGCACCTCGGCCCCGAGAAGACGGAGGCCGTGCTGCGCGGCACGGCGGCAAACATGGCACGCGCGCCAAAGGGCGGCGATACCGACCAGATTCGGGCTGTCGCGAGCGGAGAATGCCAGATCGCGCTGACCAATACCTACTATCTGGCGCGCATGATGCGGTCCGACAAACCCGAAGATCGCGCGGTGATCGAGAAAGTCGGCGTGGTATTTCCGAACCAGCAGGATTTCGGAACGCACGTCAACGTCGCGGGCGGCGCGGTTGCGCGCCATTCCAGGAATCGCGAGGCCGCCGTGCGCTTTCTCGAATATCTGGCTAGCGACGAAGCCCAGCGCTATTTCGCCGACGGCAACAACGAGTGGCCGACGGTGCCGAGCGTGAAGGTCGCCAACCCCGCCTTGGCCAGCCTCGGCGCATTCAAGTCCGAGACGATCCCGGTGGCGACGGTCGGCAAGAATCAGAGCCAGGTGCAGCAGATACTGGATCGGGTCGGCTACAAATAGCGAGGCGGTTATTGCCCTGCCCACGGGTCGATGCCAGAATCCCGCACCACAATCGCGGCGGGGTATTCCCCGCGGACAGCCGCCATGACCGACCTGCAGAAACTTCTGGAGCAGAAGGCCGCGCTCGACAAGCAGATCGACGTGGCGCGCAAACAAGCGCGAGCCAATGCGATCGCGAAGGTCAAGGGCTTGATGGCCGAATACGGGCTGTCGGCCGCCGATCTGAGCGCGAAGTCACCCGCCGCGAAAGGTACGACTCGCGGCAAGGTGGCGGTCAAGTACCGCGACAAGTCGACCGGCGACACCTGGACCGGCCGCGGGCTGCAGCCCAAGTGGCTGAAGGCGGCGCTCGCCGCCGGGCGCAAGCTCGACGACTTCGCCGTGTAGCCCCGGCTGCGCGCTCTGCACGCGGCAGTAGACTGCCCGCGTGATTCCGCCGGCATTCATCCAGGATCTGCTTTCGCGCACCGACATCGTCGAAGTCGTCGGGCGCCACGTCGAGCTGCGCAAGGCCGGAATCAATCACAAAGGGCTCTGCCCCTTCCACGGAGAAAAGACGCCGAGTTTCACCGTCAGCGCGACGCGCCAGACCTACCACTGCTTCGGTTGCGGCGCGCACGGCAACGCCATCGGCTTCCTGATCGAACACGGCGGTCTCGGCTTCATCGACGCGGTGCGCGATCTTGCGCAGCACGTGGGCATGACCGTCCCCGAAGACGACGCCAGTCCGCAGGAGCGCGCACAGGCGGCGCAGCTGCGCGAGCGCCAGGCGACGCTGACCGAGACGTTGGCGCGCGCGGCGGCCCACTATCGCGCCCAGCTCAAGGCCAGCCCGCGCGCGATCGACTACCTCAAGCGCCGCGGCCTGACGGGCGAGATCGCGGCGCGCTTCGGCCTCGGCTACGCGCCCGACGGCTGGCGCTCGCTGGCCAGCGCGTTCGCTCGCTACGACGACCCACTGCTCGAGGAAAGCGGCCTCGTCATCGCCCAGGGCGAAGACGAGGCCGAGCGCAAGCGCTACGACCGCTTCCGCGACCGCATCATGTTCCCGATCCGCTCGGTGCCGGGCGAGGTCATCGGCTTCGGCGGCCGGGTGCTCGACCAGGGTGAGCCCAAGTACCTCAACTCGCCCGAGACGCCCGTGTTCAGCAAGGGGCGCGAGCTCTACGGGCTGCACGAGGCGCGGCAGGCGCTGCGCGAACGCGGGCATGCGCTCGTCGTCGAGGGCTACATGGACGTGGTCGCGCTGGCCCAGCACGGCTTCGCCAACGCCGTCGCGACCCTCGGCACGGCCTGCACGGCCGAGCACGTGCACAAGCTCTTTCGCTTCACCGACGCCGTCGTCTTCAGCTTCGACGGCGACGCCGCCGGGCGCCGCGCCGCGCGCCGCGCGCTCGAGGCGGCGCTGCCGCACGCGAGCGACACGCGCAGCGTCCGCTTTCTGTTCCTGCCGCCGGAGCACGACCCCGATTCCTACGTGCGCGAATTCGGCGCCGCAGCCTTCGCCGCGTGCATCGAGCAGGCCGTCCCGCTGTCGCGCCAGCTCGTCGAAGCGGCGCGCGACGGCTGCGAGCTGGCGCAGGCCGAAGGCCGCGCTCGTTTCCTGGCCGCCGCGAAGCCCTTGTGGCAGGCCTTGCCCGACGGGGCGCTGCGGCGCCAGATCCTTGGCGACATCGCGCGCGTCGGGCAGATCGAAACCGGCGAACTGGCGGCGCTGTGGGGCGGCACGATGGGGCGTCCGGATGCGCCTGCTGCGCGTCCGTCGCACGCCCCGATCCGCGGCACGGCCGGTCCCACCCGGCGCCCGCCGGCGCGCCCGCGTCCAATGGATCCGGCGACGCAGGCCTTGCGCCTGCTGCTGCTGCACAGCGACTGGTGGCAGCAGCTGACCAGCGACGACCACGAGTTGCTGCACAGCCTGCCGGCGCCGCACGGCGCGTTGTTCACTTGGCTCGAGCGGCAGGTCGGCGACCGCGGCGCCGCATCGTGGGCCGTGCTCGAGGCCGCGCTGGCGGAGCACGAACACGCCGCCGCCGCGCGCGACGCCATGTCGGCCATGGCGATCGAGGACGTCGTGACGCTCGACGACCTGTGCACTGTCGTCCAGCGGTTATGGGTCGGGCGCCTGAGCGCCGAGGCTGCTGCCCTCGCCGAGCAGGCCGCCTCGGACCCCGAGGCGCTGCGGCAGCTCAAGCCGGTGCGCGAGCGGCTCGACGCGCTCAAGCGCTCGCTCGACGCCGCTCGGCGCGAGGCCGCATCCCCGTGACTTTGACGCAGCTCCGCTTCTCGCCGATAATATGATGTTTATTGCGGCAAGAGTGACAACAGCACCTCCGGGCCCCGGCCACCCTTCGAAACAGGGTCAATCCAAGGCCAAACCCACCCGCAAGGGCTGCACCGACAGTGGATCACGCTAGCTTGTCCGCCTTGCATTGAACGCATGGCCTGTTTCCCGTACGAACAGGTCTGCTGCGTTCGTCGACGATGCATCGATGTCGTCTCCGAGGTCGCGCCGGCTGCCGCATGCAGCTTGCCCGGCAGCGGGGTCGTCCCCATCTGAGGCCGTGACCAGGTCGCTACCCGCCGATCGAGGAATCCGAATGACCGCGAAGAAAAGCGCTCCCGCCCCCTCCGCCAAGCCGGCGCCCAAGTCCGCCGCCAAGGCCGAGCCGAAGAAGCCCGCCGGCAAGACTGCGCCGGTGAAGGCCCAGTCCGCTCCGGCGAAAGCGCCGGCCAAGACCGCCCCTGCCAAGCCGGCCGCCAAGAACGCGCCGAAGGGCCGCGCCGGGCGCGGCACTGACCTGAAGAAGCCAGAGACCGTCGACCCGGACCTGGCCGACGTCGACGCCGACTTCGACGCCGAACCCGAGATCGAAGTCGTGGAGGAAGCCGAGACCAAGGCGCGCGCCAAGCCGCTACGCATGAAGGTGTCGCGCGCCAAGGAGCGCGCGCTGATGCGCGAGTTCGGCCTCGACGAGACAGCACTGACGGAAGAAGAAGTCGCCAAGCGCCGGCTCGAACTGAAGACGCTCATCAAGATGGGCAAGACGCGGGGTTTCCTGACGCACCAGGAGATCAACGACCACCTGCCCGAGAAGCTCGTCGACAACGAGATCCTCGAAGCCATCGTCTCGATGCTCAACGACATGGGCATCGCCGTCTACGAGCAGGCGCCCGACGCAGCCACGCTGCTGATCGCGGGCGGCGGCACGACAACGGCCACCGAGGAAGAAGCCGAGGAAGCCGCCGAAGCGGCGCTGTCGACCGTCGACTCCGAGTTCGGCCGCACCACCGATCCGGTGCGCATGTACATGCGCGAGATGGGCACTGTCGAGCTGCTCACCCGTGAAGGCGAGATCGAGATCGCCAAGCGCATCGAAGGCGGCCTGCAGGCGATGATGCTCGCCATCTCGGCCTCGCCGACGACGATTGCCGAGATCCTCGTCTACGCCGACCGCATCGGCGCCGGCCAGATGACGATCTCGGAAGTCGTCGACGGTTTCGTCTCCGAAGACGAAGCCGACGACTACGTCGCCGAGGAAGACGTCGACTTCTTCGACGAGGAAGAGGACGACGACGGCCAGGGCGGCAGCAAGGCGCTGACCAAGAAGCTCGAGGAGTTGAAGACGGCGGCGCTCGCCAAGTTCGAGGCGCTGCGCACCCACTTCGAGAAGATGCGCCGCGCCTTCGAGAAGGAAGGCTACAAGTCGCCGGCCTACAACAAGGCGCAGCAGGCGATCAGTTCGGAGCTGATGACGATCCGCTTCACCGTCAAGACGATCGAGAAGCTGTGCGACATCCTGCGCTCGCAGGTCGACGACGTGCGCCGCTACGAGCGCGAGATCCGCAAGATCCTGGTCGACAAGTGCGGCATGCCGCAGGAGCACTTCATCCGCAGCTTCCCGCCCAACATCCTCAACCTGAAGTGGGCCGAGAAGGAAGCCGCCGCCGGCAAGCCCTACAGCGTGGTGATGGCGCGCAACCTGCCCGCCGTGCAGGAGCTGCAGCAGAAGCTGCTCGACCAGCAGGCGCGCGCCGTCGTACCGCTGGAAGACCTGAAGGAGATCAATCGCCGCATGAACGAGGGCGAGAAGGCCTCGCGCGACGCGAAGAAGGAAATGATCGAGGCCAACCTGCGCCTCGTGATCTCGATCGCCAAGAAATACACCAACCGCGGCCTGCAGTTCCTCGACCTCATTCAAGAGGGCAACATCGGCCTGATGAAGGCGGTCGACAAGTTCGAGTACCGCCGTGGCTACAAGTTCTCGACCTACGCCACGTGGTGGATCCGCCAGGCCATCACGCGCTCGATCGCCGACCAGGCGCGCACGATCCGCATCCCGGTGCACATGATCGAGACGATCAACAAGATGAACCGCCTGTCGCGCCAGCACCTGCAGGAGTTCGGCTTCGAGCCTGACGCGCCGACGCTGGCCGAGAAGATGGAGATCCCCGAGGACAAGATCCGCAAGATCATGAAGATCGCCAAGGAGCCGATCTCGATGGAGACGCCGATCGGCGACGACGACGATTCGCACCTGGGTGACTTCATCGAGGACACGAACAACGTGGCCCCGGTGGATGCGGCAATGCAGGCAGGCCTGCGCGACGTGGTCAAGGACATCCTCGACTCGCTGACGCCGCGCGAAGCCAAGGTGCTGCGCATGCGCTTCGGCATCGAGATGTCGACCGACCACACGCTGGAAGAAGTCGGCAAGCAGTTCGACGTGACGCGCGAGCGCATCCGCCAGATCGAGGCCAAGGCGATCCGCAAGCTCAAGCATCCGAGCCGCTCCGACAAGCTGCGCACCTACCTCGACAACCTGTGACCGCTGCGGCCGGACCCCGACCGCAGGCGCCCGCCGTCGCCGCCGCGCGCGGCGGGCGCTAAACTTCCGGCCGGTTCCGTCACCGGTTGCGGCATGACCCGGATCTCCGAGCGCACCGTCCTGTTCGCCGACCTGCGCGGCAGCACTTCGCTGTACGAGTCGCTGGGCAATGCCCGCGCGACGACCGTCGTCACGCGCGCCGTCGCGCTGATCGCACGTGTCGTCGAAGACTGCGAAGGCGTCGTGATCAAGACGCTGGGCGACGGCCTGATGGCCGTCTTCCCGGTGCCCGGCGCCGCGGTGCAGGCCGCCGACCAGATGCACGAGGCGCTGGAGCGCATGGGCACGCGCGGCCTGGCCGGCGGCGACACCGCCTTCGCCGCGCTGAAGCTGCAGGTCGCGCTGGCGCATGGCGAGGTCGTCGAGATGGCCGGCGACTGCTTCGGCGACGCCGTCAACGTCGCCGCGCGGCTGCTCGATCACGCCGGCGACAACGAGACGCTCGCCACGGCGACGGTGCTGGCCGGTCTGCGCGAAGGCGAGCGCATGCGCTTTCGCAACATGGACCGCATGCAGTTGCGCGGCCGCGTCGAGCCGGTGCAGGTGCACCTGCTCGAAGCGCGGCGCTTCGGCGACACCGTCGTCACGCAATACGGCGACATCGTTCCGGCCTCCGAGCCCGAGGCGATCCGCCTCGTCTGGCTCGACATGAACCGCGTCTTCGCCGGCCAGCGCATGCCCGTCGTGCTCGGCCGCAGCCCGCAGGCCACCTACTGCATCGACGACTCGCGCGTCTCGCGCTCGCACGCCCGCATCGACTGGCACGGCGGCACGTTCCAGCTCACCGACCTGAGCTACAACGGCACCTACGTGCGCTTTGCCAACGACGAGGAAGTCGTCAGCCTGCGGCGCGGCACCTGTACGCTGCATGGCAGCGGCCTGATCGGCCTGGGTGCGCCGCTGGCCGACCCGCTCGCGGCCTGCGTGCGCTTCGAAGTGCTGCACTTCGCCGACACGCAACCGCAGCACCCGGGCGGCTATTAGCGTCCACGCCACCGCTGTGGCGCCGTCCGATGGCGCAAAATCCGTCCATGCGAGTGCTGTACGCTGAAGACAACCGCCTCAACGCCCTGCTGTTCCAGGAGCTGTTGCGCGGCCACACCGACATCGAGCTGCG
>Ga0073899_10003124_pt1 | contig 14773 bp, 11 predicted proteins | sample KloWWTmetaKNB5Ph_FD_88975 | JGI IMG/M metagenome (GOLD analysis project Ga0073899, IMG submission 88975) | Active sludge microbial communities from Klosterneuburg, Austria, studying microevolution and ecology of nitrifiers - Klosterneuburg... | ecosystem: Engineered > WWTP > Aerobic digester >...
AGGAACTTCGGAACGAGCAAGGAAAGCAATCTGAGCGGCAAATTTCTCGATACGGCGAGCGTCATCAACCGATGCAAACGCCACGACAAGCGGAATTGTCTTGGATGGATTGATGTTCATCTCTCCGCGAATCTTTCGAATGCCAAGAAGCACTTCCTTCAGCCACTGCACTTCCGCCGCAGCGGTTGGATCGACGGCAATGTCCGCGGCCTGCGGGTAACGCTGGGTGGCGATGAACTGGCCGGCGGCATGACCGAGTTTCGGCGCCACGTGCTGCCAGATTTCCTCGGTCACGAACGGGATCAGCGGATGCAGCGCGCGCAGCACGGTCTCGAGCACGTACAGCAGCGTGTGGCGGGTCGAGTCCGCAGCTGCGGTGTCATCACCGGCGAGCGCCGGCTTGGCGAGTTCCAGGAACCAGTCGCAGTATTCGTTCCAGGTGAACTCGTAGAGCGCCTGCGCGGCGAGATCGAAGCGATAGTCGGCGAATTGCTGGTGCACCTCGCCAACGGTCGCCGACAACCGCGACAGGATCCAGCGTTCCGCTTCGGTGCTCGCTGTAGGAGCGACCCCGGTCGCGACCGCAAATCCCTCCGTGTTCATCAACACGAAGCGCGCCGCGTTCCACAGCTTGTTGCAGAAGTTCTTGTAACCCTCGCAACGATTGAAGTCGAACTTGATGTCGCGGCCATGCGAGGCGAGCGAAGCAAAGGTGAAGCGCAGCGCGTCGGCGCCGACGGCGGTGATGCCCTCCGGGAATTCCTTGCGCGTGGCCGCTTCGATCTTGGGCGCGTCTTTCGGTTGCATCAGGCCCGACGTGCGCTTGGCGATCAGGTCCGCGAGCGAGATGCCGTCGATCAGATCCAGCGGGTCGAGCACATTGCCCTTCGACTTGGACATCTTGTTGCCGTCGCGGTCGCGCACCAGCCCGGTGATGTAGACGTGCTTGAACGGCACCTGGCCGGTGAAGTGGTCGGTCATCATGATCATCCGGGCGACCCAGAAGAAGATGATGTCGAAGCCGGTGACCAGCACCGAGGTCGGCAGAAAGGTGTCGAAGCCGTATTGCTTCATCGCATCCGCGTCCGGCCAGCCGAGCGTCGAATGCGACCACAGCGCCGAGCTGAACCAGGTTTCGAGCACGTCGTCGTCGCGGGTGAGTCGAATCTCGCCACCCGAATCCGTTCGCACTGAGCCCGTCGAAGTGCGTGCGGATTCGGCCTCGAGTGAACGCCCTTCGACAGGCTCAGGGCGAACGGAGCCACGCGCAGCTTTCGCTTTGGCCAGAGCCTCTTCTTCATCGCGAGCGACATGGACGTTGCCGGCGTCGTCGTACCACGCCGGAATGCGATGGCCCCACCACAGCTGGCGCGAGATGCACCAGTCCTGGATGTTGCCGAGCCAGTGGCGATAGGTGTTGATCCAGTTCTCCGGCACGAACTTCACGCTGCCGTTCTCGACCAGTTCCAGACCGCGCGCAGCGAGGCCATCCATCTTCACGAACCACTGGTAGGTGAGATACGGCTCGATCACCTGGCCAGTGCGATCGCCGCGCGGCACCTGCAGCTTGTGCGCCTTTTCCTCGACCAGCAGCTCGGCCGCGGTCAGGTCGGCGAGCACGGCCTTGCGCGCGACATAGCGATCGAGCCCGCGGTACTTGGCCGGGGCGTGGTCGTTGACGGTCGCGGTGGGCGTGAAGATGTTGATCATCGGCAGGTTGTGGCGCTTGCCGATTTCGTAGTCGTTGAAATCGTGCGCCGGCGTGATCTTGACGCAGCCGGTGCCGAAGTCCTTGTCGACATAGGCGTCGGCGATGATCGGAATCTGGCGATCGCACAACGGCAACGTCAGCATCTTGCCGATCAGGTGCGTATAACGTTCATCTTCCGGATTGACCGCGACTGCGACGTCACCCAGCATGGTTTCCGGACGCGTGGTCGCGACCACCAGCTGGCCCGAGCCATCGGCGAGCGGATAGGCGATCGACCAGAGCTTGCCTTGTTCCTCCTCGCTGACCACTTCCAGATCGGAGATCGCGGTGAGCAGCACCGGGTCCCAGTTCACCAGGCGCTGGCCGCGGTAGATCAATCCTTCTTCATGCAGGCGCACGAAGGTTTCGACGACCGCCTTCGACAGGCCTTCATCCATCGTGAAGCGTTCTCGGGTCCAGTCGCCGCTGACGCCCATGCGCCGCATCTGGCGGCTGATGGTGCTGCCGGATTCTTCCTTCCACTGCCACACGCGCTCGACGAACTGCTCGCGACCGAGCGCATTGCGCGTCTGGCCTTCGCGTTCGAGCAGGCGGCTGACGACCATTTCGGTGGCGATGCCGGCGTGGTCGGTGCCGAGCTGCCACAGCGTGCGCTTGCCGCACATGCGCTGGTAGCGGATCAGCGTGTCCATGATCGTGTGCTGGAACGCGTGGCCCATGTGCAGGGTGCCGGTCACGTTGGGCGGCGGCAGCATGATCGTGTACGGCTCGCCGTCGCCGCTCGGGGCGAAATAGCCGCTGGCCTCCCACTGCGGGTACCAGCGCGACTCGATGTCCTTGGGATCGAAGCTCTTGTCCATGCATGACTCCACTACGTCGCGACCGGGTCGCAACGATTGAATGAAACAGATTTGAATGAGGACCGGAAGGGCCGCGAGACCGCGGCCGAAGGCCGACTAGGCTAGCACGGACGCCGCGTGCAGCCGCGCGAACCGGGGCTGGTCGCGCCTTCGACCGGGAAGTAGTGAACGCGACGGATGCGCTCGCCATCAAATTCGTACACGGCGACGCTGCTCTGCTGATGCAACGCGCCCTCGGCCTGCCAGTACGCCGTCTCCAGTGTCACCACACGCTCCGGCCCGGCCAGCACCTGGTCGATGCGCGCACGACAACTCGGACAGCCGCGGAAGTAGTCGTTCATCTCCGACAGCAACTCGGCGCGACCGCGGCTCTCCAGATGCACGCTGCTGCCATCGACGCTCAACCACTCGATGTGTTCGCTGGCCAGCGCAGCCATGCCATTGGCGTTGCCGGCATTGAAGGCGGCGACGAAGGCACGCACGCTGTGCACGCGCGCGTCTGCGGAATCAGCCGGTGGGCGGACACGCGCGCCCGAACAAGCGCCAAGCAGTACACACAGCAGCATCAAGACCGTACGCATGGCACACCTCCGGCATTGGCGCCCATGATCATGCTCCTGCGCAGAAACGCAAGCGGCGCGCGGCGGTTTTAGTTGCGCTGGTGGTCGCGGTCGCGACGGACGCCGGCAATGACGAAGCGGTGCGACTCGCCGAAGCGCTGCACATGGTGCCCGAGTGCAAGCGCCATGGCCGCGAAGGCGGCGTAGCGCTCCGGGCGCACCAGATACAGACGCTGACCCTCGGGTTCCTGGAGTTCTTCGGACAACACCTGGTCATAGCGGGGGTCTGCGCTCGGCGCGATGCTGATCCATTCGGCTTCGATGCCCAGGTAATAGCCGAGACCGTAGCGCGGCGACTCGTCGACAAACACTGCCTCGTTCGGCTGGAACGGCACTACGCGCCGGATTTCAGCGGCGAAGGCGCGCATGTCCTTGTTGTTGTGCACCTGTGCGGCAACGGCCTTGAGCAGCACCAGTAGCACCGCCACCACCGGCAGCCAGGCCAGACGCCGCTGCAGTCGTTGCGGCTCGGCCAGCCAGGCACGGGCAATAACCAGCGCAATCGCCGGGAACAGCGGCAACAGATAGAGCGGCAGGCGCGAACGCGCGAGCATGAACACCAGCAGCGACACGCCGATCCACAAGGCCAGGAAGCGACCCTCCGGCGACAACCTCGACCAGCGCAATCGCGTCAACGGCAGCTCGCGCCAACGCCGCCACAAGGTCGGCAACCACGGCAGCGTGCCCACCAGCAGGGTCGGGCCATAGATGTAGAAGCCGCCCCACCACTGTGGAAAGCGGCCGTGTTCGCCCGAGGTGATGCGCGCCACCACCTCTTCGCGCAACAGATAGCCGAGCATCTCCGGATTGCGCAGCAACACAGCGAGGTACCAGCCGAGGCCGAGCAGAGCGAACACGAGCATGCCGCGCAGATCGAACAACTGGCGAGTGCGGTGTTGCGGCTGCAGGCCGTCGAAGATCAGGATCGCCGCCAGCGGCAACAGACCCGGCGGCCCTTTGGTCACGAAGGCAAGCCCGAAGCCGGCCCACATCAGCATGATCCATGGCCAGGTTGCGGCATTCGCGCGCAGCGGCCAGCGCGCGCCGACGTAGCCGAACACGCCCAGCGTCGTCATCAGCGTGAGCAAGGTGTCGGTAGTGACCAGATTCGCCGCGAAGAAGGCAAGCGTCGTGGTCGCGTAGATCGCCGCCGGCAGTCCCGGCAAACGCGGCGTGAGCCTTCGGCCGATGCCGAACAGCAGGCCCGCGGTCAAGGCGAAGGCCAGCGCATACGGCGCACGCACCGCCCACTCGTTCCGCCCGAAGCGCGAGACGCTGCCGGCAATCGCCCAGTAGGTCAGCGGCGGCTTGGTCGGATGGATGCGGTGGTGGTGACGGCGCGGGGTGATGTAGTCGCCGCTCAGCATCATCTCCATCGCCACCTGGGTGTAGCGCCCCTCGTCGGGCTCCCACAGCCCGCGCGAACCCTGGAACGAAAAGCCCAATGCCAGCGCCAGCGCTAACGTCAGCCAGAACGAATGCAGCAGGCGCTGCAGCCGGGGCATTACCGGCACGACGCGCGCCTGGGACTCCAGAATGATGGCGGACATGGGCAGAGGCGCGAGTGAGAGGCGCATAGCCTATCGATGGCAGCGCTAACAGCGCGTTAGCCCGAGCCCGGCAGCCGCTAAACTGCTGCCTTTCCGGCGCAGGAGTGGACGATGGCCATGCAATACCCCGAGCAGATCTGGTTCAACGGCAGCATCATGAACTGGCGCGATGCCACGGTGCACGTGATGGCGCACGCGATCCACTACGGCTCCTCGGTGTTCGAGGGCATCCGCGCCTACGACACGCCGAAGGGACCGGCGGTGTTCCGCCTGACCGACCACATGAAGCGCCTGTACCAGTCGGCGAAGATCTATGACCTGCCGATTCCGTACACGCTGGACGAGCTGATCCAGGGCACGCGCGACGTGATCAAGGCCAATGGTCTTGGCAAGTGCTACATCCGTCCGGTTGCCTTCCGCGGGCTCGGCGGCTTCGGGCTCTCGGCCGACTGCCCCACCGATGTCGCGATCGGCGCCTGGCCGATGGGCGAATACCTCGGCCACGCCGTCACCGAAACCGGCATCGACGCGATGGTGTCGAGCTGGCAGCGTTTCGCACCGAACACCATTCCCGCGGGCGCCAAGGCCGGCGGCAATTACCTGAGCGGCCAGCTGATCGCGCGCGAAGCGCGCCGGCTCGGCTTCGGCGAAGGCATCGCACTCGCCAGCACCGGCCTGCTTTCCGAAGGCGCCGGCGAGAACCTGTTCCTGGTGATGAATGGCGAGTTGCACACCACGCCGGTATCCGCTGCGCTGCTCAACGGCATCACCCGCAACACCATCATCAGTCTCGCCAAGTCCGCTGGCATGACGGTCGTGGAACGCGACCTGCCGCGTGAATACCTGTACCTGTGCGACGAGTTGTTCATGTGCGGTACTGCCGCCGAAATCACGCCGATCAAGAGCGTGGACGGCAAGCCGGTCGGCAGCGGTGAACGCGGACCCGTCACCGCGCAGATCCAGCAACGCTACTTCGGCCTGGTCGGCGGCACCGAGCCGGACCCGAACGGCTGGCGCGAGATGGTGTGATCGCGCGCGGCGAGCGCCGTGCTTGATCTGGATCATGGACACGGGGCGCGGTGCAGGGCCAGCGTCGGCCCCGATCGTGGCAGTTCGTAACGGCCCGCGGCATCCCGATGCACGCTCCCGGGCGGCGCCACGAGCTTTCGTGAGCCACCGCCGCGCCGGAGTGCCGCCATGCACCGATTGGTCCGTATCTTTTCCCGACTGCTGCCGCTGCTCGGCCTGCTCTCGGGCCCGATTCACGCCGCCGAATTCGTGTACCTCGGCCACCTCGACGATCGCGGCACACCCGCAAACGGCCACTACGACCTGCGCATCGCCGCCTTCGGTGACGAGAAATCGTCGTCCGCAGGGATGGCAGCGATCGAGTTTCCCGGCGTCGAAGTCCATGACGGCCGCTTCGAACTGCGCTTCGAAGCAGCGCTCGCGAACGACCGCGAGGTCTGGCTGGAAGTCGCCGTGCGCGATGTCGGCGGCGGCGACTTTGCGACCCTTCCGGGCCGCAGCAAGGCGATCAGCACGCCGTTGATCGGCGCCTGCTGGAGCACGACCGGCGACAGCGGCAGCAACTCGGCCACCAACTTCCTCGGCACCACCGATGCGCAGCCGCTGGTGCTGCGCACCGCCAACGTGCAGAGCCTGCGCATCGAGCCAAGCAGCCTACTGTTTGGCGGCAGTCCGATCACCGCCAACGTCATCGCCGGCAGCAGCGTGAATGGCGTAACCGCCGGCGTGCGTGGCGCAACCATTGCCGGCGGCGGCATCCCCACCGGCGACAGCGATCCGTCGATGATCTTCGAGGACCCGAATCTGGTCACCGACAGCTACGGCAACATCGGCGGCGGCTGGGGCAACCGCACCGGCAACGCCGACGCCGACCCGCAATCGCATGCCGCCGACACCATCGCCGGCGGCGTAGGCAATGTGGCATCCGGCAGTACAGCCAGCGTCGGCGGCGGGCTGCGCAATACCGCGAGCGGGTGGTTTGGCACCGTGGCCGGCGGCGTGACCAACACTGCCAGTGGGGAGTCGAGCAGCGTCGCCGGCGGCGACGGCAACTGCGCGGGCGGTAACTACTCATTCGCCGGCGGTCGCTACGCCAAGGTGCGTCCGGGATCGAGTTCCGGACCGGACGGGTACGGTTGCGCCGGAACCCCGAGTTCCGGCGACGCCAACGGCGACGCCGGCACCTTTGTCTGGGGCGCGGGTACGGGCGCGGATTTCATCTCCACCGGCGACAACCAGTTCCTGGTCCGCGCCCAGGGCGGCATGGCCTTGAACGCTCCGCCACCACACGGCGACATCGAACTGACCGTCACCGCCGATGCCGATGGCGCCGACTACGCCAACCTCTGGCTGAAGCCGCGCGCGGCGAGCAATCGCGGCATCATGCTGACCGCGGGCGACGGCAGCGGAGCCAACGACGCCGGCTTCTACATCGACCACTACAACGGCAGCGCCATGAGCCGCCGCGTGGAACTGGCGAACAACGGCACGGTAACGATCCGATCCAACATCACCGGGTCCGCCAGCGGCGTGGCCATGGCCGCCGGCGCCGGCTCCTGGAGTTCGCTCTCCGACCGCAGCCTGAAGACCGCGATCCGCCCGATCGACGCGCGCGTGATTCTCGATGGCGTGCTGGCGCTTCCGCTGAGCAGCTGGAGCTACGCCGCGCAGGATGCGTCCATCCGCCACATCGGCCCGATGGCGCAGGACTTCTCGGCGCAGTTCGCGATCGGCGAGAACGACACGACGATCAGCACGATCGACGCAGACGGCGTCGCGTTCGCAGCGATCCAGGGTCTGAATGCCAAGCTCGAAACGGAGAACGCCGCCAAGGATGCGGAGATCGCATCGCTGCGCGCGAGATTGCAGGCGCTCGAATCCAGGCTTGATGCGCTTGCCGACAAGACGCGCTGACCGCAGGACAAGAGGAGACACGCGATGTCACCACCGCTGAAGTACCGCTCCCTCGTGCTCGCACTGCTCGCGGCACTGCTACCGACGGCGCAAGCCGCCGAGTTCGTCTACCAGGGCCAACTCGATGATCGCGGCGTGCCCGCGAATGGCCACTACGACCTGCGCATCGCCGCCTTCGGTGACGAGAAATCGTCGTCCGCAGGGATGGCAGCGATCGAGTTCTCCGCGGTCGAGGTCCGCGACGGCCGCTTCGAGCTGCGCTTCGACGCAGCGCTCGCGAACGAGCGCGAGGTCTGGCTGGAAGTAGCCGTGCGCGATGCCGGCGGCGGCGACTTCGCGACCCTTCCGGGCCGCAGCAAGGCGATCGCTGCACCGCTGATCGGCGCCTGCTGGAGCAGCACGGGCGACGCCGCGACCGATCCGTCGACGAACTTCCTCGGCACCACCGACGCGCAACCGTTGGTACTGCGCACCGCCAACGTGCGCAGCCTGCGCATCGAGCCGTCCGCGCAGACCTTCGGCGGCAGCCCGATCACCGCCAACGTCATCGCCGGATCAAGCGCCAACACCGTGACCGTGGGCGTGCGCGGCGCAACGATTGCCGGCGGCGGCGTGCCGACCGGCAATTCCGATCCCGATCTGAGCAGCGAATCGCCCAACGCCGTGACTGACCACTACGGCACCGTCAGCGGAGGCTACGCCAACGCCGCCGGCGGCGGCACGGGCACGCTGGTGGACCAGTCCTTCGCGACTGTCGGCGGCGGTTTGGTCAATCTGGCGCGCGGCGCCTCCAGCACCGTCGGCGGTGGTGAGCACAACACCGCCAATGGCTACTACAGCACCATCGCCGGCGGCAGCCAGAACTTCGCGCTGGGTCACTACAGCACCGTCGCCGGCGGCGGCGACAACACCGCCGGCAGCGACTACAGCAGCGTTTCCGGAGGCTATGACAACTGCGCCGGCGGCACCGCTTCCTGGGCGAGTGGATATCACGCCAAGGTCCGCCCGAGCAGTCTGATGAGCGGGCTTGGCAGCAGTTGCGATGGCGTTCCGACCAACGGCCTGAATGGCGACGAAGGCAGCTTCGTTTGGGCGGACCACCAGGCCCCGGATTTCGTGTCCACCGGCACCAACCAGTTCCTGGTGCGCGCCTCCGGTGGCATCTGGCTGGGCACGACGAGTGCGCCATCCATTCCCGCAGGCCGCTTCCTCAACACTTCGACCGGTGGCTACCTGAGCAGCAGCGGTGTGTGGACCGACTCCTCGTCGCGCTTGCTCAAGACCGGATTCGCAGCGGTCGATGCCGACCAGGTCCTGGATCGCGTGCTGGCACTGCCGATCGCCGAGTGGTCGTACCGCACCGCCCCGGCCGTGCGCCACCTCGGCCCGGTGGCCGAGGACTTCCATGCAGCCTTTGGTCTCGGCGAAGGCGCGACGCACATCGCCAGCCTCGACAGCGGCGGCGTCGCACTCGCCGCGATCCAGGGGCTGTATGCCAGGCTCGAATCCGAAAACGCCGCGTTGCGCGCCGAACTCGCCGCGCTGCGCAGCTTGGTCGAACACAAGCTCGCGGAGGACCGCTGACATGCGCAAGCACGCTCTCGCCACACTCGTACTGATGCTTGCCACATTGACCTCGCAAACGGCGGCCGCCGACACCGACGCCCAGCGCTTTCGCGTGCGCGGCGAACTGAAGCCCGCGACCAGCAGCAGCGACGGTCGCTTCACGCTGCGTGCCGAAGCGCGCGTGACGCCGGAAGCCCGCTCGGGCGATGGTCGATTCGCGTTGAAGTCGAGCAACGCCAGCTGCAACCCGCTCGACTTCTCGATCTTCGCCGACGGCTTCGAGGGACCCTGAGTCACGACATCACCTTGCCCGGAGAACTGCCATGAACCGCACCGCGCTTTCGATTCTGCTGCTCGCCCTGTGCACGCCGGCGCTGCCGGCACTGGCCGGCGAGTTCGTCTACCAGGGCCATCTCGATGACCGCGGCGCACCCGCGAATGGCCGCTACGACCTGCGCATCGCCGCGTTCGGTGACGAGAAATCGTCGTCCGCGCGAATGCAGCCCATCGAGTTTCCCGGCGTCGAAGTCCATGACGGCCGCTTCGAGCTGCGCTTCGAAGCAGCGCTCGCGAACGAGCGCGAGGTCTGGCTGGAAGTCGCCGTGCGCGATGTCGGCGGCGGCGACTTTGCGACCCTTCCGGGCCGCAGCAAGGCCCTCGCGGCGCCGCTGATCGGCGCCTGCTGGAGCAGCACTGGCGACACCGCGACAGATCCGTCAACGAACTTCCTCGGCACCACCGACGCGCAACCGTTGGTACTGCGCACCGCCAACGTGCGCAGCCTGCGCATCGAGCCAAGCGGCGTACTTTTTGGCGGCAGTCCGATCACCGCCAACGTCATCGCCGGATCGAGTGCCAACACCATGGCCGCCGGCGTGCGCGGCGCGACCATTGCCGGCGGCGGTGCGCCCTTGGGCGATTCCGATCCCGATTTTGACGGGGAATGGCCCAATACCGTGTCCGATGCCTACGGATTCGTCGGTGGCGGCTACTCCAACACGGCCGGCGATGCTGCGGGAACGCTGACCGACAAGGCCTTCGCAACGGTGGCCGGAGGGCGTGCGAACTCGGCGGCTGGGCAGGAGAGCTTCGTCGGCGGCGGCCGCTCCAACTCGACCAGCGGCAAGGGCGCCGTGGTGGCGGGCGGCATCCAGAATGTAGCGGTCGGTGAAGGCAGTCAGATCGCCGGTGGCAACATGCACTGGGCCGCAGGGGTTTTCGCCATGGTTCCCGGCGGACTGTCGAACTGCGCCGGCGGCAGTTTCTCGCTGGCCGCCGGGTACAAGGCGAAGGTCCGTCCCTACGCCGACCCGGGCTATGGGGCCTGCGGCGGCATCGCCACCTCGCCCAACACCACGGGCGACCAGGGCACCTTCATCTGGGCCGACTCGCAGAATGCCAACCTGGTCTCGACCGGCAGCAACCAGTTCCTGGTCCGCGCGGCGGGCGGCCTCTGGTTCGGCACGAACAGCACGCCGACCATTCCCGCAGGCCGCTTCCTCAACACTTCGACCGGCGGCTACCTGAGCAGCGGCGGGGTGTGGACCGATGCTTCGTCGCGCACGCTCAAGACCGGCTTCGCGGCGATCGATGCCGGCAACCTTCTCGATCGCGTGCTGGCACTGCCGATCAACGAGTGGTCGTACCGCACTGCGCCCGGCGTGCGCCACCTCGGCCCGGTGGCCGAGGACTTCCACGCGACGTTTGGCCTCGGCGAAGGCGCGACGCACATCGCCAGCCTCGACACCGGCGGCGTCGCGCTCGCCGCGATTCAGGGATTGAACGCGAAGCTCGAAACCGAAAACGCGGCTCTGCATGACGCGCTCGACGCGCTGCGTGCAGAGGTCGCGGCATTGCGCGCGCAGCAGGGCGTGGCAGACTTGTCGCCGCCGTCGGAACCGGCGGATTGAGCACCGCGCAGGGGGAACCGCCATGACCTCGTCCCGTCATCCATGCCAGGTTCTGGTGCTCTGCAAAGCGATCTGCCTCGGGCTGTCGTCCGCCGTCGCGGCCAGCAACGTCCGCGTCAGCGTCGCCTCCGATGGCAGCGAGGGCAATAACCATGCCGGACAGGCGCTGATCTCGGCGAACGGCCGCTTCGTCGCCTTCGACTCCTCGGCGAGCAACCTCGTCGGCAGCGACACCAACAACGCCTGGGACGTGTTCGTGCATGACCGCCAGACCCACCAGACCACGCGCGTCTCGGTCGCGAGCGACGGCCGCGAGGCCAACGCCGATGCCCGCAACCAGTCGGAACGCGCGCCGGCGATCTCGGCCGACGGCCGCTACGTCGCATTCCGCTCGGCGGCGGACAATCTGGTCAGCGGCGACACCAACCTTTCCTTCGACGTATTCGTGCACGACCGCCAGACGGCACAAACCACCCGCGTCAGTCTCGGCAGCGGCGGCGTCGAGGGTGACGACCATTCCAGCTTCTTCTCCGACATCGCGATCTCCGCCGACGGCCGTTACGTCGTGTTCGAGAGCGGGGCGACCAACTGGATCGCACCCGACACCAATGGCAACGACATCTACCGCCACGACCGCCAGAGCGGCCAGACCATCCGCATCAGCCAGTCCTCCGCCGGCGTGCAGGCGAACCAGGGCTGCCTTGGTCCGGCGATGAGCGCTGATGGCCGCTACATCGCGTTCCGCTCCTATGCCGACAATCTGGTCAGCGGCGACGCCGGCGGGCTGCAGGACGTGTTTGTGCACGACGTGCAGACCGGCACCACGATCCGCGCCAGCGTCGGCGTCGGTGGCGTCGAAGGCAACGACGACACCAACGACGACGTCGCGATTTCCGGCAATGGCCGCGTCGTCGCCTGGGTCAGCGGCGCCAATAATCTGGTCGCAAACGACAACAACAACCGCGCCGACGTGTTCGTGCGCGACCTCGACGCCGGCACCACCACCCGCGTCAGCGTTGCCAGCAGCGGTGTCGAGGCGAACGACTTCTCGGCGCAGCCGGCCTTGTCCTTCGATGGTCGCTACGTCGCGTTCTGGTCGCAAGCCAGCAACCTGGTCGCCGGCGACGGCAACGACTGGGACGTGTTCGTGCACGACCGCGCTACCGGCGTCACCCGGCTGATGTCGCTCGGCGTCGGCGGCGCCGCCGCCGGCGGCCTGGTGCCGACACTCAGCGGCGACGGCTTCTGGATCGCCTTCAGCTCCGACTCGACCACCCTGGTCGCCAACGACAGCAACCTCGCCACCGACATCTTCGTCGCCCCCGGCGTCCCGCAACTGTTCTACGACGGTTTCGAGGGTCTCTGAGCGATCGCGAGTCGCACCGCGCGACTCAGTGCCAGGTCCAGTCGTGGATGAGTTTGGCGACGACCACCCGCCGTTGCGCATGGTCGGCGCAGGTCTGCGCGAACTCGATGGCATCGGCAAGCTTGCGCCGCGCGCCGACATGGTCGTTGTGGTCGGCCGGGAGTCCGCCCGGCTCGCGCAACACATGGAACAGGGCGATGAAATCGTCGCGCACCACGCCTTCCTCGAAGCTCGGCAGCTGCGGCGCATGCGCCTTGCGCAGCTTCTTCTGCGCGCCCGGCCGCGGATGCACGGCGCGCAGCTTCTGCAGGATCCATAGCTGCGTGTAGCCCATGCCGATGTGGTTGATCGGATCGTGCTCGCGCTCAAACCCCAACGGCATCAGGTAGGACCAACGGCCCTCGTAGCGGTTGGTCATGTAGATGAAGACCACCGGCTCCCGAGGTTCGCCTTCGTCATCGAACGGCGTGCGCCGTGGCTGCAGCGCACCCGGATAGTTCTCCAGATAGATGCTCATGGCCTGCCCTCCGCGCCGCTGGTCGTAGCGTAGCGCGCGTTTGGTGACATGCCTCGGCACGCCTTCGCAAGAGTTGCGGGCGCCGTGGCGGGATCGTGCCCGCCGCTCCGTATCCAGAGTGACAGGCCCATTTCGGGCTGATCGGAGCCGCACCATGCCACGACCTCCCCGCAACACGATTCCGCCGCGAGCCCGCCCGCGGCGATGGCCGCTGATCTGCGCGCTGGCCGCTGCCGGCACCGCCATGGCGGGAGGGCGATTCAGCGTTGACTCGCACACCGTCGATGGCGGCGGCAGCCACAGCCAGGGCGCCCGCTTCAGCGTCGAGGGCACGGTCGGTCAACCCGACGCCGGCCCTGCCCACGACGGCGCGCGCTTCTCGGTGAGCGGCGGCTTCTGGCAAGCCCAGGCCACGCCGCCGGTGTCCAACGTCATTTTCAGCAACGGTTTCGAGGATTGACCATGAACAAGATGCTCGCAGTACTCGCGTTCCTTGCCCTGCCCTTGTGCAGCCTTTCCGCCCAAGCCGAAGACGTCGGCGACGGCTTCACCTACCAGGGCCGCCTGCAAGACAACGGCACGCCGGCCAACGGCCTCTACGACCTGAAGTTCCAGTTGTTCGACAGCCCGAGCGGATCGTCTTTTTCCACACCCATCACCCGCGATGATGTCCCGGTCGAGGACGGCATCTTCAGCGTCACGCTGGATTTCGGCGGCGGCCAGTTCAATGGTCAGCGGCGCTGGCTGGAAATCAGCGTGCGCGAAGGCGCATCGAGCGGCGCCTACGAAACCCTGTCCGGCCGCCAGGAACTGACCCCGGCGCCCTACGCCCTGTACGCGCTCAGCGGCAACCCCGGCCCGGCAGGTCCTCAAGGCGACACCGGTCCGGCCGGCCCAATGGGTGCGACTGGCCCTGCCGGCCCAGCCGGTGCGACTGGCCCTGCCGGCCCAACCGGTGCGACTGGCCCAGCGGGCCCGACCGGCCCGCAAGGCCCCAGCGGCGTGGTGTCGATCGCGACCATCGCTGGCGAGATCGGGCCCATTGCTGCGGGGGGCGGCGGTGCGCCCTGGACGTGGGCCGGACCACTGGCGACCTTGACGGTCGCGGCCGGTCAACGCATCACCGGCTCTGCGGTTGGCGTGTTCGCGCATGCGTCAAGCAACACCGTTCCGGTGAGTTTCAGCCTCTGCATCAGCTACGACAATGGCGTCACCATGAATGCCTTTTACACCACCACCTATCCCGACGGCACCGTTCTGGAGAATCCGAAGAGGACTTCGCTCGCAGCGGCGGCGAGCGTGGTGGTCGCGTCTCCCGGCACGGTCAAGGTCGGCTACTGCGTCAAGAACAAGTCCACGACGGGCATCACCCTCGGGTTCAACGACTATGTCAACGGCTGGTTCATGGTCAGCAACTGAGGGTCGAGTGCGGATGTCCGGTGCGGCAGGCGTACTGCGTAACGCCATAGGAACCGACTGCTTGCGTCGCGCAATTCCGCGCGGCGCGGCGGTCGCCCGAGGAGCCCGCCATGCGCACCACCCGCCGCGATGTCCACATTCGTACCCTGCTCAGCCTGGCGCTGGCCGCAGCCGCGGTCAGCACCGTCCACGCCGGCGAGTTCGTCTACCAGGGCCGGCTCGATGATCGTGGCGTGCCCGCCAATGGACGCTATGACCTGCGCATCGCCGCGTTCGCCGATGCCAAGTCGGCAGCCGGTCTGATCGCGCCG
>Ga0073899_10003125_pt1 | contig 14767 bp, 11 predicted proteins | sample KloWWTmetaKNB5Ph_FD_88975 | JGI IMG/M metagenome (GOLD analysis project Ga0073899, IMG submission 88975) | Active sludge microbial communities from Klosterneuburg, Austria, studying microevolution and ecology of nitrifiers - Klosterneuburg... | ecosystem: Engineered > WWTP > Aerobic digester >...
CTTCACGCCAACGCTGGCGCATCGAATCGGATCGTTTGGCCACTTTTCTCGCTGTTGGTAAATGCTCTCGACCGCGACCACCGCGTTGTCGACGACCATACCGACACCGAGCAGCAGGCCCATCATCGACAAAATATTCAGTGTCACGCCGGCGAAGTACATGAATCCAAGCGTCATCGCGAAGCAGATCGGAATCGCCAACGTGACCATCAGCGTCGATGCCCAATGGCGCAAGAACAGGTAAAGCACCAGCACCGACAACAGCAGGCCGATGATGCCGGCATGTGCCAGTTCGTTGAGCGAACTGGTCACACCCTCGGCCTGATCCTGCATGAAATAGATCTCGATGCCTTGCATATCCGGGTCTTTACCGATGCGCTGTACCTCGGCCAATGCCAGCCGCCCGACATCGACGAGATTGGCGCCGCGCTCTTTGTAAATCTCGACAGCCACCGCAGGCCGCATGTCGAGGCGCCGCTCATAGTCGAGTTTGCGTGGGCGCAAGCGCACCTCGCCAACATCGCGCAGACGCAGACCTCGTTCGTCGATCACCAAATTGCGGAACGCTTCCAGCGATTCGATCTCACCGATCGGCTGTACGCGATAGCGCAGATCGCCATCGCTGATGACGCCACCCGAAGTCGAGAATGCAGATGACGCAAGGCGCGCGTTGAGGCTAGCGAGATCAATGCCATGTGCGTTGATGCGATCAGCATTGAGCTCAATCTGTACTTCCGGCGGCTGCACGCCCTGAAGCTCGACGCGAGCAATGCCGGGCAGCCGCTCCAGCGGCCGCTTCAGCTTGCGATCAAGCAAGTCGTATGAATTGGTCAGATCGCGCCCGGAGGAAATGCGCAGGCTCAACACCGCCTGGTCGGCCGTCGAGAACTTGAACACAAAGAACCGACGCACGTCGCTCGGCATCTGTGCGCGGGCGGCTTCAAGACGGTCGCGCGCTTCCACCGCCTTGATCGCGATGTCCACGTCCCAACGGAATTCGATGAAGATTTCCGCAGCATCGGCGCGCGATGTTGAATTGATCCGCTTGATGCCGGAAAGTGTCGCCAGCACTTCCTCTGCCGGACGCGCAATCGAACGTTCCACCTCTTCCGGCGTCGAGCCGGCATACGGCACCTGGATGAACAGGAATGGCGCATCGATTTCCGGCAAGTATTCGAGTGGCAGCCGCGCCGCAGCAAGCAGACCGACGACGACCAGCGAGACAAACGCCATCACCGTTGTGACCGGGCGACGTAAACTGAGATCGACCAGACTCATTGGCTCACTCCGCCAACGCCGTGGCCAACTCGGCACGGCGTGCGGCTTCGACATAGTCCGAATCCGGGCGACGATCCATCAACATGTAAACAACCGGGATCACCACCAGCGTGAGCACCGTCGAGACGGTGAGGCCGGCGATCACCGTGACCGCCATCGGCTGACGGATCTCGGCGCCATCGCCCAAGCCGATCGCCATCGGCAAGAATCCGACCAAGGTAGTCACCGTTGTCATCGTGATCGCACGCAGACGCGAGCGCCCACCCTCGATCAGCGCATCGAACTTGGATACGCCATCACCGCGTAACTGATTCACACGATCGATCAGCACAATCGCGTTGTTCACGACGATGCCAGCGAGCATGATGATGCCGATGCCGGCGATCACCGACAGTGGCATTCCGAACAGTTTTAGCCCGACGACGGCACCAACCACAGCAAGCGGAATCGAGAACAGAATCACGAACGGGTGAAGCAGCGACTCGAACTGCGACGCCATCACCAGATAGACCAGAAACACCGCCAGGAGCAGCGCGAACACCAGCGAGTCGACAGACGCCTGCAATTCCTCACTTTGACCACTGACGCGTACATCGACGCCGGCCGGCAGTTGCGCCGCAGCCATCAACCGGCGCGCTTCCGACGCTGCGGTGCCGAGATCGCCATAGGCCAGGTTCGCGGAAACAATTGCGACCCGTTCCTGATCGGAGCGGCGGATCTCGCCCGGACCTTCGGTCGCGACGATGTCGGCGACTGCAGACAGCGTCACCGGCTTGTCGCTTTGCGGATTCACGATCAAGTTGCGGATGTCTTCGACCGAGGCACGGTCCTGTTCCAATGCGCGCACCAGCACATCGATCTTGCGTTCGCGATAGCTGTAACGCGTCGCCACTTCGCCACGCACTTTGCGAACCACTTGGTCGGCAATCTGGCGTGTGCTGAGGCCGAGTGCAGCCGCACGTTCCTGATCGAAGCGAATCTGGATTTCGGGCTGCCCCTGCTCCACCGTCGACTTCACGTCGGTATAGCGATCCGACGCATTCAACGCCGCAACGACCGCACGGCCCGCCGCCTTCAACCGGTCAAGGTCATACGCAGCAATTTCGATTTCTAGTGGCGTTGAATAATTCAGCAAGGCCGGGCGCGCAAAATTTGCATCACGCACGCCGAGCGCCTCGGCAGACTTGCGCAACTTGGCCATCGAACGTGCTTCCGCAGCCGCATCAGCACCCTTGGCAAGGCCGATCACGAGGCGACCGATGTTCTCGCCACTCTCGGTCGGGTTGGCATCGAGACGCGTACCGGCACCGCTGACGCCATAGATCGTCGCGATCTCAGGATCGTCCATATGCCGGCGCTGCATTTCGCGCACGATCGTATCGGTGCGTGCCAGCGGCGTACCTGGCGGCAGTTTCAGCGTCGCTTCGTACTGGCCCTGCGCGAGCTGCGGAACCAGATCAATACCGAGGCCCGGCACCAGCATCAGGCTAGCGACGAACGCGAGCAGCGCGACTCCGAGAATTTGCATCGGATGCATGAGCGCATACGGTAAAAATTTGGCGTAGCGATGTTCGACCGTGCCTTGTGCGCGATTGGTCAGCGCAGCAAGCGGCGTCAGCAGACGCGACAACACCATGCCGATCATGCCGATGATGCGACTGAGGAGGCGGGTAACCCAGAACACCAGGAAACGCAGTACGAGGCCGACAATGCGCACAATCACGACAAAAAAACGTCCCACCGGATTGTGCGGCAATGGGCCCGGCGGCTCGGGCTGGTCATCACCGGCGATATGACGACCGATGTCCGCGCGCAGTGAGGAAAGCATCGGAATCAGAGTCAGCGACACCACCAGCGAGACCAGTAACGAGATCGTCACCGTCAGCGCTTGATCACGAAACAACTGCCCGGATACGCCTTCAACGAAGACCAGTGGAAAAAACACTGCGACCGATGTCAGCACCGAAGCGGTCACGGCCATGCCGACCTGCTGCGTACCCTTGATTGCCGCTTCGAGGATGCCGACCCCTTTGTCGCGCAGACGCGAAATGTTTTCCAGTACGACAATCGCGGCATCGACCACCATGCCGGTCGCGAGCGCCAGGCCACCGAGCGACATCACGTTCAGACTGATCCCGAACTGGCCCATGAAAAAGAACGTCGCGATGATCGACACCGGCAGCGACACGCCGATCACGAAGGTCGACCAAGCGTCGCGCAGGAACAGGAAAATCACCAGAATCGACAATAGACCGCCCTGAATCGCGGCCGACTTCACTTCATCCAAGGAACCACGAATGAAGCGGCTCTGGTCGTCGATGTTTTCGAGCTTGGCATTCGCCGGAAGCTGCTTCGAATCTTGCAACTGCGCGACCGCCTTCTGGACCGATTCCGCGACCGCCACGGTATTCGCATCGCCTTCTTTGTAGATCGCGATTTCCACTGCTTCACGACCGTCAACGCGGATCACCGATTCGCGTTCGCGGAATCCTTGCCGAACGGTTGCGATATCACGCAGGCGCAGCGTCACTTGTCCATTCGGGCTGAGCAGCATCGCGCCAATTTCTTCGACGGTCGCAAACTGGTTGATGGTGCGCACAAGATATCGTTGTGAACCTTCGTCGAGACGGCCGCCCGACACGTTGACGTTTTCGGCACGCAGGCGGTCAATCACAGCGCCAACGCTGAGGTTCAACTGCTTCAACTTCTGTTGATCAATCTCGACCTGAATTTCGTCCTCGAGACCGCCACCGATTTTGACCGCGGCGACGCCGGCCACCGGCTCCAGCCGCTTTTTCAGCTGCTCGTCGGCATAGCGACGCAACTGCTTCAGCTCTGCTTGGTTGAAGGTATCGCTGGCACCCACTCCCATCAGGGCATAGCGCAGGATCGGCTCGGTCGACGGATCGAAGCGCAGAAGTTGTGGACGCGTCGCTTCGAGCGGCAGCATCAGCACTTCAAGCTTCTCGCGCACTTCAAGACCGGCGAGGTCCATGTCTGTGCCCCAAGCGAATTCGAGGATCACGTCGGACTGGCCGGCGCGCGATACCGATTTCACCCGCCGCACGTTCTTGACCACGCCGAGCGCTTCCTCGACCGGCTCACTGATCAGGTTCTCGATCTCGACGGGCGCCGCGCCGCTGTATTCGGTGCGCACAGTCAAGGTCGGATAGGACAGATCCGGCAGCAGGTTCACCTTCAAGCCGAACAGCGCGATCATGCCGAACAGACAGACCGTGATCGTCGCCATGAAAATGGTGACGCGCCGCCGCGTTGAAACTTCGATCAAACTCATAGCGCGTTGGCCTCGACGATCTGCACCTTGCCACCATCACGCAGCGCCGCCTTGCCGACCGTGACGACGCGGTCACCGTCCTTCAGCCCGGACACGATCTCGGCATCGACTCCGCTGGTGTAGCCCAATTTCACCTCGCGCCGTTTAGCGACGAACGTGGGCACCGGCTTGCTGTCTTTATCAAGCTCGACCGGTGCTTTGTTCTTAGCGCCGAACCATTTGGCGAAAACGCCCGGCGTCGCGGTGACTTCCTTCACGTCGACCGCTTGCGCGGGCGCTGGTTCGAGCACGAACACGGCCGCTTCGGCGTCACCCTCAATCAGGGCTTCGCGCGGGATCACCAGGGCATCGGCACGCTGGTCATAAACAATCTCGACGCGGCCGAACATCCCGGACTTCAATCGCTGGGTGCCATCGCGGTATTCAGTGGTGACGCGGAAGGTGCCGGTCTCCGCATCGACCACCGGACTGACGCGCGCAACTGAACCGGCAAACTGCACACCTGGCAAGGCATCGACATGCATCGAAACCGTCTGCCCGGCGCGCATCGTCGTCAATTCGCGCTCGGGCACATTCAGCACGGCCAGCAGCGGATCGAAATCATCGATACGAAATAAACCTTGGTTGATCTGGATGAGATTGCCTTCCTTGACCATACGCGCCGAGATCACGCCACTGATCGGCGCGACGATGCGGGTGTAGTCGAGTTCAAGTTTGGCGATATCGAACACCGCTTTTTGCGTTTCCAGATCAAAGCGTGATCGCTCCTGTGCTTCAGCACTGACCAGCTTGCGCGTGAACAAGTCGCTGGAGCGGCGGAAATCGTTTTCCAGACGTTTGAGATTGGCCTCGGCGCGAGCGAGTTCGAGGCGCGGCTTTTCGGGATCGAGTTGCGCCAACAAGTCGCCGGCGCGTACCACATCGCCTTCCTCAACCTGCAATTTGAGCAGTACTCCGCTGGCTTTGGCGACAACGGTCGCTTGATTCTCGGGCTCCAGCGCCGCAGTACCGGAATAACTGGCGACAATCGCCTTGCGAGCGGCCGTCCCTGCTTCGACCGGCACCGGAACATCGTTCGCGTCAGACCGGGTCTCGCCGCCGGCGCCTTGGGGACGGCTGCAGGCTGCCAACAGGACTAATGCGCCCAGTAGCCCGGCAGAAATTATTGTTCCAAACGGTTGTTTCTTTTGCATCGTCAAGTCGCCGGTACTAAAGCAGGCAGGGAGTATTGGTGTTGTATATTAATAGAACACCTCGTGTGGGCGTATAGGCCGGAAGTCGCGGCGAGCGCGAATTCGGTGGCAACCTGCAGCGATCTCAGCGCCAGCGATCGTCAACGCAAAGTCACATCTGTCAGATCGGCCCGCACCCCTGCCATCAGGCATGGGTGCGCTATCCACTCGCAGTGACCATGGTTATACTCAGCGGCTGTTTTTTCGCCCCCGATTGCGTTGCCAATCGCATGAAAAAAGGACCCATCCGACGATGTCCCGCCTGCTGATCACTGCGCTGGCCTTGGCTGCCAGCACTTTTGCCCTGAACACCGCCGCAGCCGGCAATGCCGATGCTGGAAAAAAGCGCGCCTACACCTGCACCGGTTGCCACGGCGTTCTGGGCTACAAAAACACCTATCCAATGTATAGCGTGCCGCGTATCGCAGGGCAGAGCGAGACCTACTTGGTCAACGCGCTAAACGCCTACAAGAAAGGCGAACGTAAGCACCCGACCATGGCGGCGCAAGCGCAAAGCTTCTCCGATCAGGACATCGCCGATCTCGCGGCTTACCTTTCCACTGCGAAGTGAGGACAACTCCGATGCGCCAGCTTTTCCTATTTTCCGCTATCACGTTGTTTGCCGTGGCGCCGTCCGTATTCGCGGCGGATGCCGCTGCTGGCAAGGCCAAGTCGGCGGTTTGTGGCGCTTGCCACGGTACCGATGGCAACAAGCCAATCGACGCCAATACGCCCAAGCTTGCTGGCCAACACGAGGACTATCTCGTGAAAGTCTTGAAGGATTACCGTTCGGGCGCGCGGGCGAACGCCATCATGGGCGCGCAGGCTGCGGGCCTGAAGGATCAGGACATCGACGATCTCGCCGCATACTTCGCGTCGCAGACTGGCGATATTCAGGAAATTCCGCATCATTGATGCAAGAGCCGGATTCGGCAGTTCTCCGACCAGCCCCGCCGCGTGCGGGGCTTCGTCTTTCAGCGTTTGATATAGGGCGCGTCACCGCCGCTGTGATCAGTGGCGTCGCGCACGGCAGTCACGCCCGGAACACGCGCAATCAACGTCTTTTCGATGCCCTCGCGCACGGTCACTTCGACCATGCCGCAGCCGTGACAGCCGCCGCCGAAGCGCAGCACGACCACGCCATCAGCATCAATTTCCTCTAGCGTCACGCGTCCACCATGCGCGGCAAGTTGTGGCGCGACTTCGGCATCAAGCACATAACGTACGCGCTCGATGATGCTTGCATCCACTCCCGGCTCGCGTCCCTTGATGTGCGGTGCACGGATCGTCAGTTGGCCGCCAGTCGCGCTATTGAGGTAGTCAATTTCGGCGCCATCCAACCACTGTGTACTGGTGGCATCGACGTACAGCTTGAAGCCGTTGCATTCGAGCATCCATTCACGGCCATCAAGATCGCTCGGCTCGCAGAATTCCAGTTTGCAATCGGCTTTGACCGTGCCGGGGTGCACAGCGGCGAGACGAATTCCCATCCCGACAACCCCCTGACTCTCGAGAATGCGGCGGAAATGGTCTTGCGCGGAATCGGAAATAGAGATCATCGGCGTGCCCTGAAGTGCGAATACTTGACGATTCGGTGGATAGCGATATGGTGCCGCGCGTCGCCACGACAAGACAGGGAAATTCTCTGATGAGCCCAACACTCGCCACACTCGCTGCCCAGCACTGCAAGCCGCGCAAGGGTGCCGAACACGCGCTCAGCCGCACTGAAGCCGAACTCCGGCTCGGGCTGTTATCAGGGTGGGCGCTGTCCGACGATGCCAACCTGATCAGCAAGGATTTTCGCTTCCGCGACTTCCACCGCACGATGGCCTTTGTGAATGCTGTGGCCTGGATCGCTCATGTCGAAGACCATCACCCGGATATGGAAATCGGCTACGGCTATTGCCTGATCCGCTTCAATACGCACGATGTCGGCGGACTGTCGGAGAACGACTTCATCTGTGCTGCCAAGGTCGAGGCACTGCATGTCGAGCGCGCGCCCTGATCAGGCGCGTGGCCAAGTCGCCAGCACCGCTTCGAGTTCCGGCGCCAGCGGTGCGTGAAACAGATAGTCACGGCGCGGCTCGCCAGCACTAAAGCCGAACTCGGCGGCATGCAGGAACAATCGTTTCAAGCCGTACTGTTTCGCGGCACGATTCGCCGCCGCATCGCCATACTTCTCGTCGCCAAGCAGCGGGTAACCGAGGTGCTGAGCGTGAACACGAATCTGATGCGTGCGGCCAGTTTCGATGATGACTTCAACCAAGGTCGCATCGCGCAGCCGTTCCAGCACCTTGAATGTGCTGCGCGACGGCTTGCCATCATCGTCCACGGTGACCATGCGTTCACCGCCCTGAAGCACGTTCTTCGCAAGCGCGACATCGACGTGCATTTTATCCTTCGGCAGCCGCCCGGCGAGCAGCGCCAGATAACGCTTGCGGGTACGGTTATCGCGAATCTCAGTCTGCAGCTGGGTCAGCGCCGGACGACGTTTGGCGAACACCAGCACGCCACTGGTATCACGGTCGAGACGATGTACCAGTTCAAACGCCTCGTCAGGCCGAGCCTGACGCAGTAATTCGATCGCGCCGAAACTGACGCCGCTGCCGCCATGTGCAGCAATTCCTGTCGGTTTGTTGAACACCAGATAATGGCGATCTTCGAACACGATCCAGGTCGGCACTGCCTTCAACAGCCGTTCCGGGGCCTGCCCAGGGTCGCGTGGCTCGGGCACCCGCACCGGCGCCACTCGCACCTGGTCGCCGGTGGCGATGCGGGTGTCGGGCTTGCAGCGCTTGCCGTTAATCCGCACCTGACCAGTCCGCAGCAGGCGATAGATATGCGTCTTGGGCACGCCCTTGAGCGCATTGAACAGGAAATTATCGAGGCGCTGACCATCGCGATCCTCGGAAATACTGAGGATCTGCACCGATGGCACGGTGGCATGCTCGGCCTCGGACGGCCTCGGGTTTGCGGGTTTGCTCATCGGCGGCTAGACTCGGGCTGCGATCAGCGTCGAAAACGGGCTTCGATCAATTACTTATCGAAGTCGTTTGTCGCGCCTGCTGCAACGGACGGGGCGGGAATGATGTAGTGACGAAAACGTCCTGCACCCGCGCATCGTATCCGAGCAGCAGGCTCTTGCGGATAGTGCGGAAGCACAACCGCCTCGGTGTGACGTCACCGACCGGCCAGGATTCGACCGGAGATTACCGAATCCAACACCCCAACGTTATTTGCGCCCGACCGGGCGTACCGCCGCAGGATCCAAGAAGTCGAACGCAGCGTGGCGAGGCGAAAGCCCCGCGCGCGACGACCCGAAGATCCAGTGCTGAAGCGGGCGCCGCGCCAGGAGCGCAAGGAAGCATTCACAATGAAGCGTATGTTGATCAACGCAACTCAGCGAGAAGAGTTGCGCGTGGCTATCGTCGATGGCCAGAACCTGTTTGACCTCGATGTCGAAATTCCGTCGCGCGAGCAGAAGAAATCGAACATCTACAAAGGGCGCATTACCCGCGTCGAACCCAGCCTCGAAGCCTGTTTCATCGAATACGGCGGCGAGCGCCACGGGTTCCTGCCGCTCAAAGAAATTGGGCGTGAGTATTTTACGCCCGGGCTTGATCCAAATAAGGCTGGCATCCGCGATCTGCTGAAAGAAGGTCGCGAGATCATCGTCCAGGTCGACAAAGAGGAACGTGGCAACAAGGGCGCCGCCCTCACCACCTTCATCAGCCTCGCTGGTCGTTATCTGGTGCTGATGCCGAACAATCCGCGTGCCGGTGGCGTGTCACGCCGTATTGAAGGCGAGGATCGTTCGAATCTCAAGGAAACGATGGATGAACTCAAGCTCCCAGACGAAATGGGCTTGATCATCCGTACTGCCGGCCTCGGCCGCGATGCCGAAGAATTGCAATGGGATCTGGATTACTTGCTCCAGGTCTGGAAAGCAGTGAACGAAGCAACTCAGGACCGCCCTGCCCCGTTCCTCGTGTATCAAGAATCAAAGCTGATGATCCGCGCGCTGCGCGATTACCTGCGCAACGACATCGGCGAAATCCTCGTCGACAAGGAAGATCTGTACGAGGATGCACGCCAGTTCATGCAGCAGGTGATGCCACAAAACCTGCGCAAGCTGAAGCTCTATCAAGATACGGTGCCACTGTTCTCGCGCTTCCAGATCGAGATGCAGATCGAGAATGCGTTTGAGCGCACGCTACGACTGCCGTCAGGCGGTGCCATCGTCATCGATCAGACCGAAGCCTTGACCTCGATCGACATCAACTCGGCCAAGGCCACCAAGGGTGGCGATATCGAGGAAACGGCGTTCAACACCAACCTCGAGGCGGCGGTCGAAATTGCGCGTCAATTGCGCATCCGCGATATGGGCGGATTGATCGTCATCGACTTCATCGACATGGAATCGGCCAAGCACCAGCGCGAGGTCGAAGAACGTCTGCGCGACGCACTTAAGGTCGATCGCGCGCGCGTTCAGATTGGTCGCATCTCACGATTTGGCTTACTCGAAATGTCGCGCCAACGGCTGCGTCCTTCGCTGGGCGAAGCCACCCAGAACGTCTGCCCGCGCTGCGAGGGTCATGGCCGAATTCGTGGCATCGAATCGTTGTCATTGTCGATTCTCCGCATCGTTGAGGAAGAGGCGATGAAGGAAAACACTGGCCAAGTGCTGGTGCAGGTGCCGGCCGACATCGCAAACTTCCTGATGAACGAAAAGCGCCGCGCCATCATTGAAATCGAGACGCGTCAGGAAGCCAGCATCATCATCGTCGCCGATGAAAAGCTGGACACGCCGCACTACGAAGTGCGGCGACTGCGTGCCAGCGAAATCGCGCTCGAAAACGTACCAAGCTACGAACGCGTAACCCCGATTGCGGCGACGCCGCTGCCGACGTCGACGCAACCTGTCGAACCAGTGGAGCAGCCGGCAGTTACCCGAATCACACCGGCGGCACCGGTGCCAATGCGCGAAGAGTCGGCAGAACCGGTCGCGAAGGTCGCGGCTGCTGCAACAGCACCGAAGCGAGCGGGCTTCTTCCGCCGCCTGTGGGACAGCATGTTCGGTGCCGGCGAATCAACCGTGTCGACCTCGGCATCGCCGCAGAAACCGACCCAAGGCCGTGATGGCCGACCGTCGGGCAAACCTCAACAACGCCGTGACGAGCGCAAAGGTGGCGGCAAGTCGCAGGATGGCCAACGTGGCGAGCGCCAGGATCGTGGCGGACCGCCGCAAGGTCAGAAGGATCGTGGTCAGCAACAGCGCCAAGACAAGCCGGACCGCGGCCCGCGCAACGAACAACAGCAGGCGAAGTCGACGCAACAGCCGAAGCCGCCGCGTTCTGAACAGCCACAGCAGAATCGAGGCGAGCGTCCGGAGCGCCCAGAGCGCCCAGAGCGCGGCGAGCGTACGCAACAGCAGTCAAAAGTTGCCGAACCGACAGCAAAATCAACAGCCGCCGCCATCGCCGCACCGACACTGGACGAGGCGACTGCTGCAGCCGCACCGATCATTGCCGCACTGGTCGCCAGCGACGCAGCTGCGACTTTGGGCAACGAGGCCTCAGCATCCGGCGCGAATGGCGACGGCAAGCGTCGTCGTGGACGCCGCGGTGGCCGTCGTCGCCGTCGTGGCGAGCGTGAAGCCGGTGACGTCGAATTGAATGGTGTCAGCAGTGACGCAGCAGATATGGACGACGACGACGATCAGGACATCGAGTCTGGTGACAACGCGGTCGAGCCGATTGCCGTGGTGGCCGCAATCCCAGTTCCGGCCCCAGCCTCGACGCCATCATCGATCGACACGATCCCCGAAATGGCGACTGAATCTTCAGCCACGACACAATTGCTACCGGCGCTCGATATCGCGGCGTCGACAACTGTGACGATGGCGAAGATTGACATTGAAGTACCGGCGCGCAAGCCCGAACCGGCCGCCGCGCCAGCTCAGGAATCACTGGATTTGCCGGTGGCCACGGCGACCTCGCCGGAAGCTGCGGCAGCGAAGCCGGAGTCTGCACCGCCGACCGCACGCGCCGCACGTGAGATGCCGCGCTATGCCGATATCCCACAGGCTCGCCCGATGGCGGCTGCGATTGCCTATGCCTTGCATGCGCCGTCGTTGATGCCGGTGGAGTCGGAGCCTGTGGTGAGCGAGGAATCGGTGCCGGAAGTCAATCTCGCCACAGAACCGAGCGCGCCGTCCGTTGCGGTGGAGTCGTCGGAACAACCGCCACTAGCGCCCTAACAGGACACTACCTCAGCGACAAGAAACCAGCCGCGCCTAGCGCGGCTTTTTCTTGCCGGCGTCGACCAACCCGTGCTGAATCGCAAGGTGTGCCAACGCAACGTCGCTATCGACGTCCAGCTTCTTGAATACGTTGTACTTGTGCGAGGCAACCGTCTTCGCAGTGACGTGCAGACGCTTGCCGATGGTCGGCATGTCGTCACCCTGCGCCAGCGCGACGACAATCTCGATCTCGCGCTTGGTCAATTGTTCAAACGGAGACGACGTCGCGCCGTTCATCGCATCCAATGCCATCGCCTGCGCAATGTGCTGGCTGATGAAGCGGCGGCCGGAAGCGACGGTACGGATCGCCTGTACCAGTTCCTCGACGGGACAGTCCTTGGTGACGTATCCGGCCGCACCCGCTTCGATGAACTTGCGTGGAAACGGTGATTCATTGTGCCCGGTCAGCGCGATGACCTTGCAGTCGGGATCGTGCTGACGAATGCGCACAGCGGCTTCGAGCCCGCTGATACCTGGCAGATGCAAGTCCATCAAGACGACATGCGGCTTCAATTCACGCGCCAGTTTCACGCCGTCTTCGCCAGTTCCGGCCTCGCCGACAACTTGAATGTCGGCCAGATTGGCGAGCGATGCGCGATACCCGGCGCGCACCATCGCATGGTCATCCACAAAGATTACGCGAATCATCACGATCCCCTCACCCCGCCCATCCCGGCTCGATTAGACGCCGGACACGACTCGTCCTGCAAGACAAAAAAAGAGCGGGCCGAAGCCCGCTCCCTTGTTCGATGCAGCACGTATCTGGATCAATCGTCCAGATCGAGCGCACCCTTGGTCTTCTCGCGACGACGGCTTTCCTTGGCGTCGTACTCGTCGACGCAAGCGTCCCGCTGAACCATCACGCAGTCCAGATAATCGGTAATCTCGATCAGCGCCGCACGAATGGCCTTGCCCGCGGGCGTTTTCTTCTGGCTACCGAGCGCGCCGCCGAAGCCACCGCGCGAGATACCCACACTCATGCCACCGCCCTTGGCGTTACCTTCGATGGTGCGGACGAAGTCGATTTCGCCGGTCGTCGCGTTGATGACGCGCAGATCGATCGCGAGATAGGCCGATTCCTTGTTGCCACCCAGCGAAATGCCTTTGAAGCTGATGCCGCCGCCGGTGCTCGCCGTGTTCTCTTCATAGGCACTGACGGTGCCGGCGATCAAATACTGGGCGCCGGTCAACTTGCCGATCTTCGCACCGGTACCGGCAGAGACGCGACCCGACGCTGCCAGATTCTGCTCCGACAACACGGCTTCGATCTTGCTGCGCTCCAGCACCTTGAACGAACCGGTCGCAGCGAGCTCGTTCGAGACCATGCCTGCGAGTTCCCAACCCACGCCACCACTCCACCACCCGGCACTGGTTTCGTTATTGAACTCAATGACCGCGACTGAAGGCTTGCCGCCCCCAGCAAACACTGTTCCCACGCCGCACAACGTGGCGACGGTGGCAAGTCCAAGCAACAGCTTCTTCATGATGCGATTCCTCACAGGGTGGAGACCAATTGGCCGCATGCCGGGTCGACATGCGGGAGTGGAGCGATTCTATCCATGGGCGCGCAAGGTGCAAACGATTGTCGCAACCCGCGATTCGTCATCCTCTTGTTATCCATACGCAAACCAGTAGCAGAAGCGGGCGCACGGACGTGTTGTAGAAGGAAAACTCTAGCCAATCCATTCAGCTTTCAGTCGGGCAAAACTGCCATGCCAAAGGACCCCAATGAACACGACCTGCCGATTGCTTGCGCTTCTCCTCCTTTTGGTCATCGCTCCGGCCATGGCCACGACGACGGTCGACATTCCCGATCGTGATGTCGATGCGCTGGCGGCCACGATTCATCACGCCAACCAATCGCGGGAAGCCACCACGATTCGACTGGCACACGGGGGCTTGTACACCTTGGTTACCGCAGCTGACGAAAACCGTGAACTCGGCCTTCCAGCCATCACCGGTGACATCACGATTCTCGGCAATGACGCCGACCTGCGCCGCTATTCGGACGAGGACTTCGCTCTCATCGCCGTGGCCGACGGCGGCAAACTCAAACTCGAACGCATCACTCTGGCCGAAGGATCGCGCGGTGCATTGGTGAACCGGGGAGTCCTCGAACTCGATCGAGTGCGTGTCGTCGACAACATCGCCAAAAACGTACCGGCGATTATCGAAAACTATGGCCAACTCCGCATCTTCGACAGTGAAATCAGCTACAACCAAATCGCCGGTACCCAGCGTGATGCGGGCACTGTGCTCAACTACGGCCGATTAGAACTGGTGCGATCCAGCATCGAATCGAACTGGATCAGCCGTCGCTACGATTCGTTGATCGCCGCCTCGGCGGTGCTCAATCTCGGCGAACTCAAGCTGTCCAAAGTTCGCGTGCGCGAGAATACGGCGATGCCGGAACTCGTCGAAACTTCACTCGGCGCAATCATCAATGCCGGCAATGGTGTCTATCAGGCTTCTCAACTGACGCTGGAGAACAACGAGCCGGTCGATACGCTGAGTGCTGCACGCTTGGTCAATTGAATATCCGGAACAACCTCGTGGCACCAAGGCCCACACGGTCTTCACGAAAAACCCGGCGCAAGCCGGGTTTTCGTTCGAATCATGCAGCGATCAGTCGTGCTTCTCGGCGGTTTCCTCGATCGTTTC